>Ga0164243_10007311_pt1 | contig 16503 bp, 15 predicted proteins | sample OricompcompostOP_FD_108781 | JGI IMG/M metagenome (GOLD analysis project Ga0164243, IMG submission 108781) | Organic Plus compost microbial communities from Emeryville, California, USA - Original compost - Organic plus compost (OP) | ecosystem: Engineered > Solid waste > Mixed feedstock >...
ATGCTCGACGACACGCTGCCGCTCACCCCGCCCGAATGGCCGGAATGGGGCAATCCGATCACCAGCGTCAAGGATTACGAGACGATCGCCGCCTATTCGCCCTACGACAACGTCCGCGCGCAGCCCTACCCGGCCATCCTGGCGCTTGCCGGGCTGACGGATCCTCGCGTGACCTATTGGGAGCCGGCGAAGTGGGTCGCGCGGCTGCGCGAACACAGCACGGGCGACAATCCGAGCCTCCTTCGCGTCAACATGGAGGCCGGCCATGCCGGCGCCTCGGGCCGCTTTTCCCGCCTGGAAGAGACCGCGCTCAGCTATGCGTTCATGTTGAAGGCGGTGGGAGGCTAGGGGAATAGGGCAGTAAGGCAATACGGCAGTAGGCTATCCGGGCCGACTGTGCCAGTTCTCCTCCTGCCCTTCCCTCGATGGCTGGCGGCGCGTCAATGTTCAGGCATGGATCCTCGGGTCAAGCCCGAGGATGACGAGAGGTGGGGAGGCCTCCACAAATCTCCGGCGTTGGCGATTGACGGAAGCACCTGTGCCTTCGTCATCCTCGGGCTTGACCCGAGGATCCATGCCTGAACGACGACGCTTCGCCGGCAGTCAAGATTAGGGTCATCGACCCCGCTGCCCCTACTGCCTTAATGCCCTATTCCCTTACTCCCCTAAAAGAAAACCCGGCTGAAAGCCGGGCTCTCTTTTCGAATCTTTTCGGCTGCTTAGCCGCGCGCCTTCTCGTAAAGCTCGAGGACATAGTCCCAGTTGATGAGGTTGTCGACGAAGGCTTCCAGGTATTTCGGCCGCGCGTTGCGGTAGTCGATGTAATAGGAGTGCTCCCACACATCCACGCCGAGGATCGGCGTGCCGCCGTGGACGAGCGGGTTTTCGCCGTTCGGCGTCTTCATGATCTCGAGCTTGCCGTTCTTGACGGCAATCCAGGCCCAGCCGGAGCCGAACTGCGTCATGCCGGCGTTGACGAAATCGGCGCGGAACTTGTCATAGCCGCCGAGGTCGCTGTCGATCGCCTTCTGAAGCGCGCCCGGCAGGCTCTTGCCGCCGCCGCCCTTCTTCATCCATTTCCAGAAATGGATGTGGTTGTAGTGCTGGGCGGCATTGTTGAAGAGTCCTTGGTTGCTGCCGAAGGACTTCTTGACGATCTCCTCGACCGACAGGTTCTCCATCCCGGCTTCGGCGGCCAGCTTGTTGCCGTTGTCGACATAAGCCTTGTGGTGCTTGTCGTGATGATATTCGAGCGTCTCCCTGGACATATAGGGCTGGAGCGCCTCGTAATCATACGGCAGTTCCGGCAGTTCAAAAGCCATTGCAGGTCTCCCTCTAATCGTCAGGTTGAAAATAAAAACGTCCAGCAGCGGAAATGGGGTACTGCCCCCTGTTTGGCAACTGCGGAGCGGGGAAAATTCTTCCTTTCTCGCCGTTCAGGCTGCCTCTCCCGAATGCGCCCATTCCCAATAGAGATCACGTGCCTTCTTGGCCACCGGACCCGGTTGCAGGTCGCGATCCTCGATGCGGATGACCGGCACCACCTTGGAATGGTTGCCGGTGGAGAAGATCTCGTCGGCCTCCATGAAATCGGCGACGCCCAGGGTCTTTTCCGTGGTCCGGAAGCCGTAATCGGCAAGCAGCGAGATGACGCGGTGGCGCGTGATGCCTGAAAGGAAAGTGCCGTTCGGCGCCGGCGTGAAGATGTGCCCGTCCTTGACCATGAAGATGTTAGAGCTTCCCGTCTCGGCCACATTGCCCAGCATGTCGAGGACGAGGGCATTGTCGAAGCCGCGCTTCTTGGCTTCGAGGATCGCGCGGCCATTGTTCGGATAGAGGCAGCCGGCCTTGGCATTGGTCGGCATGGTCTCGATGGTCGGCCGGCGGAACGGCGACACCGTGACCGAGAAACCGGAAGGCGCGATCATCGGCGCCTCGTAGAGGCAGAGGCAGAACCGCGTCGACTCCGGATCGGCCGGCACACCCATATAGCCGCCATGCTCGGCCCAATACATCGGGCGGATATAGACCGCCGTGTTGCCGTCGAATTTCTTCAGCCCGTCCCAGGTGAGCCCGACGATCTTCTCCACCGATTTCGTCGGTTTGAGGCCGAGCGCCGTCGCCGACGCGTTCACCCTTTGCGAATGCAGATCGAGATCGGGAGCCACGCCCTCGAACCAGCGTGCGCCGTCGAATACTGTCGAAGCAAGCCACATGGCATGGGAGCGCGGGCCGATGATGGGCACGTTGCCCTCGTACCAATCGCCGTCAATGAAGGTCCATGTCGCGGTCTGGGCAGGTTCGGCCAAATTCATTTTCGTAGTCCTATCGATTTTCTTGCCGCATGGAAAAGCGTTTGATCCGCGACGTCAATGTCAACGACGGTTGACTTATCATGCCAGAGACAGGAGTTCCTTGACCCCATGCGGCCTTGAGGTCAAGGTCGTTATCTGCGAGGGAAATCTAGGGTCAGGACCTATTGATATGATCGAAATGGCGCCGGAAACGGCGATGGGATGCAAGGAGAAGCGCGCGGGGCGATGGGGTTCCCCCTTCGGCAAGCTCAGGGGTCGAGCGGTTCGACGCGGCAGATCGAAGCCGTTTCAGCGTCCGCAGGATGTGGGCCATCCGCCCGGCTGCCTTGTCGCGAAGGGCTTGAAAATATCCATGTTTCCTGCGCCTTCGCTCCCCGCATCCGAACGGATGGCCCTACACCATTTCGACCAGATCAACAGGTCCTGACCCAAGATGCTTCATTCCTATGTCTTCGACGCCTACGGAACGCTTTTCAACGTCCATGCAGCCGTGCGCCGTCATGCGGGCGAGATCGGCCCGGACGGACAATTGCTGTCGGATATCTGGCGCGCGAAGCAGCTGGAATATTCCTGGGTGGAAACCCTCATGGAAGTCTATTCCGATTTCTGGGTGCACACCGAAAGGGCGCTGGACTTCGCCTTCCAGAAGGTTCCGTCGGCCGACCCCGCCCTGCGCCAGAAACTCCTCGACGCCTATTGGCGCCTCGACTGCTATCCGGAAGTGCCGTCCGTTCTGAAGGCGCTGAAGGCGGAAGGCGCACGTCTGGCCATCCTGTCCAACGGTTCGCCGGCAATGCTCGAATCGGCGGTCAAATCGGCGGGCCTCGACAGCGTGTTCGACAACATCTTCTCCGTCGACGAGATTCGCAAGTTCAAGACCCATCCTTCCGTCTACGAACTCGTGACCACGGCCTGGCGCGTCTATCCGGAGGCGGTTTCCTTCCAGTCGTCCAACCGCTGGGACATAGCCGGCGCCAGCAAGTTCGGCTTCCGCACGGTATGGATCAACCGGACCAACCAACCCGAGGAATACAGCGACTATCCGCCGCGCCTCATCCTGCCTTCACTCGAAGCGCTCCCGGCAACAGGCTGAACCATCATCACGGTTAAGTTGATTGCGTATCGCGTTGCAGAAAGGGCACAGTCCCGCTGCAACCACAAGGGTGCCTTTGTTTCACCACCCTGCGGCCTGAATTGAGAGGCCTATCGCCCGTCGTTTGAGGTTGGAGCGAGATGAACTTGAACGGAAACGATCCTATCTGAGTTCATCCCCTCCAACCTCGGAACCTATCCGAATTGTTTCCGTTTGCTGTCAAACATCATGAAGAGTTCGATGCCTGATTTGCCTATCAGTTCCGCAAAGCTGACGCGCCGCAAATTCCTCAATCTCGCCTCAGTCACAGCCGCATCCGCAGCTCTGGCGGGCTGCTTGAACGTGCCGCGTGAAGCTCCGCCCGGCGCCATGCCGCCGAGCCTGATGCCCGCAGAAACGCCCAACCTCGCCTATTACCGGGAAATGTACGGCCCCCTGATCGACGAAGGATATGAGATTCCGGCGATCCCGGTCGAACAGATCGATCCGCGATTGCTCAGGCAGGTCGTTGCCGACCCGACAGGCGAGCGCCCCGGAACCATCGTTGTCGATACAGCGAACCACTACCTCTATCTCGTCTTGGGCAACGGGCAGGCGATGCGCTATGGCGTCGGCCTCGGCCGCGCCGGCTTCGAATGGTCAGGCCGCGCGAACGTCCAGTACAAGCGGAAATGGCCGAAATGGACGCCGCCGGCGGAAATGATCGCGCGGCAGCCGGAGCTTGAGAAATACAGCGCCGAAAATGGCGGCATGCCGCCCGGCCTCGACAATCCGCTTGGCGCGCGTGCGCTTTATATTTTCCAGAACGGCGTGGACACCCTCTACCGCCTGCACGGCTCGCCGGAATGGTGGTCGATCGGAAAGTCCGTCTCGTCGGGCTGCGTGCGCCTGATGAACCAGGACATCATCGACCTTTATGATCGGGTGCCCGGCAAGGCGCCTATCCTGGTCACCTCGGGTATCATGGCTGTCTAACGATCGGATGGCGGCCTCCAGGGAAGCCGCTACCGCCCCTTCTTCAAGCCGCCAAGGATGCCGCGCACCAAGGCGCGGCCGAGCGAGGTCCCGACCGAGCGGACGACCGATTTCATCGCCGCCTCGACGACGGTCTGCCGGTTGGAGTTGCGGCGTGTGCTGCCGCTGCGCCGTGACGAACTTGACCGGTTGTCGTCGCCAAGGCCGAAATCCGGCAGGGTCCAGCCCGTCCGGCCGTCGCCTTCCTCCTGGGCCTGCTCTTCGGCCTGCATGGCGTCCTTGGCGCGCTTCTGCAGGATCTCGAAGGCGGATTCGCGGTCCACTTCCTCGTCATACTGGCCCGCCACAGGGCTTTCCGCGATGATCTGCTTGCGTTCGGCCTCGGTAAGCGGCCCGAGACGCGAGGACGGCGGCCTGATCAGCGTGCGCTGGACCATGGAAGGAATGCCCTTCTCCTCCAGTGTGGAGACGAGCGCCTCGCCGGTGCCGAGCTTCGTGATCGCCTCGAAGCAATCGAACTCGGGATTGGGACGGAAGGTATCGGCCGCCGTCTTAACCGCCTTCTGCTCGCGCGGCGTATAGGCGCGCAGCGCGTGCTGTATGCGATTGCCAAGCTGGGCCAGCACGGTCTCCGGCACGTCGAGCGGATTCTGCGTGACGAAATATACCCCGACGCCCTTGGAGCGAATGAGCCGTACCACCTGCTCGACGCGCTCCACCAGCACCTTCGGCGCCTCGTCGAACAGAAGATGCGCCTCGTCGAAGAAGAAGACGAGCTTCGGCTTTTCCGGGTCGCCCACCTCCGGCAATTCCTCGAACAGCTCCGACAGAAGCCAGAGCAGGAACGTGGCGTAGAGCCGCGGGTTCATCATCAGCTTGTCGGCGGCAAGCACATTGATCGCGCCGCGCCCGTCCGTCGTCGTGCGCATGATGTCGGCGATCTTGAGCGCCGGTTCGCCGAAGAAGTGTTTCGCGCCCTGCTGTTCGAGCACAAGGAGCGAACGCTGGATGGCACCGACCGACTGCTTGTTGATATTGCCGTAGCGCGCGCCGAGTTCGTCCGCCCGCTCGGCCATGTTGGCAAGCAGGGCCTGCAGGTCCTTCAGGTCGAGGAGCAGCATTCCCTCCTCGTCCGAGACACGGAAGGCGATGTTGAGGACGCCTTCCTGCGCTTCCGAAAGGTTCATCAGTCGCGACAGGAGCAGCGGTCCCATTTCCGATACCGTCGCCCGGATCGGATGCCCCTGCTCGCCGAACAGATCCCAGAAGACGACTGGAAATTTCTTGAACTCATAGGGTTCCAGACGGATCGTCTCGGCCCTTTTGAGCAGGAAATCCTTGGCTTCGCCGGCCATTGCTATGCCCGAAAGATCGCCCTTGATATCGGCGCAGAAGACCGGGACGCCCGCACTGGAAAACCCTTCGGCGAGGATCTGCAGCGTCACCGTCTTGCCGGTGCCCGTGGCGCCGGTCACCAGTCCGTGCCGGTTGCCGTATTTCAGGAGCAGCTCCTCAGCCTTCTGGTAGCTGTCATCCGGCTTGCGGCTGGCACCGAGAAAGATGCTGCTGTCGCCCGTATTCTCCATCGCTTCGTCTCCTCGGTACCGGAAAAGTCCGCAAAAGGTATAGACAGCGCAACTCCCAGCCACAATCTCGTTTTTCACCATGGCAGCCCATTGTGGATGCCTTGCAACAGGAGGAGGGCAAATTCCCGACGCTGCGACCGATGACGCATTGCAGCAGCGGTCGCCGCACCCTAAGATCGATGACTGGCAGAGGAGGGAAAATGGATCCGGCAATTCTCAGGCAAGCGGAATTCCCGGCGATGGATCGCGACGGATGGCTGGCGCTGGTGCAAAAGGCGTTGCGCGGCGAAGCCGGCTATGATTCGCTCGTATCGACATCGGATGACGGCATCGAGATACAGCCGCTTTACGAGCGCGCGGTCGATCCCGCCCGTGTCACGCGTGTCCGTCCGGACCGGCCGTGGCATATCGTCCAGCGCGTCGACGACACCGATCCCGTGCGCGCCAACAGGCAGGCCAAGGAGGATCTGGCGGAAGGCGCCACCGGGCTTTCCCTCGTCTTTACCGGCGCTCCCAATGCCTTCGGCCACGGACTGCCAGCCTCGACCGAAGCGATTTCGACGGCGCTGGATGGAATTCCTCTCTCCAACATGCTGTTGCGCATCAATGTCCATCCGCAAAGCCGCGCCTCCATCGACTGGCTTGTGAAGACGCTGACGGAACGACGCGCCGACCCGGCCCGCCTGACGCTTTCCTTCGGCATCGACCCTTCGGCCGTCTTTGCCGGCACCGGCAAGCTGCGCATGTCGATCGAGGCGCTGGAAGCCTCGCTGCCGCAATCGCTGGCCGGCTTCTTCGCCCTCGACCTGCCCGGCATACTGCTCGAAGCCGACGGCCGCGTGTTCCATAATGCCGGCGCATCCGAAGCGCAGGAACTGGGCATCATGCTCGCAACTGCCGCCTCGCATCTGAGGATGTTCGAGGAGGCGCGCCAGCCGCTGGTCTATGCGGCCCCGCATATCGGCTTCGCACTCAGCGTCGATCAGGATCAGTTCTTCTCGATCGCCAAGATCAGGGCCTTGCGCAAATTGTGGGCGCGCGTGCTGGAGGCATGTTCGATCGAGCCCTTGCCAACTGTCATCCATGCGGAGACTTCCTATCGCATGATGACCTTCAAGGACCCAGAGACCAACATATTGCGCACCACGATCGCCGCCTTTGCGGCCGCCGTGGGGGGCGCCGATTCCATTGCCGTCCTGCCGCACACGATCACCCACGGCCTGCCGGACGGTTTTGCGCGCCGGCTTGCACGCAACACCCAGCTTATCCTGGCGGGCGAAAGCCGGCTGGATTTCGTTTCCGACCCGTCAGCGGGCTCGGGCGCGATCGAAGCCCTGACCGATGCCATCTGCGAGCAGGCCTGGGCGGAGTTTCGCCGCATCGAGGCCGAAGGCGGCTCGCTGAAAAGCCTCGCCTCCGGCTTCATCCAGAAACGCATTGCCGAAATGCGGGAAAAGCGCGCCGCACGCCTGCGAGAGGGCAAGCATTCCATCGTCGGCACGACCGTCTACCCGCTGGACAATGAGCGTCCGGTCTCCACCCTGCCGACAAACACCGTGACCGCCGCGAATGAAGGCGTGGTCTCCTGCGAGCCGCTCAATGCCGTACGCATCGATCAGGCCCTCGGAGACGCGGCATGATCCCTGATTTCAGCACCATAGACTGGTCCGAACCTCGGCTGGCGCCTTCCGGCCCCGGCGAGGATCGCTGGCTGACGCCTGAGGGACTGGAACTGAAGCGCGGCTATGGCGAGGCGGATCTGAAGGGCTTGCGCTTCCTCGATACCTGGCCGGGCGCCGCACCTTTCATCCGGGGCCCCTACCCCACCATGTATGTCCAGCAGCCCTGGACGATCCGCCAGTATGCCGGCTTCTCGACGGCCGAGGAATCCAACGCCTTCTACCGCCGCAACCTCGCCGCCGGCCAGAAGGGCCTTTCCGTCGCCTTCGATCTCGCCACCCATCGCGGCTATGACAGCGACCATCCGCGGGTCGCCGGCGATGTCGGCATGGCGGGCGTGGCGATCGATTCCATCCTCGACGCGCGCCAGCTTTTCGACGGCATCCCGCTCGACCAGATGACAGTGTCCATGACCATGAACGGCGCCGTGCTGCCGATCATGGCGCTCTATATCGTGGCGGCGGAGGAACAGGGGGTAAAGCAGAAGGATCTCGCCGGGACCATCCAGAACGACATCCTCAAGGAGTTCATGGTCCGCAATACCTATATCTATCCGCCCAAGCCTTCGATGCGGATCATCTCGGACATATTCTCCTACACGGCGGAGCATATGCCGAAATTCAACTCCATCTCCATTTCCGGCTACCACATGCAGGAAGCCGGGGCGACGGCCGATCTCGAGCTTGCCTACACGATAGCGGACGGCATCGAATATGCCCGCGCCGGCGTTGCCGCCGGGCTCGACATCGACCGCTTCGCGCCGCGCCTTTCGTTCTTCTGGGCGATCGGCATGAACTTCTTCATGGAAGTCGCAAAGATGCGCGCCGCGCGCCTGCTGTGGGCGACGCTTGTCCAGAAGAACTTTTCGCCAAGCGACCCGCGCTCCCTGTCCCTGCGCACCCACTGCCAGACCTCCGGCTGGTCGCTGACGGCACAGGACCCCTACAATAACATCATGCGCACCATGATCGAGGCGATGGCGGCCACCCAGGGGCATACCCAATCGTTGCACACCAATTCCTTCGACGAGGCGCTGGCTCTGCCGACCGATCATTCGGCGCGCATCGCCCGCAACACGCAGCTTGTCCTGCAGAAGGAATCCGGCACGACGCGCATCATCGACCCGTGGGGCGGCTCCGCCTTCGTCGAGAGACTGACGCACGACCTCGCCGCCAGGGCGCTGAAGCATATCGAGGAGGTCGAGGCGCTGGGCGGCATGGCGGCCGCCAACGAACAGGGCCTGCCCAAGCTCAGGATCGAGGAGGCCGCGGCCCGGACGCAGGCGCGCATCGATTCCGGCGAGCAGATCGTCGTCGGCGTCAACAAGCACAAGCCGGAAAAGGATGTCGAGGTCGAAGTCCTGAAGGTCGATAATGCCGAGGTGCGCGCCCGCCAGCTCGCAAAGCTGCAGCAGCTCAAGGGCACGCGCAACGTGGCGGAGGTGGAATCCGCCCTCAACGCGCTCACCGAGGCGGCCCGCGGCAACGGCAATCTGCTGGAATTCGCCATCAAGGCGGCGCGGGCCAATGCGACCGTTGGCGAAATCTCCTATGCCCTCGAAAAGGTCTTCGGCCGCCATGTCGCCGAAATACGCACCATTTCCGGCGTCTACCGCAAGGAGATAGGCGAGAACGAGGTCATCGATCGCGTCCAGCAGAAGATCGAGCAGTTCCGCAGGAAGACCGGCTCTCCCCCGCGCATCCTGATCGCCAAGGTCGGCCAGGACGGGCACGACCGCGGCCAGAAGGTGATCGCGACCGCTTTCGGTGACCTGGGTTTCGACGTCACCGTCGGCGCCATGTTCCAGACTCCCGAGGAAGTGGCCGCGCTCGCCGCGGAGAACGATGTCCATATTGTCGGCGTCTCGTCGCTTGCCGCCGGCCATTTGACGCTGATCCCCGAGTTGAAGGAGGCGCTGCGGCGTCTCGGCCGTGACGACATGATGATCGTGGCGGGCGGCGTCATCCCGCCGGACGATTACGAGGCGGTGCTGAAGGCCGGTGCTGCCGAAATTTTCCCTCCCGGCACGGTCATCCCGGAAGCCGCTGAACGTCTGCTCGACAAGCTGCTGCAGGATTAGGCTCAGGAGTCGGGCTTCCAGCTGCCCTTCGCAACCCTATGTTATACCATGTGTTATAACATAGGAGTTCCGGGCCATGAACGTGACCATACGCAAGATCGGCAATTCGGAAGGCGTCATCCTGCCGAAGGAGGTGCTGGAAAGGCACAATCTGCGCGCGGGAGATACGCTGCATCTCGTTGACGAGCCCAACGAGCTTCGCCTCCGGCTGCATTCGGAAGATCCGGAAGAGTTCGAGCGCAAGATGAAGGTCGCGCGCGAACGAATGAAAAAATACGAGCGCGCCTATCGTGTTCTCGCTCAATGACCGAGTTCCATACCAAGGACTTCATCGAAGCTCTTCATGCCGAACAGCTCCGCCTTCATGGTGGAGCTGCCGGCGTGCGCGACCATGGAATGCTCGAATCCGCACTGAGTCGACCGCTGCAGAAGGAGGCCTACGGCTCGCCCGATCTTTGTGATCTTGCATCCGCCTATCTTTACGGCATTGTGAAGAATGATCCTTTTGTTGACGGCAACAAGCGTACGGGTCTCGCAGCAGCCGATCTGTTTCTCTATTTCAACGGGCTCTCGTTGGAGACTGACGACGAGACAATAATTCAGCTTGTTACCATGGTCGCTGCCGGCGAGATCGACGAGGACGGCGCCGCCGCCTTCTTCCGCGACTATACTGTTCCGATCGGGAACGAGGCTTAACCTTCAACCTTACTGACCTGCCGCCGCGCTGCCTGCAAACAGCATCGCGGCTTACGGGCTTAGGGTCAGGAGCTTCCACGGTTGTCTATCCTGGAAACATCGGATCGCGTCCGGTCCCAAGTTTTTCTTGATTGACGAGTCAATTAAAAATAATCTCGCTTTCATGCCCAAGGTCGGAATGGAACCTCTGCGCAAGCGCGCGCTGATCAATGCCGCGATCCATGCCATAGGCGAGCATGGGACGCTCGACGTCACCATGTCGGACATAGCCGGCCGCGCCGGCGTCTCGACCGCTCTCGCGCATCATTATTTCGGCGCCAAGGAAGACCTGCTGCTCGCCACCATGTGGCATATCCTCGCCGAACTCGGAGCCGACGCCCGCCGCGCGCTGAAGAACGCCCGCGGCCTCGACCGGGTCCGCGCCGTGATCGCGGTAAACTTTTCCGAAAGCCAGTTCAGGCCGGAGATCATCGCCGCCTGGCTCGCCTTCTATGTCGCCGCCCAGCGCTCGCCTGAACTGCGCCGGCTCCTGCGCGTCTACGCCCGCCGGCTGCATTCCAACCTGATGAGCGGGCTGACCGCCGTCATGGGCCGCGACGAGGCCACGCAGACGGCCGAAGGCATAGCGGCTCTGATCGACGGCCTCTATATCCGCCGCGCGTTGAAGGACGGGCCGCCGGATGCGGCCTCCGCGATTGCGCTGGTGGAAGACTATCTCGACACCAGACCCGCCGGTCGGCCAGGCCGCGGCCAGCCCAGGATCAGGACCCTATGAAGCGCCCGAACATCCTTGTCATCATGGTCGATCAGCTCACCGGCACGCTGTTTCCAGACGGGCCGGCGGAGTTCCTGCATGTGCCGAATCTGCGCGCGCTGGCCGCGCGCTCGGCACGCTTCGCCAACAACTACACCGCCTCGCCGCTCTGTGCGCCGGGCCGGGCCTCTTTCATGAGCGGACAATTGCCTTCGCGCACGCGCGTCTATGACAACGCCGCCGAATTCGCCTCCGATATCCCGACCTTTGCCCATCACCTGCGTGCGGCCGGCTATCACACCTGCCTGTCGGGCAAGATGCACTTCGTCGGCCCGGACCAGCTCCACGGCTTCGAGGAGCGGCTGACGACGGACATCTACCCGGCCGATTTCGGCTGGACGCCAGACTACCGCAAGCCCGGCGAGCGCATCGACTGGTGGTATCACAATCTCGGCTCCGTCACCGGCGCCGGCGTGGCCGAGATCACCAATCAGATGGAATTCGATGACGAAGTCGCCTTCCACGCAGTGCAGAAGCTATACGATCATGCACGTGCCACGGACGATCCCGAGCGGCGGCCGTGGTGCCTGACGGTCTCCTTCACCCATCCGCACGATCCGTTCGTCGCCCGGCGCAAATATTGGGACCTTTACGAGGACTGTCCGGCGCTGGAGCCTCAGGTCGGCTTCATCCCCTACGAGAGCCAGGACCCGCATTCGCAGCGACTCTATCGGGCCAGCGACTACTCGTCCTACGAGATCACGCCGGAGCATATCCGCCGTTCGCGGCAGGGCTATTTCGCCAATATCAGCTATATCGACGACAAGGTGGGCGAAATCCTCGACGTGCTGACGCGCACGCGCATGGCCGACGATACGGCCATCCTGTTCTGCTCCGACCATGGCGAGATGCTGGGCGAGCGCGGACTGTGGTTCAAGATGAGCTTCTACGAGGGCTCCTCGCGCGTGCCGCTGATGATCGCCGGCGGGGACGTCACGGCGGGCCTGATCGAGACACCTGTCTCTAATCTCGACATCACGCCGACCCTTTGCGACCTTGCCGGCATCGACATGAGCGCCATAAAGCCCTGGACGGACGGCGTCTCGCTGCTGCCTCTGACGAAAGGGGCCGAACGCGGCGCGCCGGTCTGTATGGAATATGCCGCCGAGGGCTCCCATGCGCCGATGGTGGCCATCCGCGAGGGCCGCTACAAGTTCGTCCATTGCGAGATAGACCCTCCGCAACTCTTTGATCTGGAATCGGATCCGCATGAGCTCACCAACCTTGCCGCCGAGCCGGCGAATGCCGAGCTCGTGGAAAGCTTCATGGCGAAGGTCCGCGCCCGCTGGGACATGGCGGCCTTCGACGCCGCCGTGCGCGAAAGCCAGGCAAGACGGTGGATCGTCTATCCCGCGCTCAGGAATGGTGCCTATTATCCGTGGGACTTCCAGCCGCTGCGACAGGCCTCCGAGCGCTACATGCGCAACCACATGGACCTGAACGTGCTGGAAGAAAACAAACGCTACCCGCGAGGAGAATGAGATGATCACTGTCCACGGCCGCGCTTCTTCGGCCAATGTCCAGATCGTCATGTGGACGATCGCGGAACTCGGCCTTCCTTATCGCCGCATCGACGTCTCCGGCCCCTATGGCGGCAACGACACGCCTGAATTCCTGGCCATGAATCCGAACGGGCTCGTGCCCGTCATCCAGGACGGCGACCTGACCATGTTCGAGAGCGCGGCAATCATGCGCTATCTCGGCGCGACATATGGCGACGACACCTTCTGGCCGAAGGATCCGTCCCGGCGGGCATCGCTCGACATGTGGGCGGAATGGGCTAAGACCACCTTCGTGCCGGCCATCGTGCCGATCTTTAGCCAGATGGTGCGCACGCGCGAAGTCGATCGCAATATGGCACTGGTCGAGAACTCGGCCAAGCAGCTCGCAAAGGTGGCGAAGATCGCGGATGCCCGTATCGGCAACGGACCCTTCCTCGCCGGCGCGGCGCTGACTTTCGCCGACATCGTCTTCGCCCATCAGCTCTATCGCTACTTCACGCTTGATTTCGATCGCGCCGAGACGCCGAACCTCGAGGCCTATTATGAGCGGCTGGCCCAACGTCCGGCCTATGCCGAGCATGTCATGGTCTCCTATGAGGAGCTCAGGGCGAAATGATTCCAACGCTCGACCATCTCAAGGAAGCCTATCGCGTCACTTCCGCGGTCACGCAGGAAACGCCGCTGCTGGAAAGCCGCCCGCTGGCGGCGGAGACAGGGGCGGCGCGCGTCTTCCTCAAGCCGGAATCGCTGCAATGGTCCGGCTCCTTCAAGGTGCGCGGCGCCTATTGGCGGCTGACGCGGCTCTCCGAAGAGGAAAAGCGGCGCGGCGTGGTTGCCTATTCATCGGGCAATTTCGCGCAAGGGCTGGCGGCAGCCGGTCAGGAGCTCGGCATTCCCGTCACCATCGTCATGCCCGAGGATGCGCCGGCGGCGAAGCGCGATGCCACCGCCGGCTACGGCGCAAGGGTGGAGCTTACCCATCACGGCGACCGGGCGCGCGAGGAAGTTGCTTCTGCCCGTGCCCGCGAGATTTCCGATACCGAGGGGCTGACTCTGCTCCATCCCTTCGACGATCCCGAGATCGTCGCCGGGCAGGCCGGCACGGGGCTGGAGGCCGTCGCGCAGCTCGACAAGCGCGGTCTGAAGGCCGATATCGTGCTTTGCCCGGTCGGCGGCGGCGGCCTGATCGGCGGTGTGGCGCTCGCCTTTCACTATCTGTCGCCGGAAACGCAGGTGGTGGCCGTGGAGCCCGCAGGCTTCAATGGCATGGGCACCTCGCTCGGCCTCGGCCGGATCGAGACGGTGTCGCTGGGCGGCAAGACCATTTGTGACGGGCTGATGGCTCGCCGCCCTGGAGTGGCTCCGTTCGAGGCGATCGGCGATATCGGCCTGATCGCCCGCACGGTCGAGAACAACGCCGTGCGCCGCGCCATGCGCTTTGCCTTTGAACGCATGAAGCTGGTGCTGGAGCCTTCGGGCGCCGCCGCTCTTGCTGCGTTGATGGAGGGGACGGTCGAGGCGAAAGGCAAGACCATTGTCGTCATTGCGACGGGCGGCAATGTATCGCTCGCCGATTTCATGAGGCATGCCGGCGATGCTTGAACCTGTGCATGTCCGCAACCTTACCCTCCCCCTTGAGGGGAGGATCGGCGCCACGCGCGCCAGGGTTGGGGTCGGAACGACAGCAGATCGACAATTACCTCCACCCCGCTGCCTTGCAGCGACCCTCCCCTCAAGGGGGAGGGTAAGGCGGCCGTCGCAAGGCCACCGCCATGCTTGAGGCCGATTTTGTTATCGTCGGTTCCGGCTCGGCCGGCTCGGCGCTGGCATACCGGCTGTCCGAGGACGGCAGGCATTCGGTCATCGTCATCGAATATGGCGGATCGGATTTCGGTCCCTTCATCCAGATGCCGGCTGCCCTGTCCTTCCCGATGAACATGCGCCGCTATGACTGGGGCTATTCCACCGAGCCCGAACCCAATCTCGGCGGGCGCGTGCTGGCAACGCCGCGCGGCAAGGTTATCGGCGGCTCCTCCTCCATCAACGGCATGGTCTATGTGCGCGGCCATGCACGCGATTTCGACCACTGGGCGGAGGAAGGCGCCGTCGGCTGGGCCTTCGCCGACGTGCTTCCCTATTTCAAGCGCATGGAGACCTCCCATGGCGGCGAGGCCGGCTGGCGCGGCACGGACGGTCCGCTGCATGTCCAGCGCGGCAAGCGGCTCAACCCGCTCTACGCCGCTTTCACCGATGCGGGCCGGCAGGCAGGCTTCGAGATCACGGACGACTATAACGGCTCCAAGCAGGAAGGCTTCGGCCCCATGGAGCAGACGATCCATATGGGCCGCCGCTGGTCCGCCGCCAATGCCTATCTGCGCCCCGCCCTGAAGCGCAGGAATGTGAATCTCGTCAATGGTTTCGCGCGGCGTGTGATCATCGAGAATCAACGCGCGACCGGCGTCGAGATCGAAGCTCGCAGAAAGATTCAGGTCGTTAAAGCGCGGCGTGAAGTCATCATCGCCGCCTCGTCCATCAATTCGCCGAAGCTCCTGATGCTTTCCGGCATCGGGCCGGCACAGCATCTTGCCGAGAACGGCATCAAGGTCGTCGCCGACCGGCCCGGCGTCGGACAGAACCTGCAGGACCATCTCGAACTCTATATACAGCAGGAATCGGTCAAGCCGATCACGCTCTATTCCAAGCTCAATCTCCTGTCCAAGGCGCTGATCGGCGCCGAATGGCTGCTGTTCAAGACGGGACTCGGCGCATCGAACCATTTCGAGGCCGCCGCCTTCCTGCGCTCGCGGCCGGGCATCGAATATCCGGACATCCAGTATCATTTCCTGCCGGTCGCCATCCGCTATGACGGCAAGGCGGCGGCGAACACGCATGGCTTCCAGGCCCATGTCGGGCCCATGCGCTCCAAATCGCGCGGCTCAGTGACGCTGCGTTCGCCCGATCCCTTCGACAAGCCTGTCATCCGCTTCAACTATATGTCGCATCCCGACGACTGGTCGGAATTCCGCCATTGCATCCGGCTGACGCGCGAGATCTTCGGCCAGAAAGCCTTCGATGAATATCGCGGAAAGGAAATCTCTCCCGGCGCCCATGTGCAGACGGATGAGGAGCTCGACGCCTTTGTCCGTGATCACGCCGAAAGCGCCTATCACCCCTGCGGCACCTGCCGCATGGGGCGCGCCGACGACCCCAGGAGCGTGGTCGATCCCGAATGCCGGGTGATCGGCGTGGATGGCCTGCGTGTTGCCGATTCCTCGATCTTCCCGCGCATCACCAATGGCAATCTGAACGCTCCCTCCATCATGGTGGGCGAAAAGGCGGCGGACCATATACTCGGCCGCACGCCGCTTGCCCCCTCCAATCAGGAACCGTGGATCAATCCGCGCTGGCGGGAAAGCGACCGGTGATCCGCCCACCCTCTCCACAAGGGGAGGGTAAAACGACACAGCAAACGGAGCACGCCATGAACGCCCAGCCCAAGGCATCCCATTATATCAACGGCCGCTATGTCGAAGACGAGCAGGGTGCTGCGATCGAGGTGATCTATCCCGCCACGGGCGAGACGATCGCCACTGTGCATGCCGCCACGCCCAACATCATCGAGCTCGCCATCGAGGCCGCCCGCTCGGCGGGCAGCCGCTGGGTCTCGCCGCAGTGGCCGGTGTCGGGCGCCTACGTGCGCCGCGCCCACGCGGCCGGGCTGAAGGTGGCGCCCTACACCCTCGACCGCCCGTCCGAGGTCCG
>Ga0164243_10007313_pt1 | contig 16501 bp, 18 predicted proteins | sample OricompcompostOP_FD_108781 | JGI IMG/M metagenome (GOLD analysis project Ga0164243, IMG submission 108781) | Organic Plus compost microbial communities from Emeryville, California, USA - Original compost - Organic plus compost (OP) | ecosystem: Engineered > Solid waste > Mixed feedstock >...
AATACTGATATTGCCTCGATTCAGGGTATCAACAGAGCTATCGCTTATGCTCTGCGAGGAGATATTGGTGCGTGGGATGCAGGACATTCAACGCGACCAGTAGGCTCTTTTAATCATAAGCGTGGCGCCCCTGTAGTCATTAAGTCTCATAACTCAAATAGTTACAGCGTATCGGATTTTGAAGCTGTTCCGGTTCCTCAGAACAGTTATGACCTCGAACAGTTTCGTCGGGAATCTATCCCGAATCCTGTGCGAACCCTAGCTAAATATGGTCCTTGGCCGGAAGATGCCCAGGACCTTTTTGCTAAGGGTAAGGTCATGGAGGGCTCACGATCCAGTGCCCTTACACGACTCGCCTACACTGCTGCTGAACAGGGTCTCGATAACAGCGAAATATACTCACTGCTACAGTGGAAAGATAAGGCTTGGAAGAAGTTTGCTGATCGTCCCAACAAGGAAAAGTATTACGTAGACCTCATCAACTTTGTACGACAGAAGCATCCTTATGAAGGTATCAAGGGTACTATCGTCAATGCTGATGAGATCAAGACGTTTTCATTCCTTGAACTCGTCGAATACGTAGACGAGACTGAGTGGATTATCGGCGGTATTCTTCCATATAAGGGTGTTGCGTATGTTGTCGGAAGGCCCGGTACGGGTAAGACAACTCTGGCTTTGGGTATGTGTACTAGTCTTGCTCTGGCCAAGCAATATCTTTGGGAGCCTAATGAGAAGAAGTACAAGATTCTGTACCTCTCTCTGGAAATGACTCCCGAAGATGTTAGTGACTTCTTCAAGAAGATTAAGACTAACTACAACAACGAAGAACTACAGATCCTCGATAAGAATTTCCACACATACGCGAGTCCAGAAAAGATTAAGTTCTTCCAGCCTGAGAGCCCTATCATGGGCAAGTTTTTGCGTAAGCTGGAAAATTTGCGACCTGATATTGTACTGGTAGACTCAGCATCTTATGCTCTGGCTTCTAACCTCTCCAATCAGGAAGAGGTTACGAAGTCAATAGAGTACATCGATATGATTAAGGATCGTTATGGGATTACGCTCCTCTTTATCCACCACTCGCGCAAAGAACCGCCAGGTCACGGCTATAAAGAAGCTGATCTGGATGATGTGTTTGGAAGCGCTTTTATTGCTGCCTCTGCTTCCAGTATTATCTCGTTGAAGCCTTCTAAGGAATACAGCGAGTCGAATAAGCTGATGGATCTTCGCTATCTCAAGACGCGATTCTCTGGTGACAATACTGGATTCTCTATTGTCATGGATGGCGAACGACGTATGTTTAATCGTCCATCAGCAGGTGCCCTTACCGCAGCAGTGCCTAAGCAGGAAAAGAAGAAGGATGGAAAGTCGAAATCATTCTTTGACATCTAAGCTGGTTACCCCTGAGGAATTTCTTCCTGTAGCCATACTGTGTGACACTATGGCTCTGGATACTGAGACTACGGATATTGAGAAGACTGATATTCGAGATGGTAGCGGTTTCGCTTACGGTATCTCGGCAGCAGTTCTCTACAACGGTACGTATTATTCGGCATACTTCCCTGTAGCCCATACCAAGGATAATGTCTCAGATGAGATCAAGCAGAATCTGTTTGACATAATCCGAACCAGACAGAAGATTGTATTCCATAATGCCAAGTTCGACTTGGTATCGATGGAAACAACCGGCTACAGGGGAGGCTATATAAGATGGTATGACACTATGCGTATGGCGCATATGCTCAACGAAAATATTGGCAGGTATGACCTAGACTGGCTTGCTAGAAATGAGCTTAGGGAACCCGGAAAGAATAAGCCCCCGGTGTGGGAGTTTATGTTTCAGATCCATGGGTGGCATCCAGACTTTCCGGCTGAGGTTATGGCTCTTTATGCGTCAGAGGATGCGGTACTCACACTCAAGCTATTCTTTAGGTTGTATCCATTTTTTGTGAAGTCAGGTTTTGATGGAAGCGAAATGTCGGAAGTGTGAAAATTACTTTGACAAGTCTGAAATCATTGTAGTCCAGGAAGGGATATTCTGTAAGGACTGTCTCCCTCCAGACCACACTCCGATGCCGTTTACTCTACATATTTCCTGGCGTGGGATTACCGCGCTGATGGATTATATTGATGGATCAGGAGACTTGGAGACTCTAGAGGTTATCGAAAAAATTCGACACAGGCTAGGTGTAAAGGTAATAGAGCAGATTAGGAGAATTCTCCATGGGGAAGTTCGTGAGTCCGATTCCTAACCTCTGGACTCGGGAAATGGAGAATATTGAAATCTTCAATACTATGGAACGAAGGGGGGTACGGATCAATAAGGAAATTTGCCGACAAGAGATTGCTGTTGGTGAAGGTAGGATGAACCAGCTTCGTAAGGAGTTGGGGATTAATCCCGGGTCTACTAAGCAGCTTAGGCAGCTCCTTATTGAAGAAATGAAGCTGCCCGTACTCCCCGAACATCTTACTCCAAAGGGTCAGCCTAGTATGGATAGGCGAGCTATGGAGACTTACGAACAGATCCTTGAGAATAACCCTGAATACTCTAAGGGTCCTTGGGGAACAGTAGCTCAACAAGTTCTTGAATATCGTGGTTGGCAGATTACTCTTGGCCTTTGTTATAAGAAGTTCGTCGAAATGGTCAGTGACGACGGACGACTCCGGTGTAACTATATGCTTCACGGTACCAAGACGGGTCGTACTAGTTGCACGAGTCCGAATCTCCAGCAAGTTCCTAAGGAAACCGAAAAGGTCTGGAATCGGAATATCAAGCGAGCATTTGAACCGGCCGAAGGTTATGCGCTAGTTCAGTTCGACTTTAGCCAGGGTGAAATGCGTCTGGCTACAGGGTATGCTCAACAGCCTAATCTGATTGAGACATTTACCCAGGGCCGCGACATGTGGGGCGATATGATCGCGGCCCTTAACAGGCCAAAGAAGCAGTGTAAGACACTAACCTATGCCAAGATGTATGGCGCTCAGCGTAATAAGCTGAGGACTATTCTCGGTGGAGATGACCCAGATCAGTTTATTACTGACTGGGAAGAATACCATGATAGAATCGTAGAGTTTAGCCAGAGAGCATATGATACCGCTAAGCGACGTGGTTATATCCGTCTCTGGACGGGGCGCATTCGCCATCTCCCTGGTGGTGAGGATGGTCCTCGTCTTGCCTTCAACAGTTTGCTTCAAGGTGGTTTGGCTGAGATCGTAAAGTCAGCCATGATTAGATTGCGCCGAGAAGTAGATGACGAAGAAAAGTGCCGCATGCTTCTTATGGTGCACGACTCCGTTATCTTCGAGATTCGGCGCGATCTTCTCGACTACTACATTCCCCTTATTCATGAGGTTATGAGTCGGGTGGAAGAAGAGAAGGACTGGGGACTTCCGTTTACAGTAGAGCATGAGTTTTGGGGAAAGGATGCAGCATGACAGATATTATCATTGCTCCCACGTTTCAGGCGGGTATGCGGTATTGTGGGGCGAATGGCCTTAATTACCAAAAGGTCGTCATCCTCGACACTACCAACCCTGTCCCACTTGTACTCAAGAGGCTACAGGGTGTAGAGTCGGGTCACGCCCGAGTGGTCAATACGCACGGATACGATAAGTACAAGCTTCCGATTATCCTGGAAGCTCTGGATAATCACCCAGGATCTTTTGAATTGGAGACAGTTTTTCTCTGATGTTTCTTTCAGTGGACCCCGGTAAGAATATTGGTCTCGCTTCATTTAATCAGGAAGGAGAGGATCTGGCTAGAAAAACCGTCAGTCTCGATTACTTTCCTTCCTTCCTCGAAGCAGTCTATACACTGTCTAAGGATGCTAAGGAACCCGTAGTCTTTATTTACGAGGACTATACTCTTCGTAAGGACAAGGCTATTGAGCAAACTGGTTCAGATATGCCAGCTTCTCAAGCAATTGGAATGATTAAGATGATTTCCAGATTGCTGGGTGATTTGGCTAGGATAGAGGTAGTTAAGGCAGGTAATCTTCGTACCGCGCTTAAGTGGGCTGGATATCCTGAGCTGGCTAATAAGCCTAGAACATGGCATTGCCCTGATGATCTGGCTGCTTACGCACACGGCGTAATGTGGCTCATCAATAACAAGATTCGCAAGCACCCAATCTTTGAGAGCTAAAGTGGCACAGCGTAAGAAGAACCGCAAAAACGAACTCGACCGAATCGCTAAGCTTGCAGCTAAGCTCGGTATTAATGTAGACAACCTTCTGGAGCAGGTTCCTCTTACTGAAATAGGAGAGGACGCACAGATTCGGTACGAGATTGAAGCCGAGTCTGTCCTCTTCTACATCGAAACTAAGGGTAAGGGATTCGAGCAGAAGATTTGTAAGAATCCCCACTGCGGAGGTCTTTTCCTCCACACATTCTCAGCGGTTAATTACTGCTCTGATGCTTGTCGGGCTTGGGCACTGGCCGAAGTCGGCATTATTTGGAACTTTAACCGTAGGCCACTTAGCCAGCGATGGAATGCTAAGGGCAAGGGTTACGTTCCGAAGATTATCGGAGTGGAAGCTACGGCCGCACTTGTTGAGGCTGGTTATGTAGAGATTGACGAGGAAAAGTACGTACCTGAGGTTCCGTACGATCCGAATTTCAGTCTCAATAACCTTAAGGAACAGCAAGACGAAGCCAAGCAGAATCGTATCGCTGAGCTTAAGCAGGAACTTGAAACATTGGAAGACGAGGATTAGTTATGAAGGAAATGAAGGTAGCTGATTTTATTCCCGCTATTGAGACTTCGGCCGATGTAGGCTTTAACTCCGGGGTTTTTGACGAGCCCAAGGATGTTGAAATTGTAGTCCAGGACGAAGACGGTAACGAGTATTACATCGAAGACGTAGTTTTCGACACAGACTCGGGACTTATCGCGATCAAGTTTAACCACGATAACGAATAACACGTAAGACACAACGAAACCCCCTGTAGCTAGAGGAGTTAGCTACAGGGGGTTTCGGCTTTTTATGCCATATTAAGCTTTGAGTCTTTCGTTGTAAAGACCCGATTCTATCAGGTCTTCGCGCAAAGCTTGACGGTAATCAGAAGGGAATTTGCGCTTTCTCTCCTTGTACGACATGCCGCCCCAAACGCCGTACATATCGTATACCAAAGCGTATTGAAGGCAATCACCCTGAACAGGGCATGTTGCACAGAATCTTTTGGCTTCCTTCTCCGTGGCTCTCTCGAAGAATTTCTCTACGTCAATATTAGCGCACTTAGCCTCGTCCTGCCACAACGAAACCTCGTCTGCTGTATTAGAATACATTAGCGGAAATACCCCCCGCCAAATTAAATAACCGTTTTCGCTAATAACCCGTGCTCACGCAGACTAAGGACAAACTGGACAGGCTTTCCCCGCGCCTAGCCTAGTCCTTTTGTGAGTAGGAATAGCAGGATACCACCCACAAGGGGAAAGATCAAGCTTGACACAACCACGTCCTGAAACCTGAAGCGTCGTTCGTGTATAGTTCTCTGAAATTCAGCGAAGGTGTCTTCGAGGTTTGACAATCGCGTATTGATAGAGCGAAGATGGAGAGCTATCTCTCTGTTGGATGCCGGAATTTCCAGCTCATCCTCATTACCCATTAACCTCGAATCTACATCTTTGCAAGAACAGAAGTCCAATAGTCATAAAGACTAGGATAACCACCCGCCTGGGTAGTCTTAGAGTACATATTTTTAACTGCTCCAGGTCCTCCGTACCAAGCTACAGCAGCTCCAGCAGCTCCGTATTGCTTAAGATATTGCCCAAGCTTATAGGCCGCGATGGCATCTTGAATCTGCGGACTGTGCATAAATTCGTCATAGCTAACAGTCCTACCAAGAGCCTCTTGAGACCAGGATGGAATATTAGACTTGAGAATCTGGTAAGCTCCAGAGGCGCCATACATACTGTTGTAGGCGTTGTAATTCCCATTAGATTCTTGCTGTCTAATGGCTTTCATGAGCTTGTCGAGAGTTACATTTCCGGTAGCCCCTCCCCCAACTCCAGCACTGGCATAACTGCTGGCTGGAAGTGTTGGCATGGTAAGGTTAATCTGCTTAGGCTTAACCGGATTAAGCTTAGGCGCAACGTCATACTGCCCCTTGGCCAGGATATTATTCAGTTCATTCATAAAGTTATTGAACTGACCAGAGAATGCGTCTACCACGGCCTTACCGCCCTAGAGGGTGTACCAGAATTATTGATGGAGGTAATACGTACAGACTTACCGCGCCCCGGCGCGTCAATAACCTGACCGTTTCCAATATAAATAGCTACGTGGCTATAGGTCCCGATACCGTTAGGATCTCGACTGCCGGTATTATAGAATACGAGGTCACCAGGAAGCAAGCTTCCCAATCCAACTACCTTGCCGGATTTAGCCTGCTCATATGTAGTTCTCGGAAGGTTAATACCGAGCTGCTTATAGATAGAATAAACCAGACCAGAGCAGTCTACGCCCTTACCAATCTGAGTACCTCCCCAGACATAAGGGGTACCCTGAGCTTGGATAGCTAGCGCGACTGCTTTTGCTCCAGGGTTATTACCCGAAGCTCCAGGAGTCCAGTTAATAGAGTATCCTGCGTTAAGCTCAGCCTGGTTTTGAAGAGTCTGCCAACGAGCCTTAGCTTCCTCTGTAGCTACAGCAGCCTGACCAGTTTCAGATATAGCATTCAGCTGATTATTGAAGGCGTTTGAGAAGTCAGTCAGCTTATCAGTGGGTACCCCGTATTCGTTAGTCTTAACCTGACCCGCTGCCATGTCCGCATATTTAGAAGCCAGAGTGGTGGTCTTGTCTGCCTTCTTAGTCATATACGTACTGAGCGCGTTAGAAGTCTTCCCCTGTAGCCAATCCGGAACTTTTTGTCCAAATCCAGGAGACTGAGAAATCTGTATTGGAGCAGTATTTACGCCGAGTTCAGGGACTTTAGCTACAGGAGTGTTTCGACTGCTCAGCGGATTTATAATCTGCTTGTTGAGCATCGAGTTTTTATACGTATTCAAGAAGTCTTCAATTGCCATTACGCCGACTCCTCACGTAGTCTCGAAGGTCAAAACCGGCAGACTTCTGCATAGGTCCAGTGTTCTGAATATTCAGACCAAGAAGCATATTCCAGAAGTTCTGCGGATTGAATCCGTTGCTATTCTGCTTCGTAGTATCGCTTACTCCGAATTCACCAGTAAGTCGCCCTGCGTGGCTAACTCCGGGAAGCTGCTTAGCTATATAGTCAGGGTCAGTGATACTAATATCCGCGCCAGTCTGTGTATCCTTTCCAGTCATACCTTCGATAGGTATACGGATTGCAGGGTTAAGCAGACCAGCAGTCATTTTACCCGGATGGTTAAGCTGAGAAATCATATCCAGAGTAGGTTCACTCGGGTTAACTACTGTGTAATTACCAGGACCTCCGAACATAGGCCCAATACCCTTTTCCTGAATCCAGTCAGGGAACAACTGGTCATAAGGGAACGGATCAGACATAGGTCCAGTATCAATACCCATAACATTCTGCATAAGATACATGGCCTTTGGATAAGCCATGACCTTACCCGGAGTAGCTACAAGGGATTCTACAATAAGAGGGAAGGCTTTACGAGTCCAAGAATAGAACGGAAGAATCCTACGGACTACATTCCGCTCAAACTTGGTAAGGTCCATTCCGTCAGGATGCCATTTTCTAACTACAGCGGCAGCATCTGCTGTAGCCTGTTCAAAAGGCTTAGAAGACTTCTTCAACTCATTGATGTAATGGGCAAGACGAACGTAATGGTCGCGACCCTCAGAAATAGTGTGCGCTACCTTCTGAGCCCTACCACCAAAAGGACGGAACTTATCCAGACCAGTAACCGCGTCATCAGGAATATCTTCCAGAACCCTAGTAGTCGGAAGGATTCCCTGCTGGAATGCGCTGATGTAAACCATGTCATTAGTGACTTCGGTACCATTACGCATTGTCATCGCAACGCGCTTACCGTCAGGAGTATAACCCTTACCCTCAATAACTCGGCGGAGAGCGTTAGGATTGGTCAGCTGGTTAATAGCCTCCAGTCCTTCGTAACGCCCTCTCTGAGATCGCATAACATTTAGCGCGATAGTATACGGACGCGCACTGTTGACTCCACCAAGCCAGTTAAAGTACACGTCACCAATCATATTGCGAATGTGGTGGCTAGGCACATAGATAGTTACACCAGCCTTCCACTTACTCAATACCTTGTCGAAATTCTGCATCGCCTTAGAGTTAGGCGTGCTGATTTCCTTGAGCATCTTCACAAACTGATTAGCCTGGCTAGCAGCGTTCTTACCGAAGTAATACCCCTGTAGCCTAGGATGGTTAACTGTGTGCTGATATTCGCCAAATCGCTTAGGAGAACCATAACGAGAAATAATCTCATCGAACATAATCTTCTCACGAACAGTATGTTCGACTACATTCTGGATCTTGAATAGAAATTCAAGCGGCTTCTCAATTTCCCAGCTCTCCCAGGAATTAAGCCACTTGACTCCTTCTGTATATTCTCCAGCCTTTTTAAACTGATACTGACCCAGACCAAACCTACGGAGATTCTTATTGAGTTCCCGCATAGTAAGCTGAGCCCTACCAGCAACACTATTTTCTAGGGCTACAGAAGTTTTCAGACCAGAAGAACTGAAAAGATTCTCCATAATCTCTGTGATCTCCCTCGCCAGTTCAGACGCAGGAGTCCCAGGGATAGGCGCCTGACGCCCCTGAGCGCCCTTGAGAGCGTCGTTCCATAGGTCGAGGTCGTTCACATCGTACCGTTTGGCCAGTCCGTTCAAATATTCTGCTCTACGAGCAACTGTGCTTTTAGCGGTAGCAGCTTCCTTAAGATAGATTGGACGCATGTCTGCATTTTTATATGCAGCGTTAAATCGCGCCCCAATCCACTCAATAACCATAGACTTAGGGCCTACAGCCTTACCCAGTTGCTTAGGTGCAGGACCACCAAGCATCCTATGGATATCCTGTGTAACCTTACTTACATTGGAGAAGTTCTTATAGAGTCGAGTGGAAACATCCGGATGACTCAGAATAGCCGTAGTGTTAGTTACAGAGAATCCGTCACCAGGAGCCTTAGGAATATATTCATTTTTAATATACTCAGCAGCTTTAGATGCGGCTACAGGAGACCCACCAGCAGACCTAGTGATATCTTCTGCAACCTTAGTACCGAGTGTTACAACTTCCTCAGTTCTGGCCGCGCTAAGTGGTCCCTTAATAAGGTCATCGATATCAGCCTTAGCAGCGTCGATACCTTCGACCATCTTCTGTCCGTCAACTACGGACTCCCCCGCCTTAAGAAGCTCAATTTTCTGAGCAACTTCCGCAGGAAGAGACGAGTAGTCTCCGCGAAGAATCTTAGTAAGCAGCGTTCTATTCATAGCCGCTGCGGCAGGACCAATAGCATCAAGAACCTGACTAAGCCTAAGAGGAACAGAATCCTTAAGCTTAGGGGTTGAAGACATAGGGACATGACCCTCTGCGATAAACCTTTCTTCAACCTGCCGCAGAAGGTTCAGAGCCTTTTCAAACCGCTTAGGTGTCTTAGCGTTAACCAGATGCTTAGACGTCAGCGCGTTCCAGACATTAACCTGCTTCGGACCTGTAAGGGCACCATGCTCTTGCATAGCAGCCTTGTACTTACCAGGGTCCTTAATACCGGCAGGAATAGACTTAAGAGTAAGCTGCGGTCTAAACTGCTTAACTAGCTCATCAACAATTTTAGCGTCACGTGTAGGGTTCTTACTAACTACAGTGGGAGTACCCTTAGCGGCCTCCACAATAGACTGGAGACCAACAGGTCCAACCTCTGTAGCATCGTTAATAATTTCCTCAGCAGGCTTCACATACTGAGGAACCTTCATCTCCTGAGCATCTGCGTGGATAACTCGGTTAAAAGCACCCACGATCTTCTTGCGCTCAGCCGGAATACTGAGACGCTTAGCAAAGTCAGGAATATTAGAGACGTGCTTGATAAGCTCCTGGGTACGCCTAAACGTAACTCCGGGATGCTTAATCTTAAGACGGTCCAGCGCGTTAGTAGTGTCACCCGTAGACAGACGTCGCAGAAGGTCACCGGTAAGCTTTGTAATCTCTTCCGGCTGAGAATACTTATCAGCGACCTTAATCTGAGCATCAGGAATCTTAACCTTAGGGTTGATAGATTCCCGAGACTTATCCGTTACAGGCTTGATAATCTTAGCTTCTTCTCCTGTAGCCGGACGATTAATAATCGTCTCGATAGGATCAATCTCATTGGCTACAGGGGAAGTCTTTGTAGTTGTAGTAAGGGTAAGCTCATCCGCGCTCTTGGGAAAATCAAACCACGCAGGAGGCTTAACTAGACCCTCAGGCGTAGCAATGGCGTTCTGAATCTTCCCAGGGGGAAGTATGACCTTATAGGTACCATCAGCCTTCTTATTAAGGCTCTTGATATCTACAGAGGGCATACCCTTGTTATAGGAATCATTCAACGCCTTCAACTTGCTGGCGTCATAAACTTCGGCAGTATCCTTGGCGCCCTTAGTAAAGTTAGCAACCTTAGCACCGGCACTGACGAAGTTAAGAGGGTCAGCAATCATCGAGGCTGCAAGACCATACTTCTCCATGTCCTTGAAGTATTGGTCGATATCCTCGTCGGTTACTTCTACTTGACCCTTTTCCCAGTCGTAGAAATACTTGTCCCTGGGATCATCGCTGAACTGGTTAATCTTCTTGTTCATAAGCCGCTGACGAACCTTTTCACGGTTCTCAGGCTTCATAGCCTCGTCAGCAGACATATGAGTATCCAGACGGATAAGAGCGTTACCGAGGTAAATCTTATCCTGCGGATCAGCAGCAGTTTCACTAGGTGCAAAAGCACCTCTAAAACCAGTAGCTACTCCCCTACCACCTCCGCTGAATACTCCGCCTATAATTTCCATGGCATCGTGAAGTACACTATCCTCGTCATCCATTTGGTGACCAGCGATAGCATCATCAACAGCGTTAGCAATTCCATAAGAGGGGACGCTAAGAAGATCAGTAACTCGTCCCCAAAGAGTCTGCTTACGCGGAGGCGTGTTCCCGTTAACATCCAGACCATTAGCCTTGAGAGTGCTAACGGGAACCTTGCTAAACTTAGAATTACTAAGAATATCAAGCGCTGCTTGGGACAAGCCAACCTTATTTCGGATTTGTCCCAAGTCAGGCTGACTGGAAAACAAGCTACTAAAATCGATTGGCTTGTAACCCTCAAGCATTACTTGTCCTTAGCTACAGGGGTAACCTTCTGACGAACAATAAGACCGCCAAGTGCGACCATCACAGGCTCAAGAATAGTTTCCGAAATAGGCTCACCCTGGAGAATATTCTTCACCAGCAGCCCTATCGCGATAATAGCGCTCAGCCATGCTACAGGCTCGTGAGAAAACTTCCAACTCATCTCAGCTGTCCCCTATATGCGAGAAGTGCGTTAATGGCGTTGTTAATGTCTGCCGTACTGTACTGAGTAGCGGTAAGCGGACCCTGTCCCTCCCCGCTAAGTCGCTTCCTCAGCAGATCAATCAGATACTCATTAGTGACGTCGTTGTACTTCTCCTGACCATACATATCCTTCTGGCCAGAATCGTACTTGCCAGCAATAACGTTAGGATCTGACATAACGTCATTGATGGCACTAAGGATCGCGCTCGAAGTTGTGTTGTCGGTCGGGTAAATCTCGCTCAGATAATTAGCAGCACCTGACGGTCCATTAGTCCCCTTAAACAGGGTGTTCTTATTAGCCGCGTCCTGCTGCATCTGCTGGATTCTAAGCTGGAGATTAGCCATATCCATAAGATGCTGGTACTGCTGGTTTTCCTGCTTTTCTATCCTCTGCTGATCCTGCTGCTGAAGCTGAGCAAGAGCAGACTGAATAGCAGACTGCTTACTCGTCTTGAGACCGGAAAGTTTAGAGTTAGCCTGCTGTAGGTAATCCTCAAGCTGAGCAGCAATATCCTGAGCCGTATTAACACCAGCAAGGCGCGTATTATCAGCGCTCTGTCGGTTATACGAAACATCCGCATTCTTCATCTCATTCAGGAGATCAAGCGCGTTTGCTTCGTCAGACTTACTCTGCTGCTGGAAATAAGCCTGATCCTCCATAGCTTGCTGAGAAGCTTCCGGAGCAGCGGCCTGAATACCGAGCTTCTTGAGAAGCGCAGCTTGAGCTTCTGCCTGCTTATTGTACTCCCCCTGTAGTGCTTGCTGAGTCTGGTTATATCTCTGCTCAGTTTCCTGAGATGCCTGTGACAACTGGTTAGTAATCTCAGGCATCTGAGCAGCGATATCCTTGGCCAAGTCATTATACATGGCCTTGGCCTGACCCTCATTCTTATGAGCGCGGTTAGTCGTGGCAGAAATCTGCCCCTGTAGCTCCTGAATAAGGGGATCAAACTGGGTACTAGCCTGACCCGAAGCTATTTGAAGAAGCTGGTCATAAGGCGTAGGGGCAACATTAATCGACTGAATCTGCTGCATAAGCTGATCCAGTGGATTAGTAGAAGTATCTACAAGTCCCGACTTCTGTGCTGCCTGCTTCGCCTGACTAGCTGCCTGAGCACGAATAGCATCGGCAAGATTACTAGCAGTCCCACTAGTATCCCAAGGACCAGGGATAGCCATTTAAGAAACTCCCAACTTTGCAGCCCTACGCCTCAAAGCATCTTGCTTAGCAGCCTGCTTTTCCAAATCAAGCTGCCTCTGGAAATTTGTCTTTTGCATCGACAAATCTCCAAGCTTATCGGACTGACCAGTTTGGAGATTCTTCATCTTAGCATTGAACTCTGTGTTATAATCACCCAGAGCCTTTGCGTATACACCTGACTTGAGGATGCCTCTACCAGCAAAATCGTTCTGCTGGTCTACCCGGTCCTGCGCACCTTGCTGATTAAGCTGCCTAATCATGTCAGCATAATCGCGCTTGGTGATACTCGTCTGGCGATTAAACTGGGCAAGGTAGTCGCTGAGAGACTTATTAAAATTAGCTAGCTGTTGCTGGTAAGTAGTGTCACCTGCAAGCCACTTATCAGCTGCGGACTGCTTCTTTTTCTTAGCCACTAACCTCCCATCTTATGAAAGGCTATTCAGCCGCTTCTGAATAGCGTCAGTCATTGTAGCGCCCTTCATCGAGAGGTGATTACCTCCGATATTTGGCATTGGCATACTTCGATCAGGAGGGGTTATTTTCCTCATAGTCGGAGAAGTAACCTTGTGAGCACTTCTATTTGGACTACTAGGCTTTGTTGCCTGATGAGCAGACCTACTCGATACCGTCTTCGTTACGGTACCGATCTGATAAGGAATTGCAGCTCCCTTATTCGCACCGTAATCCGACGGAGTGAATCCCTTATCCTTACCCAGGATTTCCTGAGCCTTGTAACTCGCCGTTACGGTAGGCTTCTTACCCTTACCAATAGACTTGGGCGCCATAGCCTTGAGCATATTAGCTCGGTTAGTTGCTTCAAGACGCCTCTTGATAGCATTTTCTTTCTCAATAATTTGAGGATTTCTAAATGGTCCAGAAGGCGTCATAGGACTTGCGGGCACTAATCAAACACCCCCTTCGTTGCGTAACCCATAACCGCGCTATTCATCGGGTTTCCAGTATCTGCCCCCTGTAGCCTACGCATAATAGCATTACGCCTAGCTTTGGCTCTATTATCTCTTTCATCGTAGCCTTGGGGACTAGCTACAGGGCCGATAGTCGGCATAGGTCTACCGGACCCATAATGCTTATTCCCTGCTGCATACGGATTAAAAGCCTTCTGACCTGGGGGAGGATCAGGGACTCTCCTATTACCAAACAAATCGGCTATCATTAGTTCACCGCCTTTGGAACGATTTGCTTGGAGCCGATAAATGCAGTCAAATTATAGAAATACGCTGGGCCATCAGTAGTATTCCCCACTGTAGCCATATCTACCTTAAACTGTAGAAGTCTGAATCTCAAAGACTTGGGGAACCTAATAAACTTAATCTGCTTAGCAGTACCCGAGGGGACCTGTTGTGTAATAGTTGGGATATTGGTGAGTGGATAATCCCAGGTATTGAGTTCGTGCCAGTGGTGTACCTGTAGCTGAGACCAACTAACCTTATAGGCTACAGAATAGGGGAATAGTGTACCGGATGCTTCTCGACCAGTATAGCAGTTGATACCCCAATGCATCAATCGCTTAAATCGATGAGACAGACCCACGTCAAATTGCTTAGTTATAAGGCTAAGGTTAATGTCTACAGGAGCGGGAGTAATATCTCCATATTCCCTATGCGTAGACTCGTATCTGTCTTCCATCTGGAAGATTTTAAAATAACGGTTCCATGACCCAGAACTACCCATACCAGCTTTATCAGGAACCTTGGACAATGACGAACACGCAATATAGGTATCCGTGCCCCTCAGGAGGGCTGTGTTCGTGTTATCCAGTCGCATGATTGGGCCAATGTAGTGAATATTTGGGTCTTTTGACTCCCATCGCGTCCAGCATCGGAGCCGAAGGTGGTATACATATATACGGTTGTAAAACCGGACAACGGCCCTGTCCCCTACAATCCTAAGCCAAAATGGATATTTCCAGGACTGACCGTTTACAAAATAGTTGCCACTCGGAAACGTGTTATCGTATTCAAATGGTATTTTGACACTAACGCGAACAAAGTCATAGTTAGACATCTCATACACTTGGTTATACTTAAGGATAAATACTGAGTTCTCATAAACATCGACACATCGGGGACCCATAGCACCCACATCGGTATTGATAACCTGTAGAACTGCTTGGGCAGGGCCGCTGTCATAAGTCAAAACATACGTGGCATTGTCTTTAAAGATAACAATGTTGTCCTGGTACACAATCAAATCATTTACGGCATCGCCGTCTCCCGGGGCAATGTCGAAGAAATTAGTGCCAGGCCAACTACCGAAATCAGACAGATCACTAAAAAAGAGTCTAGAGTTATCAGATGGTGCGCCTCGTCGTCCACTAATCCAGAGCCTGTCTTTGTAGACTATGGACGCATAGCCTACCGGCATCTTATCTAGGATAGTTACAAGGCCGCCATCGAGACTGTACTTAGCTCCCTTACCATCACTACCGAGATCAGGTACGAGATATACGTAATCGCCATACCTATGAGATTTACTGTGTACCCCGTCAGCAATCTTGGCTAGAATTCCAGCGTTATCGCCATCTACAAAATAGATATACGAGGCTGGGGCACCTGTGTGTGAGCTATTAACGATTACATATCTAAAGCCCTCATAGGTGCCCGAGCCGATAACAATTTGACTGGATTCAGGGGGAGAAGTTCCAGTATCTGTGCTGGAAAATACCTGAGCATTCATCGTGAACCACGGGGGTCGCGATGAAAGAGATCCGTCCAGGTTAACGTCAAAATTACGGCAGTCTACCATCTCATTATCTGCAATCATTGCAGGATCAGAGTAGGTATTGATACCGCCAGCAAATGGACCGATAGTCAGTTCTTTAATATTAGAGCTGGTACTAGCCATTAGAAGTACCCTCCCCAATATCCGTAGTTTCCGTAGTTCTCATCTTCTGGCAGGGTCGTAATACGTGGGTAGTATTCCTGACTAGTCCACTTATTACGATCATTGAGTTTCATCATATCCTGATCAAACTCACTCTTCATAGCTGCCGACTTCTGAAAGTCCTCATCCAGTTCATACGCCTGCTTAAGACAATACTTAACCACGGCATTATGATACTGCTTAGGTACACTCAGATCATCAGCAAGAGTGGCTACAGGGGGAGGATGCTTAATATAGTAGATGGTCAGAGATCCTGGCAAACTCTCTTGAGGCTTAGGGAACAAAGTAATCTTATTGTTCCAAACCATAAAGATTTCAGGGATACCGGGTCCGTAAGGACTTACACCAGGTTCCGCGCTGTAGCCATCAATATACTCATTGAACTCAGCGAAACTCATTACCTTAAGTCTGTAGCCCTTGTACTTAAGGCTTCTGAGTACCGACATATCCTCCGGTACATCGTATTCCATCTGGTTCTGAACTGTATCAGCTACAGCGGTAGCCTCCATCAGTCCTTCATTATCCATGACGATCTGTTCTTGCGCATCATTAATCCAGCGAATCAAATCGTCATCGGTAATTTGAACTCCGGATTCGTCACCAAAAACGCGCTTAACGCGAGTAACTACGTCCTGGACGTTCAAGGTCGATCAACTCCCCGCGATGGTTACGAATCTTATACGAGGACTTATTATTACGAATCGCAGCAGCTGCGATCTTATGCGCTTCTTCGCGTCGCTCCTGTTCTTCCTTAGCTCGTGTAAGCTCTAGAGCCCTATTGTAGTTCTCAATATAGCTCAGCTTATTCGGGCTATTCTGTTGATCTGCTTCAAATACCTTAGCCAACAATCGCTCATCAGCTTCTTCTGCGAAGCAGACTGCATAAGGAGGTTTACCATCGGG
>Ga0164243_10007314_pt1 | contig 16501 bp, 14 predicted proteins | sample OricompcompostOP_FD_108781 | JGI IMG/M metagenome (GOLD analysis project Ga0164243, IMG submission 108781) | Organic Plus compost microbial communities from Emeryville, California, USA - Original compost - Organic plus compost (OP) | ecosystem: Engineered > Solid waste > Mixed feedstock >...
CCGCGCCGTCCGCGCCGACGCCCGCGCCTCCTGCCTCCGCCGACGACACCGTACGGCCGCGCCGTGTGCGCGGCTCCGCCGCGCGGCAGTTCCGGGTGTTCGCCGAGCGTCAGGCGGCGTTGCTGTGGGCGCGCGGCCCGGTGGGCCTGCTCATGCCGTTCGGCCTCGCCGTGATCGGCGCGGCGATCATCGCGGTGCTCGCGGGCGCGAACACCGAGCCGGCCGTGCTCAACCGGGGCCAGGTGCTCACCATGCTGGTGATCGTGAGCGCGCTGGTCGGCCAGGCGCTCACGTACAACAACCTGGTGTCGGAGTACGAGATCACGGCCCGGGAGTACCGTACCGGCCTGTCGCCGGGGGCGCTCGTGCTCGGCAAGTTCGCCGTCTTCGCCGTGGTGGCGATCCTGCAGGGGCTGCTCGTGGCCGTCGTGTACGGCCTCGCCCGCGGCGACCCGCCCGCCGGCCTGCTGCCGATCCCCCCGATGCTGGAGGCGGCCCTGCCGCTCGCCGCGGCCGCCCTCGCCTCGATGGCGCTCGGCCTGGCGCTGTCCGCGCTCGCCCCGACCGCGGAGAAGGCGGTGGGCCTGGTCACCGTGGCCGCGATCGTCCAGGTCGCGCTGAACGGCTTCGCGTTCACCCTCACCGGCCCGCTCGCCGTCCTCGGCGCGATCGTGCCAAGCCGCTGGGGCGTCGCCGCGGGCGCGGCCTCGCAGGACCTGCGCACCCCGCTCCGCGACGACCCGCTGTGGACCCACTCGACCGCCCAGTTCGCCGTCGACCTGGCCGTGCTCGGCGCGCTCACCGCGGTCTTCACGGCCGCCGCGTGGCTGATCCTGCGCCGCCGCCTGTCCCGCGCGCGCTGAGGGTCAGCCGCGGAGTCTCGAGGTGAGGCGTTTGGCGGCGCGGTCCCACTCGCTGCCGAACGGGTTCTCCTGCACCAGGTAGGTCCAGGTGGCGGTGGGGCGCTTGAGGCCGGCCTCGGCGAGGTCGAGGCCGGCCTCGGTGATCGTCGCCTCCTCGAAGGTGGCGACCGAGCGGCGGGCGACCTCGTCCATCAGGTTGCCGTAGGCGCGGACCGCCTCCTTGTGGAACTCGTCGAGCGGGTTCTGCCTGCCGAGCACGCGCAGGTGGATGCCCTCGCGCAGGTCGGCGAGGTAGGCGAGGTGATCGGACCAGCACTCGTCGAGGTGGTACAGGACGATCTGGCGGCACGCGGCCTCCAGGGCCTCCTCGCCCACCGACTCGCGCAGCTCCGCGTAGCGTTCCGGGGCGGCGCCCTGGAGCGCCTCCGCGCCCGCGTCGCCGTTCAGCACCTTCTCGCGGTTCTCCAGCACCTGGGCGCGCTGCAGTTCGAGCAGGCGGGTGTAGCGCCAGGTGTTGCGGTGGATGTCCAGGTTGGCGCCCTCGGCGACGCGCTGGGCGTGGCCGACGACGTACTGGGCGTGCTTGTGCCGTACGACGCCGTCCTCGTCCGGCGGGGGCGGGGTCTCGTCCGGGGCGTACTTGGTGATCAGGTCGTCCTCGGTGGACACGTAGAACACCGAGCCGCCCGGGTCGCCCTGCCGCCCGGCCCGGCCGCGGAGCTGGTCGTCGAGGCGGCTGCTGGCGTGCCGGCCGGAGCCGATCACGTACAGGCCGCCGAGCTCGGCGACGCCCTCGCCGAGGCGGATGTCGGTGCCGCGGCCCGCCATCTGGGTGGAGACGGTGACCGCGCCCTTCTGCCCGGCCTGGGCGATGATCTCCGCCTCGGCGGCGTCGTTCTTGGCGTTCAGCACCACGCAGTCGATGCCGTCGGCGGCGAGCACCTCGGCGAGGCGCTCGGACTCGGCCACGTCGAGGGTGCCGATGAGGATCGGGCGGCCGGTCGCGTGCACGGCGGCGACCTCCTCGGCGAGCGCGCGCTCCTTGTCGGTCACCGTCGCGTAGATGCGGTCGGGCTCGTCGACGCGGACGCACGGCTCGTTCGGCGGGATCACCGCCACCTTCAGGTCGTAGAACTCGCGCAGCTGCTCGCCGACGGCGACCGCCGTGCCGGTCATGCCGCAGACCCGGGGGTAGCGGTTGATCAGGCCCTGCACGGTGATCGAGTCGAGGATGCGGCCGGTCTCGCTCGGCGGCAGCGCCTCCTTCGCCTCGACCGCCGCCTGCAGGCCGTCCGGCCAGCGCTGCAGCAGCGCGACCCGGCCGCGGGAGGTGTTGATCAGCTGCACCCGGCCGTCCCGCACGATGTAGTCCACGTCGCGGACGAGCAGCGCGTGCGCGTGCAGGGCCAGGTTGATCTCGGTGAGCCGGTCCGCGTTCTCCTCGGCGTACAGGTCGTCGACGCCGATCAGCTTCTCCACCGCGTCGATGCCCTTCGGCGTGAGGTAGACGTTGCGGTGCTCGTCGTCGATCTCGTAGTGGTAGCCCTTGACGAGCTGGCGCACGAGCGCGGCCGTCTCCGGCACGCTCGCGCCCGGCTCGGCCGCGCCGGCGAGCACGAGCGGCACGCGGGCCTCGTCCACCAGCACCGAGTCGGCCTCGTCGATCAGCGCCACGCCGGGCTCGGGCACGACCAGGTCGCCGGGCTCGGTCACCAGGCGGTCGCGCAGCAGGTCGAAGCCGATCTCGCTGACCGGGCCGTAGGTGACGTCGGCCCGGTACGCGGCCTTGCGCTCCTCCCGGGTGGACGCCTCGCCGATCCAGCCGACGCTGACGCCGACGGCCTCGTAGAACGGGCCCATCCACTCGGCGTCCCGGCGGGCCAGGTAGTCGTTGACGGAGATGACGTGCACCTTGCGGCCCTGCAGCGCGTAGCCCGCGGCGGCGAGCGCGCCGGACAGCGTCTTGCCCTCGCCGGTGGCCATCTCGGCGACGTGGCCGTCGAGCAGCGCGAGCGTGCCGATGAGCTGCACGTCGTACGGGCGCATGTCCAGGGTGCGGCGGGCCGCCTCGCGGACCACGGCGCAGAACTCGGCGAGGTCGTCCACCGGCGGCGTCGGCAGCTCGTCCAGCTCCTTGACGCGCTCCTCGCGCCGCCCCGCCTCTGCCACGATCTTGCTGTACGGGCGGATGTCCACGCTGCCGGGACGGTCCAGCAGCCGTCGGAACATTTGCTTGATGGCCACGAATCCTCCGCACTCACGATCGGCCGCCCGTCCCGGGCCGCCCCGGCTCGACACCTTCAACGCCCGATATGGGGTCCACGTTCCCATACGCGAGCCGGGGCGTGTGGGACCGGCGTTCGGGATTCTCCGGTCCCACCCGGTTCTTCCTCAAGATCCCGATGGTTCTTTCAGCGCCGCCGGGTCTCCTCGGCCGGCGCGCTCGGCGGCCCGCCGCGGTCCTTTCCGGCGTCCGGGGCGCGCGGGGCGAGGCAGGTGACCGCGACGAGCAGCGCGGTCGCGCCCGCCACGCCCGGCACGGTCAGCCGCTCGCCGAAGATCAGCACCCCGAGCGCGGTGGCGCACAGCGGCTCGATCAGCGACAGCACCGACGCCGTGGTGGCCCGGACGGCGGCGAGGCCGACGAAGAACAGGCCGTACGCGAGCGCCGTCGGCACCGCGCCCAGGTAGCCGATCAGCACCAGGGTCTCGGCGGCGGCGCCGCCCGGCAGCAGCCCGTGCGCGGCGGCCACCGGGAGCAGCAGCGCCGCGCCGACGACGAAGCTCCACAGGGCGGTGCCGTACGGGTCGGCGGGGAAGGCGCGGCTGAGCAGCGTCACCCCGCCGTAGGTGACGGCGGACAGCAGCGCGAGGCCGACCCCGAGCGCCGGGGACGCGCCCGTGGCCGGGGCGGCGGGCACCCCGGGCCCGATCAGCAGCGTCAGGCCGCCGAGGGCGACGGCCATGCTCACCGCCCCGGTACGGCCCAGCCGCTCGCCGAGCAGCAGGCGCGCCCCCGCCGCGACGACGAGCGGGCTCGCGCCCAGCGTGATCACGGTGGCCGTCGCCACCCCGATCTCCGCGATCGCGGCGAAGTACGCGGCCTGCGACACCGCCATGCCCAGCCCCATCAGCGACAACACCCACCCGCGCCCGCCCCGCGCCGTCCGGGAGGCGCGGGCGGCGCGGGCGGTGCGGGCGGTGAACGGCAGGGCGGCGGCGAGCAGCAGCGCGCCGCAGACGAACCGCCAGAACGAGACGGCCACCGGGCCGAGCCCGCTGGCCTGGTAGAGCATCGAGGCCGCGGCCCCGCCGGTTCCCCAGGCGGTCGCGGCGACACACACATAGACGAACCCCCGCCGAACGGACAGGGGTGAGCGCACACGCGTCATGAATCTCTCCGGGAGAGTGGCCTGCCGACATTCCGCGTACGCGGGCGGCAACCACCCACCGGAGCGCACCGGCCCGGTCAGATCAGGAGATTCCGCCCGCTAGCGGACGGGCGGCGGAGAGACCGGGTGAACCCGGAGGAACGCGCTCGGATGCATGCGGTCAGGCTAGCGGCCCCCGCGCCGGGGCGGCCACCGGTTAACCGGCCGGCCCTCCGGCGGGAAGATCTTCACCGGAACCTGACACGACCTGGCAGGTATGGCCGCGAGCATGGCCGCCATGACGACGAAGGCGAAGCTCATCGCGTTCACCATCGACTGCGCCGAGCCCAGGCGGCTCGCCGGGTTCTATGCCGCGATCACCGGTTTCGAGATCCAGTACGCCGAGGACGAGTACGCGGGCATCACCGACGGCACCACGAACATCTACTTCGGCCGCGTGCCCGGCCGGAAACCGGCCGAGTGGCCCGGCCCCGGCAAGCAGTTCCACCTCGACTTCCGCGTCCCGGACGTGGACAAGGCCGTGCGGGAGTACCTGGAGCTCGGCGCGACCAAGCCCGAGTTCCAGCCCGGCGAGGGCCGGTGGACGGTTCTCGCCGATCCGGAGGGGCATCTCTTCTGCGTGTGTCCGGAAAAATCCTGACGGTCAGGAGGGCGGGCCGGGAGCCCCGCAACGGACGAGGAAGGAGGAAAGTCTCCAGGTCACGAATGGGGTGACGAGTCCGTCGTTCCACTCTGACGGGCGCGGCCGAGACCGTAAGCTTGCCCCATGACCCGATCGACGTCCCTTTGTGCCTTCGTGCCCGCATCCCTCGACGAGGGATGCCTCTGATGTTCCTGGGGATAGCGATCGCTCTTGTCGGTGCACTCGGATACGCCCTGGGCGCGGCCATCCAGCAGCACGTCGCGAGAGCGGACGGCGCGACGCTCAAGCTCGTCCGCCGTCCCCGGTGGTGGATCGGAGGCGCCATCGGGTTCGTCGGGGCCGCGCTGCACGCGTTGGCGCTCGCGTTCGCGCCCCTGATCGTGATCCAGCCGGTCAGCGTGACCACGCTCGTGTTCGCGGTGCCGCTCGCCGCGATGTTGTACGGCAGACGCCCGCATCGCCTGGAGATCATCGGATCGATCGCCGTGGTCGCCGGGCTGGTGGGCCTGATGATGCTCGTGCCCATGACGAACACGCCGCCGATGTTGTCCGACCGGGAGGCGGTCGGCTTCCTCGCGAGCATCGGGCTCGTGGTGGTGGTCTGCCATCTGATCTCGCAACGGTTGACCGGCCCGGCCAAGGCCATCGCGCTCGCGGTGCCGGCCGGGGCGGTCACCGGGGGCGTGTCCACGTTCGTCCGGGTCCTCGGCGGCGGGCTGCACGGCGACCTCAGCCGCCTGCTGCACTGGTTCACCCTCGTGGTGCCGGTGCTGCTCGCCTGCGCGGTGGTGCTGCTGCAGAAGTCGTACGCGGTCGGCTACTTCGGCGTCGCGTACGCGGTGGTCCAGGTCGTCGACCCGGTCGCCTCCGTGCTCGCCGGGGTGCTGCTGCTCGGCGAGCCGGTGCCCACCGGCATCGGCAAGGTCATCCCGGCGAGCATCGCCGCCGGCGTGCTCATCCTCGGCACGTTCATGCTCAGCCGCATGGCCCCCGACCACGTGCACGGCGAGAAGACGACCCCGGCCCCCGTGCCCGTCGGAGTGCCCTGACTGCGCACGAGGGCCCGTCGCCGCAGGCCGCCCTCAGGCGGGCGGCCGCCAGTTGAAGACGTCGTCCATCCGGGCCAGCGCCGCGTCCGGCGCGAGCCTGGCCCCGGCGGACAGGGCGAGATCACGCACGGCGATGCCCACCGGATTGCGCCAGGTGGCGACCCGGCCGACCTGCCGGGACCGGCGGGCGATCATGGTGGCGCGGGGGAGCCGGGCGGCCGTGTAGCCGGCTAGCCCGGCGGACGGATCGGCGGCCTCCGACACGACGTGGGCGAGGACCATGGCGTCCTCGATCGCCTGGCAGGCCCCCTGGCCCAGGAACGGCGTCATCGCGTGCGCGGCGTCGCCGAGCAGCGCGATCCGGCCCCGGTGGAACGCGGGCAGCGGCGTGTCCAGGCAGCTCAGGTCGGTGCGGATCACCGTGTCCGGGGTGGCCGACGCGATCAGCCGGGGGATCGGGGCGGGCCAGCCCGCGAACAGGCGGGCCATCTCGGCCTGCTCGTCCGGGGCGGTCGCGCCCGCCGGGGCCGGGGCGGTGGCGTAGCAGTACATCATCTCCCCGGCGAGCGGCGCGACGCCGAATATGCGCCCGTGCCCCCACACCTCGCCGAGCGGCACGGGGCCGTCCGGGCGCGGCACCACGATGCGCCAGCTCGTCTGGCCGGTGTAGACCGGGCCGGGGTGCTCGGGGAACAGCGCCGCGCGGATCGGCGAGTGGATGCCGTCGGCCGCGACGACGAGGTCCGCGCCGAGCTCGCCGTCGTCGGTCTCCACCCGGCCGGTGTCCGGGTCGGCGCGCCGTACCGCGGTGCCGAGGCGCAGCGCGCCGGGGGAGAGGCGGTCCGCCAGCAGGTCGACGAGCTCGGCGCGCATGAGCAGCACGGTCGGCTGGCCGTAGCGCGCGAACGCGGCCTCGGCGCTGGTCCGGTAGATCCACCGGCCGTTGACCCGGCGGAACCCGGCGTCGCCCTGCAGCGCCGACAGCTTGCGCACGCCCTCGCCGACGCCGAGCACGTCGAGCGAGGTGAGCGCGTTCGGCGCGACGGCGAGCGCCGCGCCCACCGGCTGCAACCGGGCCGCCCGTTCGAACACCGTCACCCGCCATCCGCGCCGCTCCAGCGCGACCGCCGCCGTGAGGCCGCCGATGCCGGCCCCGATCACCACCGCGTGTTTCATGATCCCTCCTGTTACTACATCTGTAGTGTACTACAGGTGTAGTCTGAGGTTGTGAGCACCCCACGGGCAAGACTCATCGCGGACACCGCCATCGCGTTGCTCGCCGAGCGCGGCATGCGGGGCCTCACCCACCGGGCCGTGGACGAGGCGGCCGAGCTGCCCCCCGGCTCGACCTCGAACCTCGCCCGCACCCGGGCCGCCCTGCTGGAGCTCACGCTCGCCCGGCTGACCGAGCTGGAGACGGCCCGCTTCGCCGCGATCGGCACCCCGCAGGCCGCGCGGGAGATCGACGCGATGACCGACATGACGGTCGAGATGATCCACATGCAGCTCACCGTGGGCCGGGTCACCAGCCTCGCCCGGTACGAGCTCGCGCTGGAGGCCACCCGGCGGCCCGAGCTGCGCAAGGTCTACGACGAGGCGGGCCGCGCCTTCCGCCGCACCGCCGTCGCCGTGCTCGCCGCCGCCGGGTCCGCCGATCCGGAGCGGCACGGCCACCAGTTCGTCGCCTACGTGGAGGGGCTGCTGTTCGACGCGATCGCGGGCGCGGGGCCGGTGTTCGGCAAGGAGGAGCTGCGGCAGGGCCTGCGCGAGGTCCTCGCCGGCATGCTCGGCCGCTGATCGCGCGCTGATCGGCCACTGGGGCGGGCCGGGTGTGGACGGCATACCGTCCGGTCGGTACGCTCCTAGGGAGCCGGGAGGGAGGCGGGATGGCGCAGGAACGGCCGGTGGATCCACCGGGACTCGATCTGGCGCGTCTGGGCGCGTATCTGGAGCGGGAGGGCGTCGCCGCCGGGGCGCTGCGCGCGGAGGTGATCCACGGCGGCATGTCGAACCTCACCTATCTGGTGCGGGACGCCGCCGGCGCCGCGTACGTGGTGCGCCGCCCGCCGCTCGGGCACGTGCTCGCCACCGCGCACGACATGGGCCGGGAGTACCGGGTGATGACCGCGCTGGCGGGCTCGGGCGTGCCGGTGCCCCGCACGTACGCGCTGTGCCGGGACGACCAGGTGATCGGCGCGCCGTTCTACGTCATGGAGTACGTGCCCGGCCGGGTGCTGCGCAGCGGCCCGCCGTGGTTCGCCGAGGGACGCCCGATCGGCGAGGGGGCGGAGGCGCTGCTGCTCGACCTGACGGACGTGCTCGCGCGGCTGCACGCGCTCGACCCCGAGGCGCTCGGGCTCGGCGACTTCGGCCGCCCCGAGGGCTATATGGAGCGCCAGGTCAGGCGGTGGAAGCGGCAGCTGGACGCCTCCCGCGGGCGCGACGTCCCCGGCATCGACGACCTGCACGACCGCCTCGCGGCGGCGGTTCCGGCGCAGGCGGCGGGCCACGCCTCGATCGTGCACGGCGACTTCAAGCTCGGCAACGCCGTCGTCGGCGCGGACGACCGGATCGCCGCGGTGCTCGACTGGGAGATGTCCACCCTCGGCGACCCGCTCGCCGACCTCGCGCTCTACCTGCTCTACTGCGAGCTGGACGGCCAGGCCGCGGGCGTCGCCGACCGGTACGCCGCCGCGTCCGGCCGGGACCTGGCCAGGCTCGGCTGGTACCTCGGCTTCTCCTGCTTCAAGCTCGCCGTCATCTCCGAAGGCATCCACTTCCGCTTCACCCAGGGGCTCACGGTCGGAGAGGGATTCGACACGATCGGCGACCAGGTCGTCCCCCTCGTCGAGCGGGGCCTGGACGCGCTCAAGGAGGACTGACCATGGACTTCGCCTACGACGCCACCACCGAGGAACTGCGCAAACGCCTGCTGGAATTCATGGACGAGTGCGTCTATCCGGCGGAGGCGGAGTTCGAGGCCCAGGCCGCGGAGTCGGGGTGGAGCCCGCCGCCGCTGCTGGAGGAGCTCAAGGCCGAGGCCCGCAGGCGCGGGCTGTGGAACCTGTTCCTGCCCGGCGAGCACGGCGCGGGGCTCACCAACCTGCAGTACGCCCCGCTCGCCGAGATCATGGGCCGCAGCCCGCGCATCGCCCCGGCGGCCACCAACTGCGCCGCGCCGGACACCGGCAACATGGAGGTGCTGGCCATGTTCGGCACCGAAGAGCAGCGCCGCAGGTGGCTGGAGCCGCTGCTGCGCGGCGAGATCCGTTCGGCGTTCGCGATGACCGAGCCCGACGTGGCCTCCTCCGACGCGACGAACATCGCCACCCGGATCGAGCGGGACGGCGACGAGTACGTGATCAACGGCCGCAAGTGGTTCACCTCGGGCGCGATGAACCCCAACTGCGCGATCATGATCGTGATGGGCAAGACCGACCCGGAGGCGTCCTCGCACCGGCAGCAGAGCATGGTGCTGGTGCCGCGGGACACCCCCGGCGTGACGGTGAAGCGCGGCATGCACGTGTTCGGCTACACCGACGGCGACCACGGCGGCCACGCCGAGGTGCTGTTCGAGGACGTACGGGTGCCGCGGGAGAACCTGATCGGCGAGGAGGGCGGCGGCTTCGCGATCGCGCAGGCCCGGCTGGGGCCGGGGCGCATCCACCACTGCATGCGGCTGCTCGGCATGGCCGAGCGCGCCGTGGACCTGATGTGCGAGCGGGCGCTGGCGCGCACCGCGTTCGGCAAGCCGCTGGCGCGGCAGGGCGTGGTGCAGGACTGGATCGCCGAGTCCCGGGTGACGATCGAGCAGCTTCGGCTGCTGGTGCTGAAGACCGCCTGGCTGATGGACACCGTGGGCAACCGGGGCGCGCACACCGAGATCCAGGCCATCAAGATCGCCACCCCGAAGGCGGTGCAGGAGATCCTCGACCGGGCGATCCAGGTGCACGGCGGGGGCGGGGTGAGCCAGGACTTCCCGCTCGCCGGGCTGTGGGCGGCGGCCCGCACGCTGCGGCTCGCCGACGGGCCGGACGAGGTACACAAGCGCTCGCTCGCCTGGCGCGAGCTGAAGAAGCACATGGCGTCCTGACGCCCCCGCCCGCCACCCCTCCCGAGAAAAGGTGGACATGTCGTGACATGGGATGAGACGGCGATCAAGGATCGCGTCAAGGCCTTCCTCGACGCGCACGACCCGCGCGCCATGGACCGGCTGGAGTTCCTGCGCGCCCGCTTCGACGCCGGGCTGGCCTGGGTGCACTTCCCCGAAGGGCTCGGCGGCCTCGGCGCGCCCCGCGAGCTGCAGCGCGTCGTGGAGCGCGAGCTCGCCGGCACGCCCCGGCTCGACGTCGGCAGGCAGGGGATCGGCCTCGGCATGGCCGCCCCGACGATCCTCGCCTTCGGCACCGAGGAGCAGAAACGGCGCTTCCTGCGCCCGCTGTGGACCGGCGAGGAGATCTGGTGCCAGCTGTTCAGCGAGCCCGGCGCCGGCTCCGACCTCGCCACCCTCGCCACCCGGGCGGTACGCGACGGGGACGAATGGGTGATCGACGGGCAGAAGGTGTGGACGTCGGGGGCGCACCACGCGCGCTGGGCCATCCTCGTCGCCCGCACCGACCCGGACGTGCCCAAGCACCGCGGCCTGACGTACTTCGTGTGCGACATGACCGCGCCCGGCGTGGAGGTGCGCCCGCTGCGGCAGATCACCGGCGAGGCCGAGTTCAACGAGGTGTTCCTCACCGGCGTGCGGCTCCCCGACGACCTGCGGCTCGGCGCGGTCGGCGACGGCTGGCGGGTCGCGCAGACCACGCTGATGAACGAGCGGGTCGCGATCGGCGGCGGCGCGACGCCCCGCGGCGGCGGCGCGATCGGCCTGGTCGCCGACGCCTGGCGGGCCCGCCCCGAGCTGCGCACCCACGACCTGCACCAGCGGCTGCTGCGGCTGTGGGTGGAGGCCGAGGTCACCCGCCTCGCCGGGGTGCGGCTCAGCCAGCAGCTCGCCGCCGGGCAGCCCGGCCCCGAGGGCTCGGGGGTGAAGCTCGCGTTCGCCGCGATCAACCAGGCGGTCACCGGACTGGAGGTGGAGCTGCTGCGCGAGGAGGGGCTGGAGTACGACGACTGGACCTTCCGCCGCTCCGAGACCGTGGACTTCCTCGCCCGCGGGCCCGGCTACCGGTACCTGCGCGCGAAGGGCAACTCGATCGAGGGCGGCACCTCCGAGATCCTCCGCAACATCATCGCCGAGCGCGTGCTCGGCCTGCCCGCAGAACCCCGCGTCGACAAGGACGTGCCGTGGAAGGACCTGCCGCGATGACGAACGCCGCCGCCGGGGACCGCTCGGCGTCCCTGCTCTACGGGGAGATCGAGGAGGAGCTGCGGGCGTCCGTGCGCGACCTGCTCGCCGACGCCTGCGCCCCCGCCGACGTGCTCGCCCGCGCCGAGGACGGGCCGTCGTACGACGCGGGCCTGTGGCGCACGCTCGCCCGCGACATCGGCGTGGCCGGGCTGCTCGTGCCGGAGGCGGCGGGCGGCGCGGGGGCGTCGGCGCGGGAGGCCGCGGTGGTGCTGGAGGAGCTGGGGCGGTCGGTGGCGCCGGTGCCGTTCCTCACCAGCTCGGTGATCGCCACCGCCGCGCTGCTCGGCTCGGGCTCCGACGCGGCCGGGGAGCTGCTGGGCGCGCTCGCGTCCGGGGAGGTCACGGCGGCGCCGGCGGTGCCGCTGGCGGCCTCGCCGTACCGGCCCCTGCGGGGCGGCGTCGAGGCCGGGGCGGGCGGGGCGCTCACCGGGCGGGTGACCGGCGTCGCCGGGGCGGACGCGGCCGACGTGCTGCTCGTGCCCGCCGGCGGGGCGCTGTACGCGGTGGACCGGGCGGACGCGGCGATCGAGGCCGCCGTCTCGCTCGACCTCACCCGCCGGGTCGCGGCCGTGTCGTTCTCGGCGGCCCCCGCGCGGATGGTCGCCGCCGACGCCGAGCCGGTACGGCGCGCGCTGCTCGCCGGGGCGGGGCTGCTCGCCTCCGAGCAGCTCGGCGTGGCCGAGTGGTGCCTGACCACGACGCTCGCGTACGTCAAGGAGCGCCACCAGTTCGCCCGGCCGATCGGCTCGTTCCAGGCGATCAAGCACCGGCTCGCCGACCTGTGGCTCGCCGTCGTCCAGGCCCGCGCCGCCGCCCGCGCGGCGGCGGACACGCTCGCGGACGGCTCGTTCTGGTCGCCCGGCGCCGGTGCCGAGGACCGCCGCGAGGCCGAGACGACGGTCGCGGTGGCGGCGGCGTGGTGCGGGGACGTGGCGGTGCGGGCGGCCGAGGAGTGCGTCCAGCTGCACGGCGGCATCGGCATGACCTGGGAGCATCCCGCCCACCTGTTCCTCAAGCGGGCCAAGGCCGACCAGATCGCGCTGGGCACGCCGGGCGACCACCGGGACGCGCTCGCCGGGCTCGCCGACCTGCCCGCGCCCGCCTGACCCGCCGCTACGGCCTGACCCCCGGCTAGGGCCGCAGCGAGGCGAGGAGGAGGTCGGCGAAGTGCCGCCCCACCTCGGCCGCGGTGAGCGGGCCGCCGGGGTTGTACCAGGTGCCGAGGTGGTGGACCGACCCGAAGAAGAAGTCGACCACCATCTCGGCCGGCACGGCGTCGCCGAACACCCCGGCCCGCTGCCCCTCGATCACCAGCTCGCGGAAGCGCTCGTGGTAGCGGCGGCGCTCAGCGCGCACGGTCCGCTGGATGTCCGGGGCGAGCTGGTGCATCGAGCGGAAGAAGATCTTGCTGTCGTCGAGGTTCTCGATCGTGGTGATCACCACGTCCATCGCGGCCGCGTGCAGCCGCTCGGCGACCGGCCCGTCCGCGTCCGCGAACATGGTGAGCCGCTCCATCTGCAGCCGCAGCACCCGGGCGTAGATCTCCTTGAGCAGGTCGTCCTTGGAATCGAAGTAGTGGTACATGGCGCCCTTGGTGACGCCCGCCGCGGCGACGATCTCCTGCACCGAGGTGCGCTCGAAGCCGCGCTCGGCGAACAGCCGGGTGGCCTCGCCGATCAGGCGCTGCCGTACCGGCTCCTCCGCGCCCGAGTCCCGCCGGGAAACCCGCGTCGTGCCGCGCGCCATCGACGACCTCCTCATCCCCGCCGCAAAAGCATACCGACTGGTCGGTTAAGAGGGTGGCGATATGCCGTTTCCGGGACGAGGAGGCCCTTCCGGACCGGGAAACCTAGCCTTGTAGGCTGTTGTTTTATCACCGTTGCTGTCCCACATTGTTGAACGGGGTATTTCTGCTCCGTCACACGAATGAGCCCTAGGCGAGGGGGGCCCGGCCGTGCCCGGTGGATCGATCTATGTGTCCCGCGACGACAAGCTCGACGGTACCGAACAGTGGAACTACGAGAAGCTGTGGGCCGAGGCGCGGGAGGCCCGGCTCAAGCGCCGAGGGGTGATCGCCGCCGTCGGGTTCGTGTGCGGCATCCTGCTCGCGATCCGGTTCTCGTTGTCGACGGTGTGGATGGCCCCGCTCGGCGCGATCGTCGCCGCGGGCACCGACTTCTACCTCGCCTGGCGGGCCCATGAGGCGACCGCCGTGTGGCGCGGCAAGCGCCGCGGCGAGGCGATCACCGGGCGGCTGCTGCGCCGTACCCTGACCCGGCACGGCTACCGGGTGCTCGCCGGGCGGTCGATCCCCGGCCAGGCGTCGATCGACCATCTCGTCATCGGCCCCGGCGGCATGTGGGTGATCGACAACGAGGCGTGGTCGCCGGACACCGAGATCGCCCGGTACGGCAAGCGGCTCTTCCTCGGCGAGCGCACCGGCACGAAGGTGGCGACCGAGCTCATCCAGGTGGCCGACGCCCTCGCCGAGCTGCTCAGCCGGGAGACCGGCGTGGAGGCGGGGGCCGACGCGCTGCTCGCCGTGCACGGGGTGAAGATCACCGACGGCGAGGAGGCGCGGGGCGTCGTGGTGGCCGAGGGCATCACGGTGCTCTACCCCCGCCGCATCCCCAAGTGGATCCTGTCGCACCCGAACAACGAGCTCACCGAGGAGCAGATCGAGCTGCTCGCCCGCACCGCGGCCCGGGTGCTGCGGCAGACCTGACGCTCAGGCGAGGTCCTCGACGAACGCGGCGAGCTGCGCGACGTTGCGGCATTCGCGCATCGGCACGACCGCGCCGTACGCGGTGGCGGAGGAGTCGCCGGTGTCCCACTGGGCGCGGGGCTCGGGGTTGAGCCAGTACGCGTGCCGGGCGCGCCCGGCCAGCTCCTTCAGCGTGGCGAGCTCCGGCGGCCGGTAGTTGGAGCGGGCGTCGCCGAGGATGAGCAGGGACGTCTTCGGCCCGACCGCGTCGCCGTACCGCTCGGCGAACCGGCGCAGCGCGTTGCCGTAGTCGCTGCGGCCGAACCTGCTGATGTCGGCCTCGGCGGCCATGCGGCCGATCGCGTCGAGCACGTCCGCGCCCGGCGCGAAGAACCGGGTGATCTCGTCCACGGTGTCCACGAACGCGAACGCCCGCACCTTGGTGAACTGCTCCCGCAGCGCGTACGTGAGCAGCAGCGTGAAGTGCGAGAACGCGGCCACCGAGTCGCTGGCGTCGCACAGCACGACCAGCTCGGGCCGGTGCGGGCGGCGCGGGCGCAGGTGCGTGACGATCGGCACGCCGCCGGTGGACAACGAGGTGCGGACGGTGCGGCGGAAGTCGAGCCTGCCCCGGTGGCCGAGCCGATGCTTGATCGCGAGCCGGGCGGCGAGGCGGCGGGCGAGCGGGTGCACCTCGCGCCGCAGCCCGGCCAGCTCGGCCTTGGTCGCCCGCAGGAAGTCGACCTGGTCGATCGGCGGGCGCACGGCCGAGCGGGCGATCCTCTCCACGCCGGAGTCCTCGGCGATGCGGCGGCGCACGTCGGCGGCGACGAGCTCCTCGAAGCGCCGGATGGCGGTGGTGATCCGCCGCCGCGCCACCTGCTCGGCCATGCCGCCGCGGTCCGCGCCGAGCAGCGACTCCAGCAGGCGGGCGATGAGCGTGTCCGGGGACAGCGCGCGCATCACCGGGTAGGAGAACCAGGCCTGGCGTCCCGGCAGCGCGGGCTGGCCGCCGAACCGGCCCACCATCTCCCGGGCGAACCGCCGCAGCTCCGGGCTGTCCGGGTCGCCGGCGAGCAGCCGGGCGAGGTGGTCGCGCAGCTCGGGCACGTCGGCCGTGGCGAGATCGGGCTCGGGATGCCGTTCTTCGGGTTCGTCCCGCTCGCCGGGCTCGCCGGGCTCGTCCTGCCGGGGCCGCTCGGCCGCGAGCGCGGACACCACCGGCGGGAACCACAGGTCGAACAGCGTGTCGAAGCTCTCCCGGTGCGCGGGCCGTTTGATCAGCGTCGCCGCGTACGCCTCCCGCAGCGTCTCCCGGTCGGTGATGTCGATCACCTGCAGGGCGCGCGCCGCGTCCAGGCCCTCGACCGGCGACACGGGCACGCCCGCCCGCCGTACCGCCGCCACGAACCCGATATGTCTGTCGAGAAGGGACATCGCACGGCCTCAGCCCGTGACCGCCGGCAGGCCCAGCTCCTTGGCCGCCCGCTCCTGGTCCGAGACGTGCTTGAGCACCACCCCGAGCGTCGCCGCCACGGTCTGCTCGTCCAGCGTGTCCCGCCCGAGCGCGATCAGCGTGTGCGCCCAGTCCACCGTCTCGGCGATCGACGGCGACTTCTTCAGCTCCAGCCCGCGCAGCGTGGCGACCGTGCGGGCGAGCTGCTCGGCGAGGCTCTCCTCGATCCCCGGCACCTGGGCGAGCACGATGTCCCGCTCCCGCTCCGGCGTCGGATAGTCCAGGTGCAGGTAGAGGCACCGCCGCTTCAGCGCCTCGGACAGCTCCCGCGTCGCGTTCGAGGCGAGCACCACGTACGGCCTGCGCACCGCCCGCATCGTGCCCAGCTCCGGAATCGTCACCTGATAGTCGGACAGGATCTCCAGCAGCAGCCCCTCGACCTCGACGTCCGCCTTGTCCGTCTCGTCGATCAGCAGCACCGTCGGCTCGGTCCGCCGCAGCGCCGCCAGCAGCGGCCGCTCCAGCAGGAACTCCTCGCTGAAGATGTCGTCGTGCGTGCGCGCCCAGTCCTGCTCCCCGGACGCCTGGATGCGCAGCAGCTGCTTCTTGTAGTTCCACTCGTACAGCGCCCGCGCCTCGTCCAGGCCCTCGTAGCACTGCAGCCGGATCAGCCCGGCCCCCGTCACCTCGGCCACAGACTTGGCGAGCTGCGTCTTGCCCACCCCCGCCGGCCCCTCCGCGAGCAGCGGCTTCCCCAGCGCCCCGGCGAGGTAGACCGACGTCGCCGCCCGCTCGTCGGTGAGATATCCGGCCTCACCCAGCCGCGTACGCACCTCGTCCGGCGAAGCGAACCACGACGTCATCCCGACTCCTGCCACACCGACCCGAATGATGTTCTAGCCTAACCTCCCCACGTCTGGTTCGAAGCACTCTGCCCAGTGCGCTACGCTTTCTGTTGTTCGCGCCGCTAGCTCAGTTGGTCAGAGCAGCTGACTCTTAATCAGCGGGTCCGGGGTTCGAGTCCCTGGCGGCGCACAG
>Ga0164243_10007315_pt1 | contig 16500 bp, 14 predicted proteins | sample OricompcompostOP_FD_108781 | JGI IMG/M metagenome (GOLD analysis project Ga0164243, IMG submission 108781) | Organic Plus compost microbial communities from Emeryville, California, USA - Original compost - Organic plus compost (OP) | ecosystem: Engineered > Solid waste > Mixed feedstock >...
ATCAGGAAGTCGAACGCGCCGAGCTCGTAGCCGCGGAGCACGGCGTCGTCCTGCCACGACAGGCCGGTGACGAAGATGATCGGCGTCGCGCGGTTCTTGTCGCGGGAGCGAACGAGCTTGGCGGTCTCGAACCCGTCCATCCCGGGCATCGCGACGTCGAGGATGATCAGCGCGAAGTCCTGCTCGAGGAGTTTCCCGAGCGCTTCGACTCCGGAGTGGGCGAGTACGAGCTGCCGGCCGAGCGGCGCGAGGGCGGCCTCGATGGCGACCAGGTTGGCCTGGTTGTCGTCGACCACGAGGATGTCGCGGCCATAGCTGATCGCGAGGACATCCTCCTCGGAGGGGTCGCGGTCGAGAAGCTCGGGGGGCAGTTTGGGGGAAGACATCACGTGCTCGGCTCCGGACCTAGCAGCCGGTGCTCGTCATGAATCACACATCCTGGAGAATTCACAACAAACACCCGCGCGCGGGAGAGCTCTCATACGTCCCCGCCCATGCATGATCTCCGGACGCGCTATTGCGCTCCGTACGTTCCCGGACGCAGGAGTTACTCACCCCGCCGAGGTCGTGCATGCGATGTGCCCGACGCGCGGATTGGCCTGCACGCAATCACGCGGACTTCCATCGGAGTACCGAGCGCAATCGCTCGGTGAGCGTTGGCGCACGCCCCGGGATGTCCCAAGCGCTCGCCGACCCGGGAGCGCTCGGTCGTCCTCCGTCGGTGATCGAGAGCGAGCCCTCGCGCCACACGGAGCGATCCCGATGCGCGATTTCGCTCGGGGCACGGCGCAGGAACACCTCGATGGGCCGGTTTTCCGCAGCGGATCACCGATGCGCTTGTTCACGCGACTTGCAACGCACGGCCGCGTGCTCGGTCCCGATCTGCCCCCTCCTGGTCCAGGCACCGCGGTCGAGGCCGCGCGTTCCCGGGCGACGTCGTGGATGCTCGCCCACCTCGCTCGCGCGACCTCGTCGGCGCACGCGGTCATCGACGAGGCGGTGATGGCGGTCGCGGAGGAGCCGACGCTCGCGAGCTATCGTTATCTCCTGGCGCGGCTGTACGGCTTCGACGCGCCGCTGCTCGCGAACCTGCTCGTCACGCCCGGGCTCGATCTGAGCTTGCTCGCGAACCGGCCGCGCGCGAGCGATCTCGCGAACGATCTGCTCGCGCTCGGGATCACGCCGCGCGAGGCGACGATGCTCCAGCGCCGGCACGAGGTCCCGCGCTTCGCGTGCGTCGCGGAGGCCCTCGGCTGGCTCTACGCCAGCGAGCGGATCACGTTGTGCCACCCGATGATCCGCGCGCGGCTCCGCGCCGTCCTGCCCGGCGCGCTGAAGGTCGCGGGGGCGTACGTGGGCAGGACGCGCACGCCCCACGTCGCGTGGACCCAGCTCGGCCGGTACCTCGATCGGATCGCGACGTGCGAGCTCGTCGCGGCGCAGATCGTCGACGCTGCCGACGCGGCGCTCGCGTCGCAACGGCGGTGGTTCGACGCGACCGCGCTCGACGTGTTGTAGATCCGGGCCGCCGCTGTCCGCGCCCCGCGGGACCAGGAACTCGGCGCCGGAGTCTGCTAGCGTCCGCGCATGAACCGCTTGCCGCTGCTCGCCGTCGCGCTCCTCGCTTGCAAGTCCGCCCCCCCGCCCGGGGCGGCCACGACGCCCGAGACCACGCAGCCCGCGACGCCGGCCGCACCGACGGCGCGCGCGTACGACCAGCTTCCCCGCGCGGACCTCAACCGGTGGGCGGTCCGCCAGAACCTGCCGGTCTACTGGATCGCGGACCGCGACCAGGACGGCCAGCTCGATCCCGACGAGGTCGCGGCGCTCCTGTTCTATCCCACGCAGGGCGACTGGGTGCGGGACGGCCGCTTCACGCCGGCGTTCGACGCCGCCTACGACCAGATCGTCCGCGCGGCCAAGAGCCCGCTCGTCGTGAAGACCGAGGACGATCGCCGCCGCGAGCTCGTGGGGCTCGATCTCGATCAAGGCCGGGCGACGCTCGTCGCGACCGACTTCACCGCGCTGTCCGAGGGCGACAAGAAGTTCGTCGGGCACATGCTGGTGGTCGCGGATCTCGTCGACGATCTCTACGAGCTGCAGAACGGCGCCACCGCGCTCGAGCCCAAGCTCCCGCCGGATCTCGAGAGCCGGAGCCTGTTCCGGCGCAACCGCGGCCCGGCGTGCGTCGCGCCCGCGACCGAGAAAGATCCGCTGTGCAGCGCGATCCCTGGCGCGCCGAAGCCGATCTTCGACCTGTACCCGGCCGAGCTCCAGAAGCAGGCCGACTTCTGCGCCACGCTCCAGAAGCACGAGGACGCGCGCACGCTGCTGTCGCCGTTCACGGTGGTGCGTGGCTCCGGCGACAAGCTCACCGCGGTGCCGTACACGGAGGCGTACCCGCAGCAGATGACCGCGATCGCCGACGAGCTCGAGAAGGCGGCGGCCGCGATCCAGGATCCGGCCGAGCAGGCGCTGGTCGCGTACCTCACGGCCGCGGCGCAGAGCTTCCGCACGAACGACTGGCGCCCGGCCGACGAGGCGTGGGCGAAGATGAACGTCGACAACTCCAGGTGGTACGTGCGCGTCGCGCCCGACGAGGTGTACTGGGAGCCGTGTGCGTCGAAGGCGGCGATCCACCTGACGTTCGCGCGGATCAACCAGGGCTCGCGCGCATGGCAGCAGAAGCTGGTGCCCGTGCAGCAGGAGATGGAGCAGGCGATCGCGACCGCGGCGGGGCGGCCGTATCGCGCGCGCAAGGTCACGTTCCACCTCCCGGACTTCATCGACATCGTCGTCAACGCCGGCGATGATCGCGATCCGCTCGGCGCCACGATCGGGCAGAGCTTGCCGAACTGGGGCCCGGTCGCGAACGAGGGCCGCGGCCGCACCGTGGCGATGGTGAACCTCTACGGGGATCCGGACAGCCTCGCCGCGCGCCGGGCGCAGGCCGAGAGCATGCTCGACGCGGCCAGCCTCGAGGCCTACGCGAGCTCGACCGAGCCGGGCCTGCTCTCGACGATCCTCCACGAGGCGACCCACAACCTCGGCCCCGCGCACGAGTACACGGTCCGCGGCAAGAAGGCCGGCGCCGTGTTCGGCGGGCCGCTCGCGTCCGTGATGGAGGAGCTCAAGGCGCAGACCGGTGCGCTGTACCTGCTCGAGCTGTTGCGCGCCAAGGGCATCATCTCCGACGAGCTCGCGGCGCAGAGCTACACCGACGCGATCGTGTGGGCGCTCGGCCACGTCTCGCAGGGCATGTACACGGGCACCGGCGAGCGCAAGACGTACTCGAACGTCGCCGCGATCCAGATCGGCTTCTTGCTCGATCGCGGGGCGCTGACGTGGGATTCGAAGGCGCGCGCCGGGAACGGCAAGGACGTCGGCGCGCTGACGATCCACCGCGACAAGCTCGTCCCGGCGGTCTCGGCGATGATGCAGACCGTCGCGGGCATCAAGGCGCGCGGGGATCGCGCGGCCGCCGAGGCGCTCTCGAAGCGGTACGTCGACGGTGACGTGGTCCCGCACGCCGCGATCCAGGAGCGGTTCCTCCGGTTCCCGAAGGCGAGCTTCGTGTACTCGCTGCGCATGTGAGCGATGGGTACGCGCACGCGCACGTCGCAGCCGCTCCTGATCCGGATCACCCACTGGATCTGCGTTCCCGTGCTCGCGGTGATGGCGATGAGCGGGCTCGAGATCCTGCGAGCGTATCCGTACTTCGGCCCGGTGGGCGCGCCGTGGACCTGGGTGCCGCTGTCGGGGTGGGAGGCGCCGTCGTGGCTGCGCGCGGGTGGGTGGCTCGCGGGCGCGCGCCAGCTGCACCTCGCGCTCGCCTGGGTGCTCGTCGCGAACGCGCTCGTGTACGTCGCGTATCTCGTCGTCTCGGGCGAGTGGCGCCGTCGCTACGGCCGGCTACGCCGCGCGCCGTACGCGCTCGGCCTCGGGCTCGGCGCGCTCGAGGTGCTGTCGGGGCTCGCGCTGTGGAAGCCCGTCCAGCTGCACCGCCTGACGTTCGTGCTCGGCGGCTACGACAGCGCGCGGGTGATCCACTTCCTGGCGATGCTCGGGCTCGCCGCGCTCGTGCTCGGTCACGTGATCGCGGCGGCCGTTCGCTGGCGCAGCATCCTGCAGATGATCACGGGCGGCACCTCCGAGGCCGCCGAGGAGACCACCCCCGATGCGACGACGTGATGCGTTCCGCGCGCTCGCGGGCCTCGGCCTCGTGGCGTGCGACACCCGCCAGCCCAACCGGGGTGTGCTCGGCGCGACCGAACGGCTCGGGGAGCACGTGCAGTCGTTCCTGCTGTCGGACCACGTGCCCGACGTCGACGACGCGGTGTCGCCACCCGGCGCGTTCCCCGTCTATCACGTGGCGCCGCGCGTCCCGCTCGTGCCCGACGACTGGAAGCTCACGATCAGCGGCAAGGTCGGTCGCGCGATGCGGCTCACGCTCGACGACCTGCGCGCGCTGCCGCGGATCGAGGCGCGGATCCGCCACCACAGCGTGAGAGGCTGGACCGCGGTCGCCGACTGGGCGGGCGTGCACCTCTCCGAGATCGCGAAGGTCGTCGGGGCCAAGCCCACGCGCTACGTCGAGCTCCGATCGTTCGACGCGCCGAGCTTCGAGTCGCGCGGCTACTGGTCGAGCTGGGACCGCGAGAGCGCGATGCACCCGCAGAGCATGATCGCGTACGAGATGAACGGTCGGCCGCTGTCGCCCGAGCACGGCGCGCCGTGTCGGTTCTACGGATCGGTCAAGCTCGGCTACAAGATGGTGAAGTACCTCACCGAGGTGAACTTCCTCGACGTGCGCACCGGTGGCTACTGGGAGGACCAGGGCTACGACTGGTTCGCCGGCGTCTGACGCGAACTGCGCAGCACGTTGCGCGAATTGCCGGCGTGCGCCCGCGGGCCGACGCGATCTCGCGATCGCGTCGAGAGTCCTGATACGCTCCCGGCCATGCGCGGCAGGGAGCTGGGCAGCCGGTGATGCGGCCGTTTCTGATCCCGGACGACTTCCGCGCGTTCATGAAGTCGGTCGTGGTCCAGCTCGATCACCCGCACCCCGGGCTCGTGCTCGACGTCGAGGACGCGTTCGACGCGGAGTGTGGGTACGGCGGGCGGGTCGGCGGCGCCGGCACGTTCCTGTTCCGCTACCTGACCAAGGACGGCCTGCAGCGCTGGGAGCTCGTGCTCGACGAGGGCCAGATCCGCGACATCGCCGACGGCTTGCTGATCGAGGTCGAGGGCGAGCCGTTCGACCTCGCGCGCCTGTCGCGGCGCCAGCCGGTCGGTGATCCGCTGCTCGTGTGGGGCGAGTATCCCGAGGACGCGCTGCGCGTCCGCAGCAACGAGGAGCTGGCCGCGGCGCTCGATGCTCTGCACGCGACGTCGCTCGAGCGTCCGCGCCTCCTGCGCATGTGGAGCGACTCCGACGATCAGCTGGTCGCGGCGCTGTGGGGCGACCGCTGCGCGCTGTACGTCGTCGAGTCACCCGAGGGGTACGCGACCTCGATGGGCGACAGCGCGCGCACGGAGTCGTTCGAGGTTCCCGATCACGAGGGCAGGGTGCTGACCGTGCCGCTCGCCGACTGCGTGTCGTGGGACTATGCGCGGCGCGCGATCCTGTGGTTCGTCGATCACTCGGATCTCGGCGATATCCCCGTCGAGGGCCGGATCCCGAGCCTCCTGCTCATGATGGGCGACCTCGATCGCAGGGCGGTGCTCGCTGCGCGTCCGGAGGTCGCGACCGAGCTGGTCCGGACCAGCCTGCGGCCACCGAGCGCCGTGCCGACGCCCGTCGCGGACGACGAGGAGATCACGGCGCCCGTCGAGCCCGATCCACCGCTCGGACCGCTCGAGCTCGCGGGCTGGGCGAGGCGCGTGATCGAGCACCTCCACTCGCGCGCGCTCGTCGAGCTCGGGCCGGGCGCGAACCTCGACGAGCTCGGCTATCAGCTCGGCGGGCTGTTGCAGGCGCACGCGGCCGACGCGGAGCACGACCTCGACACCGCCGACTGGCTCGCGAACGAGATCGGCGCGCTGCGCGGCGTCCACCGGCTGTTCGCGACCGGCACCGATCTCCAGGTCGCGATGCGGCGCTCGCGCGGGGCCTGACGAGCCGTCGCGCGGCGGCGTCGGGGTCTCTCGTGGGCGGCGGGGCGCGCACCCGCGGGCACGCGGGCTGCAACCACCACACGCATGCCGCGATCCGCACGCACGGTCAGCGGATCCGCCTTGCCGGTCCGAGAGCTCCAGCTCGCGACGCTGGTCGATCAGGCGCCCGAGGGCCCCGAGTGGCTCCACGAGCAGAAGTTCGACGGCTACCGGATTCTCGCCGACAAGCGCGGCGACGACGTGCGGTTGCTCAGCCGGCGGTTCAAGGACTGGACGGCCCGGCTGCGCCCGATCGCCGACGCGGTCGCGCGCTTGCCCGTCGCGCGGCTCGTGCTCGACGGCGAGGCGTGCGTGCTCCTCCCCGACGGGCGCACGAGCTTCCAGGCGATGCAGAACGCGATGTCCGGCGACCCGAGCCAGCTCGTGTACTTCGTGTTCGATCTGCTCGTCGAGGGTGACGACGTGCTCGTGTCGCTACCGCTCGAGCAACGCAAGGAGCGGCTGCGCGCCATCGTCACGCCGAAGCGCGGGAACGCGGGCCGGATCCGGTACAGCGATCACGTCACGGGCAGTGGTGCGGAGTTCTTCGCGCTCGCGTGCAAGCACGGGCTCGAGGGCATCATCTCGAAGCGCCGCGATCTTCCGTACAGCCCGGGGAGGGGAAGGGGCTGGCTGAAGACGAAGTGCCTCTTGCGCCAGGAGTTCGTGATCGGAGGTTTCACGGATCCCGAGGGCAGCCGGACCGGCCTCGGATCGCTGCTGCTCGGGTACTACGCGCACGGAAAGCTCGTCTACGCGGGGAAGGTCGGCACCGGGTTCACCATGAAGGACCTCGCGCAGCTGCGCCACGCGCTCGAGCCGCTCGAACAAGCCACGTGCCCGTTCGACCCGGTCCCCGCGCGCGCGTGGACGGGCCCCGGCAGGCACTGGGTCGCGCCGAAGCTCGTCGCCGAGGTCGCGTTCACCGAGTGGACCCACGACGGCCGGCTGCGCCACCCCTCGTTCCAGGGGCTGCGCGCCGACAAGCTCGCGACCGAGGTCGTGCGCGAGGTTCCTGCGCGGCTCGAGAGGCCGGAGCGCTGAGCGCCGTCACAGGTCGCGCAGGAGGTCGATCGCGTCCTGCCGGTGATCCGAGATCATGTCGCGGGTGTCCTTCAGGAAGTCGTGGAAGTCGCCGTCGACGTTGTCGACGAGTGCGTCCGCCACGGTCAGCGCGGCGCTGTGCATCTCGACCTGCGTGCGCATGTAGACGACGTCCGTCGCCGCGCCGGCGACCTGGAGCTCGCGAATCGCGGCCTCGGCGTCGTTCCGCAGTCCGGCCGCGACGGCGGTGTCCATGGGCGTGATGCCGAGGTCGGCGACCAGGTTCTGGGTCTGCTCGAGGTGCGAGGTGTGCTCGTCGATCATTCGGTTCGCGAACTCGACCACCTGGGCGTCGATGAGGTTCGGCAACGCGGCTTGCGCGGTCGCGATCTCACCTTGGTCGATCGTCATGACGATCATCGCCGCCATCGCGGTGGAGATGTCCTCCGGCTGGGGGCCGAGCTCCTGGTCCGTCATGATCGCGAGCTCCTCGCCGCGGGCATCGCCCACGTCGATGGCGACGTTGACGAGATCGTCGTTGAACTCGTTCTCGTCGTCACACCCGGCGGCAGCCGCCGCGAGCACGAGTGCGCTCACGAGACAGAGACAGAACCGTGCTGATGATGGCGTTCGCATGCCCGTCGGGATCTGCATCGGCCGTGCCCCGAGCGGCGTTCGCTCGCTCGCGCGCTTGAGGGCGCGGGGAACGCGCGCTGGTGTCGCTGGTCAGACGTCACAGAGCGCGGAGCGACCGGCGGGAGTGCGCTCGACGCGGCCCCTCAGGCGATACCGATCAGCTCGCGTGCGGCGGCGAGCAAGTTGATGTCGGTGGTCCCGGCGCCGAGCTCGAGCAGCTTGGCGTCGCGCGCGAGCTTCTCGAGCCCGAGCTCCTCCATGTAGCCGTAGCCACCGTGGAGCTGGATCGCGGTGAGCGCGGCGTCGACGGCGAGCTGCGCGCTGGTCGCCTTCGACGCGTTGACGAACGGGGCGTCGCGCACGCCGTGCTGCTGCATCCACGCGAGCCGGAACACGAGGTTCTCGACGGTGCGCAGCTTGACGAACAGGTCCGCGATCTTGAGCTGCACCGCCTGGAACGCGCCGATCGGCCGTCCGAACTGCTGGCGGTCGCGCACGTACTGCAGGCTCGCCTCGTAGCAGCGCTCGATGATGCCCCACGCCATCGCCGGCACGCCGGAGCGCTCGGTGCCGAGGCTGTCCTTGGTGTCCGCGCGTCCGCCGTGGCCTCTCTCTCGCCCGCCGAGCAGGTGCTCGGGGCCGAGCTTCACGCCGTCGAAGAACACCTCGCTCGTCGGCGAGTCGCGCATCCCCATCTTCTTGAAGGGTGGGCCGACGGTGACCCCCGGCGTCGCACGCTCGACGAGGAACGTCCCGAGACCACGCTGCTCCTCGGGCTCGCCGCGATCGATCTTCGCGTAGACGAGGAACACGTCGGCGCCGGGGCCGTTCGTGATGAACGTCTTGCTACCGTCGAGCACGTAGCCGCCGTCGACCGGCCGCGCGGTCGTGCGCATCGATCCGAACGCGTCGGAGCCGGCGCCGGGCTCGGTCAGACACCACGCGCCGATCATCTGCAGCGTCGAGACCGGCAGCCCCCAGCGCTCGAGCTGCTCCGCCGTGCCCTTCGCGACGATCGCGCCGCCGACGAGCCCCAGCGACACGCCGAACCCCATGGCGAACCCCGGCGACACGCGCGACAGCTCCTTGACCACCACGTGCATCAGCAGCGGGTTGCCGACGGACCCAGCCATCGCGGCGTCGGCCGGCGGGGCGTCACCGCTGCGGAGCCGGGCGATCCGCTTCTCGACCGCGCCGCCGAGCATCGCGTCGAACCCGAACGTCCGCGCCATCTGCTTCATCAGCTCGAACGGCATCTCCGTGCCGGCCTCGAGCGCGGGGATCCGCGGCGCGAGCGTCGACTGACACCACTGCCGGATCACCCCGGCCACCATCTGGGACTGCTCGTCGAGCTGGAACATTCGCGCAGCGTAGCGCGGAGGCAGGTCCGCGCGCGGGAGTGTCCCGCCTCGTGGAGGGCGGTCGCTCGCTCAGCGCGCCGGGCACGCCTGGCCGGTCGCGCGCAGGATCCGGCAGCGCAGCGTGTTCGCCGGACGGGCGAGGTTGGGCTCGCCATCGGTGGAGAGCACGCGCTCGACGTGGCGGAGCGCGGTGTCGTGCTCGCCAGCGTCGAACGCGAGGCGTGCGAGGTCGTAGCTCGCCGTCGCCGCGAGCCGCCCCGTCACGTCGACCTCGACGACGCGCTCGAGCAGGCGCGTGGCCGCCTCGCGGTCACCGCGCGCGAGCGCGTGCTCCGCCTGCGCGTACAGCTCGGAGGCGGAGACGGCGAGACCGGCGGCGTCCTCGCCGGCGGCGGTGGGAGCTGGTTCGCTGTCCGCGGCCTCGCCGCCGGAGCTCGCGGCGCGCTCGCGCGTCCCCGCGTCGGGGGCCTTGGAGCGCGGGCGAACCGGCGCTCGCACGCGCGGGGGTGGGGAGGGGACTGGTGTCGGGCTCTCGTGCGCGCGCGGCGAAGCATGCTGCACGATCTGCGGCGTCACCGGCGCGCCCGCGTCGAGCTCGTCGTCGCGCCGGTCGATCAGGGCGCGGGCGCGCTCCTCGCCGCTCGCGATCTCCGTCGAGTGGGCGTGGACCCGCACCGCGAACACGCCCGGCGGCATCTCGGTGGTCGTACCGGGGGTGCGGACGAGCATCGGGGTCGACGCACGCGCGAGCAACACGCCCTCGGGGAGCGCGAGATCGAGCGTGGCGCCGGCGTCCTCGATCTCGAGGCGGCCCGGGCCGTACAGCGTGACCTCGGAGCCCGCGATCACGTGCTCGGCGCGCTGGCCGGCGCCGGCGGACAGGACGACGCGCTCCACCTCGGGGGCGGGCGCGCGCTCCGGGGCGCGGAGGGGCACGAGCGCGACGACGCACACCGCGGCGAGGGCCGCCCCGGCCGCGAACGCGACGGGGACCTGCCAGCGACGTGGTCGGGCCGCCGGCTCCACCTGCTGCGCGTCGAGCTGCGCCGCGATGCGGTGCCACACCTTGTTGCGAGCGATGTCGCTCAAAGGCTCCACGGTGGACTCGATGGCGTCGCGGATCTCGGTGCGGTTCATCGCGGGCTCCCTTGGCGGGTGAGGCGGGCGAGCGCGCGGTTGGCCGCCGTGACGCGCATGCGCGCGGTGGTCTCGAAGCACCCGACGAGCTCCGCGATCTCGGGGTACCGGTAGTCCAGGACCTCGCGGAGCACGAACGCGATGCGTTGCTCCGGGGTCAGGGCGTCGAGGAAGCGAAGCACGTCCGCGAGCTCCGCGCGAGGCGCGCCGGCGCCGTCTGCGGACAACACGCACTCGTGATCCACCACATCGACGGGGCGCGGCCGGCGCTTCCGGGCTCGCAGATGATCGTACGCGACGCGGACCGTGATCTTGTACAGGAACGTGGACAGGCTCGCGTTGCCCCGATATCGAGGGAGCGCGCGATGGAGCCGCACGAACACCTCCTGCAGGAGGTCCTCGCGCTCGGAGACCGGCCCGACGAGCCGCGTCAGCAGCGCGAACGCCATGTCGGCGTGCCGCCGGTACAGCGTCGCGAACGCCTTGTGGTCCCCGCGCGCCGCGCGCTCCACGATCGCCGCGGTCGGCTCGTCTTCGGGCGCCGCGGTCACCACGCGCAGCTCGGCCTTGTGGGGCCGCATCAGCGATCCCACTCCACGCCGACGCCGAGCCAGCCGCCGTAATCGAGGTGGTCGAGCGGCGCATTACACGCCGTCCGGTTGTTCGCGAGGACGTAGTCGAACCCGACCTCGAGGATCATCCGCTTGCCGTCGCTGAGCGGGAGAAAGGCCTTGGCGGCGCCGTACACCCCGCTCGCCGCACCCCAGCGGCCGCCGCCGCACGATGCGACGCGAGACGTGGCGACCTGTCCTCCGAGCTCGAGGGCCGCCGCGCCGGCCGCGGCCTCGAGCCCGACCCGCATCGGCAGCATCGTGGTGTTGTTCCGGTAGGTGCTGTGCCCGAGCCCGATCATCCCGCTGGCGCGGACGTGCGGGGCGAGCGGGATCGCCACGCCGCCGGTCACCAGAAGCGACTTGAACCCGTCGTCCGACTCCGCCAGGCGCCCGCCGAGCTGCACTCCCCACGGCCGCTTCGCGGGGGTCGTGGGCGCCGGTGGTGCAGGCTCGAACACCGGGGGTAGCTCGTCGTCGAGCTGCGGCGTGGCAGACGGAGGCTCGTCGAGCATCGACAGGATCACGATCGCCACGACCCGCGTCGACGCGGCGCGATCGTCGTTCGCGACGCGGACCTTCTGCGAGCGTTGTCCCACGTGGATCACGATCTCGTCGTCGCCGCGCTTCGCGACCTGAACCGTCACGTCGCCATCGCCGCGCCATCGCAGCCTCACCGCGTCGGCGAGCTCGGTCGCCGAGAACGGGGCGGCAGGATCCACCGCGACCTCCACGCCCGCGATGGCGGGAGTCGAGACGGCCACGAGCGCGAGCGCTGCGAGCTTCATGACCGGTTAGTCGCCGTGCCCGCGCGAAGCGGCAACGCGTCGTTCACTCCACCGTGGACCGGCATGACCGCACCCCCAAGGCGCACATCTTACGCCGGCGGCCCGGATCAGTGGACGAGCTCGGCGATCGCGGCGACGACCTGCGGCACCCGGAGCCCCGACGTGTCGACCGTGTGGGCGGCGCGCGCGTACAGCTTGGCGCGGGCAGTCATCAGCGCGCGCAGCTCGGCGAACGCGTGCGCCGAGGTGGGATCGCCGGCCATCGGGCGCGTGTCGCCCTGCGCGACGACGCGGTTCCAGTGATCCTCGGGAGTCGCGCGCAGCCACACCGTCGTGCAGCGCGCGCGGAGCAGCGCGAAGTTCGTCGGGTCGTTGACGATCGAGCCGCCGGTCGCGAGCACCATCGGCGACGGCGCCGCGAGCAGGTGGGTCAGGACCTCGCGCTCGAGCCGGCGGTAGTACGCCTCGCCGTGCACGGCGAACACCTCCGCGAGCGGAAGCCCGGCGGCGTCCTCGATCTGCTGGTCGAGCTCGACGAACGGGACCCCGAGCTTCCGCGCGAGCGCCTCGCCGACGGCGGACTTGCCCGCGCCGCGCACGCCGAGCAGCGCGATCGGCTGGGTGCCCGCCGGGGCGTCGGCGGCCGCGAGCAGCACCGACGGCGTCGTGCCGAGCGCGTGGGCGACGTCGGCGAACCGGCGCAGCGAGATGTTCCCGTCGCCGGTCTCGAGCTGGGCGAGGAACCGCTCCGAGACGCCGCAGTGCGCCGCGAGCTCGCGTCGGGACCACCCGCGCCGCTCGCGGTGCGAGCGAACGGCGGCGCCGACCGTCGCGAGATAGCTCGTCGTTACCATGGGGGGACCTGTGACCTGGCCTGCAGTATACTGCATTCAGATGCCTGGTGACACGCAGTAAATTGCTTGGTACTGGATCTCCATGGATCCGACCCAGTTCGAGACCCACCCGAGCCGCTACAAGCACTGGCGGCTCTCGTTCGACGGCGAGATCGCCACGCTCGTGATGGCCGTCGATAGCGACCACCCGCACAAGCCGGGCTACGAGCTCAAGCTCAACTCGTACGACCTCTCGGTCGACATCGAGCTGGCGGACGCGATCCAGCGGATCCGCTTCGAGCACCCGGAGGTCAAGGCGCTCGTGATCACGGCCGACCTCGATCGCGTGTTCTGCTCGGGCGCGAACATCTACATGCTCGGCATGTCGACGCACTCGTTCAAGGTGAACTTCTGCAAGTTCACCAACGAGACCCGCCTGTACCTGGAGGACGCCGCGTCCCACAGCGGCCTCGGGACGCTCGCAGCGTGCAAGGGCACCACGGCCGGCGGTGGCTACGAGCTCGCGCTCGCGTGCGACGAGATCCTGCTCGTCGACGACGGCAACTCCGCGGTCAGCTTCCCCGAGACGCCGCTCCTCGCGGTGCTCCCCGGCACGGGCGGCCTCACGCGGCTCGTCGACAAGCGCAAGGTCCGCCGGGACCGCGCCGACGTGTTCTGCACCGTCGCCGAGGGTATCAAGGGCAAGCGCGCCAAGGACTGGGGGCTCGTCGACGACATCGTGTCTCGTAGCAAGTGGGACGACGCCGTCGTCGCGCGCGCGAAGGCGCTCGCCGCGAAGCAGACCGTGACGCGCGGGCCGAAGCTCGAGCTCCAGCCGCTCGCGCCGAAGCTGTCGGCGGACGCGATCGAGTACGGCCACGTCAAGCTCACGGTCGACCACGCGGCGCGCACCGCGAACCTCGTGATCACCGGCCCGGCCGCGGCCGAGGATCCGGATCAGGTCGCCGCCGCGGGCAAGGAGCCGTGGGCGCTGCGCGCGTTCCGCGAGCTCGACGACGCGCTCCTCCACCTGCGCTTCGACTTCCCCGAGATCGGGATGATCACCGTGCGTACGCAGGGCACCCCGGACCTCGTGAAGGCCTCCGACGACGCGCTCGCGAAGTCCACCACCGGGCTCGCGCGCGAGATCCGGCTGCTCCAGCGCCGCGTGCTGAAGCGGTTCGACAACACGGCGCGCAGCTTCTACGCCGTCGCCGACACCGCGGACAGCTGCTTCGCGGGCGTGCTGCTCGAGCTCGCCCTCGGCGCCGATCGCTTCTACATGCTGATCGACAACGACGAGAAGATCGCGGTCGAGACCAGCGTCGCGAACCAGGGCTTCTTCACGATGTCGACCGGCCTGTCGCGGCTCGAGGCGCGGTTCTACGGCGAGCCCGCGCAGGTCCAGAAGGTGCTCGCGCGCGGCGCCGAGGGGCCGATCCCGTCCGAGGACGCGGAGAAGATCGGGCTCGCGACGATCGCGGCCGACGACATCGACTTCGAGGACGAGCTGCGGATCGCGATCGAGGAGCGCGCGTCGCTGTCGCCCGATGCGCTCACCGGCATGGAGGCGTCGCTCCGCTTCGTGGGGCCCGAGACGCTCGAGACCAAGATCTTCGGCCGCCTGTCGGCCTGGCAGAACTGGATCTTCACCCGCGCCAACTCGACGGGCGAGCACGGCGCATTGACCCTCTACGGCCAGCCCGAGCGGCCGCAGTTCCAGTGGAAGAGGACCTGACCGCAAGGTCCGGCTTCGCCGGACCGCGCAGCAACGGCAGGCGTTGCGGAGGTAACCCGCAAGGTCCGGCTTCGCCGGACCGCGCAGCAACGCGCAGGCGTTGCGGAGGTAACCGCAAGGTCCGGCTTCGCCGGACCGCGCAGCAACGCGCAGGCGTTGCGGAGGTAATCGCAAGGTCCGGCTTCGCCGGACCGCGCAGCAACGCGCAGGCGTTGCGGAGGTAAGAGATGAGCACCGTACTCTCCGACGAAAAGATCCCGAACAACGTCAACCTGTCGAGCGACAAGCGCCTGCAGCGCGCCCTCGAGGCGTGGCAGCCGCAGTTCATCGACTGGTGGAAGCAGATGGGGCCGGTCGGGTGGCAGGAGAAGGACATCTATCTCCGCACCGCGGTCTCCGTCGAGGCGAACGGCTGGGCGCACTTCGACTACGTGCGGATGCCCGAGTACCGCTGGGGCATCTTCCTCGAGCCGAAGGATCCGAACCGCACCCACGGCTTCGGTGACTTCTACGGCCAGCCGGTGTGGGACGAGGTCCCGGGCGAGTTCCGCAACCTGCTGCGCCGGCTCGTGGTCACCCAGGGCGACACCGAGCCCGCGAGCGTCGAGCAGCAGCGCCACCTCGGCGCGACGGCCCCGTCGCTGTACGACCTGCGGAACCTGTTCCAGGTCAACGTCGAGGAGGGCCGCCACCTGTGGGCGATGGTCTACCTGCTCCACACCTACTTCGGCCGCGACGGCCGCGAGGAGGCGGAGGAGCTGCTCGCGCGGCGGTCGGGCGATCAGGACAAGCCGCGCATCCTCGGCGCGTTCAACGAGCCGACGAGCCACTGGCTCTCGTTCTTCATGTTCACGATGTTCACCGACCGCGACGGCAAGTACCAGCTGTCCGCGCTCGCCGAGAGCGGCTTCGACCCGCTCGCGCGCACCTGCCGGTTCATGCTGACCGAGGAGGCGCACCACATGTTCGTCGGCGAGACCGGCGTGCAGCGCGTGGTGAAGCGCGCGTGCGAGCTGATGAAGCAGCCAGGCGGCGACGTTCGCGCGCTCGGTGGCATCGACCTGCCGACGATCCAGAAGTACCTGAACCTCTGGTACACGCTCTCGCTCGACCTGTTCGGCGGCGAGGTGTCGTCGAACGCCGCCGACGCGTTCGCGGCCGGGCTCAAGGGGCGCTACAAGGAGGACCGCTACGACGAGCACAAGCTCGTCGGCAGCCACTTCGCGATGGACGTCCTCGAGAACGGCAAGGTCGTCCACAAGGACATCCCGATGCGCAACGCCCTCAACGAGGTCCTGCGCACCGAGTACATCAAGGATTGCCAGCGCGGCGTCGATCGCTGGAACAAGACGATCAAGGACGAGGGCATCGACTTCGAGCTGAAGCTCCCGTCGAACAAGTTCCACCGCCAGATCGGCATGTGGGCCGGCCACTCCTTCACGCCGGCCGGCGAGATGATCGACCAGGCGACGTTCGACGCCAAGCGCGGCGAGTGGCTGCCGACCGACTCCGACGAGGCCTACATCAAGAGCCTCATGAACCCGGTCTACGAGCGCGGCAAGATGGCGAACTGGATCGCGCCGCCCGCCAAGGGCATCAACGGCCTGCCCGGCGACTTCGAGTACGTGCGGCTCTGAGCCGCCGCCCAGCCGCTCGCGCGCGGGCGGCAGCTGCCGATCACGGGCTGACGAAGCCGGCGCCTCCGCCGAGGTTGACCGAGTACGTCCCGCCCGACAGCCGGACCGCGCCCGCCGTTCCGGTGATGCCGGACGCCTGGTAGCGCCACAGGCGCCCGTTGACCTGGACGTCCTGCTTCGCCGCGAACGCGGCGAACATGGCTTGCATGTCGCTGGCGTCGTACTTGAGGGTGCTCTCCCTCGCGAAGCTCGTGACCGCGCGGACCTCCGCGTCGTTGAGCGCGCGCGCCCAGATCGCGAGATCGTCGATCTTGCCGGCGTACGCCTGGAAGAACATGCTGTTCACGGCGTGACCGACGATGACGTTGCCGTTCGCGCGGGTGTTGACCGTCATCTCCATCATCGTCGTGGTCGCGATCGGCTCGCCATCCACGTACAGGCGAACGCCGTCGAGCATGGTGACTCCGTCGGGGAGCACCGCGACGACGTGGTGCCACAGCCCATCGGTGAGCGAGGGCGTCCCGTTCCCGAGCGTCCGACCCTGCGCGATGCCGAGCTC
>Ga0164243_10007316_pt1 | contig 16497 bp, 15 predicted proteins | sample OricompcompostOP_FD_108781 | JGI IMG/M metagenome (GOLD analysis project Ga0164243, IMG submission 108781) | Organic Plus compost microbial communities from Emeryville, California, USA - Original compost - Organic plus compost (OP) | ecosystem: Engineered > Solid waste > Mixed feedstock >...
ATCCCAGTCCCAGCGGCTGCGGTCGATCTCCTTTTCGCCCATGGAAATGAGCGCGCCGCGCACCTTCATGCCGGGCACGACCTTTCGCGCCAGCGCACCGGCTGCGACACGCATGGCGGTCTCGCGCGCGGACGAACGGCCGCCGCCGCGATAGTCCCGCAAGCCGTATTTGACCTCATAGGTGTAGTCGGCGTGGCCGGGGCGATAGCGGTTGGCGATCTCTCCGTAATCCTTGGATCGCTGGTCGATATTCTCGATCATCATGGAAACCGGCGTGCCTGTCGTCACCATGGTCACGCCGTCATCCTCCATCAGAACCCCGGAAAGCACCCTCACCTCGTCGGGCTCGCGCCGCTGGGTCACGAAGCGCGATTTGCCAGGACGGCGGCGATCGAGCTCGGCCTGTATCTCGGCCAGGGTGAAGCGGATGCCCGGCGGGCAGCCATCCACCACACAGCCGATCGCCGGCCCGTGGCTTTCACCCCAGGTGGTGACGCGGAACAGATGCCCGAAGGTGTTGTGCGACATGGATGCGGTTTCCTGACCGTCGGCGGCTTTACGCGTCACGCTTCTATTGGCGTTTCACCAGTCGGTCAAACGATCAGATCGACCGCGGCGGCGACATGTTCCACAGATGATCGCTCCCCGAGCCACACGGGTGGTGACATAAGTTTTGACATATTGTGGTGGTTGATTCTCCATAGCCAACCAGTTGCGCGTCCCGCGAGGACAATATCAGGAAAGAGGTTCTTCGATGCGTCTTGTCGCTGCCGCCTTCGCTCTCGGATTGATGATGACTTCGGCCCTGGCCGCAGAGACCGAAGGAAACATCACCAGCATCGACGAAGAGCAGATGACCATCACGCTGGAAGACGGCAACACCTACAAGCTGCCCGCCGAGATCGATATCAGCGCACTGTCGGAGGGAATGGACGTGGTCATCGCCTATCGCGAGCAAGACGGCGTGCGGCAGATCACCGACATGGTCCTGCCGGAGTAAGGCCGGCCCTCCCGGCTTGCGGCAGGGCGGTTTCGGATTCCTTTCCGCAGGTCGGAAATCGCTAACCATCTGAGCGCTCAGCAAAATTTAACCGAACTTCTAAGCCCGGTGGTAAGAACCGGGCGCTAGTCTCGCGCCATACAAACGAGGCCGGAAAACCGGCCCGGAGAGAACCGGAAGACCGGCTCTCAGGAATAACAGGAAGGCGCAGAGAATGAACACTGGTGTCATGCCGGTATGGGCGGGCCGTAACATGCGGCTCGATCCCTTCCGACTGCCGCAGGCGGTCAGCTACGCAACCCACGACGACTATGGCGAGGTGAGTTTCACCATCGCGGAGCGGGGCGTCACCATGCGCCGCAGGCTCGGCCGGAGCGGCCTGCCGGTGACCTTCGCATTGCCGCCCCGCGCCTTTCTCGGCGTGGCGGCGCGTGCCATCGAGGACGACGGTGGCAACGTCACCGTAACGCTGGAATTCCTTCACAGCGACCCCATGCTATCGGTGCCGCTGCTGGTCGCCGACGATCTGGACGATGTCGCAGCCGACTGGCGTGCATGGGCAGAAGCCTATCGACTGCCAATGCTGCTGATCGAGGCGGACGGCGTCGCACGCACGCTCGAGGAATCGGCGGGTCAGGTGAAGACCGCGCCGCCCGCCGGACGCCGCAAGGGAAATCCGATACGCTCGCGCCGGCCGCGCTTCCTGGCCAGACGCAAGACCGGCGATCTCGGTCTCCGCCTCGTCATAGACGGCGAGGAGATCGTCGCCCGGCAGTGATCTTCAAAAATTGGGGCTGATATAGGCCCATACGCCGCCGCCAAGGAGGCCGAGGAAGATCAGCCAGCCGACCGTCGAGTTCGACTTGAAGAGCCGCAGGCACTGGTCCGGATTGTCGATATCGAGGATGCGGATCTGCCGCGCCATATGCGCCCCTGCGGCCACCAGCCCCGCAAGGGCCGGCATGGGGACCTCGGCATTGGCAAAGGCGACGGCGAAGAACAGCAACGCGCCGCCATAGAGTCCGATCAGCCATTGCTTCGTGTTCTGCCCGAACAGAAGGGCGGTGGAGCGCACGCCGATCAGCGCGTCGTCTTCCTTGTCCTGATGGGCATAGAGCGTGTCATAGCCGATGACCCACAGGATCGAGCCGAAATAGAGCAGCACCGGCGCGAGATCGAGGTCGTCGAACTGAGCCGCCCAGCCCATCAGCGCCCCCCAGGAAAATGCAAGTCCGAGAAAGAATTGCGGCCAGTTGGTGAATCTCTTTGCGAAAGGATAGATCGCCACCACGGCCAGCGAAAGAATGCCGAGAAGGATGGCGAAGCTGCCGAATTGAAGCAGCACGGCGAGACCGGCCAGTGCCTGCAGGACGAGAAAGGCCCATGCCTGCTTGCGACTGACCTGCCCTGACGGCAAAGGCCGTGAGCGCGTGCGCTCGACCTCCGAATCGATATTCTGGTCCACAAGGTCGTTATAGGTACAGCCGGCGCCGCGCATGGCGATCGCCCCGATAAGGAAATAGAGCAGATGCGATGCCGGTGGCAGCAGCGTGGCGAGCGGCTCGCCCGGTATGGCATAGGCGCTGGCGGCCAATGCCGCAGACCACCAGCATGGCCACAGAAGCAGCCACCAGCCGATCGGCCGGTCCCAGCGCGCAAGCTGTGCATAGGGCCAGAGCCAGCGCGGCAGGGCGCGGTAGACCCAGTGGCCTGACGGCGCATCGGCGACGCGGCCCCTTATGCCTTTTGTCTGTATCTGTTCCATGCCGATGGAGTGGCAGGCGGATCGTGGGGCGTCAAGCGTGCCGATTCCGCCGCGGCTCTTCAAGCTGGGGTTCGGTACCTCCGAGTTGAGCAAGACGCGCCGCCGCTTCGCGTTGCTCGGCTTTGCGATGACGTTTCCAGAACAGGCGTTTTACATACCGGAGATGCTTCCACCATTCCGGCGAAGTCACGCGATGCCCATATTTTGATATGTGCCATTGCGCCGAACCCGCAATCAGTATGAGAGCAACTGTCACAGCAGATGGTGGACAATAAGGCAGGATGCGATCAAGGGGTTGCTATTCCTCGCCTGCCGCCATAGGCGAAAACCGTTCGATGAACGGGCGAGACAACCATGAATATCCTTCTCATCGGTTCGGGCGGGCGCGAGCATGCGCTTGCATGGAAGCTGGCGGCCTCGCCGATGCTGACGAAGCTCTATGCTGCGCCGGGCAATCCGGGCATTGCAAAACTGGCCGAATGCATATCGCTCGACGTCGCCAATCATGATGCCGTGGCGGATTTCTGCAAAACGCGCGAGATCGGGCTCGTGGTGGTCGGGCCAGAGGCGCCGCTGGTCGCGGGCCTTGCCGACGCATTGCGCGAAGCCGGCATCGCGGTCTTCGGGCCAGGTGCCGCGGCTGCAAGGCTGGAAGGATCGAAGGGCTTCACCAAGGACCTGTGTGCCCGCTACGGCATCCCGACCGCCGCCTATGAGCGCTTCAACAATGCGCCCAAGGCCAAGGCCTATGTGCGCCGCATGGGCGCGCCGATCGTGATAAAGGCCGACGGGCTTGCCGCCGGCAAGGGCGTGACGGTGGCGCAGACCGTCGATGAGGCGCTTGCCGCGATTGATGACTGCTTCGAAGGCTCCTTCGGGGAAGCAGGCGCCGAAGTCGTCGTGGAGGAATTCCTCACCGGCGAGGAAGCAAGCTTCTTCTGCCTCTGTGACGGCAGAACCGCGCTGCCTTTCGGCACGGCGCAGGACCACAAGCGGGTCGGCGAAGGCGACACCGGACCGAACACCGGCGGCATGGGCGCCTATTCGCCCGCCCCGGTCATGACGCACGAACTTATAGACCGTGTCATGCGCGAGACCGTCGAGCCGACCATGCGCGGCATGGCTGAAATGGGCTCCCCCTTTGCAGGCGTCCTTTATGCCGGCCTGATGATTACCGCCGAGGGCCCGAAGCTCATCGAATACAATGTCCGCTTCGGCGACCCGGAATGCCAGGTGCTGATGATGCGCCTTGCGGACGATCTCGTGCCGCTTCTGCAGGCTTCTGCCGAAGGCAGGCTGGATGGCGTATCGGCGAAGTGGCGGAACGAGGCGGCGCTGACAGTCGTGATGGCCGCCAAGGGCTATCCCGGCACGCCGGAAAAGGGCAGTGTCATCAGCGGCTTGGATGAGGTTGCCGAGGATGGCGTCGAGATATTCCATGCCGGCACGGCGCTTCGCGACGGCACGCTCATCGCCAATGGCGGCCGTGTCCTCAATGTGACCGCCACGGGCGCGACCGTCACCGAGGCACGCGAGCATGCCTACGCCGCTGTCGACCGGATCGATTGGCCGGGCGGCTTCTGCCGCCGCGACATCGGCTGGCGAGCGGTGGAACGGGAGAAGGCCGGGAAGTGAACGTCGGCCCAAGTGTCGTCGATGGCGGGCGTCGGCTACGTAGAGACTTGGAACCCAGGTCTCGACAGTGCATCCCACTGCAGAGGGAAGAGAAAGCCTACTTCGAAAACCGGCTGAAGAAAAAGGGTTCGAGACTTGCGTCCTCAAACGGGTCCGGCGCGGGATACTGCGGCGCTGTCCCTTCGGCCGCGCGCTTCTTGTAGTGCTCGATCGAGCAGTGCGCGGAGCACAGGATACCCCGGTCCGACCAGTAGGCCGGCCCCTGGGCGATATCACCGTGATAATAGGCGAAATCGGGCCGGCCGAAGGTCTTGCCGCATTCGATGCAGATATGTTTTTCCGGTCGTGCGAGCATTGTCGATCCTTTGCCGTACCCTTTTAGCTCCGACTGGCGGTTCAAGGCAATGCAGGCCTGGATTGACCCTTACGTAAAAAGAAATTAGCTCACTGTGGCAAGCGGCGGTGGCCCACAATGCGGTTTGCCGCTAGCTTATATAACCCACCGCAGAGGAGGAATTGCCGGTATGTATCGCGCCCCCGTCGACGAGATCGCCTACACGCTGAAGCATGTAGCCGGGCTTTCAAATGCCCTTGCAGAGGGCCGCTTCGGTGACCTTTCGGAAGATCTGGTCGATGCGATCCTCCATGAGGCCGGCCGTTTCGCCAGCGAGGAAGTAGCGCCGCTGGCGCGGGTCGGGGACGAACAGGGCGCGGTCTTCAAGGACGGTTCGGTCACCATGCCGGCGGGCTGGAAAGAGCTTTACGCCCGCTGGAGGGAGGGTGGCTGGAATGCGCTTTCCGCGCCCGAAAGCCACGGCGGTCAGGGGCTTCCCCTGATGCTCGGTGCGGCCGCCGTCGAGATGTGGAATTCCGGCTCGCTCGCCTTCGCCCTCGGCCCGACGCTGACCATGGGCGCGATAGAAGCTATCGAGGCGCATGCTTCCGACGAACTCAAATCCGCCTATCTGGAAAAGCTCGTCTCCGGCGAATGGATGGGCACCATGAACCTGACGGAGCCGCAGGCAGGCTCCGATCTCAACGCGCTGCGCACGCGCGCCGAGCCCGTGGGTGATGGCACCTATCGCATCTTCGGCCAGAAGATCTTCATCACCTACGGCGAGCACGATTTCACCGACAATATCGTTCATCTCGTGCTTGCCCGCCTGCCGGATGCGCCGGCCGGCACCAAGGGCATCTCGCTCTTCCTCGTACCGAAATTCCTTCTGAACGAGGACGGCACGCCGGGACCGCGCAACGACGTGGTCTGCGCCTCCATCGAGCACAAGCTCGGCATCCACGCCTCGCCGACCTGCACCATGATCTATGGCGACGGCAGATATGGCGACAGGCCGGGCGCGATCGGCTGGCTCGTCGGCGAGGAAAATCGCGGGCTCGCCTGCATGTTCACCATGATGAACAATGCGCGCCTGATGGTCGGCATGCAGGGCGTGGCGGTGGCCGAGGCTGCCTATCAGAAGGCGCTCGCCTATGCGCAGGAGCGACGGCAGGGCCGCGCGCCGGGAGAGACCGGTTCGGGCATGAGCCCGATCGTCGGCCATCCGGACGTGCAGCGCAACCTACTGACCATGAAGGCCCTGACGCAGGCGGCGCGCGCCATCTGCTATTCCTGCGCCCATGCGACCGACATGGCGCGGGCTACCGAGGGCGATGAAAGCCGGTATTGGCAGGAGCGCGCCAATCTGCTGACGCCGCTGGCCAAGGCCTTTCCGACCGATATCGGCGTCGAGGTTGCCTCGATCGGCATCCAGATCCATGGCGGCATGGGCTTCATCGAGGAAACGGGCGCGGCCGCGCTCTACCGCGATGCGCGCATCGCGCCGATCTACGAGGGCACCAACGGCATACAGGCGATCGACCTCGTGACCCGCAAGCTGCCGCAATCGGGCGGCGAGCATGTGCATGGTTTCATCGCCGAACTGCGCAAGGATGCCGAAGCAGTGTGCCAGTCCAACAAGCCCGAATATGGTGATGCCGCCACGCGTCTCGAAACGGCACTGAAGGATCTTGAAGAAGCAACCCGCTTCATCCAGGGCGAGCTTGCCAATGGCCGCATGGAAACGGCACTCGCGGGTGCTACGCCCTATCTGCGCCTTTTCTCGCTCGCCGCCGGCGGAGCGCTGATCGGGCGCGGGGCGGTGGCCGGCGGAGACGAAAGGCAGGCACGGCTTTGCCGCTTCTTCGCAGAAAATCTCGCCGGCGAGACAGGGGCGCTCAAGGATCGCGTCATCGGCGGCGCGGAAAGCCTGTCCGCCGCCGCTTCCATCCTTTCGGCCGCCTGAGGAACATTTCATGAGCGAGCATGTCTCCGTCGAGCGCCGGGGCGCGATCCAGATCATCCGCATGAACCGGCCGGAGAAGAAGAATGCCATCACGCGCGCCATGTACGCCGCCATGGCCAAGGCTCTGGCCGAAAGCGACGCGGATAAGACGATCCGCTGCCGGGTGCTTTTCGGCGTGCCCGGAGCATTCTCTTCCGGCAACGATCTGGCCGATTTTCTGGCAGTCGCGACCGGAGGAGAAGACGGCAGGGAGGTCTATGATTTCCTGATGGCGCTGGCACGATCCGAGAAACCGATCGTCTCCGGGGTCGACGGCCTGGCGGTCGGCATCGGCACCACGATCCATCTGCATTGCGACCTGACCTTCGCCACGCCGGAAGCCAGTTTCCGCACGCCTTTCGTCGATCTCGGCCTTGTGCCCGAAGCCGGATCAAGCCTGCTTGCGCCGGCGATCATGGGCCGCCAGCAGGCTTTTGCGCTTCTTGCCATGGGCGAGGCTTTCCCCGCCGAAAGGGCAAAGGCCGCTGGTTTGATCTATGAGGTGGTGGAGGTCTCGAAACTGGAGGAAACCGTTCTTGCCGCCGCCGAAGCCATCGCTGCCAAGCCGCCCGAGGCGTTGAGAATCGCCCGCAAACTGATGCGTGCCCCGCGCGATGCGATTGTGGCCCGCATAGAGGAAGAAGGCGTGCATTTCCGCCAGCGGCTCACCTCCGAGGAGGCCAAGGCAGCCTTCATGGCCTTCATGAACCGCAAGAAGGGTTAGACCAAATAGGGCACCGCCTGACGGCAAATGGCGGGTGCTGACGATGGGCCGAACTCCAACCGCGCCGAGGCGAAAATATAGGTCGAGATCAGGCTATCTCACGGATAAAGCCGCTTCTTGCTCCAGCCATCGCCTTCGCGCGTGAAGACGATCCGGTCATGCAGGCGGAACGGCCTGTCGTGCCAGAACTCGATCGTTCCCGGCACGATGCGGAAGCCCGACCAGTAGCTCGGACGCGGGATCTCGCCGATGGCATATCTGGCCGTATATTCCGCAACGGCCTTTTCCAGAGCGAAGCGGCTTTCAAGCTCCCGCGACTGCTTCGAGGCCCAGGCGCCGATACGACTGCCGCGCGGACGCGAGGCGAAATAGGCATCCGCCTCCTCGTCGCTGACGATCTCCACCGGACCGCGCAAACGCACCTGCCGACGCAGGCTCTTCCAGTGAAAGCACATGGCCGCCTTGCGCTGCCCGAGGATTTCCCGGCCCTTGGCGCTGTCGAAATTCGTGTAGAAGACGAAACCGTGCTCATCGAAGCCCTTCAGGAGCACCATCCGCACATTCGGCATGCCTTCGGCATCCACGGTTGCGAGCGCGACAGCGTTCGGGTCATTCGGCTCGGACGTCTCCGCATCCGCCAGCCATTCGGCGAAGAGCCGGAAAGGCTCCATGGTTTCGGTAAAGTCACCACTTGTTAAGTCGGTTTCAACCATACTGCAGGCTCGCATTCTGTAGCATGACGAGGAGAATGCCGATTGTCGCGGCGAGTGCAAGCGAAAGACCTCCATACTCGACCTTTTTGGCGGCAGTTCGCATGCTCCGCGACACTTCTGATTCTCGGCATTCTGGTTTCCGCCTGCGGCGGGCGCGGCGGCATGGATCTCGAGCGGCTGGCCGCCGACCGCAGCCTGATCACCGGCTCCATTTCCAAGCCGTCAGCACCCAAACCGGCGGATCATGACGTTTCCGACGCCCTGACCATCCGCAACGCGGTCTCCTCGGTGGATGTGGAGCAGCTTGGCGGCAGCGAGCTGGGCTGGGCCAATCCCGAAACGGGGTCGCGCGGCAGGATCACGGATCTGGCAGAATATCGCGACGATATCTTCCTCTGCCGCCGCTTCACCACGACGCGCGAAAGCTTCGAAGGCGTCGCGCTTTATCAGGGCGAGGCCTGCCTTGGCCCCAGTGGTGCCTGGACCATGCGGAGCTTCGAGGCCATCTGAGGCTGCTCATTCGCCTTCGGGCTGGAATTTCTTCCTAGTCGTGCGCATATAGGTTGTGACGATTTCCATTGGTCATGATGACCGAATCCGGCAGAATTGGACTATGCGCGACCCCTATGAGGCTTTGGGCGTGGCCCGAAGCGCCGAGACGAAAGAGATAAAGTCGGCTTACCGCAAGCTGGCCAAGAAGTATCATCCTGACCAGAATCCGGATGATCCCAAGGCCAAGGAACGGTTCAACGAGATCAGTCAGGCCTATGAGATTCTCGGCGACGAGAAGAAGCGCAAGGCCTTCGACAATGGCGAGATCGACGCCGAGGGCAAGCCCCGCTTCCACGGCTTCGAGGGCGCCGGTGGCGGCGATCCCTTCGCCGGCTTCCGGCGCTCGGGCCGGGCCGGGCCCGGGGAGACGCATTTCGAATTCCGCACCAGCGGCTTCGATGGTGATCCCTTGAGCGGTGCCGACATATTCAGCGAGATTTTCGGGCAGGCCTTCCGTCAGGGCGGTTCGGCCGGCAGCACGCGTGCCTATCGCGCTGGTGGTGGTAGCGGCCGCCGCCCTGCCGGTATGGGCGATCTCAACGCGACGCTCGACGTCAGCATCGAGGATGTAGCCCGCGCCGAGAAGGTGCAGGCGGTCTTTCCTGACGGCCGGCGCATCGCGGTCAAGCTGCCGCGCTATGTCGAGGACGGCCAGACGATCAGGCTCAAGGGGCAAGGCGATCAGACGCCCTTCGGCGAACGGGGCGATGCGCTGGTGAAGATCCGTTTCAAGCCCCATCCGCGCTATCGCGTCGAAGGGCGCGACCTGCATGTCGACCTGCCGGTCAGCCTGCGCGACGCAGTCCTCGGCGCGAAAGTGGCTGTCGAGACACCGACGGGGCGCGTGGCGGTATCCGTGCCCGCCTGGTCCAGTTCCGACCGGCGCCTGCGGTTGAAGGGCCGCGGCCTGCCGGAAAAGACCGGCGGCAACGGCAATCTCTATGCCCATGTGCGGATCATGCTGCCGGAAGGAGGAGATCCGAAGCTGGAGGCACTTTTCAGGGATTCGGGCGGCTGATGTCCGCATTGCGTGTGTACAGCCCGTCTCCGCCCGTGCAACTCGCTTGATGCCTTGGACCCGCTGTGCGATAGGCAGCGCCTAGGATCCGATTGCGGGAGTAGCGTCGCATGGCAGGTGAAAGTGGCCTGATGGCCGGAAAGCGCGGCCTCATCCTGGGTGTCGCCAACAACCGTTCGATCGCCTGGGGTATAGCCAAGGCTTGTGCGGCTCAGGGCGCCGAACTCGCGCTTACCTATCAGGGTGATGCCTTCAAGAAGCGTGTCGAGCCGCTGGCCAAGGAACTTGGCGCCATCCTTGTCGGCCATTGCGACGTGACTGATCTTGCTACCGTCGACGCCGTCTTCGCCGAAGTCGAGAAGCGCTGGGGCAAGCTGGACTTCCTCGTTCACGCCATCGCCTTTTCGGACAAGGACGAGCTCGACGGACGCTATGTCGAGACCACCCGCGACAACTTCCTGCGCACCATGGATATCTCGGTCTATTCCTTCACGGCCATTGCCAAGCGCGCCGAGCCGCTGATGAGCGATGGCGGATCCATGCTGACGCTCACCTATTACGGCGCCGAGAAGGTCATGCCGCATTACAATGTCATGGGTGTCGCCAAGGCGGCCCTGGAGGCGAGCGTGCGCTACCTCGCGGTCGATCTGGGCGGCAACGGCATCCGCGTCAACGCCTTGTCGGCCGGCCCGATCAAGACGCTTGCCGCATCGGGCATCGGCGATTTCCGCTACATTTTGCGCTGGAACGAGTACAATTCCCCGCTGAAGCGGGTCGTTTCCATCGAGGAAGTGGGCGATTCAGCGCTTTATCTTCTGTCCAACCTGTCGCGCGGCGTCACCGGCGAGGTCTTGCATGTCGATTCGGGCTATCATGTCGTCGGCATGAAGGCGGTGGACGCGCCTGATATCTCCACTATTACGGATTGACCCGCCCTCCCCTCTACATAGTCCGGCATGGCCTGACCGACTGGAATGTCGAGAGACGCCTGCAGGGCCAGGCCGATACCGACATCAACGATGTCGGCCGCTCGCAGGCAGATCGCAACGGCCATCGACTGGCGGAACTGATCGACGATCCGGCAGCCTTCGATTTCGTCGCCAGCCCGCTGCGGCGCACCCGCGAAACGATGGAGCGCGTTCGCCTCGCCATGGGCCTGGCTCCCGAAGGCTACCGTACCGATCCGCGCCTTGTCGAAGTGCATTTCGGAGACTGGCAGGGCTTCACCTATGCCGAACTGGAAGCCCGGCAGCCCGGCGTGACGCAGGCGCGCTCGCGCCAGAAATGGCATTTCGTGCCGCCCGGCGCAGGCGCCGAGAGCTATGCCATGCTGACCGAACGCGTGAAGCCATGGCTGGATGAAATCGAGCGCCCGACCGTCTGCGTCACCCATGGTGGCATCATACGGGTCATATTCCACCTCGTCGCCGGAACTTCACCCGAAAGGGCCGCCGCCATGGATGTCCGGCAGGATCGCATCCTGCACGTCGAGGATGGCATGTTGGAGTGGCTATAGGAATTGGCGGCAATGCGGCGTCAAATCACCTTGCCCGGATTCATGATCCCTGCCGGATCGAAGGCCTGCTTGATGCGGCGCATCAGGTTGATGGCGACCGGCGGAGCAGTGACCAGCAACTCGTCTCGCTTCATGCGGCCTATGCCGTGCTCGGCCGAGATGGAGCCGCCCATGGCGCGCACGATCTCGTGTATGGCGTCGTTCATGGCCCGGTAATGCGACAGGAACTCCTGCTTGTCCGCCCCCACCGGCTGGGAGATGTTGTAGTGAAGATTGCCGTCGCCCATGTGGCCGAAGCAGGCGACACGACTGCCCGGAACGACCTTCTGCACCGCTTTTCCCGCCTGTTCGATGAAATCGGGAATGGAGACGACCGGCACTGAAATGTCATGCTTGATCGAGCCGCCTTCCGGCTTCTGCGATTCAGACAGGGCCTCGCGCAGGTTGCGGAAGGCTTCCGCTTGCGCGGTGCTTTGCGCGATGACGGCGTCGATCACCAGTCCGGCCTCCAAGCCCGCCGTCATAACCTCCTCCATGAGCATGCCGGAAGCCTCCGCGGATATGCCGGACGAAATCTCGACCATCACATACCAGGGATGACTGCCGGAAAGCGGCGCGACGGCGCCCGGCACATGACGCAGCGCGAATTCCAGCGGCGTCGCGCCGACGAGTTCGAAAGCGGTCAAACCGTTGCCCGCCCGCGCCAGCGCCAGTTCGAAGAAGCCGAGCGCGTCACGCGGCGAGGACAGAGCCGCCCAGGCGACGTCTCGTCCCTTCGGCAGCGGAAAGAGCTTCAGGACTGCCGCCGTGATGATGCCGAGCGTGCCTTCCGCGCCGATGAAAAGGTTCTTGAGGTCGTAGCCGGTATTATCCTTCTTCAGCTTGCGCAAATCGTCCAGCACCTCGCCTGTCGGCAGCACTACTTCTACGCCGAGGCAGAGCTCACGCGCACCGCCATAGGCGAGAACGCCGATGCCGCCTGCGTTTGAGGACAGGTTGCCGCCGATCTGGCACGAGCCCTGCGAGGCGAGAGCCAGGGGGAACAGCCGGCCGTGCTCTTCGGCCGTCTGCTGGAGCGTCTGCAGGATAACGCCGGCCTCGGCCGTGATCGTGTTTGATTGGACATCAACCTCGCGGATGCGGTTCAGCCGCGACAGCGAAACCACCACCTCGCGCCCGGAGCGGTCCGGCATCTGGCCGCCGACAAGGCCCGTATTGCCGCCCTGGGGCACGATGGCTGTGCCGGTCCCGCTCGCCAGCCTGAGGATGCGGCTGACCTCTTCCGTGGTCGCAGGCTTCAGCACGAGTGGTGTGCGGCCGGCGAAGAGACCGCGCGGCTCCTCGACATAAGGCGCGATCTCGCCCACCGCGCGAAGCGCATATTTGTCGCCGACGATTTCGGCAAAGCGATGGATCAGCGCGTCGTCGAGCATGTCACCTGCTCTCCTGAGATCACTCTTCGGCCAGAGGCTTGTCGCGCGGAGCGGCGGCGCGCGCAAGCCGGTCGTTGATCGCCTCGCCCAGGCCGTGCTTCGGCACCGGCTCGACGGCGATCGTCGTCGCTCCGGAACGGTCTAGCCTCAGCATATGCGAGAAGAGATTGGCCGCCGCCTCCCGCAGATCGCCCGCTTCCGACAGGTTGGCGACGGCCACGGCATTCTCGGCGGCCCGTACCCGCTTCGGGCCGAAGGCAAGCAGGGCCTCGCCGGGCCACACCTCAGCGGCGTCGAGGCGCATCCGTGCTGCGGGCGCGTAGTGCGAGGCCAGCATGCCCGGCGCCACGACCGCACCTGCCGAGCCGCGCAGCATGGGATTGCCGATCACCTTCTCGACTTCCTCGGCGGAGAGCCCACCAGGACGCAGCAGCCTGACAGCTCCGTCTTCCACCTTCACGATGGTCGATTCCAGTCCGACCGGGGTCGGCCCACCATCGACGATAAGGGCGATACGGGAGCCCAGATCGGTTGCCACGGCTTCCGCCGTCGTGGGGCTGATGCGGCCGGAAGAATTCGCGCTCGGCGCGGCGAGAGGTCGACCAAGGCGGCGTACGACCTCGGCCCCGAAACCTTTCGGCATCCTGAGCGCAACCGTGTCGAGCCCTGCAGTCACCAGCGGATGAATTCCGCTTTCCTCCCGCAGCGGCAGGACCAGCGTCAGCGGGCCAGGCCAGAAGGCATCCGCGAGCTTGCGCGATAGAGGATCGAGGACCGCGATGCGCTCGGCCATCGCCATATCGGAAACATGGGCGATCAGCGGGTTGAAGCGCGGCCGCCCCTTGGTCTCGAAAATACGCGCCACCGCCTCGCCATTGGTGGCGTCGGCGGCGAGGCCATAGACAGTCTCGGTCGGGATCGCCACCGTTTCGCCAGCCGCAAGCAGGGCGGCCGCCCGCTCCAGCGCCATATCGGCGGAAAGAATTTCAGCCAAGGTCCTGCTCCAATCGCAAGTGGCGGCAGGCCGCAATCAGCCTGCTATCCTGGAGAAATCCGCGACCTGCGCCGTTGCGCTGCGGATGCGCTCCAGCAGCGCCAGACGGTTCGCCCGCACGGCTTCGTCTTCAACATTCACGAGAACCTCCTCGAAAAATGAATCAACGGGTTCACGCAATGCTGCAAGCGCGGCCATGGCGGCGGAAAAGTCTTGGTTTTTAATAGCTTGGGCGGCTTCCTTCTCAGCCTGATTCACCGCCGAAAACAGCGCGATCTCGGCCTTTTCGGTGAGAAGGGCCGGATCGACGGCATCGGCGACGCGCGTTTTCTTCTTCTCCTCGGCGGCAAGAATGTTCGCCGCGCGCTTGGTGCCGGCGAGCAGATTCTTCCCGGCCTCGGTGTCGAGGAAGGAGCCCAGCGCGGCCACACGGCTGACGATCAACAACAGGTCGTCCGCCTCCGGCGTGATGACGGAATCGATCAGGTCGTGCCGCGCGCCCTTGTCGCGCAGATAGACCTTCAGGCGGTCATGGAAGAAAGAGAGGAGATCCGGCACAGCACCAATGCCCGGTCCAGCAATCCCGTTTGGATTCTCTAAAACCAGAATGGCCGCCTGTCGGCAGTGCTTCAATAGCTCCAGCCGCACCCCATTCTCCACTACAATCCGGATCACGCCCAGAGCAGCCCTGCGTAGCGCATAGGGATCCTTCGAGCCCGTCGGCTTCTCGTCGATGGCCCAGAAGCCGACCAGCGTGTCTAGCTTGTCGGCGAGCGCGACTGCGACGGACACCGGATCGGTCGGCACGATATCGGAGGGGCCGAGCGGCTTGTAATGTTCCTCGATCGCGGCGGCTACGGAGGCATGCTCCCCCTGCAGCGTCGCATATTTGCGGCCCATCGCGCCCTGCAACTCGGGGAACTCGCCGACGACTTCGGTCTGCAGGTCGGCCTTTGCGAGAACGGCAGCGCGCTCGGCAAGGGCGGCAAGGTCCTCACCCTCCCCCTTGAGGGGAGGGTCGGACCGCAGGTCCGGGGTGGGGGTGACGGCACCAGAAATACCTCCGCCCGCGCCGCCTTCGCCTTGCTCGGCGTTGCGACCTCCCCTCAAGGGGGAGGTGAAAGAGCGTGCCACGATCGGCGCCAGTTCGCGCGCCAGACGGCGGATACGCTCCACGCGTTCACCCTGCGTGCCGAGCTTGGCATGGAAGGTGACGCCGAGATGATCGAGTCGCGCCATGCGCTGGTCGAGAGGCTTCTTCAGGTCCAGTCCGAATTTTTCCGCCGACTCCTTCAGCCGGTCGAGATCGGGCAGGTCCGCCTGATCGGTCTTCCAGAAATAGAGCGCGTCGGAAAGGCGGGCGCGCACGACCTTGCCGTTGCCGAAGGCGATCTCCTTGCCGCCATCCTTGGCCTCGATATTGGCGGTGAGGATGAAGCGGTTGGAAAGCACTGCTTCACCCCCTCCCGCACCAGAGGGGGAGGCAAGACCGGCCGCGACTTTACCCTCCCCTCCATGGGGAGGGTCAGCGCGTAGCGCCGGGGCGGGGTGCGCATCCTGCGGGCTGCAAACGAAACACTTCTGGTTCGCCCGGATCGTCAGCCGGATGACCTCGGCGGGAATTTCCAGGAATTCCTCCTCGAACTCGCCCATCAGCACGACCGGCCATTCGACAAGGCCCGAAACTTCCTCCAGAAGCCCTTCGTCCTCGACCAGTTCGAGGCCATTGGCGAAGGCAAGATTGCGCGCATCGTCCAGAATGATCCGCTTGCGGCGCTCGGCGTCCACGATCACCTTCGCCGCTTCCAGCTTGGCGGCATAGTCCTCGAAGCGGCGCACGGTGATGGCCTCCGGCGCATGGAAGCGATGGCCGTAGGTGACATTGCCAGCGCGGATGCCGTCGATCTCGAAATCGATGACGATCGGCTCCTCGGTCTCCGGGCCGAAGGTACAGACGATCGACTGCAGCGGGCGCACCCAGCGCAGCGAGCCGGGACTGGCCGAAGCCGCGCCCCAGCGCATGGATCTCGGCCAGGGGAAATCGCGGATGATGCGCGGCATCATCTCGGCGATGATCTCCTCGGCCGCCCTGCCCGGCTTCGAGATGACCGCGACATAGAAATCGCCCTTCTTGGGATCGGATTTCACTTCGGCCTCATCGACCGAATTCAGCCCGGCCGAGCGCAGAAAACCCTGGATCGCCTGCTCCGGCGCTTTCGTGCTCGGTCCCTTGCGCTCCTCGCGCACGTCCTTGGAACGCGCGGTGACACCGCGGACATCGAGCACCAGCCGGCGCGGCGTCCAGTATTCCTGCGCGCCTTCATAGGTCAGCCCGGCATCGACAAGGCCGTCGGTGACCAGTTTGCGAAGGTCGCCCGCCGCCTTTCGCTGCATGCGTGCGGGAATTTCCTCGGAGCGTAGTTCGAGAAGAAGATCGGGCATGGATCAATTCACCAGATCGGCAGTGCGGCAGATGATCGAGAAGCGGTCCGACAGGGCGGCGAGCTCGGCGCGGTGAAGATCGGCGGCAGCGACCACGCCGTCTCCCGAAGGAAGATCCCGCGTCGCGCTGGCGTCGGAGACGACCACCGTCTGGAAGCCGAGATCAAGGGCGGCGCGGGCCGTGGAAGAGACGCACATATGCGTCATGAAACCGGCGAGGACGAGCTTCTTCCGGCCGAGGCTGTCCAGAATCTCCTTCAGCTTTGTTCCCGCAAAAGAGTTTGGCAGGCCTTTCTCGACAATGGTTTCGCCGTCCTCGGGTGTTGCCTGATCGGCAAACCGGAAGGCAGTCTTCTCGGGATCGAA
>Ga0164243_10007317_pt1 | contig 16496 bp, 14 predicted proteins | sample OricompcompostOP_FD_108781 | JGI IMG/M metagenome (GOLD analysis project Ga0164243, IMG submission 108781) | Organic Plus compost microbial communities from Emeryville, California, USA - Original compost - Organic plus compost (OP) | ecosystem: Engineered > Solid waste > Mixed feedstock >...
CCGGACCTCACCCTTGGCGTCGACCTTGACGTCCTCTTCGCCGCTGACCTGGACCTGCCCGCCGTTCACCTCGACGCGCTCGGAGCCCTTGATCTCCACGCGCTGCGACTCGATCTCGACGGCCTCCGTCGCCTTGAGCTGCAGCCGCGCGCTCTCCATCTGGAGCACGGGCCCTTCCTCGGTGAGCCGGATCCGCAGCTCGAGCATCCCCGACGGGTTCCGGATCTCGACGAGCTGATCCGCGGCGCGGTCGCTGACCACGAGCTTGCGACCGTCGCGCAGGAACACCTCGCGCTGATCGCTTGCCTCCTCGTGCGTCTCCTCGGACGTCTCCTCGGAGACCAGGGTCTGGAGCTGTTCCTTCGGGGCGCCGGCCATGGTCACAAGCTATCACATGGTACGGAAACGCCCCGGAGGACTTCCCACCGCGCCATACTGGGCGGGCCCATGGACCTCGACCTGGTGGTGTGCCCGGGATGCCGCACGCGGACGCACGACCGCCTCGACGTGCGAACGCTCACGCCCGCGGGCGAGCTGCTCGCGTGCGCGTGCGGGCGGCGCTACCCGATCATCGACGGCGTTCCGATCGTCATGGCCGATCCCGCCGCGTTCCTGCGCAGCGAGATCGCGACCGTCGTCGAGCGCGACCTGGAGCCCGAGGTCGCCGCGCTGCTCGTCGAGGGCGGCCCCGACGACGCGCCCTACGCGCGGCTGCTCGAGCACCTGTCGATCTACGGCGACGCGCACTGGGGGGATCGCGCCGCGCCCTCGGCCGGGTTCGGCGGCGCCGAGCTCGTCGGCAAGATCGCCGAGCGACGGCACGCGCGCGTCGACCTCGCCGTGGAGCTCGGCTGCAGCCTCGGCCGGATCACCGCCGAGCTCGCGGCCGGCGCCGAGCACGTCGTCGGGCTCGACCTCCAGTTCGGCGCGGTCCGGCGCGCGCGCCGGCTGCTCGACGGAGAGCTGCTCCGGTACGGGCGCCGGATCGCGGGGCGCCACTACACCCCGGTCACCGTGTCCGCCGGCGACCGAGCCGTCCCCGCGGCGCGCCGCACGCTCGTCTGCGGGGACGCGCTCGATCCGCCGCTGATCCCGGGGATGTTCCAGCGTGTGGTCGCGCTCAACCTCCTCGACTCGGTGCGGTCGCCGCGCCAGCTGCTCGCGGTCGTCGACGGCCTGTGCGCGCCCGGCGGCGAGGTGCTGCTCGCCTCGCCCTACAGCTGGCAGAGCGCCGTGCTCCCCGAGCACGAGCGGCTCGGCGCGCACGACCCGGCCGCCGAGCTCGCCCGGATCCTGCGCGAGGGAGACCGCCTCGGCGGGCGGTACACGATCGAGGACGAGGCGGAGCTGACGTGGTCGCTGCGCAGGGACGCTCGCAGCACGGTGACGTACCGGACCCACTATCTCCGCGCACGAAAGCGGTGACGGGAAGGTCCACCCCGGCCCGATCCGTATACTCTTGGTCAGAGGATTCGATGCCCGCTCCGCAAGCCTCCCTGATGCAGCAGGCCGCCCGGTTGAAGTTCACGAGCTTCAACATCAAGGTGCCACAGAACTGGCAGGAGCCTTCGGGCGACGCGGCCCAGCAGTACAGCGACGCGTTCAAGCCGTCCGAGAAGGCGACCGCGCCGGGGATGCCTCCGCTGGTCCAGCCCGCGTCGCTGAACAAGTACCACACCGACACGCAGAAGATGCACATCGCCAAGATCGGCGGGTTCATCGACGGCATCTGCTCCGCGGTGTGCTCGGCGTGGAGCCAGTGGCAATCCGCCGCGACGCTCGTCGGCGTCGTCATCAACGCGGTGACCGCGTCGGTCGGTCAGGTCGTCGGCCCGCCGTGGATGCCGCTGATCATGGCCTCCGCGCCGAAGTCGACGCCGATGGAGCTCAAGTACTCCAACGTCGTGGCGACGGTGCTGTCGAACGCGTGGATGCAGTACACGGCGACGATCAAGGTCCCCGGCCTGCCGTGGTACCCCGCGTTCGCCGCGTTCCCGGCGCCGGTCGCGCCGCCGACGCCGAACGTCCCCTGCATCGTCGGCATGCTGACCCAGGTCGATGCGCCGCTCCAGGTGCCCGTGCTCAAGGGGCAGATGGTCGCGCAGCTCGGCGATCCGGGCGCGCCGTTCCACGCCGAGCTGTTCGAGTCGATCGCGGACGCGTTCAACAAGATGTTCACGATGTGGAAGGCGACGACGCAGGTCATGAACGTCCTCGGGACCGGTCCGATCCCGACGTTCGCGCCGCCGTACGTCCCCGCGGGGCCGGTCGTCGGCGGCGTCGGCAACATGACCCCGGGCGGGTTCGTCTAAAGGAGCCGCGATGCCACCTCAGGGAAGACTCGGCGACATGTCGCAGGTGCCCGTCGACTCGCACGGCTGCCCTGCGTGTCCTCACCCGTGCAGCGGGCCGGCCATCGGCGGCTCGCCCGACGTGTTCACGAACAACCTGCCCTCGCTGCGCGTCGACGATCCAGGCGTCCACGCGGCGTGCTGCGGGCCCAACACGTGGACGTGCCAGCAAGGCAGCGCCACGGTGTTCATCAACAACAAGGCCGCGCACCGCATGGGCGACGCGGACAAGCACTGCGGTGGGATGGGCAAGCTGATCGGCGGCTCGTCGAACGTGATCACGGGCGGCTGATCGGTCCGAGGAAGCCCGAGCGACCTCGCCGACGCGAGCGCGGTGGCATGCGTGATGCTGCCCTGGGACGTGAGGAACTTCCCATGAGCAGAGCCCTCGCATGCCTCCTGTTCGCGGCGCTCGGCACCACGCCGGCGTACGCGCAGATCGCACCTCCGTCGCCGTCGTCTCAGCCGTCGCCGCTCGGCGGTGATCCGGGCTCGCAGTCCACGCCGCTCAGCGGTGGCCAGGGCCCGCAGTCCTCCCCGCTCGACCGCGACGAGGGCACGCAGATCGGCGACCCGTACGACACGCGCGACTTCGAGCGCGCCGAGCCGGTCCCCGAGCCACCCGAGCCCTACGATCCGATGACGGATCAGGAGCGCGACGATCCGACGCGACCGCAGCCGCAGGCGCCGGCCCCCAACCCGATGCCGCCGCCGCAGGAGCCGCCCGTCGGGGTGGATCCCGAAGGCGACGTCGAGCCGCTCGATCGCGTGCCCGAGGTGCCGGATCCCCCGGGCATGCCGGAGGACCTGCCGCAGGACCTGCCCGGCCCGACCCCGAACGGGGTCGATGACTACGAGCAGGGTCGGCCGGATCCCGTGCGCGAGTGAGCGCTACTTCGTCGCGGCCGTGGAGTACAGCGCGGTCGCCGGCGCCCCCTTGCTCTCGCCGAGGGTGAACGACTCGGCGTCCGACGGGAACGCACCACCGCGGACGTCCTCGACGTAATGCGAGACCGCGTCCTTGATCGTCGCGCCGAGCGTCGCGTAGCGGCGGACGAACCGCGGCTTGAACGCTTCGTCCATGCCGAGCATGTCGTAGCAGACGAGCACCTGCCCGTCGCAGCCGACGCCGGCGCCGATGCCGATGGTCGGCACCGAGACCGCGGCCGTGATCTCGCGCGCGATGTCGGCCGGGATCGCCTCGAGGACGATCGAGTACGCGCCGGCCTCCTCGAGGGTGCGCGCGTCCTCGAGCAGGCGCTCGCGCCCCCCAGGATCGCGGCCCTGGACCTTGAACCCCCCGAGCTGGTGATAGCTCTGCGGCGTCAGGCCGATGTGGCCCATCACCGGGATGCCCGCGGAGACGAGCCGGCGTACGAGCTCGGCGTGGACCGCGCCGCCCTCGAGCTTGACCGAGTGGCAGCCGCCCTCCTTCATCAGCGTGCCGGCGCTGAGCATGCCCTGCTCGATCGACGCCTGGTACGACATGAACGGGAGGTCGCCGACGACGTGCGCGCGCCGGGTGCCCCGCACGACGGCGCGGCAGTGATACGCCATCTCCTCGAGGGTGACCGGCAAGGTCGTCTCCTGTCCCTGCACGACCATGCCGAGCGAGTCGCCGACGAGGAGCACGTCCGCGCCGGCCTCGTCGAGGAGGCGCGCGAACGTGGCGTCGTAGGCGGTGAGCATGGCGATCCGGTCGCCCCGCTCCTTCATCTGCCGCAGCGTCTGGATGGTGACGCGACGAGGTGTCGTCTGCATTCCTTCCTGCCTTTCGTGACCGATATGCCCTCGCGGAGTCACGCGCCGGACCATCCGGCTACGCGCACCTGGGCTATCTCCCGAGGGTTGTAGCACCGTTCGGGAGCGCAAAGGGAAGCCCGCACGCGCGACGCGCAGTCGGCCGAAATCGCACGTCCTGTCGCCCGTCGTGTCGCCCGTCGTGTCGCCCGTCGTGTCGCCGTCGTGACCGCCGTCGTGACGCGGTGTGCGCCGCGGCCACGGGGCCCCCCCGGTGAGGGCACGGGGCACGTGCGATGCACCGAGACCCGTGCGGATCGAGCCGGAGAAACGCCATGGGTACCCTGATCACCGAGCACCGGCCCTCGCCCTCCGAGGACGTCGCTTACGCCGCCACCGCCGGCGCCACCCCCGAACGCCAGGTCGACACGGACCGCGACTCGCTCGACGAGCGCGTCAACGAGATGGTCGTCGAGACCGGCTCGGGCTTCGAGCTGTTCTGCGGCGCGATCGCGATCCTGCTCTCCGTGCTCGGGCTCGCGGGCTATCTCGCGACCTACTTCGCGGCCGGCGCGACCCTCGCGGTCGGCTTCGCCTTGCTCGCCCAGGGCAGCACGATCGCGACGCGCTGGCGTCGCGCGGTCCACCTGGCGGGCACCGAGCGCACCGAGCGCCTCGGCATGACGACCGAGATGTTCGGCGGCCTCGCGCTGATCGTCCTCGCCATCCTCGCGGTGATGGGCGTCGCGCCCGTGACCTTGCTCGCCTCCGCGTCGATCGTCGTCGGCGCGGCGCTCCTGCTCGGTGGGCCGACGCAGCCCGCGTTCGCGCCCGTGCCGTCCGGTGTCTCGCCCGTCCGCTGGCAGGTCGAGCACACTCCGGGGCGGACCACCGCGGGCGTGATGGTGATGGCCGGTATCGCCGCGGTCGTGCTCGGGATCGTCGCGCTGTTCGGCTGGGGGCCCGCGATCCCGCTCGTGCTCGTCGCGATGCTGTGCACGGCCGCCGCCCTCGTGCTCGCCGGGAGCACGGCGGTGAGCCGCTTCACGCATCGGCTCGCGTAGCTACTGCGCTGTGCCGGTAGCGGTGGCCGCGGACCACGCCCTCGGCCGCGAGCGCGTCCTCGACGGCCGGGCGATGCGCGATCCGCGACTGGTACTCGTCGACGTGCGGCGCGACCTCGATCTGCAACTTGCCCGCCCACAGGAGGATCACGAACAGGTACGCATCGGCGACGGTGAACGACTCGCCCATCAAGAACGTGCGGTCGCGCAACGCGCCGCCGATGTAGCCGAGGCGCTCGCAGATCCGCGTGCGGAGGATCTGCTTCATGGCGTCGGGCGTGTCGTGCCTGCGCAGGAAGCTGAACGGCTTGTGGAGCTCGGACGCGATGAACGCCAGCCACTCCTGGAGGTGGTAGCGAGCGAACGTCCCGTTGGCCGGCAGCAGCCGCGCATCGGCCGCGAGATCGCCGATGTACTGCAGCACGACCTCCACCTCGGTGAGCGCCTCGCTGTGGTCTCCGTCGAGCTGCAGCACGGGCACGTTGCCCTTGGGGTTGATCTCGAGGAAGTTGCGGCCACTCGCGGTGCGCTTGGTCCGCAGGTCGACGCGGTCGAGCTCGAACCGCCGATCCGCTTCGCGCAGCACGATGTGGGGAGCGAGAGAGCACGCGCCGGGCGTGTAGTAGAGCTTCATCTGCAGAACTCCTGGGCTGTCGGTGTCGGTGTGACGCATGCCGCGTGCCCGGGAGTCTCCGACGATGTCGCGCCTCCGTAGCGGTCGTGACGGATGCGCACGCCGCGCGGATCCGCGCGGGAAGATCGACCCTTCCTCGCGAATGTCCGTGACGGCGCGCGGGCATGACCGGTGCACCGCGGAACCCGACCATGCCCGCCGGCTCGAGCTCGAAGCGCGATCGACTGATCCACAAGCTGCTCCGGGAGGTCACGCGCGCCGAGAGTCAGGCCATCGATCACGCGGCGACCGAGAGCCGCCGGCTCGGCGAGGCACCTCCGGCGATCGCCTTGCGCGAGGTCGCGGCGCATGCGCTCTCGATGAAGCCGCGCCTCCTCGACATGAGCAGCGCGCACGGGCTCGACCTCCATCGCAGCGCGTTCGGATCCCGGCTGTCCACGTTGCGCCAGCTCGTGGTCGACCGCGTCACCCCGGCCCTCGCGGACGCCGAGCACGCCTACCGCACCGCGATCCTCGATCTCCGCCACGGGCTCGACGTCGTCCGCGTGCTACGCGAGGTCTCGCGACGTCACGAGCTGTTCGGGCTGATCCGGTGGTGCGATGACTGGCTTCGCGCACGGCGCACACTCGTGACGGGCGTCGAAGCACGGCTCCTGTGGTTCGCCGACGCGGCCGCGCGCGCCCGCGACGCCCTCGAGGTGCGCGACGTCGGTGCGGCCGCGTCAGAAGCACGCCCCGAGACGCGTCCCGGCGCCCCCACCGACGCGCGCGACGGAGGCGCTGGCGCGCCCGCTCCGACGGACTCCGAGCGGCAACCCACGTCGCCGCACCACGATCGTCCGTGATCCTCGGGCGGTGACGCCGTGGCATGGCGATCGCAATACCGTGGGTCAGGCACGAACTGGGATAGACGCAGGAGCTGGAACATCGACCAGCCATGCGACGGTCGCGAAGACTCACCGTCAACGCGAAGCAGTGAACGACGATGGCGAGGTCACGTCGCACACGCGCCCGGTACCGTGCCGTCCTCTCTTCGGCCGCGCCTGTGGAAGTAGGAGTAACATCCGAAACCCGCAGACGCGGTCGTCTCTGTTTCGGCGCGCGACGCGGTGGTGAGGATCACCTGTCACCGGTCCGGTGCGCGGTCGGGCGTCCTATGGTGTCGCCGTGCACGCCGAATGGCAGCACCTGGCCTCGGTACCTCAGCTCGTCGTCGCGCTCGACCTCGACGGGACGATGATCCCGTTCGCGCCGACCCCCGAGGAGGCGCGGCTCGACGAGTCCGCCGCGAAGCTCGTGGACGAGCTCGCCGCGTCTCCGGGCGTGACGCTGGGGCTCATCAGCGGTCGTCCACGCGAGCTCGTCGGAGACCTGATCGCACGGTTCCCGACGGTCGCGATCGCGGCGGAGCACGGCGTGTGGCGTCACGCCGACGGCGCGTGGGAGGCCGCGCTGCCTCCCGTGCCGCAGCTCGACGAGATCGAGCACACGCTGACGTCGCTCGCCCGCCGCTATCCGGGCGCGATCGTCGAGCGAAAGACGTGCTCGGTGTGCCTGCACTGGCGGCGGGTCGCCCCCGCGCAGCACGACGAGATCGCGCAGTCCGCGGAGGTGCTCGTCGACGAGTGGCTCGAGACGCACCAGCAGCTCGAGCGGCTGCACGCCGCCGAGGCGCTCGAGGTGCGGCACATGTCGGCGCACAAAGGCCTCGCGCTGTCCTGGCTCAGGACGCGCGCGCAACCCGGCGCCCCGGTGCTCGCGATCGGCGACGATCTCACCGACGAGGACATGTTCGTCAGCCTGCGCGAGGGCGACGTCGGTATCCTCGTCGCCGAGCACCCGCGCCGCACGCAGGCCGGCCTCCGCCTGCCCTCGCCGACCGCGGTCCATCGCTTCCTGCGCTGGCTCGTCGACGCGCGCGCGCGCCAGGCCGCCGGGGTCGCCCCCGAGGAGCTCGTCCCCGCGAGGACGCCGCGGCCGCCCGCGTCGCCGCGGCTGATCGTCGCCTCGAACCGGCTGCCCGCCGCGCCGACCGTCGACCGCAAGCGCGAGGTCGGCGGCCTGGTCTCGGCGCTGCTCCCGGCGCTGAGGGCACGCAACGGGATCTGGCTCGGCTGGAGCGGCGCCGAGCGCGATCCGGGCCTGCGGCTGCGCATCGAGGACGAGGGGCCGTTCACGCGGGCGCAGTTCGACTACCCGCCGACGTGGCGCGAGCGGTTCTACGCAGGGTTCTGCAACCAGAGCCTGTGGCCGCTGCTCCACGTGTTTCCCGGCCGGGTGCGCTATGTCGACGAGGAGTGGGCCTGCTACATCGAGGCGAACCGCGCGTACGCCAAGCTGATCCTCGAGGCCGGCGGCGACGCCGCGAAGGTCTGGGTCCAGGACTTCCACCTGATGCTCGTCGGGCGCGAGCTGCGCCGCGCGGGGCACCAGGGGCGGATCGGGTTCTACCTCCACGTGCCGTTCCCGCCGCTCGACGTGTTCGAGACGATGCCGTGGGCGGCCGAGATGATGGCGGCGATGCTCGACTACGATCGCATCGGGCTCCAGGCGCACCGCTGGGCCGACAACTTCTGCGCGGCCGCGCGCGGCTTGCTCGGTAGTGAAGGCGAGGCGCGCGCGCGCGACCGCGTCCGCGTCGTCCCGGTGGGGATCGATCCGGACCGCTTCGCCGACGCCGCGACCCGGCCCGCCTCCGACGAGGTCAGCACGCTGGACATGATGCTCGGCGGGCGCCAGCTGATCCTCGGCGTCGATCGGCTCGACTACTCCAAGGGCATCCCCGAGCGTCTCGAGGCGTACGCGCGCCTGCTCGAGATGTACCCGGCGTGGCGTAACCAGGTGTCGTTCGTCCAGGTGTCGGTGCCGACCCGCTCCGAGGTCCCCGAGTACGCCGAGCTGCGATCGCGCGTCGAGGCGCTCGTCGGCCGGATCAACGGCGCGTTCGGCGAGGCCGACTGGGTGCCGGTGCGCTACCTGTACCGCTCCTACGATCAGGCCTCGCTCGCGTACCTGTACCGCAAGGCCGCGGTCGGGCTCGTCACGCCCCTGCGCGACGGCATGAACCTCGTCGCGAAGGAGTTCGTCGCCTCGCAGGATCCCGACGATCCGGGCGCGCTCGTGCTGTCGAAGTTCTGCGGCGCCGCCGAGCGGATGGCGCTCGCGCGGCTCATCAACCCGTATCACGTCGACGGCGTCGCCGCCGACATCGACGCGGCGCTCAGGATGTCACGCGAGGATCGCATCGCCGCGCACGCCGCGCTCCGCGTCACCGTGTGGCAGGACACGGCGGACGCCTGGGCGCAGCGCTTCCTCGAGGACCTGCGCGGGTGACGCTCATGCCCGTCACGTGACGTGCGCGCGCTCGTTCACGTGCACGTGCAACGTCGGCCGACGGACGACCGGCGTCGCGACGACCCGCCAGCTCAGATCGACAGCGAGCCCTTGCGAAAGTCGGTCTTGCGGAGGTGGACGTTGATGCACACCGGCCGCCCGCCGCGCGCGATCGCCTTGGCCTCGGCGAGGGTCTGGTCGACGCGCGCGGGATCCGTGAGCGACAGCCCGACGCCGCCGTAGCCCTCGGCGACCTTGTGGTAGTCGGTGCGGCGCAGGTCGCAGCCGAGCGAGGAGCCGAGGATGTCGACCTGGTCGCGCGCGATCTGCGCCCACGAGGCGTCGTTGCCGATCACCGCGATCGGGGCGACGCCGTGGCGCACGAAGCTGTCGAACTCGGCGAGCGTGTACGCGCTCGAGCCGTCGCCCCAGATCAGCCACACCTCGCGCCCGGGCCGCACCATCGACGCGCCGAGCGCGAACCCACCGCCGACGCCGAGCGTGCCGAACACGCCCGGATCCAGCCACGACAGCGGCGCGCGCGGCCGCACGATGTAGCTCGCCGTCGCGACGAAGTCGCCTCCGTCGACCACGAGCACCGCGTCGTCGGCCATCGCCTCCTCCATGCGCAGGAAGAAGTGCAGCGGATCGATCAGCTCGCCCTGGGCCTGCGCCTTCGTCGCGATCTCCGCGTCGCGGGCAGCGTCCCGGCTGCGCAGCTGATCGAGCCAGCCGCGCCACGCGTCCCCCGCGGAGCTGATCCGCTCGGCGAGCGCGACGAGGAAGTCGCCCGCGTGCATCTCGAGGGCGATGTCGGGGCGGCGGTTCTTGCGGAGCTCGTGCCCGGCGAGGTTCGCGGCGACGAGCGTCGCCTTCTTGTTGATGCCGCGGCCATAGCCGAGGCGGAAGTCGAACGGGAACCCGCACACGATCACGACGTCCGCTTCCTTGAGCGCGGCGCCGCGGTTGTGGCGGAGCTGGAGCTCGTGCGTGCGGCCGAGCAGACCGCGCGCCGTGCCGGCGAGGTACACCGGCGCGCCGAGCATGCCGAGCGCCCGCGCGATGCGGCCCGGATCCTTGACGTTCACCATCGTCTGGCTTCCGACCACGATCACCGGCTTCTGCGCCCCCTTGAGCGCCGCCGCCGCGCGATCGAGCGCGCCGTCGCCGCGCAGGTTGAGGTGGAGCGCGTCGCGCCCCGGCAGGTGGACCTCCGGCAGCACCGGCGCGCGGAACTGCCGGTACAGGTGGCCCTTGATGTAGAGCTCGAGCGCCTTGGCGCCGATGCCCTTGGCCTTGCCCATGCCGGCCTCCTTCTCGTACCAGCCGCGCACGACCTCCTCCGGGTACAGCAGATCGACCGGCACCTCGATGAACACCGGGCCGGGGACGCCGTCCATCGCGAGCTGACACGCGCGCTCGACGGTCGGGGCGAGCGCCGGCACGGTCTTCACCATCGTCGCCCACTTCGTCAGCGGGCGCATGATCGCGAGCTGATCGATGTCCTGCAGCGCGCCGCGGCCTTTGAGCAGCGTGGCCGTCGAGCCGCCGAACACGACGAGCGGCGACTGCGCCATCTGCGCGTTCTTGACCGCGGTGACCACGTTCGTGACGCCGGGCCCCGCGGTCACCGCGGCGACGCCGATCGTCCCGGTCATGCGAGCGACCGCGTCGGCGGCGAACACCGCGTTGGCCTCGTCGCGCACGTCGACGACGCGGATCCCGCGCGCGTGGGCGCCGGTCAGGATCGGCGAGATGTGCCCTCCGCACAGCGTGAACAGGTGCGTCGCACCGTGGCGCGCGAGAACGTCTGCGATGATGTCACCACCGTGAGCCATGGCGCGCAGTCTCGCGCGAGCTGCCGGGTGTGGAAAGAGTCAAGCGAGCGAACCTCGCCCGGCGAGAGCCGCGCGGCGCGCGATGTCGTCGCTCGCGATGACCACGCGACGCTGACGCTCGCGCGTGCGCATCGATCGGCGAACAGCAACGGATGCGCCGGCTCGCGTCGCGGCGCGGGTCCCGCCGGCACCGGTGGACACGCACGCGTCGACGTACGTCTCGCGCGCCTCGACGCTCCACACGAGGCCACGCCCGCGCGAACACGTGCACCGCGAACCGGAGCTCCGGCGAACCGTCCCCCGGGTCACCAGCCCCCACCGGCTGCCCCGCGAACCGGGGCGGCTGCCCTGCAACCGCGCGTTGTTGCACTTCACGCGCACGCGCCCCGGGGCTCCGGGTGCTGGGCACAGTTGACCTCACCTGGGGTGTGCAACCTCATGCACACCTCTCCCACCCTGCAGCTAACCGGCCGTAGCGCCGCGAATCCGCCATCCGCGGCGGGGGCGATCCCTGCCGGCACGCGCGTTGCTGTACGCTGGCGCCATGTTGCCTGGACTCCCATCGTCGAGACCTTCGATGACCGGGCTCCGCTCGCGCAAGGCGATGCTCGAGACCCTGGTCCGCGAGCTCAACATGGTCCGGCTCTCGATCGGCGCGTTCGCGCTGGCGATGGCGGGCTGTACGGGGCTGATCGACGACGGGTCCGGCGGCATGACCCCGGAGGAGGCCAAGGCGCGCCAGCTGTGGATCGAGAAGGCCGCGCCCGTGCTCGGCGTCGCCTGCGTCGGCTGCCACGCCGGCCAGCAGGCCGGCGTCGAGTTCCTCGCGGGCGGTGGTGACATGGAGATGCGGGCGAGCCTGCTCGCGTTCGAGCCCAAGGTCGTGAACCTCGAGGCCCCGCAGTCCTCGCGCATCCTCACCAAGGGCGTCCACGACGGCCCCGCGCTGCTCGCGACGCAGACCTCGGACGTCCTCGACTGGATCCGCGCGGAGAAGGACGCGCAGCCGTCGACCGGCGACGAGGGGCCGCTGCTCCAGACGCCGAAGTTCCGGCCGTCGATCTGCACGGCGGGGACGCCGCCCGCGGAGACCTGCCCCATCAACGAGATCGATCTGACGCCGCTCGGCGTGCCGGGAGCGAAGATCCACTTCGTCGCCACCGCGCTCGGCTCGGGGCTGTACCTGAACCAGCTGAGCCTGATCGCCGGCGCCGAGGGCGCGTACATCGAGCACCCGCTGTTCGTGTCGTATCCGGACGAGGGCGATCCGAAGCCCGACCTGATCGACCGCTTCTTCAACGTGAAGATGAACCTGATGGCCGACGCGACCGAGCAGATCGCCGGCGGCGCCCACTCGTTCGTCAACTTCATCGCCAGTGACCCCATCGCGATCCACTTCCGCGTGATCAAGCCCTACCAGATGGAGGGTGGCGACCCGATCGGCCCAGGTGGCGGCTGCAAGCAGCTCGAGTCGTTCAAGACGAACGCGCTCGCCATGTTCGCGCAGAACGTCGGCGGCGCCGCGACGTCGTGCGACAACTGCCACGCCGGCCAGGACCTGAACGCGACCTCGGCGCTCGACATCACCGGCATCGAGTCCGGCGACGACGCGATGATCCAGACCGCGTGCAACCAGGTGCTGACGCGCGTGAACACGACCACGCCCGAGCAGAGCAGCATCTTCCTCGCCCCGGATCCGGGCAACAACAACCACCCGTTCCGGTTCACGGCCGCGCAGCTCACCACGTTCAAGGGCACCGCGCAGACCGGCCCCGGCGTGCTGAAGTGGATCGAAGACGAGAGAACTTCCCCGTAAGGAGCCCCATGAAGAGGATCTCAATCTTGCTCGCTGCCGCGACCTCCTTCGCGGTCCCCGCCTGCAGCAGCGACTCGACGAACCCCGGCAACGAGCCGCAGCCAGATGCGGGCGTGACCGGCGACGAGTGGGACCAGCTCCTCGGGCAACGTGAGGTCGACTTCAACGCGGCCCTGCGGATCGCCGCGCTGCGGCTGACCGGCGACCTCCCGACGATGGAGGAGATCACGCGCGTCGCGTCGGCCCCCGAGGAGGGGAAACGGGCCGAGTACGAGGCGATCGTGCGCGACTACCTCGAGCGCCCGTCGTTCGCGCGGCAGATCTTCTACTTCTGGCGCGACACCTTCAAGATGGGCGAGAACACCGAGCTCGATCGCGCGCCGGCGTTCGCCGCGCAGCTCTCCGTCGAGAACCGCAGCTACCTCGAGCTGTTCACGGCGACCGAGAACACGTGCCCGACCTTCGACGAGGGGGCCGCGACGTTCACCCCGGCGAACTGTCCGGGGAACGCACCGACGGCCGGCGTGCTGACCGACCCGGGCGCGATGAAGCACTTCTTCGGCAACTTCGCGTTCCGCCGCGTCGCCTGGGTGCAGGAGACCTTCGACTGCGCGAAGTTCCCGATCGAGATCAGCGAGACGCCCACCGACGTCGGCGGCGCGTCGCCGTACATCGGCGTGTGGCCGTTCCAGAGCATCTCGGGCCTGGCGACGGGGCGCGTCGACTTCCTCGACGTCTCCGCCGTGGTGTGCGCGAACTGCCACCAGTCGATCAACCACATCGCGCCGCTGTTCGCGAACTTCGACCAGAACGGCGTCTACCAGAACCAGATCGCGGTGCCGACGCCGCTCGACGGCGCGCCGCTCGCCCAGCGCACCGATTACCTGCCCGAGGGCGAGGGCACGGCGTGGCGCTTCGGCGTCCCGGCGCCGGATCTGCCGTCGCTCGGCGCGGCGATCGCCGCGGATCCGGACGTCGCGAAGTGCGGCGTCGCGCGGGTCTGGAACTGGGCGCTCGGCAAGACCGACATCGTCGACACGCTCCAGGAGGTCCCGGTCGAGACGATCCAGACGCAGCTCGACCAGTTCATTGCGAACGGCCACAAGATGAAGGACCTCATCTTCGCCGTCTACACCAGCGACGACTTCGTCAAGTTCTGAGGAGAAGCCGATGACCCACGTTGGATACAAGACGATCCTTGTCGCGTCACTCGGCGTGCTCGCTGCGGGATGTACGAGCAGCGAGATCCCGGTCGACGAAGAGGGCAACACGCCGCCGCCCGGCTCGACGGTCGGCAGCGAGGACAACACGTTCTCGCACGACAACACCACGATCTCGCCGTGGGAGCTCGTGGACCGCCTGACCAAGGAAGGCCCGCCGCGCTACACGTCGCGCGTCCACAGCTGCCCCAAGGTCCGCTACCGCACGTTCGGCAACGTGCTCGCCTCGGTCGGCGTCAACGTCGGCAACAACACGAACCTGTCGGCGGGTCAGCTCTACCGCACCGGCGGCAACGCGATGGGCGCGCCGAACTTCGCGAACCGGATCCGCGAGAACATCGCGATCACGACGTCGGGTGCGTCGCGCGCGTTCGACATCTTCGCCGCCGCGGCGCCGGAGATCATCGCGGCGGTGCCGACGCTGGAGCGCTGCCAGATCAACGGGCAGCCCGCCGCCCTGTTCAACTCGCTCGATCAGTGCGAGGCGAGCGGCATCACCTGCATCATCGGCGTCCCCGCGCAGGCCACCCACCTCGACCTGTGCAACCTGACGATCCAGCGCGCCTCGACCCCCGAGGTCGGCAAGCGCCTTGCCGTCGCGGCCCTGATGGCCGCGGCCTACACCTGCGAGTGAGGAGAGGTCCCCATGGCCAAGTCCCCTTTTACCAAGCGTGACGAGCAGCGCGACATCACCCGCCGCGCCCTCATCAAGTGGAGCGTCGCGGCAGGTGCAGCGCTCGGGATCTCGCGCGCGGGCGTGTTCGACATCCTCGAGCGTACGGCCGGCAAGGACGTCGCGTTCGCCGCCGCCGAGAACCCGATGACGCGCTCGGTGCACATCGTCGCCGGCAACGGCGGCCTCGCCTGGTTCAGCCTGCTGTGGCCGCAGGTCGAGGTCGCGATGGCGGGCAACGGCAACTTCGCGTGGCACCGCCCGGGGCAGGCGCAGCTCGTCCCCGGGACCGCCAAGCCGCTCGCGATCGGCCCCGACACGCCGTGGACGCAGCTCCCGGCGGGCCGCCAGGTCACGTGCTTCACGTGCGGCTCGAACGAGACCCACACGACCCGCCCGCAGTCGGTCGTCGGGCTCAACGGCGCGAACATCTTCTCGATCGCGAGCGCGCTGCAGGCGAACGTGCCGTCGGTGATCCCGCTCGTCACGATCGGCGACGTCGACGTCGGCACCGCGACCGGGGCGGCGCGGCCGGCGAACGTCGGCAACGCGGACGGCATCGTCGGCCTGTTCAACAGCGCCGCCTCGCGCGCCGGCGGGCTGCTCTCGCAGGCGACGGACGCGGAGCTGTACAAGGCGCACTACGACGCGTTCATCCAGCTCAACCGCGCGGCGAACCGCTCGACGACGAAGTCCTCGTACCAGACGGGTCAGGGTGCGGCGCAGTTCCTCGGCACGAACCTCGCGCTCCAGCTCGAGATCAAGCCCGAGGATCTGGCGCGCTACGGCGTCGACGGTGGCACGCGCAACAACGTCGCGGCGATCGCGCGCGCGCTGATCGTCACGGTCAAGGCGTTCAAGATGGGCCTGACCAACTCGGTCGTGCTGCCCGCGATGCGCGACGATCCGCACGGCGCGTTCGACGGCGGCGACGTCAACCGCGTGCCCGCGCAGCTCAAGGCCGTGTTCGACGGGTTCATGAACGACCTCACGAACACCACCGACGACAACACGCTGCAGTCGCTCGCCGACGACACCGTGATCACGATCCACGGCGACACGACGAAGAACCCGCTGCAGCGCGGCGGCTGGCCCGACGGCTCGCCGGGCAACACCAACTCGGTGTACGTCTACAGCGCCGGCCACCTCAAGAGCGGCTGGTTCGGTCAGGTCAAGGCGAACGGCCAGGCCGAGGGCTTCGACCCGCAGGGCAACCCGACGAACTACAACGGCCAGCAGACGGCCCGCTACGCGATGGCCTCGATCGCCTACGCGATCGCCAAGCGCGACGAGCGCGCGATCTCGGCGTTCGCGAACGGCCTCACGATCGCGAACTACTTCGGCAACCCGCTCGAGGTCTGAGCGCGCGGCGACGACGTGGACGGGGCGTCCGGAGATGCCGGGCGGCCCCGTTCCTCGTTTCGGGCGATCGTTCGCAGTTCGCAAAACGTCGCGCGGATGCGCGCGTGGTAAGGTCGCGGCATGCGTCACGTCCTCCTCGGTCTGCTCGTCGCCGCCCTGGCGTGCAGCAGCAAGGACGAGCCCACGCGCGAGCGGGCCTCCAGCGAGGGAGACACGCGGGCGGTCGAGGACACGCTGCGCGAGCAGGCGCGGTTCGACGCGGAGCGCCGACCGGAGAAGGTCATCGAGGCGATGGCGATCGGGCCGGGCGATCGCGTCGCCGACGTCGGCGCGGGCACGGGCCTGCTCACGGTGCACCTCGCGCGCGCGGTCGCACCGTCCGGGACCGTGGTGGCGACGGACATCGATGGCGCGGTGCTCGAGCTCCTGCACTCGCGGCTGTCGGCGGCCGGGCTCGACGAGGTC
>Ga0164243_10007318_pt1 | contig 16496 bp, 14 predicted proteins | sample OricompcompostOP_FD_108781 | JGI IMG/M metagenome (GOLD analysis project Ga0164243, IMG submission 108781) | Organic Plus compost microbial communities from Emeryville, California, USA - Original compost - Organic plus compost (OP) | ecosystem: Engineered > Solid waste > Mixed feedstock >...
AAGCCCGCGCGCGAAGGAGCTCCTCGCGTCGCTCGACGAGGACGTTCCGCCGGATCCGATCGGCGCTCAGGAGCGCCTTCTCCGCGCGCTCGACCTCGACCCGAACGGCGCCGTCGAGCCGCGGGACCGACCGCGCGGCCCGAGGCGATCCTGGCTGGCGCTCGCGGTGACGGGCGGCCTGTTCATCGGCTCCGTTGCGGCCTTTGGAGTCTCGCCCGGCGAGGACGAGCTGGCTGGGACGGAGACCCCGGCACCACGCCCGGAAACGACAGCGGCGCCGACGGTCGAGGCTCGCGTCGAGGCGCCGCCTGCGCCCGCGCCCGCCGACGAGGCAACCGTCGACGTTCACGCACTTGCCGCCGCCGTCCCCGAAAATCGGGGAAGGCAACACGCAGCGCCACGCATCATCACGCGCAAGGACGTTCGCGAAGCGGCACCTGCGAGCACCGCCAAGCCGGCGACGACGACCGACGGCACGGACGAGCTCGCGATCCTCGAGCGGGCGCAACGAGCGGCCTCGCAGGGCCTTCCCGACGAGGCGCTCGCGCTCGTCGAACGTCACCGTCGTGAGTTCCCGCGAGGGAGGTTCGGCATCGAGATGAGCGTCGTGGAGATCGAGGCGCTCGCCCGAGCGGGGCGCCTCGGTGATGCGGCTGCACGCGGCGAGACGTTCCTACAACGTCATCCGGGCTCGCCGTACACGCGGAGAGTCGAAGCGGTCGTCCGCGCAAAGAATCAGAAGGAAGAGACTCGATGAAGCGTCTTCTCTTGATCCTCGGGATGGTGCTCGTCGCTGCCGCCGGAACGGCGAGCTGCTCGGCGTCGGAGCGGGTGAACCTCGCGGCGGCGCCCGAGGCCGGCGTGCCGCCCGTGTTCACGGATCCGTCGCGACCGGACGCGGCGCCCGAAGACGCCTCCACTGGCCCCATCCTCGCGTGTATCGCGACCGACTGTCCCGACGGTTACTCGTCATGCGGCTCGCTCAGCGCGCCGACGTACAAGTGCGGGACCCACGTCGCGCAGGACAACATGAACTGCGGCGCATGCGGGAACGAATGCCCGGACAGCGACGACATGCGGAACGTGCTCAACATGACGTCCGCGTGCGTCGACGGCGCGTGCAAGTACCAGTGCTACAAGCACTACTCCGGCATCAGCAAGGTGTTCGAGGACTGGACCGACTGTAACGGTCTCATCGACGACGGCTGCGAAGCCAACCTCACCAACGACGTCAACAACTGCGGCGTGTGCGGAAACACCTGCGCGGCCGGCATCCCGTGCATCGATGGCAAATGCGGCTGCCCCGCCGGGCTGCTCCTCTGCAGCGGCAAGTGCATCGATCCGAACTGGGACGACTTCAACTGCGGTACGTGTGGCAACGCTTGCAGCCCTCCCGATGACGCCTGCACGCCGGCGCAGCCGCACGTGGAGTACGGCTGCGTGCTCGGAGAGTGTGGCAAGAAGCGCTGCGCCGTCGAGAACAACGTCCAGTACCACGACTGCAACGAGGACCTTCTCTCGAACACGTGCGGCGGTGACGGCTGCGAGGTCTACGGCCTCACGTCGAAGGAGCACTGCGGCAAGTGCGGCGTCGCCTGCACCGGCAAAGAGGAGTGCGTGGACGAGGGCAACGGCTACGAGTGCGCCGAGCCGTGCGTGCGCTCCGGCAAGGTGATGTGCCGCGGCTCTTGCGTCGACCTTCTCACGGACGTCGAGAACTGCGGTGTGTGCGGCAACGCCTGCCGCTTCGGTGGAGAGGACGACAACGAGCTGCACGAGACGGCCTCCTGCAAAGAGGGGCTCTGCGCCTTCCAGTGCCAACCGGGATGGGGTGACTGCAACAGCGACCCGTCCGACGGCTGTGAGACGGACTTGCGTGCACATCCGCAGAACTGCGGGGCGTGTGGTGTCGCTTGTGACGTCGTCGCGGGCCAACCGTGCATCGAAGGGAAGTGCTTGATGAAGGAGTGCGATGCGGGGGTGGTCCAATGAAGCGCTCACGCATCACGATGGCGACGCTCGCGTCGGGCGCCGTGCTCGCCTCGATCGTGCCTTGGCTGCTTGCGAGCTGCGCATCGACGGACGACCTCGCGCCGGCGCCGGGGCCGGATCCTTCGACGATCCCCGACGCCACTTCGCCGCTCGGCGACGGCGAGCCAGCGGACGCGGGCGGGTGCGACGCGTCGGACGACGACTGTGTCACGAACACCATCTCGTGTGACGAGGCAGACTGGTGTCCGGTCCCCACGACCGTGGACAAGCTCTACTCGCTCACCAACGTGTGGGGGTCTGGGAAAGACGACGTCTGGGCGACCGGCTCCGGCGGGACGGTGATTCACTGGGACGGCGCTGTGTGGACGCCGACCGTCGTGCCGTCTGGCACGCAGCCGGTCAGGGACACGTTCCGCGCGCTCTGGGGAAGTGGGCCGAACGACGTCTGGATCGCGAGCGCGTCGGACATGATCTTCCACAGCACCGGCTTCAAGGACGGCACTGCGAGCTGGGAGCCCATGCCCGCGACGGACTCGAAATCGGACTCCGACCGAACAGCGCTCTTTGCGGCATGGGGCACGAGCCCGACCGACTTCCGCTTCGGTGGCGGGTCGAGCTCCTACTATGCCCCCGACAGCCCCGAGCCGATCTTCACCAACCAGTTCGTCCTCGACACCTCGGGTAAAGGCATCCAGTGGATCCGCTCGAAGGGCTTCACGTTCGAGACCGTTTATGGTCTCTGGGGCCCATCCGCGAACGAGCTCTGGCTGATCGGCGACAATCGCCCCCAGGGCTCGCAGATCGCGAGGGTCCTCCACGGGACGCGCGAGAGCGTGGCCAGCGCCGACTTCACCTGGACGCAGGTCGACAGCAAGGCCACGACGAGGCTTCGGGGGCTCTGGGGGAGCTCGGCGAACGATGTCTGGGTCGTGGGTGACAACGGAACGATCCGACACTTCGATGCGAACGCGACGGAGGCCGAGATCGTCGAGTCGACCACGCGATCGAACCTCAACGCCGTATGGGGCTCTGGACCCAACGACATCTGGGTCGTCGGCGACAGCGGGACGATCTTGCACTTCGACGGGAACAGCTGGTCCGAGTCGGTCGCGGCGTTCCTCGTGGGCCGGAAGAAACCAGAGCTCTACGGCATCTGGGGGAGCGGACCCGATGACGTCTGGATCGTCGGCAACGACGTCGTGCTCCACCACGGGCCCAAGCAGGGCGGAGGTGGCAAATGAAGCTCGCGTTCGGTGTGGCACGCAGCGCAGCGCTGCTCTTCGGCATCATCGCGCTCGGCGCAGGAGCGGCGTGCGCGGATGCAGAGCTCGACGGATCCGCTCCGGCGCCCGATGCAGGCGATCCCCCCGCGACGCTTCCGGACGGTGGAGCCGATGACGACGGCGGCGCCGACGCGACGCCGCCGACGAAGGACGCCGAAGTGGAAGCCGGCCCGAAGACGTGCTCCGACGACGGGTTCTGTCCGACGGCATTGCCCCCGAACGAGACCGTGAAGGGCCTCTGGGGAGACGGCGCGGGCGTTCTCTGGGCAGCGACGGAGGAAGGCGACGTCCTGCGCTGGGACGGCACCGCTTGGTCGGTCCATGCGTCCAACCTCGGTCAGCTCACGTCCATCTGGGGCAGCAGTCCGACGGACATCTGGGTCGGCGGAAGCGACGGAATTCAGCATGGCACCGGCGACAGCTCCGCCGCCGTGACCTTCACCAGCGTGACGCTGCCGGGAGAGTGGCTGCCTCCCGTACAGAAGATCTGGGGGCCGGCGCCGAACGATGTGTGGGCCGTGCTCTGTTACGGCTTCGCCGACGCGGGCTACGTTTTCCACTTCGACGGCTCCACCTGGGCGCTCGACGACGCGGCCACGAACACCGGCGCTGGATTCACGCAGATCTGGGGCGGTCACGGCACGCTCTGGTTCGGCGGCGCGCGTTTGTCGACCGAGACCTGGCAGAATGAAGTCTTCCTCGCGTACAAGACCGCCGGCGAAGACCTCAAAGAGGTCACGCTTCCGGTGAATCCAGACCCGAGCCTCGAGCTGTATCTGAAGTACACGCCGGTCGTCGGTGGGGTCGTCGCGTCGAGCACCTCGGTCATCGTGCTCGGTCAACCGGAGTCGACGTTCCAGACGCCCTCCATGTGGACGGGCACGAGCACGGATGGAGGCAAGACGTTCACGTTCACGTGGGCGGCCGATCCGAGAGCCGACCGGCCGGCGATCTTCGCGGTGGCCGGGAAGAGCGGCGACGACCTCTGGGCGGCAGGCGCGCTTGGTCGTCTCATTCACTGGGACGGCTCGAAATGGTCGACGACGGCGATCAGCGTCGACGACAACCCCACGCTCGACCCGTTCTACGCGATCTGGATGGGCGGCTCGGACCAGTTCTGGGTTGCGGGCAAGAACATGGCGCGTCGGTTCGATCCAGCGCGGGTCACGACTGGAGGTGGCAAGTGAGCGCGGGTCGAGCGGAACGGAGACGTGAATTCGTGAAACGTCGTGCCCTCTCGTCCATGCTCGTCGCCGCGGGCGTTCTGGCGACGGCTCTCGGCATCTTGTCAGCCTGCGGTGACTCCGACGACGATCGTGTCGTCGTCCCGCCGCCGACCGATGACGCGGGCTACGACGGAGGAGGCAACGAGACGCCCGACACGGGCACCGATGCGCCGTCGCCGCCGACCGATGCCGGCGCTGATCCGGACGCGCGCGGTGCCTACGATCCGGCGGACGTCCCTGTCGTCTGCGACGCGTCGCCGTGTGCCACGCAGCTCGTCGCGGGCGACTATCACTTCTGCGCGCGGATGAGCGACGGTACCGTCCGCTGTTGGGGTGAAGACCGCTGGGGGGCGGTGGGGACCTCGAGCCCGGGATTCGGTACCGACGCGGGCACGACGGTCCGGGATGTCGGCGGCCTCGGTGGGATCGTGGAGCTCAGCGCTTCGTACCGGAGCAACTGTGCGCGTATGGAAGACGGCAGCGTCCGGTGCTGGGGAGCGAACGACTCGTACCAGCTGGGGGTCAGAGCGGGGAATCCACAACGCACCCCGACCACCGTCCCGCTGCCCGCGGAGGCCACGCACGTCGAGCTCGGCACCAAAACCGCGTGCGCCTTCCTCGTCAACGGAGAGCAATGGTGCTGGGGGCTGGACGAGTACCTCCAGCAACTCCGGCGCGACGGCGCCACCGAAGCCGATCCCCTCCGAACCCTCCTCCCCGGTCGGGCAAAGACCGGCGAGCTCTCCTTCGTCCAGCTCGCGCTGAGCGACAACACGATCCTCGGAGTCACCGCGCAAGGGGAGACCTTCAGCTGGGGCGCGGTCGGAGGCGAGCCGGGGATCCTCGCCGGTCGCGTCGGTTCGATCACGCCCGACGAGACGCCGCGCAAGCTTCCGGCGCTCAAGAACCCGAAGAGCCTCGTGGCAAGCTCGATCTTCACCACGTATCCGAGCAAGTCGCGCGGCCACGCGTGCGCCATCGTCGAGGGTCAGATCTACTGCTGGGGCCGCAGCTACGTGAGCGCGCTCGGAACCGGCGTCGCGGGACAGGAGCTCGAACCCGCGCTCGCGCCGTTCCCGGACTCGGTTAAGACCTGGCCGCAGCAGCTTGCGGTCGGCGACGAGATCACGTGCGCTCGGATGACCGACGGGAGCATTTACTGCGCCGGAAGCGACATTCGCGGCAGGCTCGGCACGGGAGAGTCGAACTCGGTGCGCACGTTCTTCACGAAGGTGCCCACGTTCACCAAACGCGCCGTACGGGTGGCGACGAGCCGCGAGGCCGTCTGCGCACTCGTCGAGGACGGCACGGTGGAATGTTGGGGAGGCAACACTCAGGGCGAGCTCGGGTTCCGTGCAGACGACGAAGACCACCCGACGCCCGTGAAGGTCGCCTTCTAGAAAGGTCGTTTCATGTCCCGCGTGTGTGGCTATCTGCTCGCGACTTCCATTCTCGGCGTATCGGTCCTCGGTGCATGCGGCAGCGACCGCGGCGCCTTCGAGCCGCCGCCCGCTTTCGACGACCGCGATGCGTCCGGGGAGGAGCCTCCGGATGAGTGTGGCTTTCGTTGCTCGCGGGATCTGAAGAAGGTCCTGAAGGGCTGCGGCGACGACGAAGGTCAGGTCGTGGCGGAGTGCGGTCCCGGTCAGGGCTGCGGCATCGACAAGTGCGTCGACGCCTGTACGAGCGCCGCGCTCTCGAAAGGCTCGATGGGTTGCGACTTCTGGATGTTGCCCCCCGACGAGCCCCTGCGCGACCAGGGCGCCGGTGCGTGCTACGCGACGATGCTGACGAACACGTGGGACATCCCCGTGAAGGTCACCGCCGAATGGGGAACGGACCCGCTCGACATCTCGAAGTCGATCTACACGGTCTCGCGTCCGAGCCCGAACGAGGACCCGATCTACACGCCGCTGACCGGTGACCTGCCGCCAGGCGAGGTCGCGATCATCTTCCTCTCGCAGTCGACGGAGGTCGAAGGTCCGCCCGATCCGGTCTGTCCGGACTGCCGGTACACGTGCCCGCCGGGCGTCGTCCCCGCCGTCATGGAGGACCCGATCAGGCACGGTACGACCAAGACGAAGGCGTTCCACCTCAACACCAACGCCCCAGTCTCGGCGTATTCGATGTACCCCTACGGCGGCGCCAAGAGCTTCATCCCGTCGGCCACCGTCCTCTTGCCGGTCACGTCGTGGGACACCGGGTACATCGCCGTTGCGGCCGCGGACTTCGGTCGGAGCCCGCGTCTCGACATGCATCGCCGCACGATTCAGCTCGTCGCCAACGAGAACGACACGAAGATCTCGATGCGGCCTACGGTCGACATTGCCCAAGGCGTCGGGATCGAGCCCGCGCTCACCGGGGAGCTCGCCGAATGGACGCTCTCGAAGGGCGAGGTGCTGCAGATCACGCAGCTCGATTCGCCTTCTGGCAGTCGCATCGTGACGAACAAGCCGGTCGGCATGTTCGGCGGGTCGCCGTGCACCTTCATCCCGGCCGAGCGACAGTACTGCGACACGACCCAGCAGCAGATCCCGCCCTTTTCGCAGTGGGGAACGTCGTACGCGCTCGTGCCGTACCAGACGCGTCTCCGGGCGACGGCCGGCGGCATGCCCCCCGAGCAGGTCTGGTGGAGCTTCGTTGGCGCGGTTGACGGCACGACGCTCACGTACCATCCAGCGAGGCCGAACGGTGCGCCCGAGACGCTCGCGGCAGGTGAGGTGGTGACTTTCCGGACGGACGCGATCGTCACCGTGACGAGCCAGGACGCAGAGCATCCGTTCCACGCCTCCGTCTACATGACCGGCGCGGAGTACAACGGAGGCTCCGGTACTGCCGGCACGACGCTAGGCGATCCCGAGTTCGTCAGCCTCGTTCCCTCGGACCAGTTTCTGGATCGCTACGTCTTTTTCACGGACTACACGTTCCCGGAGACGACGCTGACGCTCATCCGGAAGAAGACCGCGAGCGGGTTCAGGCCCGTCACCCTCGAGTGTGCCGGCGAGATCACCGGCTGGCTGCCGATCGGAGATTCTGGCGAGTACGAATACACCTGGGTGCGGCTGACCACCGGGTACATCCCGCAGCAGGTCAACGACAAAGCCTGCGGCAACGGCCGGCACGAGGCCCACAGCGACGGCCCGTTCGGTGTATACGCCTGGGGGATCGGGCCGTATGCGAGCTACGGCTACGCGGGCGGAATGGGATCCCGGCCGATCAACGAGGCGCCTCCGCTCGTCGTTCAATGAAGATCGTACTCGGGCATGGAGGTGCTCGGACGGAGTTCGGCCCACGTGTCGAGCGGGATCTCGTGCCCATCGCGATCTACGAAGCGGGGCCGGCGGAGCGCGACGCGGCGACCGCCGAGTGCGAGCTCTCCACGCGTCGACCCCGCGCGGGTCGCCCGGCGCGAGGCATCGTGCTTGTAGCGCTCTCCGCAGAGCTCGGTGCGCTCGGCTTCGAGCATCGCGGCAATGGCCTGCTCCCCAGCGGGTGGACGAGGCCCAGGCGGTCGTTGCGAACGAGGGCGGCGAGCGGAACGAGCGACCTTCGGTGCACCACGCGGGAGCATCGAAAGCGACGAACCCGCCTCACCGCGCCGGCGATGCCGAGGCCTGCGCCGTCGCTCGGTACGACTTCGGTGTCTCGCCCGTCCAGCGCTTGAACGCACGGAAGAAGGCGGCAGGCTCCGAGTAGCCGAGCAGGAACGCGAGCTCGCCGGCGCTGAGCGCCGGATCGGTGACGAGCACGAGCGCCCGTTCGCGACGAGCATCATCGACGAGGGCCGCGAACTTGGTGCCCTCGGCCTCGAGCCGGCGGTGCAGCGTGCGCTCGGACACGCCAAGACGCTTGGCGACGTCCGCGAGGCGAGGTTCGCCGCTCGCGAGCAGCGCGCCGATCTCGCGACGAGCGCGCGCGGCCCAGCTCGCCTCGTGGGGCAGCGCGGCTCGGAGCTCGTCGGCGCGGCGCGCGAGATACCCGAAGAGCCGTGCGTCGGACCGCGGCAGCGGCAGATCGAGCAGCGCCGCGTCGAACGCGACCTCGACGATGGGCGCGCGCCACGCCACGGGGCACGCGAAGAACGTCTCCTGTCGCGAAGGATCCGCGGGGCGCGGCAACGGCAGCGCAACGAACGCGGGCCGTACCGGCTTTCCGGTGAGCGCCCGCATCATGGCGACGATCCCTGACGCCTGCGTCTCGACCGGCTCGCGCAGCTTGACGAACGGCGGCGGAATGGGGCGCGCGAACACGATGCGCGATCCGTTCGCGTCGTCGCGCCGCTCGAGCGCGGGGACGACGTCGGGATGGATCACGGCGCAGCAACGATGCAAAAACGAGAGCGCGTCGCCCACGGTCGCTCCGTGTTGCATCGCGTACCCGACTACGCCCATCCCCGCGATCCCGAGGCGCGCGCCGAGCTCGAGCCCGATCGGCTCTCGCGACAGAAGCGCCCACATCCGGAGGTGAGCCAGCAGCGGGACGCGTCCGTCCGGATCCGCCAGCACCGCCGGGTCCAGACCGGCCTCGCTCACGACCGCTGCGGTGTCGATGCCGAGGGCAGCGGCCGCGACCAGCACCTCTTGCGTGAGCGCGGCAAGGACCGTCTGGTCATCCATCGCCCGAGTATTCCCGCGTCGCGCTTCGCTCACAACCGGCGCGGTGGCGGCCGAGGTCACGAACGTGGCGGCTCGGCTCATCGGAGATGCCGCCGCGAAGTGCCACTCTCGAGGGCATGAACATCGACGCTCTCCACGTCATCGTCGTCGGCGGCGCGACCGCCGGTGCCGGTGCTGCGCTCCTCTTTGCGCGCGCCGGCGCCCGAGTCACCCTCGTCGAGCGGGTCGCGGATCCCAAGGCGGTCGGGGCCGGGATCGGGATCGCCGAGAACGGGCTTGCCGTCCTCGAGTCGATCGGCTTGGGGCCCGCGATCGCCGCCGCCGGCACTCCCGTTCCAGCGCCGCGGATCGTCGACGGCAGAGGTCGCGTCCTTTTTGCACCGTCGGGCCCGGCGCCCAAGGTCCTGATGCTCCGGCGGAGCGACCTGCAGCAAGTGCTGCTCGACGCGGTCGCCTCCGAGCGGAGGATCGAGCGCCGCTTCGGTGCCGAGGTGATCGGCAGCGACCGCCGAGGCGGGATCGAGGTGCGAATGGACGATGGGCTGCATCACCTGCGCGGCGATTTCGTGATCGGGGCCGATGGCGTCCATTCCCGAATTCGAGCGGTCGGCGACCACGGAGCCGACGTGAGCCCTCCAGGGATCAGCTACGTCCGCGCGCTCGTCGCGTGTGATGGCGCACGTGGCGAAGAAGCGTGGACCGCGGCCGGTCTGTTCGGCAGCTTCACGGTCCGCGGGGGGACGTACGTCTATGCCTCGGTCGGCGGCCGCGACGTTCGCCGCGCCGTTGCGACGCGCGACCTCGACGGATTCCGTTCGGCATGGGCGCGCGCGTATCCGCCCGCCGCGCCGATCCTCGCCGGCGTCGAGCACTGGGATGACCTTCTCTTCAATGCGGTTGTACGCGTCGAGTGCCGGCGTTGGTTCGATGGACGGCAGGTGCTGGTCGGCGACGCAGCGCACGCGATGGCGCCGAACCTCGGCCAAGGCGCGAACAGCGCGCTCGTCGACGTGGCCGTCCTCCTCGACGAGCTGCGTCGCGCCGAGGACGTGGAGAGCGCGTTTGCACGCTACCAGCAGCGGCGGCAGCGCGCCGTCAGCCAGGTCGCGCGGCTGGTGGCCAGGCTCGGCGCCCTGGCCGAGATCACGAACCCGATCGGCCGCTGGCTTCGCGACCGCATCCTCATGCGAGGGCTTTCGCTCGCGGGACGCTCGGCGCCCAGGGCCGACGTGCTCCAGGAGGCGACCGAGACGCTCCTCGCGATCGGGCGCGCGTAGCTTCGACCAGAGGGCGTCGTGCCACGGGCCCGCAAGGGCATGCGGCGAGGAAGGCCGGTCGTCTTTGTCGAGCCGCGTCGGCAGCCCATGCCCTCCGTGAAAATTCACCGATCAAAGCTCGAGGTTCGAGAGATTACGCCGAGGACCGCTGGGCGGTTCCGAAGGTCGACGCCAGCAGATTGGCTGCGGTTGGACTCTTCGAGGCTCGCGCGGTCGACGGAGGCTCGTTTCGAATGGCTCTGCACGTCTTGGTGACTGGCGCGAATCGTGGACTGGGGCTCGAGCTCGTTCGGCAGTACCACGCGGCGGGTTGGAACGTCACGGCGACGTGCCGGCGCCCGCAGGAGGCCGACGCGCTGAAACGCCTCGACGTGCGCATCGAGCCGCTCGACATGCGCGAGACGTCGAGCTTCTCGAGGTTCGCGGAGAGGCTCTCCGGAGCGCCGATCGATCTGCTCGTCAACAACGCCGGCGTGTATGGCGCGCGTGGCCCAGGCCAGGTCGTGCCAACGCTCGACGTCGCTTCGTGGTCGGACACCTTCCTGGTCAACGCGATCGCGCCGATCAAGCTGACGGAGGCGCTGCTGCCCAACCTACGGAGAGCAGCCTCGCCGAAGGCCATCTTCATCTCGACGAACATGGCATCGTTCACCGTCGACACCGGCGGGGGCGAGTACATCTACCGCTCGTCCAAGGCCGCGCTGAACAGCGCCGTCTGTCTCCTGGCGAAAGACCTCGTTCCGAAGGGCATCACCGTCGCTGCGCTTCACCCCGGGTGGGTCCACACGGACATGGGAGGTCCGAACGCGCCCATCTCGCCGCGGACGTCGGTCGAAGGGATGCGTGCAGTCATCGACGGGCTTGCGCCGGCGTCCGGGCCGTCGTTCGTGAGCTACGACGGTCAGCCGATCGGCTGGTGACGGCGGGTCCGGCCGGCACGGGTGACGGCGGGGCCGCCCATACCGCGCACGAAGGGCCGACCTACGACCTGACCCCGTGCGGCCGCGATCCAGCGCGCTCGTCGCGTTGCGCCGCCGACGAAGGATGACGCGGGAGGGGCTTCTCGCGATTCGAGAGCGCGCCCAGCGCGACGGCGAAGGCAGCCTCGAGCTGCCAACGGCACGCGACCTCACGCAGCGGCATCCGCGCTCGGCTCGGGCCGATGCCCGCCGGCGGAATGGGACCGACGGGCGATCACGGGGAAACGCTGGGCGCGCGGACGCCATTCCAAGCTCGGCCGTTGACGTGTAGCCTCCGACGATGCGTTCGACCGTTCTCGCTCTCGCTTCTCTCCTCGTCGCGTGCTCGTCGTCGACCACCGGCACCGATGGCGCGAGCAGCTCTGGCGGCAGCTCCTCGGGGAGCACGCCGGTCTCCGCGGCGGACTGCACCGCGAAATGCGAGCCCAAGGCGAAGGAGTGCGGCGCTCCCGAGAGCCAGATCGCCGATGCGTGCGCCACGGTCTGCCAGAGCGCGACCGAGGAGCAGCTCGCGTGTCTGGAGTCGAAGTCGTGCGCTGCCCTGAACGAGGCAGGATCGCTCGACAAGGCGTGTCCGAAGAGCTCGTCGAGCGGCAGCAGCTCCGGATCGAGCGGTACATCCGGCGCAAAGAAGGCGTTCGGCGACGCGTGCACGTGTGCCAGCGCGTCCGCCTCCGGAGCCGGATCGTGCGCGGGCACGGACGAGGAGTGCGATACCGGCCTCACATGCGTGTACAGTGCAGGTACCGGCGGCAAGGGCAAGTGCGTGGGCAAGCGCTGCTGCGACGACACCAACGCGTGTGACGAAGACCCGTCGCTCCTCGGGTCGTGCTCGCAAGGCACCTGCAAGACGACCGCGATCGGGTACTACTGTCAGAAGTGACGTGGGGGAGCTCGAAGGGGCTTGCCCCCTCGAGCACGAAAGAGCTGCAGGGACGTCCGCCGAACGTCCCCGCCGCCGTCACGCCGTCACGGCGAGTCATCGCTCATCCAGATGACGGAAAGCCGTCGACGCTCTGTCGCAGCGCAAGACTTCAGGTCCAGCTCGAACCTCCGGGCGGGCAGCGTTGCGAGCTTCACGGCGGCCGCCCGGGCCAGCTTCATGTCGCGCGTCCAAGCCCCGACGCCGAGCGCGCCGAGCGTGAGGCCGAGCACGGCGCCCACGAGTGCGTACCCCGCCATTCGGAGGCCGCCGGAGACATCGCCGACGGGATCGAGAGCGGCGAGGCTCCAACCACCTCCGCAGCCGGCGGCCGTCGCCAGGAGGAGGAGCGCGCAGCCTGCTGCGACGCGAAGAGGCGCCCTCGACGTCGCCGCGGACGCGCTGGCGCGAGTGACGAGACGCGCTCCATACGGCTTCTTGTCGCGCGCGAGCCGTTCGACATCGGCCTGCTCGCGACGTTGCTCGTCGTCCCGCTCCGCACCGCGAGCAGCGTCCTCTTGTCGGTAGCTCATGTACGAGGTCGAACGTCGAGCAGCTGCGACGCGCCGTCAACCAAAGCTGCGGCCGGCTCGTCCAGTGGCACAGTCGTCTCGAGCGATCGCGAGCATCCTCGCTCGCCGTCGACGCTAGAGGGCTTCGCGATGGAGTCTCACGTTCAGGAACTTGCCGCGTCCCGGATCGTTCGGATCGGTGAAATAGACATAACGCTCAAACCCGTCTGCCTCGAATTTCAGCTTTCCTTCTGCCTCATCCACGAACAACCATCCAGCGACCCACATCTCCATCGGCCCCCACGCGCCCGTTGGCCTCTGCCACCACACTGCAACCTGGACCGTCACTCTCGAGAAAGGAGATGCGAGCGCCGGGGATCGGCGCGAGATGGGAGGGGTTCGGCGACTCCTCGAACGAGTGGTGATCTTCGCGTCGGCGAACAGCCCGCGAGTCATCGCTCCTCTAGAGCCACGGTTCAATCGCGCGATCATGCGCTCGAGCGCTGCGGCCGCGTCCGTCGCGTCGGACGCTCCTGTACACCGTTCACGAAGATGGAAGTCGACCCCTCCGTCCTCTCGCCCTTCTGCGACGAACGACAGCATCTTCGATGCTGCCGGGCGGCTCGAAGAACGGAATCCGGATGATCCCGAAGCGGGTGCCGCCACCGAAACTTTGTGGTGGACGTGGAGGTCGGCCGCTGCGCCGTCATGAGTCAGCCGTACCGGCCCGTCGTCCGGAGACTGCCGATCCCCCGCAGTTCGTCCGGGCGAGCGCCAGCCCGATCCCGAGCGCGAGGGGTGCACGAGCCCGTTGCCCGCGCAACCGACCAAGAGTGTGTCGTTCCGCACGGCGCCGCGCTGGCTCGTGCGCCGGGCCGCGTCGCATGCTGTTCGAACCGAGAGCTGCCTTCGAGTGGCGGAGCGGCACTCTGGCTACCCGCAACGCGCCGCATTCCAGGCGCCGTGATTCGATTTCGTGAGCATCACGGCGCCCAACGTCTTACGCGCCCATCGAGGGGCGCTCGCCGAGACGCCGGCGCACCACGGCGACGCCGAGGAACTTGCTCGACTCCGCCTCGCGAACGACTGGCTGCATCGCGATCACGATCCGACCGAGGAGGGGCTACGCCACCTCACGGAGGAACGACAGGATCACCTCTGCCAGGCGCTCGGGTTGTTCGAACGGAAGCCCGTGACCGGCGTCCGCTACCTGCGCGATTCGCACGCGTGGGTTGAGGCTGCGCAGCTCAGTCGCCGTCTCGAGCGTCACGACGGGGTCGTCGCCGATGACGAGCAGGCTCGGCACGTCGATCGCGCGTACGACGTCGCGGTAGTCGGGGTTGGGCGGCGTGAGCACGTCGAAGGCGCTCATCTGCGTCTTCAATCTCGCCTCGGCCTGGAGCTCGACGATCTCGAGCGAGCGCCGCGGGTGTCGGGATCGGGCCTGCGCGACGAGGTCCGACTTCTGTAGACCGAGTGCCCGTCGGTGTTGATCGGCGACGTCGCTGTCGCGCACCTCGCGCTGGCGCTCGGGGCTCAAGAACGTCGGATCGACCAGGACGAGGCCGCGGAGGAGCCCCGCACCTCGACTCGCCACGACGGCGGCGGTCATGCCACCCATCGAGTGGCCAAGCAGGACCGGACGAGAGAGCGAAAGGCCGCGGATGAGGCCCACGACGTCGCTCGCGAGGTCGTCGTACCGGTACCCGTGGAGCGGCGCGCTCGAACCGCCGTGCCCTCTTGCGTCGGGCATCACGACGTCGAACTCACCCTCGAGCGCGCGCGCCAGGGGAGTCCAGCAACCGCCGCTGCCCAGCAATCCATGAAGCAGAACGACAGGAGGTTTGCCGCCTCCGGTTCGGAGGTAGTGGATGCGGATGCCGTTCGTCTCGCAGTGGCCATTGATCCAGGTCGTCATCGATCCGTCCGGCGGAGCATAATGCAGAGGGGCCGACTTCGAGCGACATGTTCCCGCTCGCTTCGCCATGGGAGCGACGCCGCCGAGAATGGGCGAGACCTACGCTCCATGGCGCCGGGGTTCGACCTTCGATGGGTCGACCCGATCGCGTCGGTCACGAGCGTCCTCATGGACGGCGCGCACTCGGACGGGACGGTCATCGGTTCGCGAGCGTCGGGGCGATCACCCGGAGCCCGGCGGACGGAAGGGGGCTCGCGTCGTCGCCAGCGGTGAGGTATGCAGCGCTTCGAGAATCGGCGGCTACGACCGGCGGCGCCGACGGAGGCCTGCCAGGATGAGGACGCCGAGGGCGCCGGCGGTGGCGGGCGTCGCGCGGTCCGATCGGCAACTCGTGACGCTGCAGCCGCCATCGGCCGATGGCGCGGACGAATCCGTGGCCCCGGCGTCGGCGGCTGGAGTGCCGGCGTCGACTGCCGCAGGTGTCCCGGCGTCCGGCGCGGGAGGTGTCCCGGCGTCGGACGTCGATTCCGTGCACACCGTGTCGGCGCCCGTCGCGAGATCGCCGGCGGGACGCGTCGTGCCCGCGCCACACGCCACGCACTCGTGGTTCACGACGTGCTCGTTCTGCATCGCAGACCGTCGCGGTGCAGCTCGTGTCGTCGCCGCTGGCGAGATCGCCGGCGGGCCGCGTGCTCCCGGCAGCGCACGGGCGGGCGGGCGGGCGCGCGCGCAGCCACGGTGATATCTGGATCGAGGGCTCGCTGGATTCCGGCGAGCTCATTGGATCCTGGTCTCGATCGAGTTGAGCTTGCGGATGGCCGAACCACCCGGATAGCCGTAGCTCGCGGCGAAACCAGTGCCCCAGACGGTGACGCCGAAGGGGCCGTGGCTCTGGATCTCGTGGCGACCGGCGGTGCACGTACTCGTCCCGAATGGCTGCGGGACGTCTTGCTTCGTGAGGCGAACGCGGACCGATTCGTATTTGCCGGACGTACCCACCGGCGTCCAGCCATCCAGTGTACCCGCGCAGTCCAGGATCACCGGCTCGAACTCCTCGCCCTCTGTGCGCGACCGTACGATCACGAGCTGCGAATTCGGATACGTGGGGTCCGCAAAGAAGACGTACCGATCGAGGTACTGCTCGGTCGGGATCACTGCGACGATTTCTGGGTCCCCGTCGCCGAGCTTCGTTTGCTGCCAGGCCCATCCGGTCATGAGCGAGTAGACGGCGATCGGATGCTCTGCGTCCTGGCTTTTGACGACGAATGGATCGCGGGCCGTGAAGGACGTGAGCTCGCCGGCAGCGAGCTCGGGAGCAGCACCGTCCGGACGGCTCGGTTCGTAGGTGAGGCTCGTGCCGTCGACCGCGGCGACGATCCGGTACACGTAGTCCTCGGAGACCTCTCCCTCGAGTCGCGAGATGTACGGCGCGACCGCATACTCCCGGCCCCACGATTGGACCGGGAACACCTGGAACTGCGACGCGTCGCACGCGCCCTTGTCGGTCGGGACCTGCATGCATTCGTGTCCGCCCAAGACGGCGATGTTCTTGTTGGCCGAGACCATGCTCCCGGTGAGCTCGTTCGATTGCACGAGCTGGATGACCTCGCCTCGCTTGAGCGACCAGGTCCGCGGTTGCCCCTTCCCTGCGCCATCGATTCCCGGAGCGCCCGTGATGTTGTTCTTCCCGACGATCGTGACCTCCGTACCGTCCTCCGCAGCGACGATCTGCGTCGTCGGGCGGTAGCCCCAGGCCGTGACGACCTCCCA
>Ga0164243_10007319_pt1 | contig 16495 bp, 22 predicted proteins | sample OricompcompostOP_FD_108781 | JGI IMG/M metagenome (GOLD analysis project Ga0164243, IMG submission 108781) | Organic Plus compost microbial communities from Emeryville, California, USA - Original compost - Organic plus compost (OP) | ecosystem: Engineered > Solid waste > Mixed feedstock >...
CATGTTCCATGCGTCTTCCGTGATCTTCAGATCGCCCTATGCATCGTTTCGCATAAAGAGCCCAGCAGAGTCGGCGCTCGCCTGATATTCAAAGTAAGCAGTCATCATTCTGAGAGCGCCAACATGCAAAAGTCCTTCCTTACCGCCGGGCTGATGGACACGAACACGGGCATACCTTCCCGCTTGGGGACTTCCCCTTGGGCCATCCTCCCCGTTCCGTGGTGCGACAGGAAAAGAGGTTGAAGGATGGGGGTAATAAGGGACACGGGGCTGCTACCACGTGTGATCGGTTTTTGCAATGATCGCCGCCTGCCCCTCCCCCATAATATTTCCCCAAAAAAGCGGCCTTGGACGTGGTTGATGTTGAACCCGCATTGAGGCTCCGCATGTCCGCCCGCCCTTTCAGCCTGAAATCTGTCCCCCTTTCCTACAACCCACACCCTTCTCCCCCCACCGTGCCGGCTCTCAGATCTGACGCCGTAGTCTGGGAACCGGGATCTCGACCATTGAGGCTGTTTTGAAAAACGCCGAACAATGAGTTGATCCATCTTTCCCGATGGGCGGATATCCCGATAGAACCACTTTTGCCCGCCCGTGCCTCCACCCCACCCGAACGCATTAAGGCTTGCCCCGTAAGCCAGCCCCTCCTCCTCAGCTGGGTGTAATACCCGTATGGGCACAATAACAGAGCATCACGGGGGAAAAACCACGGACCTCCTCGTGGCCCAAGATCCACGACGTGTCTTCGCAGAAATGGTCCCTAGTCTTCAGGGGGAAGTGAAAAGAATACTTGATCCGGCGAGAACAGACAGGGGGATTAGTTTCAGGTCGGGCAACTCTTGGGGAAGCATTATTCTTGTCCCCGCGATTGCCTCTTCAAATCGACCTCTAAATTATCATCTCAAACGTGGCCAACAATACGAAATAATCCAGTGCGAGATGGGGTATCGTTCGCGGCACGATTACCTGTGTATAGGCAGATATAATACCATGCTGAAAGATCCCTGCCGCATCGCCGTCTGCACGCACGGAACTTGGGGGGTCGTCGGCCGAACATTGGCACCTCCAGGAACATACATGAACATGTAAAGGTGGCCGGGTGGCACAGGATGGGGGGGTGGCACCTCCAGTCTCACAATCTGAAAAATTCCGGATTTACCGGTCCGCCAACGACGACGTGGGATGCACACTCGAGATTGCGCTGTTCTCGAATAATTCCATTCTGGGAGGGTCTCGACTGGCGGGAGTGACATCGTCCATCGTCGGATTAACATCCATTAACAAGCAACACGTGACTGGACGGCTCCGTATTTGTATCAAGATTTGTTATTATTATGGCTGGAGTAGATATGGGGAATATACACTACCTGATTTATGTCGTGAATTGGGAGAGGAGAGCTGATTCTACAAGTAACACGTGTTTCATCATCTAAAAGATATGGCACGGCTTTTGGGTGCATCGTTCAGGCCACTCGATATAATCACGTGACATTCGTAAAATAGAACTCCCGACCCCGAAATCTGAATTGCTCTGATTGGCCAGCAAATTTTCTATCTCATAGAGAGCTTCCAAGAAGAAAGCTGATCGAAGATCGTAAGAGAGAGACATTCGTATAAAGAATCCTCCTCAACAGCACCCACCCCAATGGCGAGTCTAATCGCCACCAAGCCTTGCATAGGCAGACTCCTGCGGCCACGCGAGCTCCAGCTCGGCGCGACGGCGATCACCCAACCGTCGGTGTTTGCCGCGACACGAACCTTTGCGACCACCGCGCCGCGATGCAAGAGGACCAAGCACAGCAAGACGAGAGATAACAACCGCTTCCGAGGAGTAAGCGCTCTCCGAAGGACGGGACTCCGCGAGCCCGTATCCGTGTCGAATGTGCCGCTACCTAAACCCGTCGAATTCCTCCCCAAAATCGAGGTGGACCCGAATCACGGTCTCTACGCATTCTTCGCGGGCCCCGACAAGTTGATGAACACGCCAGCGGAGGACAGAGAGCACGGACGGGCGTGGTCGGTCGAGGAGCTGCGAAGGAAGAGCTGGGACGACTTGCAGAGGCTCTGGTGGGTGTGCTGTCGGGAGAGGAACAGGATCTCGACGGCGGATAAGGAGAGGAAACGGGCCAATATGGGATTCGGAGCTGCTGAGTCGAAGAACAGGGACGATGCGGTATGTTTACCCAGTCTTTCAATCTTCGTTAATACTCTCGATTCCAGAATTGTTGAGCTAACATTTTTCTGTGTCTCCCTATTTAGGTCAAGCAAACGATGAAGGCTATCAAGCACGTCTTGACGGAACGATACTACCTCTGGGAGGATGCGTACGAAATTGCAAAGAACGACCCCGAAATCAACCTGACTGGCGACGGAGACGTCTACGTGCCGCTGGAGGATCAGGAGTTCTTTGAGGAGGAGGAAGCGAGGGCCAAGTCTGAGGCTCCTAAGTCGGCTCCGGCTTAAACGGCAGAATGGCTAGAAAACAGCTTGTTCTCTGCCTCGCACCAACGGCCCTTTGCCATAATGTCGGCGCTCATATATGATTTGAACTTGGAGATGGAGAGGATGTGCTAGAGAGCTCGAGCATGCAGCAAACTCGCCCATGGTTGTATGATATGTATAATACATAGATTTTTCGCATTCTTAAAGACAAAATCAATGCTATTATTGTTTTCTCATATAGCCTCACTTGGTACAAACCAAGAGGATTTTACGGACTGTTGGGTGTCGTATGTTGTCCAAGCTTCTTCACATCTTGGAGATGGAAGCCGCAGGAGCTTCGTCCTGAGGAAAAGCTATTATGAAAATGCAGACCTCGACGAGCATAGATAGATAGCATAGCATAGCATAGCACTCCGTATATCCCTGCATATAAATATACGTTAAATCATTGTTAAATGAGTATTGCTCAATTGATGAAGCTATTCCATGATGGGAACTGGCAGCGGACCTTTTTCAACGGTTTTGTCGATTGCCGGCAACGAAGAAGGGGCTCGATGCAGCCCACTCTTGATGGGCATTACGAAAATGGCCAATCGAGACCCTGATGATCGCCCAAAATGCAATTGATCCCGACATGGTTCATGTGCAGATTAGCATGGGATAATAATATTGATCAAATTTGATTTCTTGTACCTGAACCTGAGCAACCGGACACTTAAACAACTTAGGCGGTCAGGTCGAGGTGGTTGCCCCTCCTTGCTGCTCCTCAGTGCTAGCACCAAGCAACCCTCCCCCTACGCTAAAACCTCCTCCTTTCCCTACCTCAATCTCCCCTTGGAAAGCATCATCTCAACCCGCAAAATCTAAAACGAAGTCTCCTATCTGAAAACCCCCTTTTGCAAGCGTCTTGATTTTCCTCTTTTTTACCCATCTCCTAATATATCTTCCGCAACCATGGACGAGATTGCCAAGGAGTACGATGTCATTGTTCTCGGCACAGGTAAGCTCTCTAAATGCTTGTGTCTCCCCGCTCCCTCCTTTTGAACAGCCCCGCACATGTCGATAACGGTGGGGTTGTTTCAAGCCCGACGACGAAGACCACAAGGAAAACATCGCGAGATTTGGACGGATTGAGGATCTAACACTTGCGCAGGTTTGACCGAGTGCATTCTCTCTGGGTAAGAATACGAGTACTCGAGAAATAGCTGCCACTACCTTCCCTGCAGCAGCTCTAGCTAACGTACCGCTGCTTCCCGCTTGTAGCGTGTTGAGTGTTAAGGGGAAGAAGGTTCTGCACATTGACCGTAACGACCACTACGGAGGGTATGTTAAAGTTCTTTTTGGCGATTTCGACTTATATCCTCACGGTTTGCATGGGGAACTAACTTGCGGTGTCTAGAGAGGCCGCGTCCCTCAACCTCGAAGCGGTATGCATCAGCCCCCGTGCCTTCCAATATTCCCCGCTAGCTATCGGCAAGCAACTGACGAGTTATACTCCTCCCTACAATAGTTATACAAGAAGTACGGAAACTACCAGAAGGGTCAGGAGCCATGGACGAAATACGGCCGTGTGAATGACTGGAACATCGACCTCGTTCCCAAGTTCCTCATGTCCTCGGGCGAGCTCACCAACATCCTCGTGTCGACCGACGTTACCCGATACCTCGAGTTTAAGCAGGTTGCCGGGAGCTTTGTTCAGCAGGGTGCCGGCTCCAAGGCCACAGTCGCCAAGGTCCCTTCAGATGCGGCGGAAGCTCTCAGGTCGCCCTTGATGGGCATCTTTGAGAAGCGCCGAATGAAGTCGTTCATCGAGTGGATTGGCACCTTTGATATCAAGGACCCTGCCACACACAAGGGTTCGTTTCTTCTATAAGAGGAGAGAGAGGAGAGAGTTGGGATTGAGCGGAATGCAAGAGGTTGGCTAACATGAGCAATGGGCAAAAGGTCTCGACATCAACAAGTGCACCATGAAGGATGTTTACGACAAGTTTGGCCTCGAGGCTGGAACCCGAGACTTCATCGGCCACGCCATGGCCCTCTATCCTACCGACGGCGAATACATCGACGTTCCCGGCAAGGCACCCGAGGCCATCGAGCGCATCCGCCTCTACGGTAACTCTGTCGCCCGCTACGGAAAGTCCCCCTACATCTACCCTCTCTACGGTCTCGGAGAGCTTCCTCAAGGCTTCGCCCGCCTCTCTGCCATCTACGGAGGTACCTACATGCTTAACACCCACGTCGACGAGATCCTCTACGAGGGTGATAAGGCTGTTGGCATCAAGGCTACCATGGCGGGTGCCGATGGCATGAGCTTCGAGACTAAGTCCAAGATGATCCTTGGTGACCCCTCTTACTTCCCTGGCAAGGTCAAGGTTGTCGGCCACGTCCTCAGGGCCATTTGCATTCTTAACCATCCTCTTGCTGGCACGAGTGACAGCGACTCTTGCCAGTTGATCATTCCTCAGCACCAGGTCGGCCGCAAGAACGGTAAGTGGCCTTGCATCGATGTTTTCTTTCCTCCTTCCCCCGTTTCAATGGGTTCTTGGTGGCTAACGTACCTTTTAGACATCTACATTGCCACCGTCTCTTCTTCCCACAACGTCTGCCCCAAGGGTTACTGGATCGCCATCGTCTCCACGATTGCCGAGACTTCCGCCAACCACCACCTCGAGCTCCAGCCCGGTCTCGAGAGGCTCGGCAAGATTGAGGAGCAGTTCATGGTATGTTTTATTTTCCCCAAACGCTTGCATCTTTCTCGGCTTCTCTTGAAGCCCAGGGGAAATAAATACGTAAATAATATACTAACATGTTATCCTAGGGACCCCCTATCCCCATCTACGAGCCGCTCGAGGATGGCTCCAAGGACCACATCTATATCTCCAAGAGCTACGATGCCTCCAGCCACTTTGAGACTACGACGGACGACGTCCAGGATATCTACCGCCGCTGCGCTGGAGAGGAGCTCGTTGTCGAGGGCCTCAGGGAGGGTATCAACGTTGAGGAGTAAAGCTTGGAGGAGGGGAAAGAAGGTCAAGGAGAAGGACTATCTTATGACGAGTGTGGGAGTGTGAGTGAAGGGGTATAAGTGAATATGAATAAATAAATAAATACCTGACTCGAGACGCCTATAAACAATTTTTGAACATCTGCCGACTCGCAAAATCTAATCATCACAATGAATGATCTGCAATATAAAGAATCAATTCCCCGTTCTACTACTACTACTCCTACCACCACTACTAGATGTTCACGCAAGTAATCGTAAGAAGAAACCTGATAAAAATAAAGAAAAAAGAAATTCCCCGGGATCAACTTTTTCTTTTTCCCAACAAGACGAAACCAGCCAGCCAAACGCCTCCATGCCCTGGGCTTATTCTTTTTGTTTGTATATGTGTCTTCGTGAGAGTTGTATAAAGGGAGCCTCGACATAGAGACACACCCCTTTTTAGTGGGAGGGAGAGGATGAGAAGAAGTAAACAAGTAAAACGGCGGATATTGAGGAAAAGGAGAAGGGATATCGTTAAAAGCGAAATGAGAGGCTCAACGCCTATTCGTCTTTCCGATACCACGTTTTCCAGAGAACTACGAACACAAGCCACGTTAGTAAGAAGCATACTATTTCTCGAGATTTGCGATTGACTTACCAAGTGCTTAGCCAGAGACGCCGTCTCGTGCCTATCAGCCTCACCCTGTCTCGCCATCCTATTCATCTTCTTCTGGTTCAGCTTAGCAAGCCTCTCGGCCCTAGACCTAGCCGTCTCATCCGTAACACCGTCCTCTTGCCTATTCATCCTAGGCTGGCTCCTCGCCCTGCTCATGGCCCTAATACGCTCCTTGGCAGACTGCGACTGCGACCGGGGGTTATCGACGTCCATGGCATCCTCGGTGCCAAGACGGCTCCTGGTCATCGACCTGCCGCGACGGGGCAGGGTCTCCTGCATGGCGGGGACGAAGCGCGAGGTATCCACGCCAAGGACGTCGAGGGCCTCGTCCATCTCAGACAGCATCTTCTTGGTCTTGGACCTGGGCATGACGGGCCGGTTCTTTAGCCTCTTCTTCAACCTCGCGTCGTTCCTGATAAGCGCGATCTTCTCGCGGATCTTGCCGGCATCCTCGAGGACCTTGCGATCCTCTTCGTCCGTCAGCTCCTCATCGTCATCATAGTAACCCTCGGCCTCGAGACGCTCCTCCTCGGCTTCGAGTTCGGCAAGCTTAGCCTCGATATCGGGGTCGATGTAGTCGGCAACGTTCTTGCCGTCAAAGATTTCGGGAATCTTGTCGTATTTCCACTCAGGGTTCTCGAGGAGGTAATCCTTCTTGAGGTCGACGTTGTAAACACCCGCACCGCCGTTCTCGGCCTCAATATCACGGGCAAGCACACGGCGCTCGGGATCGTTCTTGTCGTACTTCTTGAGGCCCTTGACGGCCTCGGGGATGAAAGTCTCACGGGTAGCGCCGCCCATAGGCTGAGCAACGTGGATACGCGCCATGACTTCGGCAAGACGGCCACCAATGGCACCGCTGCTGGATGTTCCAGCCTTGAGCTTCTGGGACACCCTCTCCGCGATAAGCCTCTCACAGGCAGCATTCTTGGCCTCCTGGACACCCTCCTGGGTATTGCACGAGAGCTGCAAAATGTCGGCTACCTCTCCGGCCTTGACGAGACCTTGGATCTCCTCCTGCAATTCGGGGCTCAAGTCCTCGGGCTTCGTGACATCGATCTTGTTGATGGCGATGAAGACAATCTTGTTGGCGAAGAGGGGGCGGATACTCTTGAAGAGCGCAATCTACGACAAGCCCGCGTTAGCATCTCAGTCCACAGGCAACGTCGCGCTCCGAAGACATACCTGTGCGGACACAGGATAACCACACTGTTCACTGAGATCCATAAAGTAGAGGATGGCGGCTCGCAAATGAGCAATTGCTGTAATAGATTGCCTGTTGTCCAAGTCAATATGCGCATCAAAAGGAAAAGGGAGAATTGCCAGTACGACGTACATTTCAATGGTGTTCATCTCCTCGAGAGGGTGATCCAAAATTCCAGGGGTATCAATAGCGCAAAACCGAAGATATGAGTGATCGAAGTGTCCAACAAACAAACTCTTGGCTGAAAAAAAGGTTAGCAAAACCAGTCACGGTCGACCACACCCTCGAGAATATTGGGGCAGCTTACTCGTGAAGGCATAGGGTTGAATATCAACATCAGCCCTAGTAATGCTCTTCAAGAACGACGACTTTCCGGTGTTGGGGAAACCGCAGATCAGGAGGGTGCGGGTGTTGGGATCGATGGCCGGGAGACGACCGAGATGCTGGCGGACTTGGTCGAGGTAGAGGAGGGGCTCCTTCAACTTCTTGACGATGGTGGCCATACGACCGAGGGCGGCGCGCTTCAGCTGCTTGCATTGGAAGAGCGACTGGGCGTACTTGATGAGGCGGACATAATCGCGGGAGACTGTTTCGACGAGATGCTTGGCGGTGCTAAGCTGGCCGAGGGCGATGCGGAACTGTACACCATATTAGAACGAGACTCGACCCGACGTTATCCTAGCCTGCGAGTGACGTACGTGATCGGCATCGTATAGAGTGTTGAAAAGATCCTTGTGGAACGGGTGCACATCTGAGCAACTGAGTTAGCAATTGGGTTTATGCGCAGACAATATCACAAGCAGAGGTTGAGCGTGCACGGTATCCGCGCAAGAGGAAGCCAGGAGCCCAGAATGGCAAGGAATGAAGCTCACCATTCAACCTAGGGAAAGCCTCGATAATCTCTCCCAGCCTCTCGCTCAATGTCTCCTGGGTAAACTTGACCTTCCTGGTATAGAAGGCTCGAATACGGCTGATCTTGAAACCGGGGCGAATCTGGGTGGGAAGACGACGCTGGGTACGGCTCAGGGTAATATCAATAAACTCCTGGGCCGTGGGCACCGGAGGGATATCCTTGAAAGAGGTCCTCATGATGGGCGGCGTTGTGGCTGGCGTCGCACCTTTTCTGAGAGAGGATATTTGGTATATTGAGGGAGGAGGAATTGAAGGAAGTTGCAGGTCCCAAAGTATCGACCGCCCGTTTTCGAAGGCGGTGGGCAAAAAATTTCTTTTCTTTCCTTGAATTTTTGGGGAAATGTGGGCTAGCGGGCTTATCTTATCAGGACCCACTTTTTGTCTGCCCCGCGTGCAAAAGTACTTTCAAATGTATTTTTTTTCTTGTGACAGTTGAGCCGGCCAAGTCCTCCTCAAGCAATATTGATTTTGATCTCTCACGAGCATTGATGGACGCCATGACGGGCACCTTATATTGATCCAATTACGACAAGAAATATCTAGCATCTACATTCTTATATGCTCGTATTATATGTAGATTTTACTCGGATATTTTAATGATTATTTTCCTTCTGCAAATCCCGTACAAGCCTCGTCTCGTTGCCTGTGAAATCGACTTAAGACAGAGAGATCTGATCTATCTGCCCCTCCTCTCCCCCCTCCTCCACCCCACTAAAAATTCTCTATCTAGCAACAGGTCGCATTCTCCTCGACATCCAACTTTCCACCTTATACCCTCAATCATATGCAGTTGATTCAGTTCTATCCTCTCGTGTCTGTGTCTACGTTTTGTCGCAATACCACCGTCACTCTCCCCCTCGCTTTCTTTCTAAATTAGCCATGTCTTCTCTTCCCCAGTACAAGGCCGACTTCCTCAAGGCCGCCATCGACGGAGGTGTCCTCAAGTTCGGCTCCTTCGAGCTCAAGTCCAAGCGCATCTCCCCCTACTTCTTCAACGCCGGCTCCTTCTTCCGCTCCGACCTCCTCCAAGCCATCGCCCTCGCCTACGCCAAGACCATCATCGAGGCCGTCGAGACCACTGGCCTCGAGTTCGACATCGTCTTCGGACCTGCCTACAAGGGGATTCCCCTCGCTACCCTGACGACCTACTGCCTCGGTGTCCTCGACCCCAAGTTCGCTTCCAAGTGCTACTCTTTCGATCGCAAGGAAGCCAAGGACCACGGTGAGGGAGGAAACATTGTCGGCGCGCCGCTCGCGGGCAAGAAGGTGCTCATTGTTGACGACGTAGTCACGGCTGGTACAGCTAAGAGGGAGGCTATTGATAAGATTCGCAAAGAGGGTGGTATCGTCGTTGGTATTGTCGTTGCTTTGGACCGCATGGAGAAGCTTCGTTCGCCCGATGGTGATGACAGCAAGCCTATGCCCAGCGCCATTGGAGAGTTGAGGAAGGAGTACAACCTTCCCATCTTCTCTATTCTCACCTTGAACGACATCATTGACGGCATGAAGGGCTTCGCTTCGGAGGATGACATTAGGCGGACGGAGGAGTACAGGGCCAAGTACAAGGCGAGCGACTAAATAAAAAATATGGACGTGACGATATATTGGCTAAAAAAAATACAAGAAAAATTCTAGAAATGTGAAATGACGAATCCTGGTGTGTGATGGAGCAACCGTCTATCTAAAAGGGAGAGCGAGTTTTTCTGGAGTTAGAAAGAGTTTTGCAGTCACAATGGTCAGATTCATATGGATCTATCTCTATCCTGTTCTGTTTTCCAAAAAGCACGATTCATGACTTGGGCCCTCATGTTCCGATCGCAGGGGGTCACAATCGACAGTATTCCAATCCAAATATCATGCCACAGGAGGAAGTTATGCGGTTACTTCCTCTTTGTTGTACTCGAGGACCTGCATATCTCATGTGAGTTGGGTTCAGGTTTCCGTGCATGCAATGACACGCACGTATGGTATATGTTGCAACCTTACCATGTCGTACCAACCTCCACCACCAAACTGAGCGTCACTGGGGCCCAGGAGTTCGAATCCCAACTTTTGGTAAAAGGGTATAAGTCGCTATCGGCATTGTCAGCGTCAACATCGTCGGGCATGAGTTGGCGATACAGGATATCTAGTAATTAGTGCAACTTACGTCTTCGCAGAGCAACGCCACACGATCAGCCAACTTCGATTCCTCTATGTATCTAACATAGGTCTTCATCAAGAGGGGTCCTAGCCCAAACCCTTGGAATTGAGGAAGAATAGCTAGCGAATGGAGGCAGATGGTCCTGATCCTGCCATGCTCAGTGTGACTTGTGCCGTTGGTTTTAGCATTGCGCCAATCTTTGGGATACGCCATGTCGGCATCCGTTACGACCGGAGAGTTTCCTATTGTAGAAACGGCATGGGCAACCAGAGCTAGCTTCTTCGCATCCGTATCGTCGTTACATGTCAACTTGGCTAGAGTGGGCTGGTCTATTTCCGACAAGGGACCGGAGTGATGGGGGTCAATGACAGCGAAGAGACCGCACGAGACTTTCGAGTACTTGGTTAAGCGATACGTGAACTAGGTAGCGTAGATATTAGTCCGTTAGTCCGAATTGCTCTACTTCGTATATATATGAGACATGAAAACAGTGTCGGATATCGGGACCATATCCATACAGCTGATGACACCCACCTTTTCCGGTGTGCATCTATGGTCTGGATTCTCAAATGCTGTTTCCACCACGCTGCAAGCGGGTTCGTCAGAGACGCCCAGTGGCCTAAACCTGAGTTCTAAGCCCTTGACCTTTGACTCAGGTAGGCTCTTCAAGACTTTTTCAAAACATTGTTGCGCCATTGTTTTTCAGGGAGGGAGGGAGCTAAAGTTATTGTCGAGGAAGTTACTCTTGGCGAGAGTTTCTCTGTTTCTGCAGAAGAGGAGGAATCCCTGCAACGAGACCACTGATTCCCCCAGCTGGCTTTAATACGCTGTGTAAAGAGTAGCATTCGACCAAACTTATGGAGAAGTCTCCCCGCTTGGCAATTTTTAGCGTCACACTGTTGAGCGTTTAGGTGGGACGTTCCCCCCGGGCCGGCGGTAGTCTAGATCTAAAGCCGAATTGCCCTTGTAGGCAACTCGGACGTCATCGCGTATGAATCACAGTCGACGCGATCTGAGATCCGATCCATCGAGAACGTGAAGTTCTGATCCGCAACACGGAGCCGGACGCCGAGAGGATGATGCGAAGCAGGGATGGGTTTGGTCGTTTTCTCTTCCCCTGGCATTTTGGCCATGTCGCATACAATCTGTCCCATAACTATACACTTATATGTTTCCATCTTTAAAAAAAAGGATCCCCGTTAAAATGGTTTCACATACAAGTGAAACCAGGTTCTACCACAGTCGTGACTCTGTGACTTGAATTGGTGGCGTGAGGTCAACCGATGGTCCACTCTTTTGTGATATCGTCGAAGCTCCTTCGAGATGTTGGATTCCGAAACCACCATTATTAGCTCGGGGGTTATAGATGCAGCGCACGTGAAGAGGGGCTCACTTGGGTGGACTTAGACGAGGCACACAGACACAACCACCACACAGACACATATGCACATCCCATTTACCTTACCTAACACCTGTTTGGCTCACCCCTCTAGAAGGCCTAGACTACTCAAGGTCTGTTCAGAAAGAGTGGTTCTACATGGATGTGGATGTGTGAGCTCGACGAATGTGTCAGAGCTGGGGTAACAGTGGGACGATCGTCCGTCCCAAGTTTTTCCCACCGGAGTCGATAACCGATATGCGAAAGAATTGAGCGCAAAGACATGCAGTCGTAAGCATCTACGTGGGGGCCGCATCTCTCGAATGTGTGGAAGCATCATTGATGGGCGTCTACCTCGGCAGGGAAGAGCACAGCAGGCGGGTTGACGATTGGGATCGTGAGCCGGCAGACCAAGGCGCAGGCATGAAAAGATTCGAAATTCGACGCTATATGAGAGCTCGATATAGCAGTTGCGTATGCACCTGGTTGGATTTGGATAGCTATAGCTTCCCAAAGCGACACACAGGACTGAAAAATCCGGTAGAGGAGCTGTCGCTTTCGGGGATCATGTCGCCATCGAATGAAAACATCCTCAAAACGCCATTCCAAGTCGTGGTGGATGGTGCGGAACTGGGCAGCGGGGGCCAAAAGCATTACCGTTTTTGTTCACTCCGTACTTGGCTGTGCCTTCCCGGAGCTTAGAGCTTGACATACCCGGTAGGCTCAGGACAATAGTGATAGGCCAAACGGGCTTACGGAGTACGTACTGGCTTCTTTTTTCGCTTCACAGCAAGAAGGATATTGATGGAATTGATTAAAAAGTTGTTTCACCTTCAACCAACGCAAAGCAGCGGTCGTCTCGTTCGGTCTGGTCAACGCATCAATGATGGCTATTATTGGATGCCCTGTATCCCAGTCATCCTCCACGCAAGCCAGCAGGGCTGAAGTTGAAGTGATGCATCAGATTCTGGAATGAAGGATTGTTTGCCCCTGTCCAGAATCCAGTGACACTGATTCCTCCTCCAGGATAGCCCGGCTTGGGCCGGCAAGATCCTTTGCCTGTGAGAAAGGAGGCTGAAGGAAAATTATGACTCTAAAAGAGAAAACTCAGGGTGTCTAAAATACAGAGTACATCTGGAAGTTTCTAAATCAGAGAAGTCCGCGTCCGACCTTTCCGCGTCGGCAGCCTCTGGGCCACGGAGATAAGCTGCTTTTGCCTGCCCTGGCTTTAAAGATGTGGCCCAGTGGCCCCTCTAGGCAGACGTCATCTCCGTCAGCCTAGCTCGATCACTTCGTCGCCACCCCATAATATTGGAGTTGTGTTACATTGGACTGTGACCGGTGTACTTGTACTATAAACCGGGGAAGCAGGGAGCGTGCTTTCACTGGCCTGCTGGACAGGCCGGCCGTGCGATACAGCGAGGAAGCCGGCGGAGGCATCAAGTCACAATGGTCTTGAGTCTCGTTACACCGGAGATTTGAGGGGAATAAACTTTAATGATATGAAAGTATCGGACTCACTCCTCACCTCACCTCAACATCATTTCATCATATCTGCGTTGCTGTCCTTCATTCTCTTACCCACTGCCCTTCGCTAACTTAGCCTCTGGCAGCATCTGGCCAAGGTCCAAGCTCCGAGCTGTACCAAGGAAACGCCGAGCTATTGTTGAAGTGAGGTCGTGCCCCATGGTTTTTCTTTGAAGCAAACGGGGAAAAGATATTAGCGAGTAATTCCCGACAAAGGATCTGCCGACAAACCAGAGACCATTATCGTACGGTACGAGAGAGGGAATCAAAAACCCTCCCTCCGTGGACCCGCAAACAGCACATGGGCCATCATCATGGAGCTTAGCGAACAAGATGTGTATTGAGACCGCGTAACGTGGTTGCCGTTCTGGGGTTCTGGGGCGGGAGCTTTGAACTTTGCCTTCTAAATTCGGGTTTGCGCTAAATGTACCCCTCCTCCTCCCTCGCCCCTTGGACCTTCTCTTGGAGCAACAGGCCGCAGCAGCTGGCCTGGTCAGGCAAGGGCCCCCAAATCCACCTACATAATCCACCTAATCCACCCAAAATCCACCCAAATCCAGCATCGAGCTTGGGCCAGGGCAAAGACGACTGGGCTTGCCACCTCCCGCAAAAGCCCGGCCCAAAGTTGACTGAACCTTTCCAAGCAAACGGATTACCCCGCCACCACTACCGACCACTACCACCAGTACCACCACTATTTGTACCTCGTTCGTCCTCCAGTCAGCTCAACTCCTGCTGTCATTGTCCGTCCTGCACCTGCACCTAGTCTTTGCACCTGCTTCTGCCTGCTCATTCTGCTGCTTCCCACTGCCTTCCATGCAATTCTAATTCCAACTCGGTGTCCTCCTGCTTACACACTTTTGATTACATCGTCCATTACAATTCACAATTCAAATTGTACCGCCAACCGTCGTCGACCGACCACCGAACCGACCACCCCATCTCGCTCCCTGCGGCTTCTCAACTTCCCTATTCAAACGGCTGCTTCTCCTCATTCTTCCCTACCCACTTCTCTCCTGCACCTCTCTTACTTGGGTAAACACGTCCCTGACCCCATCTCGACCATTGGCACGCGGAAACACCATATCCACCATCCCCCATCGCGCTAGTTCCCGTCGCCGGCATCAGACTACCTTTATCTGACCCCGTGCAGCCAGCCACCTCCTCAGGCTGATTTTTTTGAGACCACGTTCATCTTGCCCTCACCATCACGCTACCTCACGCACGCCGAAGCTATTCTCTCCGTGCAAACGAACCCTGTATTCACAATCGATTCGCGGCCTCCGCAAGACACTAACTTTCTGGTCTGATATAATATACCCCACCATCCTGCCGACCCAAGGCGGTCAGAACAAGAGAAAATGTGCGCTTCCTTGCATTTCTGGTATTGATATTATTCAGATAGCGTGTGCTGACCAACTCCGATGCTGCAGGCGTATCACGCTCAACATCACGAACCCCGAGGTCGACGAACAAGACCAGCTTCTCACACTCGATGTCTTCCCTGATATGACGGTAGCTACCTTGCGTGACTCCATACACCGAGAAACTCACATCGACCCCGCCTCCCAACACCTCTACCATAATGGCAACCTCATCGGCGATCCCTCCCGGACCTTGGAACAGCTCCAGATTAGAGATAACGACATGCTAGCCCTCCACGTACGAGACATGCGAGGAACCACAGGTCTTCCCGAGACTAGGCGCCCTGCTAGGCGGAGGGCTGGCCAGCCTGATCCTGAGGTTGTGCGACTGCGGATCCTAGGGTCCCCGACAGCTCGTCAGGAGCTCCAGCGCCAGAACCCAGAGCTAGCCGCCGCCTTAGAAGACCCCCAGCGTTTCGCCCAGATCATAAACGATCACCATGCGCGAGAAGAGCGAGAGAGGTTCGAGCGGCAACAGCTCATCCAGGGTCTCAACGACGACCCCTTCGATATTGAAAAGCAGAGGCGGATTGAGGAGATGATTCGTCAAGAGCGAGTCATGGAAAACCTTCAAAACGCCATGGAATACAACCCAGAAGGTAGGAATATTGTCTTCTTCTTCTTCTTCTTCTTCTTCAAGCTCTCCTAGCTTGCGGTCCCCCTTAGAATATTAGCGGAGCTAACGTGATGCCTTTCATTGTTTCTAGTCTTCGGTACCGTGCACATGCTCTACGTCAATGTTGAGATTAATGGCCACACGGTCAAGGCTCTGGTGGACTCGGGAGCTCAAGCAACGGTCATGTCTCCATCCTGTGCCGAGGCCTGCGGCATCATGCGCCTGGTTGACAGACGGTTCTCTGGTATTGCCCGTGGTGTAGGCACAGCAAACATCATTGGCCGCGTTCACCTGTTCCAGATCAAGATTGGCAGTCTCTTCCTTCCATGTAGCTTTACCGTTATGGAGGGCAAGGCTGTCGATCTTCTCCTTGGCCTCGACATGCTCAAGAGGCACCAGGCTGTTTTGGACCTCGCGAAGGATAAGCTCATTATACAGGGACACGAGGTTCCTTTCTTGGGGCCTGCTGACATTCCCAAGGACCAAGAAGAGGCGTTTGTGCAGGAACCCACGATCCCCGGCCCCGCGGGCACCAGGATTGGTCAAAAATCCGGTGCTGTAAAAGGTCCTGATGGCCAAGAGGAAGTTGCACAGGGTACGGTTGGACCGGCGACCAGCGCTGGGCCCTCCCAGCCAGCACCCCAACCAGTGCCCCAGGCGCCACCGGCCGGTCCCGCGCAAGCCAAGTTCTCGGAGGACGACATTAACAAGTTAGTGATGTTGGGCTTCTCAAGAGAGGCGGCCGTCAACGCTTTGCATGCTACGGATGGCAATGTCGAGGTAGCTGCAGGTCTCCTCTTTGGTGCCTGAGCACCCACCTTCTTCTCGTCGCACCTCCTGGAGGGCTTCCTTCGAATTCAACATCTAGAAACCAACTCTTGATTTCATTTCAATGCTCTATAACAGGGTCTAAAAAACAAAAAAGCATTTGGGAAAGCATGCATGGCGTGGAAAGGGTCTCATGTGTGTTGGTGTGCGTGTTTGTGGAGGAAAACGATACATGCAATTTCTCTCTTGATTTGGGATCTAAACCAAGACGAATGGACGCAACTTTGCGTTCGGACATTCTCGTTTTCACTTCACATCTCGGTCATTTTGTGAGCAAGATTTTTTTACGGTTGTTTGGCCTTAGATTCGGGATACATTAGTGTCTAGATCAAGAATCGACTGGCCCTCGCTTGTGGGTC
>Ga0164243_10007320_pt1 | contig 16493 bp, 25 predicted proteins | sample OricompcompostOP_FD_108781 | JGI IMG/M metagenome (GOLD analysis project Ga0164243, IMG submission 108781) | Organic Plus compost microbial communities from Emeryville, California, USA - Original compost - Organic plus compost (OP) | ecosystem: Engineered > Solid waste > Mixed feedstock >...
GATCAGAAGGTTGGGAGTTCGAGTCTCTCCGGGTGCGCAACTTGCCCCCACGGCCATCGGCTGTGGGGGTTTCGTAAGTTTCGAGGCCGTGACGCTCAGCCAGTTGCTGCCGCCACATGTATGCCTGGTCGATGAGGTCATCCTCGTCCGCCTCGGCGTAGGACCCAGTCTCCAGCCACCGAAGCGACACCCCGGTCCGAGCGGACCACAGGAGCAGGGTCTGCCGACGCACCGGCACCTTGTCATGAAGCATGTTGCTGATCGTGTTCCGACTGACCCCGAGTAGTTCGGCCATCTCCTTGCTGGAGACCCCGGACACGTCCAAGGCCTTACGCAGGTGATCGCCCAGGGAGAACAGCGGTGTCCGGCGTTCGTCCAGCCGGTATGCGTTCTGGCTCATGTGCACAGCGTAGTGCATAGCCGTTCCGTTGGGCGAGTACATCGGCGCGCCGTCTTGCACATGAATGTGCAGTGCACAACCATGCCGATATGAAGAACGACGATCTCATCGGTGTGGCCGAGGCTGCCGTGATCTTGGGCGTGGACCGGTCTACGGTCACCCGCCGCGCCGCCAAGGGGCATCTCCAGCCGGCAGGCCGGCTGCCTGGCCGCAGAGGTGCCCTGGTGTTCCGCCGTGGAGACGTCCAACGGTGAGCACGCAGGCGATGCATTGGGCGCTGTACTTGGCCGACCTCAAGCCCGCCCCGTGGCGTGTGTTGATGCTGCTGTGTGACGCCGCTAACTCGGAATCTGGCGTGGCGTGGTTGTCGGTGCCGACGATCGTTCGCAGGTCCGGCCTGGCGCGTTCCACGGTGATCAAGAGCCTCCAGGAGCTTCACTCCGCCGGCTACCTGGTCCCTGGCGACCGGCGCTACGTATCCCACCTGCCCAAGGATCAACGGCCGAACGTGTGGCAGCCCAATATCTGGCGTGGCACCCCCTCCGACCTTCGTGGTGACCCGCTACCCCTCGACCAGGATGGAGCCGGTCCGATTCCCGGACCCCGTCCGATTCCCGGACGGGGAGGGGGTCCGATTCCCGGACGTAAGGGGGTCCGATCATCGGACCCAAACCAAGAACTTGAACCTACCTATGGACAAGTACCTACACCGAGTACAGACCGCGCGCGCGATTCGCGTGTGAGTGACCTAGGCGTCACGACGCCAGGAGCCGTCCCCCCATCCGAGGCCCTGGCACGCATTGCTGCCTGCCGGGCCGCCCTGCGTAAGGAGCAGCCCGCATGACGATGAAGCCGAACCCTTCCCAGGTCGCCGCAGCTGGCCAGTGGGCCGCCGAGTGGACCGCGATGCGGCACGCGGTGACCCACAACCTCCGCCAGCAACAGCTGGAGCTACGGATGCAGAACGCCGACCCCCAGGTTGTCGCCCACGTGGCCGAGGCCCGCCAGTTCGTGATCGCCGCCCTGCGTGCCCTGGAGACCGCCAGCAAGCGCCACGCCCAGACCCTGGAGGCCCGCCGATGAGTGCCCACGACGTCACAACCGCAGCAACGGACCGGTCGGCTGCCGATGAGGCCGAGGTGGCCGTGCTCGACCTCGCGATCCTGTGGGCCGAGGTCCAACGGATCGTGCAGCGTGTCTACCGGGCAGACCCGACCGCCGACTACATCACGGTCCCGGTGAACCTGACCCGCGTCCACGTGGCAATGTCCCGGCTGTCCGAGGCCCTGGTGTTCGAGTACATCGGCCAGCACGTGCCGACCTGCCCGTGCCTGTCCTGCGAGCACAACCGCCAGGCCGCCCTGGCCCTGGCCGACGAGGCCGCCCAGTGAAGCCGTGGGGTGGCCGCAAGGCGCAACGCCTGACCCGGCTCACGTTGCAGCACAAGGGCGACCGGTGCGCCCTGACGCTGGACGGGTGCACCTGGCGCGCAACCACGGCCCATCATGTGATCCCTCGGTCGCTGGGCGGCCCGGACAGCCTCGACAACCTCGTCCCGGCATGCATGCACTGCAACCAGGCGCAGGGCACCTCGGTGGCCTCGGTGGGCCGTCCGGCCGAGCGTCCGTCCCTGGCCGGGTTTTTCAGCGCGCCCGCTTCCACCCCGGAAGGACTCCTGCCGGTCTCTTCCCCGGGTCCAGACGAATCCGGCCCAGCCGGGCCGAGCCCGGCCCAGACCACCCCGACCGGTGGCCAACTCCCACCCCCTGGAGCCGGAAAAATCGGCGCCGTAGTTGATCATGGTCGGGTGAGTTGATCATGGTCGCCCAGTCCGCACTGTTCGGCTCGGCCGGCGTCGACCCGGAAGCGTCGGCGCTGTACCAGACCGCCGCCGCGCAGCTGGCCGAGGCTCGGTCCCGGCACGGGTTCCTGCCACAGCACGAAATCCTGGCCGAGGTGATCTTGAACCTCGCCCGATCGGCGTCGTCGGGTGGGAAGGGCTACGCCCAGGCGCAGCTGGCCAAGGAACTCCGGGAGTGCCTGGCCGCGCTGCCCGGTGACCAGGCGAGCGACCCCATGGACCAGCTGACTCGCCACCTAGACCGGGTCAACCTCGCCCGCACCGGTGACGGTCGGTCCGAGGCCGTCCCGACGTACGCGACCGCGCCGGTCCCTGGTGCCGATCACGACCTGGCCGCGATCGGTGAGGTCGCCGCGATGCTCGGCACGCCGCTCATGCCCTGGCAGGCCGCGGTCGCCCGGGTCGCGACCGAACGCCTCGAGGACGGCCGGTGGCGCTACCCCGTGGTCGTGGTGACCGTGCCGCGCCAGTCGGGCAAGACGACGCTCATGCGGGCCGTCCTGGCGCAGCGGGCGATCATGCGGCCGTCACTGCTCGCGTTCTACACCGCGCAGACCGGGAAGGACGCCCGCGCTCGCTGGCTCGACCTGGTCTCGGCCGTGGACGACTCCCCGCTCATGGGTGGCCTGACCACCGTCCGCAAGGCTGCCGGTGACTCCGGGCTGTTGTGGCCGAACGGCTCGCGCATCAGTCCGTTCGCGCCGACCCCGAAGTCGCTGCACGGCTACACCCCGCCCCTGGTGATGACTGACGAGGCGTTCGCGTTTGACGCGGCCGCCGGCAACGCGCTCGAGGGCGCGATCCGGCCAGCCCAGATCACCCTGAAAGACCGGCAGTGGTGGATCGTGTCGACCGCGGGCACGTCCGAGTCGACCTGGCTCCGCCGCTGGGTCGACCTCGGCCGGCAGACCGTCCGCGACGGCAACCAGGGCGCCGGGATCTGCTACGTCGAGTACTCCTGCCCCGACGACGCCGACGTGTACGACCCGGCCGCCTGGGCACGGTTCCACCCGGCCCTGGGCCTGACCGTCGACCAGGCCGCGCTGGCCGCTGACGCCGAGTCCACCACCCGCGGCGAGTGGGAACGCGCCTACGGCAACCGCTGGACCTCAAGCCAGCAGACGATCATCCCGCTCGACCGGTGGGACGACCTCGCCACGCCGTCGCCCACGGTGCCCGACGGTGTGGCGATCGGGCTCGCGTACGACGTGGCCGAGGACCGGTCCGAAGCCGCGATCTGGGCGGCGTACCTGGTCGACGGTGTCGCGACCCTACGGACCGTCCGCGCCGACCGTGGCATCGACTGGCTGGCCGACGCTGTCCGCGACGCCCAGACCGCCCTGGGCGGCCCGGAACGGGTCGTCCTGGTCGCGCCCGAGGACGGCCCGTCCCGCCAGGTGACCGACGAGCTCCGCCGCGACCTGGTCGACGTGCTCGGCATCCCGACCAGGGACTACGCCACCGCGTGCGGTGCGCTGCTGTGGCGGGCCGAGAACGGCCTACTCGCCCACGACGGCTCGCCCGCGCTCCGCGCCTCGGTCACGGTCGCGCAGACCCGCCCGACCAGCGACGGCGCTTACGCCTGGTCACGCCGCGGGTCGGCCGGATCGATCGCTGCCCTGGTCGCCGCCACCCTCGCCGTCCGGGCCGCCGAGCACACCCGCCCCGGCGAGGCCCCCGTGATCCGGTTCCCCGAGGACGCGGCCGCCCTGGGCGGTGATGACTGGTGATCCGCCTCGACCGGTCCGCGACGACCACCCTCGCCGTATGCCTGGACCCGACCTGTGGCTGGCGCGGGCTCGGCGGGACCGACGACCAGGCCCGCGCCCTCGGCGTCACGCACGAGACGATGTGCCACCCCGACCGGCACCAGTTCCGACACGCCACGAGCCAATGGCACGGGATTCGTAGAACCTGATCGGCGTCCGGAGGATCGTCGGTGTGGGCATCCTCTCGTGGCTCGGGTTCGGCCGCCGTCACCTCGACACGGCGCAGACCGGCATCCTGTCGCCCTGGGCCGACACGAGCCACCTGGAGGCCGTGACCTGGGCACACCTGCTCGATCTGCCCGAGGACACCCGCCCGGTCACCCGGCTGGACGCGATGGCCCTGCCAGCGGTCGCCCGCGGACGGAACCTGATCTGTGGCCAGGCCGCCCGGCTCGCGCTGACCGCGGTCACCCCGGCCGGTCCGCTGGCCGAGCAACCCGGCATCATCACCCAGCCCGAACGTTTCCGGGCCCGCGCGCTCACCATGGCCTGGATCGTCGACTCGCTGCTGTTCCACGGCCGTGCCTGGCTCCTGGTCACCGAACGGCTCTCGACCGGCAAACCCAACCATGTCGTCTGGGCACCGGAGCACGAAATCTCGTGGGACCCGCACAGCGGGCAGCTGCTCGCCTGGAACCAGCCCGTCCCGCTCGAGGACGTGATCCGGATCGACGGCCCCCACGAAGGGATCCTGACCTACGGCCGGGCCGTGCTCCGCTCCGCCCGCTCGCTCGCCCGGTCCGCCGCCCGGGTCGCGAACAACCCCGTCCCCGCGATCGACCTGCACCAGGTGTCCGGCGACCGGATGACCGACAAGGAAATCGACGCCCTGATCAACCGGTGGGTCAAGGCCCGCCAGGGCACCAACGGAGGCGTGTCGTTCACCAACCAGGGCATCGAAGCGAAACCGCTCACCATGCCGATCGAGCAACTGTTGATCGCGGGACGGCAGCAGGCCGAGAAAGAGTTGGCGCAGCTGCTCAACCTGCCCGGCTGGGCCGTCGACGCCGTCGTGACCGGCTCCAGCCTCACCTACAGCAACGTCCCCAGCCGGTCCCGTGAGCTCCTGGACTACACCCTCCAGCCGTACCTGGACGCCATCACCGGACGGCTGTCCCTGGACGACGTACTCCCACGGGGCACCTGGGCGACCGCCGACCCCGCCGCACTGCTCGCCACCGACTTCGCCACCCGCATGGCCGGATACAAGACCGCGATCGACGCCGGGATCTACACCGCCGAACAGTGCAAGGCGATGGAAGCGAACCAGCCGACCAGCAACGCACCAGAGATCGGAGCCTCCGCATGACCGACGACACGACCCCCGTCGAGCACGTCGAACTGGCCCACGCGCCAGGGCTCGCCGTCGACGCCGAGGCCCGCACCATCACCGGCCTGGTCCTGCCGTACGGCGTCCTGGCCAAGCGCACCAGCGCCGGAGCGATCCTGTTCCGCGCCGGGTCGCTGCAGCACCATCCCGACCTGAAGCGGGTCAAACTGCTGATCGACCACGACCAGACCCGATCGGTCGGCTACTGCACCCGCCTCGACCAGACCGACGCCGGTGTCCTGGGCACGTTCCACGTTCCCGACGGTGCCGACGGCGACGACGCCCTCGCCAAGGCCCGCGACGGCGTCCGTGACGGCCTCTCGGTCGGTGCTGACCTGCTCATGAAGCACCAGGCCGCGGACGGCTCCCACGCCGTCGTGACCCGCTCTCACCTCAACGAAGTGTCCCTGGTCGCACTGCCCGCCTTCGGTGACGCCCGCGTGGTCACCGTGCACGCATCCCAACACCCACAAGGAGAACCGCCCATGACCACCACCGAGACCACCGAGGCCCCCGAGACCGGGACCGCCGTGCAGACCGCGACTGGCCAGGCACTACAGGCCGCCGCGAACCCTCACGCGCCAGCCCCGTACGCCCAGACCACCACCCCCCGTGTGACCGCGGACCTGGCATGCTCCGCGATCGCCGCCGCCTACAACCAGGGTGCCGGTGCCGTCATGGCGGCCCTGTCCGACGTTGTGCCGGCCGACGACGCCGGCAAGGGCTACCTCCGAGACGAGTGGCTGGGTGAGTTCTGGTCCGCGTCGAAGACCGCGACGCCGTTGTTCGACCTGTTCAACGACGGCAAGGACCTCGTCGGTATGAAGCTCAAGGGTTGGAAGTGGGAGAACCGACCCCAGGTGGCTGACTACGCCGGGAACAAGGCAGAGATCCCGTCCAACGAGGTCTCGACCGTACCGGCTGAGGTCGACGCGTTCCGCTACGCCGGTGGCTGGGACATCGACCGGATCTTCGTCGACCTGGGCGACTCCGAAATGGTCGAGGCACTGTTCCGCGCCGCAACCGAGGACGCCCGCCGCTACCTGGAGGCCAAGGTCGGCACGGCCCTCCTGGCCGCAGCGACCGCGGTCCCGGCCCAGACCGACCTGCCGACCGCCCTGGCAACGATCGGGCTCCAGGCCGCCACCATCGGCGCGAACGTGTCCGTGTTCAGCTTCGCCGGGGACGTCTGGTCGCAGTTCCTCGCCCTCGGCCGCGACGCGCTGCCCTGGTGGGTGACCGCAGAGACCGCCCCGGTCAACATCTCCGACACCTCGGTCAAGGTCGGCAACGTGACCCTGGTCCCGAACACCAACCTTGCGGCCGGAACCATCCTGGCCGCCGACCGCCGCGCCGCCCGCGCCCGCCGCAAGCAGGTACGCGTCAACGCGATCGACCTCCCCAAGGGTGGCGTCGACCTCGGCGTGTTCGGCTACGCCGCGATCCTGGTCGAGGACGCCCGCGCCCTGTGGAAGACCAGCATCACCGCTCCGACCCCCGAGGGCTGATCGGTGGCCCACACCACGGTCCCGGACGTCGCCGCCTGGCTCCAGCTGGGCAACGACGGGTCCGGTGACGACGTCCTCCAGGACTGCGTCACCGCGGCCGACAGCATCGTCACCCGCTACGTCGGGGAAGCGCCGGGTGACGATGCTGTCCCGTCGACCGCGGACGCGCACCAGGCCGCCACCATGCTCGCCGCCCGCCTGTACCGCCGCCGCAATTCCCCCGAGGGAATCGCCGGGATCACCCCCGAGGGAGTCGCGGTCGGCATCGTCCGATCGGACGCCGACATCGCCAGGCTGCTCCGCATCGACGCCTACTCCACCCCGCAGGTCGGCTGACATGATCGGCCAGGCCGTCCGCCACGTCGTCCAGACCCTCACCACAGCAGGGATTCACGCCACCTCGGACGTGAAGAACCTGCACCGGGCCGGTGTCTGGGTCACCCCCGCCACGGGGGAGTGGGACCGCCTGGACGACACCACGTGCACCGTGACGGTCGACCTCAACCTGGTCGGGCCGCCCACCGACAACGGCGACGCCCTGGACACCCTCGACGAGCTCCTGGCCAAGGTCCGGACCGTGCTGGACGTCCGGACCGTCCAGGCCGTCACCTACCCGCTGCCCGGCCGGACACTGCCCGGCTACCGAACCCAACTGACCCTGGAGGTGACCCCGTGACCACGACGACCGTCGAGGGAGCCGACAACCTCGCTAGGACGCTCGGCCACGCCGCCGACGACCTCCAGGGCATCGACACCACCGCGGGCCGCGAGGCCGCCACCAGTCTCGCCCGGGAGGCAGCACAAGCTGCCCCCCGGGCGACGGGCAGGCTCGCGAACAGCCACCAGGGCCAGGGCACCGATGTCGTCGTGGCCGCCCCGTACGCCCCGTTCGTGCACTGGGGCACCCGCTACATGGCGGGACGGCCCTGGCTGACCACGACCGCCGCCCAGTCGACCAGCTGGGTCGACGCCTACGCCGACGACCTCACCACCACCGTCAACCAGATCAAAGGAGCATGACCAATGCCCGTCCAGACACTCACCGTTGGCCCCGGTGTCCTCGACATCGGGGAGACCGGAAGCCTGACCTCGCTCGCGTCCCAGATCACCACTGCGACCCTGTCGCCCTCGGTCGACACCGACGACCCGATCCCCGTCCTGTCCGGCGAGGAAGTGTCGGGCGACCGCACCGAGAAGTGGACCCTCAAGGGCGAGTTCCTCCAGGACTTCGGCCAGGGCGACGACTCGGTTTCGGAGTTCTGCTTCACCAACCGCGGCAAGACGTTCCCGTTCACCTACACCCCGAACAACGACGGCGGGAAGAAGATCACCGGCCGCGTCACCGTCGAGGCCACCGACATCGGCGGCGACGTGAAGAAGAAGGCCCGCGCCGAGTTCGAGTGGCAGGTCCTCCAGCCCGAGATCGTGGCGGTCGGCGAATGAGCAACATTCGCCGGTCCCCACGGGTCCAGATCACGCTGGAGTTGCCCGACAGTGACCAGTACGCCGAGGTCACCGTGCAGACCGACAACCGCGACATGGTCCGCTGGGACCGCGCCCGCGCCGCGAAGAAGTGGCCCGACTTCCAGCAGGCACCGGCCCTGTGGCTCACGTTCATTGCCTGGGCAGCAATCCGGAGGATCGGGGACCCCGTCCACACCGGCGACTACGACAGCTTCGAAGGCCGTTGTGTCGACGTGATGGCCGTCGATGAGAACGGCGACCCGATGAAGCCCGGCGAACAAGGGGACGAGGTGGACCCTACGACGTAGGCGACCGGGTGCTCACCCTGCACCAGATCGCCTACGCCGGCCAGGGTGCCTGGCCCATCACCTGGCTGATGACCGAGGCCACCGACGAAGACCTGGCCGCCATCCTGTACCTACTCGAGGAGATGAAGAACCGTGGCTGACGCGGCACTGGTGATCCGGATCGTCTCCGATGTGAAGTCCGGCGTCGACGGCATGCGCCAGGTGAAGTCCGAGGCTGGCGGGTTCAAGGGCGCAATGCAGAAGGCCCAGCCCGCCGCCAAGGCCGTCGCGGTCGGGCTCGTCGCAGCCGGTGCCGCCGCCGCCAAGTACGCCTCGGACCTGCAACAGTCGACCGGCGCGGTCGAGTCCGTGTTCAAGGACCACGCCGCCCAGGTCCAGGCGTCGGCCCAGCAGGCAGCCGGTGCGGTCGGCCTGTCGACCAACCAGTACCAGGAGATGGCCTCGGTCATCGGAGCCCAGCTGAAGAACATGGGCACCCCGATGGACGCCCTGGCAGGCCAGACCGACGACCTGGTCAAGCTCGGTGCTGACCTGGCCGCCACCTACGGCGGGACCACCAGCGACGCTGTCGCGGCGCTGTCGTCCCTGCTCCGCGGCGAAACCGACCCGATCGAGAAGTACGGCGTGTCGATCAAAGCCGCCGATGTTGCCGCCCAGAAAGCGAAAATGGGCCTGTCCGGGCTCACTGGCGAGGCCGACAAGCAAGCGACCGCCCAGGCCACCCTGGCACTGCTCGCCGCCCAGTCCGCCGACGCCCAGGGCCAGTTCGCCCGCGAGGCCGGATCGGCGGCCGGGTCGGCCCAGATCGCCCAGGCCAACGTCGAGAACGCTGCCGCAGCGTTCGGCACGGCACTCCTGCCCGTCGTCGGCGCGGCCGCGACCGCGCTGGGCGAATTCGCCAAGTGGGCGCAGGAGAACGCCCCACTGGTCCAAGGTCTCGCCGTCGCGATCGGTGTCCTCGCCGCTGGTGTGCTCGCCTACAACGCCATCACCAAGGCCGTCGCGATCGCCCAGGGCATCGCGACCGCCGCCCAATGGGCATTCAACGCTGCACTGCTGGCCAACCCGGTCACCTGGATCGTCCTCGGCATCATCGCCCTGATCGCCGTGATCGTGCTCCTGGTCGCGAACTGGGACACCGTGAAGGCGACCGCGATCGCTGTGTGGGAAGCGATCACCGGCGCGATCCAAACATTCTGGGGATGGCTCGTCGGCTGGGGTGAGGACGTCGTCGCCTGGTTCGCCGGAGTGTGGAACACCTGGGTCGAGGCCAACCGGCGCGTGTGGGAAATCATCATCGGAGCGATCACCACCTACCTGGACCAGCTCAAGGAAACCATCCTCGGAATCGTCAACTGGTTCGTCACCACGTGGAACCGGATCATCGAGGCCAACCGTCGCGTGTGGGAGGCTGTAGGCGCCGCGGTCAGGAACGCAATCTCTACAGCACAAGACATCCTGCAAGGTCTGCTGGACAAGGTGAACACGATCGTCGGCGCAATCCGTGACGGTCTGGTCGGAGCCTGGGAGTCGGTGACCGGCACCGTGACCGGATTCGTTGACGGCGTGATCGGCGGCCTGCAACGGGTAATCGACATGGCCCGCGACGCCGGACGCCAGATCCGCGATGCCCTGTCCGCCGCTGCCGGGAACGTGTTCGGCGGGTTTGGCGGGATCTTCGGATTCGCCGCGCCACCATCCGAACTGACCGCCGCCGACACCACCCCGCTACTCGCCCCCCGCGGTGTCTGGCTCAGCAACGCACCCTCGCGAGCCTCCGGTGTCGCGACCGTGATCAACAACAACATCACGATCAACGGTGCTATCGACCCCCGATCCACCGCCGACCAGGTCCGCCAGATCCTCAACGGCGACGCACGACTCCGAGGTGCGGTCTCGCTGGGCGGAGCGATCGTATGACCGCCACAGTCACCGTCACGATCACCCAAGGTGGCAACACCCTCAACGTGAACACCACCGACGCCGATCCCGCGTTCCTCGGCCTCGTCCCGTCCGCCGTCGAGACCATGACCGCCCAATGGGGACAGGCGACCAGCCGTGACCACCCCGACCCCGGAAAACTCACCCTCCAGCTGATCCTGGCGACCGCCGATCATCCCGCGATCGAGTACGAGTCCCTGGTCGTCGTCTACGTCACCGTCGAGGAAGGCCGCGCCGCCGTTCCGGTATGGCGAGGGTGGGTCGACGACATCACCATCACCAAACGAGTCGTCCACGACCCCGACACCCACCAACGCGTAACCACCTGGGCCTGGACACTCACCGTCGGGGACGTCCTCGCCCGCGCCGCCGCAACCAAGATCAACATTGCACCGATGCCCGCCCAGGTGATCTTCAGCCCAACATCGACTACCAACCCCGGCCGCCTGCAACGTATCGCTGACGCCTGCCCGTTCCCGCTCGTCCAGGACGGAATCTGGACCGGCACGCTGATCGAGTTTCCCCAGTACGAGGGCTATGACGTGATCAAGGCCCGACCCCGCGACGTCGACAACCAGCCCGTGCTGACGCTGCTCCAGGAAACCGTCAACGCTGGCGGCCTGCACGTGCACGAATCCCTCGACGGCTGCACCCTCCGACACGTCGCCCCAGGACTGAGATCCCTCGCATGGATCACGGCCTCCAGCGGCGTCGACAGCCCGTTCCTGCCACCCGAGCTACGGTCCAACAATCTGCTCGAGGGTGCCATACTGCTGGGCCCGCTCGGCAGCGTGACCAACCAACAGTCCGGCGTGTACGACCTCGACGGCGGGACCGTGGTCGAAACACCGCGTCAGATCAACCGCGGAACGATCCTCAACGAGGTCAGCATCGGATGGTACGTCTCGACCAGGGAAACCAATCTGGGTCCGCTGTCCGACCCGGCCGAAGTCACCTACTACGAACGCAACACCACCCGGCAGGCGTCGACCTCACAGCAACGCGTCGCCGGTGACCTGTGGGACTACCAGAACCTCCCGACCGACCCGGTCCCATCCGTTCCGCCAGGACCGATCAAGTGGGTCGCCCAGTCATGGCTGTACTCATCTGCCCAGCCAACTAGAACAACCGACACCTGGCGAATCATCACCAGCCGCGTCCCGGCCGACGTCCTGGAACCACTGATCACCCTCGGCGTCCGCGGATGCCTCGGCGTGTTCCTCACCAACGGCCCCGACGACCTCACCCCAGCGTGGCGAGTCCTGGGCGGTGAACTCCAGATCCGAGGTGGCCGGACCGGACTGACCCTCAAGGTCGAGCCCGCCCAACTGTCCGGCCAATCGACGTTGACCTGGGACGACCTGCCCGACCCCGCCAGCACCACCTACGACGACGGCACCAGCACACCCGTCGTCGGCCCGCAATGGCAGTACTGCCCGATCTACAACCCGCTCCGCTGGAACCACCTCGGCCTCGTCACCCGATCCGCCCAACGACTGTTTAGGAAAGTCTGATGTCCTGGTCAACTCGAAACCCCGGTGGATGGCCCTATGTGACCGGCTCTGACCGTCTCAAGGACCACCCGACCTTCACCCAAGCCCTGGCAGACACCCTGTCCGCCACGGTCGGTCAGGCAACGGTCCCGGTCGATACCCCCATAGACACGGGGTGGGTCAATATCGCCCTTACTCCGCCATTCGTTGCCCAGTCGGCCAGCGAGGTCCCGCAAGTTCGACGGATCGGGATCATGACCTATGCCCGTGGCGGGTGGTCCTCGACTGGCATGTCGGCATCGGCGAACTTCAATGTAGGCACGGTTCCCGCGGGTTTCTGGCCCAAGGGCCGAAACGCGCTGTTCCGGTACGCGACGTCCGGCGGAGGTACTTCCGGCGGTGGGCTGGTTCAGACGTCGGACGGCACCGTACAGGTTCGTACCGGGGGAACGCTGGCAAGTTACTACTTCTTCCCGGCCGGCCTTTTCTGGTTCATGGATTCATGATGAGGAACCGGTATGCCCGGATCGTCGGTCTGGTCGCCCTCGGTGGGGTCGGGGTGACCCGCGGGGTCGCGTACCTACCGTCGACCGGGCCGGAACGTCTGGCGTCCGCGCTGGAGGCAATGTCCGACGTCATCCCGATCACTGTGTGGGCGCTCGTGTGGATCGTCGCCGGGCTCGTCTGCCTGGCCTCGGCCGTGTGGCGGCAGCACCAGGCCGCAGCGACCCCGATCGCAGCCCTGGCAACAGCCTGGGCGGTCGCGTACACCGCCGCGTGGATCGGGTCGGGCTGGACCAGCCGGGACTACCTCTCGGCGGCCCTGTACGGCTGTCTGGCGCTGCTCACCGCGTCCTGGGCAGCCCTCACCGCACCGACACCCCAGGAGCCGCCGTCATGACCTGGCAGGACCTCGCCTCGGTCGGCTCACCCGTCGCGATGATCATCACCGGCGTCCTGGTGTTCCTCAACGCCCGCACAGCATCCCGCGCCGACGTGATCCAACAGACCGTGGACCAGCTCCAGGAGGAAGTGACCCGGCTCCGCGCCGAGGTGACCGAGGTCCGCACCATCAACCGCGTCCTGGAGGACTACACCGCCCAGGTCCGCGTACTCGTACCCCCCGACCAGCGGCCGCCCTGGCCACCACTGTTGATCACCGGAAGGAAAACATCATGACCAAGTACGCCCCGCACACCGCAACCAGCGCGGTCGCCCGAGCCCTCGCCTACGTCGGGAAGGCTTATCCCGTTGGGATGTGCCAGAAGTGGACCAACGAAATCTTCGGCACCGGCGCGGTCGGTGACTGGGACGGCGACCGTGACGCCGACGCGGTCGACGGTTGGAAGAAGGCCCTCGCCAAGGGCAAGGTCGTCAAGGCCGCCTCGATCAAGTCTCTGGACGACATCCCCGCCGGCCGGATGCTGTACTGGTCCGGTGGCTCCCGCGGCTTCGGTCACGCCGCTGTGTCGATCGGGAACGGTCAGATCGCATCGACCGACGCCCCGACCTCGGGCCGTGTCGGCAAGGTTGCGATCGACTGGGTCCGTCAGCGCTGGGGCCTGACGTTCCTCGGCTACGTCGAGGTCGAGGGCAACGGATACACCCTTGCAGACAAGGGATCGACGGCCACGAAGACCGTTGCGCAGCTGGCCGCCGAGGTGATCGCCGGGAAGTGGGGCAACGACCCCGACCGCAGCCGCAAGCTCAAGGCAGCCGGGTACGACCCCAACGCCGTCCAGACCGAGGTGAACCGCCAGGCGTCCAAGCCGAAGGGCAAGTCGGTCGCGACCTTGGCGGCCGAGGTGATCGCGGGGAAGTGGGGCAACGACCCCGAACGGTCCCGCAAGCTCAAGGCTGCCGGGTACGACCCCAAGGCCGTCCAGGCCGAGGTGAACCGGAGGCTCCGATGAGCACCCCCACCGTGCCTGACCCTGACCAGGCCCCAGCGATCCCGCCAGTGGCCCGTACGGTCGCGTACCTGGTCGCCCTGGTCGTCGGTGCCCTCGGCGGAGGCGCTGTCGTCATCGTCGCCGCGGTCGCGCCCGAACACACCCTGGTCGCCACCGCGATCGTGTCCGGCGCCACCAGTGCGGTCGCCACTATCGCCGGTGGCCTCGGAGTCGTCTACCGGCCCACCGTGCCCGCCGAGGCCAGGCGAGCGGCCTAGGCTGCCGCAGCACGCCGGACGGCGCGACGTACCGCGTCGTCCGGCACCTTCACGTACCGCTGGGTCGTCGCCACGCTCGCGTGCCCCAGCAACGCCTGGACACCGAGCAAGTCCCTGTCGACCGCGTACGCCACCGACGCGCACCGATGCCGCAGCGTGTGCAGCGTCCAACCATCCGGCAGCAGCCGGGACGCGAGGATCCCGACATACCTCGGTGAAAGGTGCCCATGATCGCCGCCGGGCAACAACCATCCGCCCGTGGCCATCAGTTGCGCCCTGACGATCGTCGCCAGGCCCTCGGCCATCGGGACCTCACGGTCCCGGCCACCCTTGCCGTGCACGACCAGGGACCAGCCGCCCAGGTCCTCCAGCAGATCCCGTGCATGGATCTGCGCAATCTCGGCCCGCCGTAGCCCGCACTCGGCCGCCAACCGCAGGATGAGCCGTTCCCGGGCATCGGCGGCGGCCAGGGCGGCCCGGTAGGACCGTTCCGGTGTCGGTCTCGGCCGGGCCGGTCCCGCAGCCACAGCGGGCAACACAGCGGCCGGAGACACCTCGCACCGCCCCGACCCGACACCCCAGTCCCAGAACCCGCGCAGCGACCCGTAGACGCTCCGACGCGTCTCCCGTGCCCAGTCCTGGGCGCTGACCCAACCGGTTAACTCATCGCCCGTCACCGCCCACGGTGAGCCGCCCAGGGCACGCGATGCGCGCGCCACATGGTCAGTCCTGGTCATGATCGTTGCCGGGGATCGTCCTGCCGCCCTCAGAGCCGTACGCCATCCCCCGATAGGCGCGACCCACTCGGGCGAGACATCCTTATCTCGCCTGCTCATGGCCCGACTCTGACACGTCGCACGACTGCCGGGACCGGCACTCCGGCCGACGTAGACAAGCTTCGGGGCAGCCCGTCCACTCGTGCTCGGCCCGCGCCTTCGCCCGGGCCAACTCATCCAGCGACTCCAGATAGACCCGGAACGCTTCAACGATGCCTTTCTCAGCCATCCAGATCACCGACCCCCAACAACGACGGTTGAGCCGGGTCGCCCCAGTCCTCGACCGCCCAATGAAACGGGCCGACGCGACCGTCGTCCAGGAGATACCTGGTCACGCCGTCCCACGGCGGGAGCACCTCCACGACGGTCGCGAACCACGGTGTCGGCCACGGGCACGTCTGGTGCTCGACCAGATCGCCCGGCTTGGCGAGCCTCACGACGGATCACCCGATTCGAGGTTGTCAGGGTCGGGCATCCCTGGCTCGGTCTCCCACTGGCGGTTCTGCACGTAGCTCTCGACGGCGTACAGGGCGCCGTTCACCGTCCCGGACGCGCCCGACGATCCGAAGCCGACATCCTCCCAGTCGTCGGAATCGATGGGTGCGCGTTGGATTGTGTACTCGATCCGGTACTCGTGGGCTGTCATGACGGATCACCCGATTCGCGAGGACGGCGTGCGCCGGTGAGCGCGCCGGACACGGCGCAGTAGTCCTGGGGCTGGCCGGTTACTTTCCAGGCCCGGTCGCCGTGCTGCACCGGGTCGTAGATCTCACCGGGCGCGTACTCGATGACGTGACCGCTCGGCGGGTGCACGGCGCGGAGGACCGCGGGGGCGTCCCAGTGGCAGAAGATCAACCCGCCGTCAGGATTCGGCTCCTCGCCCCGAGCACGCTCCACCGAGTCACGTCGATACGCGCAGTCCGCGCACGCCTTCCGTCGCACCGCGACCGGACCTTCCTGCAAGGGCATCTGTGTGTCCGCGAGTTCCACTACCCAGCAGTCGCAGCGGTCACCGCCCGTGTACGCCGCCGACGCGCAGCAGGGCACGATCTGATCCTCCGGCATCGCGCCGAACTCGAGCGTGCTCATGACGGATCACCCGAACCCGCGTTATCAGCTTCCCAAGTTGAGGTGGCATCCTGGGCGCCCGTCGGTCGGTCACGACGGATGAAGTTGTCACGCTGGTCCTGGACACTCTCCCGGGCCCGCTCGGCGTACACCATCCTGGCGTTCTGCCAAGCCGCGTAGGCATCCCGCTCGTCCTGGCATGCTTCCCGGAACCAGTCCGTGGAGGCGTCCAGTTCCTGGGCTACCTGGTCGGCTGTCTCGGCTGCCTTGAGCCACGACAGCCGCAGCCGCTCGACGTCCTGGGCGTTCATGACGCCACCGCCAGCCGGTACGCGCCGAGGTCGATCACCTGGGCGTCAGACTCCAGATCAGAAGGTTGGGAGTTCGAGTCTCTCCGGGTGCGCA
>Ga0164243_10007321_pt1 | contig 16492 bp, 12 predicted proteins | sample OricompcompostOP_FD_108781 | JGI IMG/M metagenome (GOLD analysis project Ga0164243, IMG submission 108781) | Organic Plus compost microbial communities from Emeryville, California, USA - Original compost - Organic plus compost (OP) | ecosystem: Engineered > Solid waste > Mixed feedstock >...
AAAGACTGATATACATTTGCACACGTTCTGCACTTATTGTTGCCATTGTTATGCACTATTTGTTGCCGAAAACTATGTATTCCTGATTGCCAAAAACTCTGCACTTTTAATTACCGCTTACAGCACACTTCGTTCGACTTCTTTTTCCCTTTTGTCAATGTCGAATAAAATCTCCAGATTCTTGTTAGAATCCCAGTACTTAAAAAGTTCGTCTGTTATTGTTGCCTGGGTTGCTTCCAGCTCAGCTTTGAAGTCTTCGTAGTTATCGGACTCCAAAAGTTCGTCAATATTGATGTCTGCCAGATCAAATAGCGCTTTTGCAGTTTTCATTTCCTCATCCACAAGTTCATCTTCCTGCAACTTCTCTATACTAATTCGCGACGGTAAGGAATAGTATTCATCGTAATAAAGAAATTTAGGTCTATTTGGCGATAAATAAGCCCGCATTATATACTCGCATAACGGATCACCCCATTTATTTTTGTTGGTAAAATATTTATCTAAGGACTTTAGCTGGTTGACCAGGTTTTGCTCAGTATATCCGGCAATTACTTGTTGCAGGTCCTGAGTATTCTTGACGGGTATCAATTTATCAACTACGGCTTTACTGTAAATTCCAAGTTCTTGTGTTTTGTTTTCCAGAAATTTTTTTCGGTCACAGCTAATATCATTGTAGGTGTTGCCATTAGAAAACTTTGTTGAGACCGAAAATGTTGTCTGGCTAAAAACATCCTTACCCAAATCTTTGACAATACTATTAACTATCGACTGGGGGATTTCGTAAACAGCCGTAATCGCTATCGGATCATCCCCACTCTTATCAAGCTTCTTCTTCTCCTTTCGTGGATAATCATGAGTCGGATTGTATCTGAACGCGGGGTCGTCCTGAAAATAGTTTGATTTTGCAAGGGATTCAAGAACGGCAGTCTTTCCAGATTCATTCATTCCAACAAGTATGGTTATGTCCTCTTCGATGTCAACCTGCTGTTCATTTTCGATACATTTGTACTTGTGAATTGTCAAATTTTTTAGCTTCATAATTAGAATTTTAAAGGTCCATTCACGAATGGGTCGCGAGGTCTATAATTACTTTAATGCAAATAGGACTTATAGTAGACCTAAGTTACAGGTATGGTCTTGTCTTCCCCCATTGACAAGACAAAATAGTTCATCAATCCCTATGCCATGAAGCACAAGTGTTTGACTATTAGATTATCTGGCATAATTTTATAGTTTCTGCTTGGGAATTTTCAGTAAAGAAGACAAGGTCTGACAAAATAGCATGTTCTCGTTATAAATGTGTCAGACAAAGAAGATTTGGGACGTTGTGATCATTGGATGTAATTACTTCTTTATCACCAGATGGCGGATTGCCGGATCACTTAGCAAGCGTTCCATTTCCGAGAAACTAACTCTTACTTCTTTTTCTTGCCTTCTTTTTCTTTTAAGTATTCTTCAAACATTGAAAAGAAAACTGATAGGGTTATCTTTGCGTACGTGCAAATTTTGCGAATAGTTGAAATTGGGACATCATACCCTTTACTCTTTATTAATTTTTCGATTGTCGCTTTGCCAATAGATGTAATTTCTACATATTGACGTATGGTCGGTTTAAGGCCATTGATGGTAATTGGCTCAATAAATTTGACCTTAATAAAGCTCAATAAGGCATTTTCGAAATGTTCCTGTTGTACGTCTTTAGTTTTTGCCATTAAACAATGCATTAAAAAAATAAAAAATTATTGTCCGCTATAGCTGACAAATCAGAATGTTTTTCTATATTTGTACTAGTTATTGTGAAAGCGACTATTACGCAGGGGCTTTGACCCTTGCATAATGATGTCTCTCGTTTGAGAAAACCGGCAAATTTGACCAACGAGAAGACTGCGAGTTCGCCATTGACTATCGGATTATTATTATCTTCGCGATATTATATAACCGATAGGGCGAACTTTGTATCAGTCTTTTTTGGCGGTCAAAAGCAGATAAATCTCGAGTAGATTATACTGCGAGGGTTTCCTGCCGGTTTCCCTCAGCCATTAAAGCAGCAGAGTTCGCCTTATTGGTGTTTTTATGAACCAATACTGGCCTCCAAGCTTTTGCCGAGCAGATATCGTTTACATAACCAAATGATTATGAAAACGAGACCGTTAAAAACTAAGCAAAACCACCCAGACCTAATCCCCGATCAGCGTCCTTGGTTTTCCCGTAAACAACTTTTCAAATGCATCATCCGATCGCCGGACTAATGTGCGCATAACCGAACCAGCCAGTGCGGATGGATAGGAGAGGGGGTAAAGCAAAACGCCCCCCGTCTAGTGTTCCTTAATAGGGACCCCATCAGCCCAGCTGTACCGACCCCAATGCTGAAAGGAAAACCCGTTTTTAGCTGAGGTTGGAGAAGGTGTCTATTTTCGGTATATAATGTCAACGCTAAAAGTAGTCGCTTTTTCTTATACCTGCAAATAATCGAGTAAATTTTCTTCGGCTTGGGTGTCGGTTTTGAAAATAAATTTTTCTTAACCAATTAATTGCCAATGCTGAATGAAATTGATTTTGCGCATAGGGGAGAAGTATGCACTTTCCAAACATAAACTTAAATACGCTTATATACGATATATCTGCCTTTTGTCTGTAGCAACGATCATGTGTTTGGAAGCCCGCGCACAGCCGGAGCGAAGCGAAGTCCCGACCCCGGTCGGGAGCCCTGCTCACCGCTCCGCTGTGCCGCTGGGCAATAAACTATTTACAGAAATTATCACCGCCAATGCCAAATCCCAATACGGAATGCTAGGGGTGCACGAGGTAGGAGGGAAGATCTATCTGGAGATTCCCGATTCGCTCCTTGGCCGCGATATCCTCACGATAAACCGCTTAGCCGAGGGATGGGCAGGCGACAAACCCTTTGATCCATTCCTCAATTTTATCGGTTTCAGTGGTGATCTCGCGAATGAAAGCTTATTCCGGTTCGACAGAGAATCCGATAATGCCATCGTAATATATCCGCTTGATTATTCAAATAGGGTACAGGCTGAAGACGGCAAGCTGGCGTTACCCACCAATGCCGATGTTCTGACCGTCCTCCACAGCTTTCCGGTACTGTGCCGCAACAGATCAGACGATGGATCACTGGTGGATGCCACGGAATTCTTGTCGGGGGACAATACCATTATGACCTTTTCCGGTTCGCTGCGTCGTAAATTTAAGGTAGGAGCCATGCAGCCGCAGCATTCGGCGGTTTCGGAAGTGGAGGTAACCGATGGCCATCTGATTACAAGCAGTATCAAAACCTATAGCTACAACAGCGAAACCGTACGGTTGGGCATGCGTTCGGTGTGGTTCCTATTGCCCATTATTCCGTATGAAATCCGTCATCCCGACCACCGGGTGGGCTATTATACGCAGACAGCTACAGACTACGGTAACGCCTATACGCCGCAGCAAAACCTGCGGATGGTGAAACGGTGGCGCATGGAACCGCGCCCCGAAGACCGGGAAGCCTATTTCCGGGGCGAACTTGTCGAACCCGCCAAACCATTGGTGATCTACATCGATCCGGCCATGCCCGAAGCGTGGGTGCCTTACATGATACAGGGCATCAACGACTGGCAGCCCGCCCTGGAGCAGGCGGGCTTCAAAAACGCTATCCGTGGTGAGCGGGTGCCGCCCGGAATGGAAAGCCGGATGATGGGCGATGCGCGCTATCCGATGGTCTGCTATAAACCGAGCCGCGTACGGAATGCAACGGCGGAACTCGTTACCGATCCCCGCAGTGGGGAGATACTCAACGCACACATCGCGTGGCATCACGGAGCCATGGCCAACATCATCCAATGGGGAGCGGTAATGGGGGCTATACACAGACCTGAACTGCGCGGGGATAATACGGATACGGCTTTCATCGGCGCAATGATCCGCAAAATCATAGCGCATGAGGTGGGCCATGTCCTGGGGCTGGTACATAATTTCGGAGCATCATCCACGGTACAGGTAGAAAACCTCCGTAACTCCGGCTGGCTGGCTACAAACCCTATCAGCCCGTCCATCATGGATTACGTTCGTGTCAATTACGTAGCGCAGCCCGGAGATAGCGTGTCCCTGCCGGGATTGATTCCCCGCATCGGGCCGTATGACCGATGGGCCGTTGAATGGGGATATCGGATTCATCCGCCGCATGATGGGATAAAGACCTCAATCCTGCTCGAAGAATGGACAAGCAAAAAACTGCATGACCCAAACCTGTGGTACGGCGATGAGGATCGGGTAGACGATCCGCGCTGCCAAGCCGAGGATCTCGGGGATGATCCGGTTGTTGCCGCGACTTACGGAATGGCTAATCTGGAACGACTGGCGGACAGCCTTTCTGAGTGGAACAGAGGTAAGGGGCATTCCCATTTGCGGTATACCGACTTATTCGATCAATATGCCAACTATGTGAAGCATGCGGCTGTCGCGCTCAATGGCGATGAGGAAAGATGCCGGGCCGCGTTGGCGTTTTTAAATAGGTACTTTTTCACGTATCCGCCCTGGTTTCCGGCGTCCGACCCACAGCGGGTTCTCCCGTCAGAGTTGGAAGGTGCGATGACAAGGCTCATGCGTGAAATAATTCCGCTGCTTCTCGCCCGTACCGCCGGGCGCCCGGATGGTCCTTTTGCTTTTGACATGCAGGATATGCTGTTCGCAAACGACTCCGGGCCGGCTGCTGCTGCCGCCTTTAGGCGGGGTATGCAGGTAGCCTACACCGAAACACTGACCGGCATGCTTTCCGATAAAGCGGCTGCGGAGTTTCCCACACTGACCCATGAGGCCCGGCTTAGGCTGTCAATGGCAGCGGATGATTTACTTCAGCGGCTATCAGATGAGCTGGACGTTACCACTGACTTACTACAGAAAACACATTTATCCGCATTAATCCATCAATTAACCAACAAATTAAATTAGCTTATGAACCACTTTTTATCTGCTTTATTATGCAGCTTGATGCTGTTGTCTCACCATCCCTCGCGCGGCCAGACGTTCTATGACCCGTCTCCGCTAACGGTGCGCATCGGCGAGGCACTCCCGGAATCTTTCTACGATGAGATACATCATGCGGTCGATGCCTCCACCGGAAAGGATACGGCCGTCAAACTTTCCGACTACCGGGATAAATTGATCATCCTTGATTTCTGGGCGAACTGGTGCAAACCGTGTATCGGTTCCCTGATAAAACTGGATAGCATAAGCCGGAAATTGGACGACGATCGTTTCGTCGTTTTGGCGGTCACCCAACAGCCCGGGGAGATGATCGAACCCGTACTAGATCGTTTCCATTGGGAGCTGCTTTCCATTGTTTCGGATACGATCTTATCGCAGATTTTTCCCCATGCGGGGTTGCCGCACCAGGTATGGATAAAGGACGGGAAAGTGTTTGCCGTTCCCAAGTGGCATTTCGCCACGGCAGAGAATATCCTGAAAACATTGAGTGGCGAACGCCCGTATATGCTCTCCAATATCCAGGATCTGGCGCTGGATCCCCTGCGGCCGATGTTCAAGGGTACAAATGGGGCAACCGGGCTCTGGTTTGAGCATAAGTATGCCCGCATAGCACGCAACGTGCCGGATTACCGCGTGGAAAGCGTGAAATACGTATTGAAGGGAGATACCACGATCCTGTATTGCAACGGACAGCCCATCGAGCAGCTTTTCTATCAGGCGTACGAAAAGCAGATTTTTCCGCACCTGGGCTGGGAGGACGGCCAGGGGTTGATCTGGCAGATCAGCGACAGCCTGCGGGAGAGACTTTTCGGGAACCGGCCGCAGCTGCTGGCTAGCAATACACCGCAGGACGACTCGGCTTACCTGGCTTGGCGCGATGCGAACCTATACGGCTACGAACTGCGCTATCCGGAAAGGCTTGCGGAAAACGAGGCCCGGTATTTCATGCAGCAGGATCTGAATGCTTTCTTTGGAACATACCTGGGGCTTAATGCCAAAATCGGCCCCGGACCTAAGCACCGGTACGGCGTGCTCTGCCTATTGGGTACCAAAGCGGAAGCACTGCATCTATTGACCAAAGGCTTGGATGAAGATAGAAAGGCCGATACATCCGACTACCATTTTAAGAATGCACGGTACCACACGCAGTTTGTTTTATCCATGGTGGGGGTGGCGGCCAGGCATGCCAAGGATGGAGGCTTTACAGCTCCGGTGGTAGACAGCACCGGCATAGATGGGAATACGGTTGTCAGCATCCATTTTCCCAAGGCAATGAGAACCGGTTGGACGCTGGCCCGGATTAACCGGGAATTGAAGCGCTACGGCATGTACATCCGGCCGGAAGAGCGGAACGTACCCGTGGTTTATATTACGGAACGAAAGGGTATAAAAGATCTATTGTCAACCTACTAGTGTGAAATCATGAAGAAATATATTTTTAGTTACCTGTTTATTTGGCTGGTATGCAGCTTTTACTGCGTGGTTGCGCAGCCGCTTTTGGTGGGGCATGTCAGCTCCGATTCCGGTGAGGCCTTACCGGGAGCATCCATTCGCCTTCAGCGCAGCGGGGAGGTCATTCCCGTTGATGCCGGGGGAAATTTCAGGCTCCGGTTGCCTGATGCCGCCGATACGCTGTTGGTTACCCATATTGGCTTTAAGGCGCAGAAAGTGCCGGTCGGGCCTGCGGCGGCAGGTGTGCTGAATATCCGGTTATTGGCCGATGCCAATACCCTGCAGGAAGTGGAAGTGAATACCGGATATTATTCGGTACCCAAAGAACGTGCAACAGGCTCATTTACGCACGTGGGTAGCAACCTGCTCAATCGCAGCGTTGGGCTCAATATCCTCGATCGCTTGGAAGGGGTAACCAACGGCTTGCTTTTCGACCGCCGGAACCTGACGGGAGAAAATGTGGGTGGCGCACCGGAACTGCGTGTTCGTGGGCTCAGTACAATCGAAGCAAACTCTGCACCGTTGATCATTGTAGATAATTTTCCGTATGAAGGAGATATCTCGGCCATCAATCCGAATGATATCGCTTCAATCACCGTGCTGAAAGATGCTGCCGCGGCCAGCATATGGGGAGCAAGGGCGGGAAATGGCGTTATCGTCATTACAACCAAGCAGGGGCATTACGACCAGCCGGCCCGGGTTTCGTTCAATAGCAACGTCAACGTCACCGCCAAACCCGATCTGTTCTACAATCAGGGGTTCCTCCCGCCAGCCACGGTGATGGAAATACAGAAAGATCTTTTCGAACGCGGAGCATATGCTGAGAGCGACCGTACCCGTATACCGCTTTATGCCGAATTGTTGATTGAACGGCGGGACGGTATGATTGGCGATGACGAATTCGAAAGGCGTAGGTCTGCCATGGAGCAACATGACATCCGAAGGGACTGGCTGAATTACCTGGCGAGAACAGGGGTTACGCAGCAATACTTCGCAAGTGTGCAGGGCGGGGGCGGCAACGTTAATTACTCCATCTCAGCGGGTTATGACAACGAACAGGGAAGTCTCGTTGGGAATGGCCGCAGCCGCATGAGCCTCGGTATACAGAATAACTTTAAGGTGAACCGTAAAATATCGGTAAGCGGTTCGGTGTGGTATACCAGTGACACGGAGCGAAATGATGGCATCCCTTTCAGTACCATCGGCAATGCACTTATCTATGAAAGCCTGAAAGATGAAAGCGGGCAGCCGAGCCCTGTGAACACCCAGCGTTATCGATATGCTTATCATAAACAGGCAGAAGCTGCTGGCCTGCTGGACTGGATGTACAGGCCGCTTGATGAAGTAAATCTTACCGAAAGCACAAATAGAAGCAGAAACCTGCGCCTGAATGCGGGTATCCAGTATGCGCTTCTGCCCGGATTGGACCTACAGGCTAACTACCAATATACGCTGAGCAATGCCGGTAGCCAACGGATACTCGATAAGGATAGTTACGAGGCACGCGACCTGATAAATAGGCTGACTGATATGAACGGCAACCGCATCGTTCCCTATGGAGGTATCCTCGAAATGGGCGCCCCTGTTGAAAGCAATAGTCATTCGGGCCGCGTTCAGGTCAATTACCGCCGCACATTCTCACAGGAGCATGAGCTAACCATGCTGGCAGGTGCAGAGATCAGGCAGTTTTTGTCTGTAAGCGGCTCTGGAATGCGGCAGTACAATTACAACCCGGACACATGGACCAGTACCAGTATTTTCGATTATTTAACCTATTATCCCACACGGCCCTCGGGCAGCATGAGAATTCTGTCGGGCACCAGTGCACCTAATAAGACCCTAAATCGCAACCTGTCTTATTTTGCCAATGCCAGCCATGTTTTTAGGGAAAAATACATCCTGAGCGGTAGTATACGATGGGATGGCAGCAACCTGTTGGGTGTAAAGACCAACCAGCGCGGGGTGGCCCTTTGGTCAATGGGCGGCAGTTGGGAGATCAGCAAAGAAGGCTTTTATCAATCCGGAATGGTTCCGTACTTGCGGCTGCGTGCCACCTATGGCAGTGCCGGGAATATTGATAAAACGCAGAGCTACTACCCAACGATCTACGCGGCTACCGATTATCTAAGCGGGTTGCCCATCGTAGGATTGACCAGCCCCGGAAATCCCTCACTGCGCTGGGAACAGGTCAATACGATCAATATGGCAGTGGACTGGCAAACAGGGGCACAGTTCGTGGATGGCAGCATAGAAGTGTATCGTAAAAACAGCAAGCACCTGCTCGGTGCCAACCTGATGGATCCCACGACCGGAATCATGGCCCATTCAGGGTATAAGATGAATTATGGCGACCTACGGACCGACGGGCTGGACCTCCAGGTAAATTTTCATCCTTTGCGAAGAAGAGTCACATGGGATGCATCCGTCCTTTTAAATTTCAGTCGTAACAAAATCACGTATTTAAATAGACCCGCGCCAGATTACGCTTCTAATTACGTAGATGGAAACATCCCCGAGATGGGCAAGTCTGTGGATGTGCTTTATGCGCTGCCATGGTATGGCCTTAGCCCGGAAAACGGGATGCCGATGGTATTTGTTGATGGCGACCTGTCTACACAGGATTCCGATTATGAACGGTACCTGCGCGAATTAAGCTACGGCGATCTAAGGGTTGCAGGGGTGGCGGTGCCGCCTGTTGCCGGTTCCCTCAGAAATTCGGTATCCTGGAAGGGGCTTACATTCGATGTGCTTGTGGCCTATAAATTCGGGCATGTTTTCCGACGGACCTCCATCGCGCCCGGGCAGGAATTCATGAGTCTGCCTATTTACCATACCGATTATTTCAGGCGTTGGCAAAATCCCGGAGACGAGCGGAAAACGAATGTTCCGGCCGCAGCCCCCAGCAATAACATTTCCAGATCGGAATATTACCTGGATTCCGAGGCGTTGGTGTTGAGCGGGGATGTAATCCGGTTGCAGGATATCAATATCAGCTATACATTTAATGCGGATACACCGGCACCGCGGGCTTTCCGGAACGTAAAATGTTTTGTCTATGGGCGTAACCTGGGGATCCTGTGGCGGGCTAATAAGGAAGGCCTGGATCCCGATTATCCCGCTACGAATTACCCCGCACCGAAGTATTTTGCTATTGGAATTCAGACAACCTTTTAAACGAATTAAAAATGAAAAGAAAGCCGATTTTGATTTTCGTCAGCGTGCTCTTTATGGCAGCTTGCGGGCAGGAATTTTTAGATGTGAAACCTGGGGTAAGACAGCGGACTCCCTCATCGTGGGAGGACTATCTCGGCCTTTTGGATAATACCAGTAACATGAACAGTTCTTCCCATGCGCTGGGCATGATTGGAGCTGACGAATACTTCATCACGCAAGACAGGTACGAAACCTTTCCTTCCGGGGTGTTTCATAACTATCAAAAAAGAGCATATACCTGGGAAGAACGGATATTTGAAGGAAATGAAACTTATTTTCTCGATTGGAATGGAGGATATAGCAATATACTTTGGGCCAACCTGGTGCTGGACGGTGTGAAATCGCTCCCTGTTGCAGAAGGGGAGCGTGAGCTGGCAGATATGGTCAAAGGAACCGCGCTGTTTCATCGGGCTTGGAACTTTTACTGCCTCGCCCAATTGTTCTGTCCTGTTTATGGCCAGGGAGATGCCAACACGCAACTGGGTCTGCCTCTCCGCCTTGAGGCGGACGTGACCGTCAACGTTAAGCGGTCTACATTAGAAGCAACCTACCAGCGTATCATCCGTGATTTGGAAGAAGCGGACCCGTTACTCCCAGAGGTTTCGTCCATCCAGTTCCGCCCGGGTAAGGCCGCAGTTTATGCCTTGTTGGCAAAGACGTACCTGCAGATGGGGGATTACAGGCTGGCATACGATTATGCAGACCGATGCTTAGATTTGAAAAGGGAGTTGTTGGACTATAATCGGATCGACCTAATGTTGCCTGCTCCCTTTTCGCCCAACGGGCAGGATAATCCGGAAATTGTGTTTTTCGCCATCTGCCCCGGCAACACGACTTTCCGGCTATTGCTCACCAGTCATTATATGCAACCGGATACAAACCTTCTGAAACTTTATGGACCCGATGACCTGCGAAGCCGGGCGTTTTTCGAGAAAACGGCAACGGGCGAATTCCAATATAAAGGCAGCTACGATGGGTCAGGTATATACAATTATTTTACCGGACTGGCCATAGATGAAATGTATCTGATCAGAGCGGAATGCGCCGCAAGATTGGGGATGGTTGAGGAAGCCTTGAACGATCTGAATTTCCTACGGAAGCATCGTGTCGAAGCGGATGGGTACACCTTGTTGTCCCACAATGATCCGAAGATCATCCTAAGTTGGATTCTGGCGGAACGCAGGCGGGAACTGGTACTGCGAGGTACTCGATGGGAAGACTTACGACGATTAAATAAAGAGGCTGAGTTTGCCACAACCTTGGTAAGGCGTCTCGGAGAAACGGAAGTTAGGCTGGAACCCGGAAGCGTTCGATATGTATGGCCCCTGCCGGTGGAAGCCGTCAGCCTTGGAGGGTACGAGCAGAATGTACGCTAAAAAACAGGGGCGCTTCAATTGGAGTGCCCCTGTTTGAATTATCGGCTATCTATAGTCAGGGGGCTAGCCGAGCGTATACCGGTGTATTACCAGGGCCGGTATAGGTAGCGCCGAGGTCAAGGAAATCCTGTATGGACGGTGGATTTGCTGTTCCGATACGTTCCTTCAACTCCTCGTATGCCTCCGTGTCCTCAATCGATGACGTATTTAGCAAGACGGAGCAGATTTGCCCTGTATTGGTGGTCAGACAGTCACCGCTCGGAGTCGAGGTAGTGGGTTGTTGAGATACCTTCTGGTCTGAAGGCTGTGTTCCGGTCGCATTGACGGCGAACCACATGTTTCCACCCTGCACGAAATACATTGAACTAATTGTTTTGCTTGCTTGGAGCATGGCTATGGTACGAGCCAATTCCCAAGCCTCGGTGGACTGCTTGATTTCCACTTTATTAACGAAATCTTTCGTTTTCTCGTGAGCCACGCCAACCTGCATGGCCATGAAAAGTACTGCACCCGACAGCACTCCGGTGATTATGTTTTTCATCTTTTCCATAATCGTGAAAGGCATTTGTTATACGGAAATGCTTACCGTTTTTGTGATAGAAATAATATTGGTTAGTCTGGTGTCGGTAGACTGGGCCGCGGATGCCCGGTATCTGGAGCGGCAACATCCGTAAACTCTACACACGGCCCTGCGCCGGAACAGCGCGTTTCGGCAGTCGTGGACGGATACATGGATTACTCCCTTGCTATATCGCGTGTATTTGTTGGCTTCCCTTGCTGTATTCATGAAAACAAAGGTAGGGCGGGATCAAGCGCTAAAAATTGTCAATGGCTTTGGAAATACTTGTCATTTATGGGCGGTTTCTTTAATGAAGTGCCCCGGTGTCTGCCCGGTGCTTTTCTTGAAATGCTTGCTGAACGTCGGTACGTCTGCCCAGCCAAGTTTCAGGGCGACGGCAGCAATGGATTCCCCGGCACGGAGCCGCTGCTTGGCTTCTTCTACGCGGCAGTAGCTGATGAATTGTGCAAATTTCTGCGCGTGAAACTTACGGTGAAGCTCGCGTATTCTTCGGGGCGTCGTGGCAAATACCTGCGCGGAAAGCTCGGCACTGGGTGGAGGCTGGCTGCCGTCCATGCTGGACACATAATCTGCTACCCAAAGCCGTACGGTGGCTACCAGTTGGTGGGCTCTGTGCCGGTCGGCCAGCTCGTCGCTATGTTCTTTTATCAACCTGACCATCGGCCCGTTGAGTGCATCGTCGAGTGACATGCCGCTGCGTGGGGGTGTGTTTAGTAAACGGTTAATCCAAAATAGAACGGATTCCGTGGAAGGGGTGGGACCCAAATAGCGGTATTCATGTGCCATTTCTTTCCTTGAACGGATCAGCTCTTCCATGGGGCTATTGCCCACTACCGGATAACGCGTCACCCAATCGCCCTTGGGTACCACCACAGCCAGTGCGAAATGCAGCGTCTGGCCATCGGGCAGAATGTGGATGACACCGCTGCCCGGTGGGGCGTATACCTGCATGTGGTGCCGGGCCGGTAGTGATAGGACGGGCCTGGTTTGGGACGATGCCAGGGGCATAAAATTTGAACTGCCGGTGAGCTGGTAAACGAGATGCAGGTCATGTAGGTGGCTCTCAATGGGGATTTCCAGCCGGGGGCCATCCGCATTGGCGAAACGTGCTTCCAGCACAGCCACGAATACATCAAAAGCATCGTGCCACCGGTAGCTTAGCTGGCAACCGTCACCCACGTAGTGAACAGTGGCATCGTCCGAGACGAATGGTAACGGATGGTTGGGCGCAAACGGCCATCTGCTCACCTGTGTGAGCGGCGTATCGGCTCGCTTAAAAAAGGGAGTAAAAGGGGTTTTCATTCCATGATTTGTCGGTTTGTATCAGCCCGACGCCGATCGCCGGGGGCTCCGCCGACTGGTTGGCCATCGGGCTGAAGGGTTAAACGGATAGGGTATCTCATACGGTCTGTGTTTTTTTCAATGTGGCTGTTCCATCGGTACGGCATCAAATTGTATACTACGCTGCTGTATGGCCATTGCCGCTGCCGTGTGCACGGGAATAACCGGAGAAAGGCCCAGGTGTCCGAGGAGATTGGCGAGCCGTTGTTCCAGGGTACCACCTACCACAGTGGCGGTAATTCCCGTATCGGAGTAAGCCTGCAGCAGCCGCTCTTCGGACGCATACCGGAACCTCTCAGAGGTTGGCCGGTGGCCGTCTGCCACGAAGGGGAACTCCAGTGGCAGGTGGAAGAAACGGTCATAATGCGTCTGCGCATATGCCTTTACCACCGCTTCGAAACTGCGGATCTGGTGCCGGAAGAGTGTCCACTCCAACGGGTGGAGCAGTTTTTTCAGTTTCATGAGCCAGGGGCTTTCGGCAGGGTCTGCGCCCGTGAGCAACCGGGTACTACCATACAACCATTCCTGGAGGCTGCATCCGTCCGAGATAAAACGATCCCCCAGTGCGGCTTCAGCACGGATACGTTCTTCGAACCGCTTCATGCCCAGCACCATCAGTTCGTGGAAGCGGCACTGACGAAGGGTCTTGCCCGGAAAGATCTCCGGCAGCAGTTCCCGCATGGTACGGGCATGGGTGAGCGGGATGCCGCTGGCGATGCTGAGCGCCAGGGCGGTCGTGGTCTTACCGGTACAGTAGGTACCGCTGATGACTATTCGCATGTGTTTTGTCGCTTTAATCGGTGTGCAATGGTGAATTTTCCGGAAATGGTACCCAGCTGGCTCTCAAGCTCTACGACCCGCCATAGGCCGCCGCCCATGGGCACGGTGTTGACGTCAAGGAAACGGATGCTGGCGCGGTAGCAGTCTTTCCATACGGCCCGGTCATACCGGATAGACATCGTGCGCAGCCAGATATTGGTGCAGTCCTCGCGTGTCGTGTTTTCCAGTGTATAGAGCAGGATCTGCATCAGCTGGCCGGTCACGCTGAGCACATCGGTAGGGATGATTGCCGGCCGCGCCGAAAACAGGCCCTGCCGGTCGCCGCTATAGTAGTCCTGGCGGCTTATGTACGCTGAGCATGTTCCCGTCGAGGTGTTGCACTGCACATCGGCGATTGTATTCCGGCGCAGTTTATATCCGTGGTTGTACATCGTAGGCCGATTGAGCGGCCATACGGCCGCCGGATCGAACCGGCCCCACCGGCTATCCGGGTGGTCGGCCACCAAAGCCATTTCCACATCGCCCAGCCAGATTGTGATCGGACTGAGGATGCCGTTCGAGGCGCGGAATGTCCACTCCGGATTCCCGAGCTTACATCGGAAGGGAAGGCATGCCTGCGCTTCCAGTGCAACGCTTTTCCGGAGTTTCATCCGTACCTGCTGGAGCATTGACAGACTCACCTGCTCGGCATCCAGCTTGAAAAGGTATACCAACGTGTATTCGGTAAGCATGGAGGCGATGGCGGTATACTCAATGCTGCCGAGATGGGGCGGCCCATCCGGCCGGGGCGGGCCGTCATAGCGGATGGTGAGCGTGCCCGAAAGCTGATCGGCATCACACCGGAAGGAACTGACCTGCCAGTGGAAATGCCGGTAACCATTGGTAAAATAACGATTGCTGTCGCTGCCCAGGAAATCGGTTGCGTCTTGATAGGTGGTATTCATGGCTGTCCGTTTTTAATGAAATACAATACTACCGAGGCCAGCGCTCATCGCGTAACGGCTGCCGCCGGATACCGTATTTTTTTTCCGGATTTCCCGAAAAAACGGACAGCAATTGGCGTATTTTTCCGGAGAAGCCGTTACAACCGCAGCAAGCCCCTGTTTTTTTGGGTTTTAAGTCAAAATTTGCTGCTTTGCCAGCTGTAACCGGAAATTTAAATGGCCAACGGGTTTTGGCTTTTATCAATTATGCATTACCTTTAAGTGTTTAACCAAACACATCCAATTATGCAAAACCAAAATCGACTGTTTGATTTAATCAGATCTGTGTCACCAAGCCACATGAACCTCGCCAATGAAATCAGTGAATTGCTGGAAATCAGCCTCACCGCAGCCTATGACCGCATGCGGTGCAGTGTGCCGCTCAAATTTGAAGAAGCATGCCTGCTGTGCCGCCGCTATGGTATCTCGCTGGATACGGCGGCAGTCCATGAAACTGACACTGTGCCCTTCCGGTATATGCCCCTCGCTGCGGAAGGACCTGAACGGTATCTGCGGTATATGAAGGGGCTGGAGGCCGCCATGGAACGTCTCTCCAAGGGTGAAAGCAAGGAACTGAAATTCGCCGCCGACGATATTCCGATATTCCATTTCATGCCCTATGCGGAATTGACCTATTTCAAGCTCTACGCCTGGAACCGCACGATGAACGACGTGAAGGGCAGCTATGAATGGTTTGTGCACTCGGCGGATCGGCCAGAATTGCGGGAAATATTCCGCAGAATCGCCTCGGCCTACCTTCAGGTGCCCACCATTGAAATCTGGACAGAGGAAACCCTCGATCCGGTGCTCCAGCTGATGGCCCACTACCGCGATCTGGGGGATTTCAACACCGATACGCTCGCAAAGCTCTGTGGCCAGCTGCTGGACCTTATAGGCCGGATGGAGAAATGGGCTGCCGTATCCGCAAAAGGAGATGATAGGGGCGTGCCTTATCATCTATACCTGTCTCCGGTTAACCTGGGGAACAGTATCATGCTGACGCAGTGCGATGGCGTGGAATCCGTACGGATGAAGTTATATACCATAAACAGCATCGCAACCTGCGACAGCAGGCTGTGCGGGGAAACGGGAAAATGGCTGGTTCAGACAATATCGAAGTCAACTCACCTGAGTGGTTCATCAGAGGTGCAACGTACGGTTTTTTTTAATTCAATGAAACAGAAGGTAACCGACTTGACCGCGTAAGCGGATTGATTTAATTTTATTTTTTTTAACCTGCCATTCCTTCCGGAGCAACCTGATTCCAAGCAGTGAAGCGGTCTGTATTCAGCTCATCACGGGTGTTTTTTCGATTTGGTATCGGTGGCCGGGCTCACCGTTTGGGTGGCTTTAACACATCTATGTTATGTTAAAGCACATCGAAAGCCTTGATGGACGATTGCAGTCCATCGAGGAAAACCTGCGTCCCATTGCAGCAGTGGCCATCAGTCTGATCGAAAGCGGCCTGCTGGAACAACTTGCCGAATACCTGCCGGAAATCGCAGCCTTCATCCGCCGGACTTTTCCGAAGGATGAACCTAAAATGCACCTGCCCGAAGTATTGAAATATCTGGGCCTCAGTGAACGGACGTACTATCGCCGGATAGCGGATGGTAAGCTCACTCCCCGAAAGTGGGAAGGGCCGGATTTCTTTTACCCCAGCGATTTGGAAGAAGAACGCAAAGAGAGCAAGCGTCGCGGACGGATCTGACCTTCGTGGCACATCCATCCGGGATTAGGTATGGATGGGTTCGCCCTGCTTTCGGCTGCGGTTCGGCCAGCTGCCGAAG
>Ga0164243_10007325_pt1 | contig 16487 bp, 13 predicted proteins | sample OricompcompostOP_FD_108781 | JGI IMG/M metagenome (GOLD analysis project Ga0164243, IMG submission 108781) | Organic Plus compost microbial communities from Emeryville, California, USA - Original compost - Organic plus compost (OP) | ecosystem: Engineered > Solid waste > Mixed feedstock >...
GCTATCCATGGGCGAAACGCTGGCTTCCTGAGTATCGATGTTGAACCGCCACCTTCTGAGCGAGTGAATATGTCATTTGTTGTTGAACTGGCCTGCGACAGCCATGTGCATGTCATCGGCCCGCAAGATCGATATCCCATGTGCAAGGACCGGCCGTATACGCCCGCGCCAGCCGGCATCCCGGCGTTGCAACAGCATATGGACCGAATGTCCGTGGGCCGTGCTGTTATTGTGCAGCCCAGCGTCTACGGCACGGACAACCGGTGTCTGATCGACTGCCTGGAGGCCGAGCCCGAGCGTTTTCGCGCAGTAGCCGTAGTGCATCCCAAGGTGAGCGATGATGAACTGGCTTCCATGGCTGCCAAGGGTATCGTCGGACTGCGGATTAATCTGGAAAGCACGGGTGCTGACGACTTGTCCGTCGCGTTGGAGGCCATCCGCTACTGGTCATCCCGTTTGGCAGGATCAGGCTGGCATCTTCAATTGTATGCAGGATACAAAACAATAAACGCGGCACTGGCTCAATTGGGCACACTGCCCATACCTCTTGTCATTGATCATTTCGGACTGATACCCCCCGGGCTCGCGCTCAACCAATTGCAATCCGAAGCCCTATACAGGGGGCTGGCGGCGGGCGACGTGTACGTCAAGCTGTCGGGCGCCTATCGGGTCGGCGGCGTCGAGGACGCAGAAAAAATAGCCGGACTCGCTCACGCGCTGCTTGCGGCCAATGATGAACGAATTCTTTGGGCCAGCGACTGGCCGCACACCAATCGGGAAACTGGGAAACTGTCGACCGAGGTCAGTCGCTACAGGGATGTTCCTGCAGAAGCGCTGGTGCGAGAGCGATCAACCTGGCTTACGAGTTCACAGGTCAGTCAAAAAGTCCTGATTGACAATCCCGCGAGGCTTTATCGGTTCGACAGAGTGGCAACAACGGCGAAATAGGGCGGGATATTCGATAAAATACAGGTCACCATCGACAGCTTTGGTATTACATTCGAGAATGACCACGCAACCTCTTTTAATAAGCAGCACGCCGCACCGGTATCACTTGGGGAAAACGCCATGCCCTACGATCTAGACAATCGCCTGGTCATTGGCGTGGCATCAAGCGCTGTATTTGACTTGACCGATTCGGATGCAGTATTTAAACGGGACGGCGAGGAAGCCTATCGAAAATTCCAGGCGCATAACCTGAATTCGCCCTTGCCCAAAGGTATCGCATTTCCATTTATCAAGCGGTTGCTCTCGCTTAATGATTTGCGACCGGATCCGGAAGATCCGCTGGTGGAGGTGATCCTGCTGTCGCGCAACGATCCTGATACAGGATTGCGTGTCATGAAAACGATTGAGCATTACGGATTGGGTATCACGCGTGCTATTTTCATGCAGGGAAAATCGCCCTACGAATACATTCCTTCATTGAATATTTCGCTGTTTCTGTCTGGCAATAAATCGGACGTGGACGAGGCCATCAAATCCGGCTATCCGGCAGGCCATGTGCTGGATTCAAAATTTGACGATGACGAAGAAGACAAGGCACTGCGCATCGCCTTCGACTTCGATGGCGTTCTGGCCAGCGATGAATCAGAAAGCATTATGCAGGCGTCGGGCTTAAGCGACTTTCATGCGCATGAGGTGGCAAATGTGATGAATACGCACAGCCCGGGCCCCTTGCAGGAGTTTTTGATTCGGGTATCGAAAATACAATCGATCGAGGAAGAGTTCAAAAAGCTGAATCCCGATTACGAGAATCGCTTGCGGGTTTCTCTGGTGACCGCCAGAAATGCGCCTTCGCATGAGCGGGCATTAAATACGCTGAAGAACTGGGGCGTGATGACCAATGACGCTTTTTTTCTTGGCGGCATTGCGAAAAAACATGTGTTGGGCGTGCTCAAGCCGCATATCTTTTTTGACGACCAGTCTGCTCATCTGGAATTGACCAGCTCGCTTGTGCCTTCGGTGCATATTCCGTTTGGCATTACCAATAAGGACGTGCTCAAAGCCCCAGAGCCGCCAGGCGCCTGATCCTTAAGGCGCTGGCCGCTGATCGGCGCAGGACTACGAATTCCCTTCTGCATGTGACGGACTGGCGTCGCGATCCAGTGGATAAATCGGCCTGGACAGATGGCGAAACGGAAAAATGCCGTAGTCCGAGCTGCAAACGCCAGGGCCTGCAATCAGCACGATGTGCCTGGCGTCTTTCTCAAAACCGGCCCTGAAGTGCTGGCGCGACTTGATCAACACATATTTCTTGCTGAATGGATCAATGCCAGCGTGAGTAAACACGCCGACATCGTACGGCTCTTGCGGCTTTTCCGAGATAAAGATGGTGACACCGTTGCTTTCCATAACAACCGTGCGGCCCAGGCTTAACCACATGCCGGTGAACATGGGGCCGGTGATCTGAAAATTGCCATCTGTGATATTGCTGATAGTCCCGGTTATTTGCAGCGGCTGTCCTTTGAGGCCGAGCTCTGGCATATCGGTCTTGCCGCCAAGATCAATGGTCAACGTTGCGCCAACGCCCGCCTGGATCAGGGTGTCGACCGCTTGTGGATCCCAGATCGGGCCGGCAACCACGTCTGTGAGTTCCTGCTTCATGACTTCTTCCAGCACGGCCATGACATCTGTGACGCCACCTGCACCGCAATTATCGCCATGGTCCACCAGAATAACCGGACCGTGTTCCAGCTGCTTGGCTTTGGCAATGGAAGTCGTCAGTGGTTCGACTTCGTACACGAAGTCGTCTCTTCTGGACCAGGCCATGTCGCACAGTTCGTCCAGTAATCGTTCCGCTTCTGCTTTTTTTGATTTTTCTGCAACGATGACCACTGACAGGCCTACGTGAGGGATATCGGCCAGAGGAAATCCGCCAAAGACAGAAGCATTGAGTACCATACCCTCTGCTTCGGCTTTCATGGCTTTGTTCATGATGTCCTTCATTGGCTGGCTGGCGGGTGTCTGTTTCAGCATGTGCGTGAGCATTGGCAGACGGCGCCAGACAATAGTGGTTTCCAGCTTTTCAAACAGGATACGTTTAAGTGTACGTGTGGCCCGTTCCCCTGTTTCGTAGATGTCGACGTGGGGATAAGTGCAGTAGCCCGTAATAACGGTGGCATGTCGAATGAGCGCATCGCTGAAATTGGCATGGAAATCCAGGGCGACCACGACAGGTACCGATGCTGGCGTAACCGCCCTGATTCGGCGCAAGAGTTCACCTTCGGCATCTGGATAGCCTTCCGCGACCATGGCGCCATGCAGATCAAGCAGGACGGCGTCGCATCCCTTTTGAACGGCCGCGACAACCGTCTCTGCAATATGTTCAAACGCGGCTTTCTGCACCGTGCCACTGGGGACCGAGTTGGCAAGAATGGCAAATTCTACCTCTGCGCCCAGTGATTCTGCCAGATCCAAATAGGCGGCTGCAGCGCTGTTTGTGTTTTCGCACAATTGCTTTGCACGTTGGCCATAAGCGGGCCCATCGGTTTGTGTGCCGCGGCAGAACGAAGCCAGTTGGGTGGGGATCGGTGAGAAGGTATTGGTTTCATGTCGAACCAGTGCGACGACAACTTTCATGCTGCTATCCTGTGTGTGAAGGGGGGGTATTACTGTTTTTCCAGACCGGAAGCGTCGACCAGTTCCTTGTAGCGCCGGGTTTCTTCGAGAATGAACTGGCGGCTTTCGGCCGGCGGGCTCAGGACTGCCTCATAGGCGAACATATTTAATGCATCTGTGAAGTCTTTGTCATGCTCTCCTTTTTTCAGCGCCTGATAAAACTTTTCGATCAGCTCGGGCGGAGTACCATTTTTCACGACGACTGAGAGATTGGATTTGACGGTCAGGGCAGCCGGATCATCGTAGGACTGTGTTTGAAGTTTGGGGATTTTTTTCAGTGGTTGTGTTTGCAAAACAGCCAATGGTTTCACTTTGCCACCGTCGTAATATGACATCGACGACCCCGCTACATCGATATGCGCCGTGGTCACACCACCGATCAAATCCGAAACGGCAGGTGGAGAACCGCGGTAGGGAATGATTTCAAAATCGAGCTTGTTGGTTTTTTTCCATTTATCCAGGGCGAGATAAGCCGCACCACCGATGGTGTTCACACTGATAGAAGCCTTGTTCGGATTGGCGATAATGAATTTCTTGAGATCCTCCATCGAGTTAAATGGACTATCTTTTTTAACGATCAGCCAGTGGGCATAAGTATTGAGGACAGTGACGCTGGTGAAGTCCTTATCGGCGTCATACCGAGGGGATTTAAGCAGAAAGTTGTTTATATTCAGCGTGTTGTCGCTGGCCACGAAAAGGGTGTAGCCGTCTGCTTTGTCCTTGAGTACCGATAGCGCAGCAGGGATTGTGCCGCCCCCCGCGATATTTTCGACGACCGCGGTGTTACCCAGATTTTCTGACAATTTTTTCGCGACGAGCCGTCCAAGAATATCTGCGGAGCCACCGGGTGGATACGGGACGACCACTCTGAACGGCTTGGCGTTGGGCCAGTCGCTTTGGGCGGCATGAACGGACAGCCCTGTGCTGGCGGTGACAACAAGCGACAGGCTTAGTAAGATTTTCAAAAACTTCATTTTGTCTCCAATTTTTGGAATGAAATATTTAATAAAGTGGAATTTATAGTTTAATTTTCAGTATTGAATATGTCTAATATATAATTTATCTAATATCCATTTAAATAAAGTATGGTATGGACGAACACCAATTGCGCTGCTTTGTGATGGTGGTAGAAACGGGCAATCTTTCAAAAGCGGCCCGACTTTTGAATATGACGCAACCACCCCTGAGCATCTTGATCCAAAAGCTGGAGCAATCTCTTGACGTAACGCTGTTTAATCGACAGAAGAACCGTCTGGTGTTGAGCGAACCGGGCAGGCTGTTCTATACCCGGGCCAAAGACCTTCTTGCGTCGTTCAAGACCCTGCGCCAGGATGTGAAAAATAACGCTGCCGGGACAGAAGGAAACGTGTCCATTGGGTGTTCAACCGCAGCCAGTCTGTTTATTCTTCCGCAAGTGATGCGGCGCATCCAGGATGACAAGCTGAATATCACTGTCACTGTTCGGGAGGGAGAAAGTGCGCATATTGTGAATTGCATTCGCAATAATGAACTTGATGTGGGGATCATCAGGACTCGTTTCCATGCAGAGGATTTGGTGACCCGCCCCCTTGTTACCGAGCCGCTGATGCTTGCGGTACCTGTACATCACCCTTTGGCGGAAAAACGCAACATCACGTTATTTGATCTGGCGCAGGAAAATTTTCTTTTACATTCCAGCACTGATAGCAATGGTATACGCGAGCATATTCTCGAAGCATGCAATGTTGCGGGGTTTAAACCGAGAATTATCTATTCGGGAAATGAAACATTGCCGATGTTGCTGATGGTAGAGCAAGGCATTGGTATCAGTTTTGTTCCCCAAATGTTCGAACGGATATGTTCAGGGCGCAGCTTGCGTTTTATCGAATTGACTCAGCCCATATTGACCAGTCAGTTGAGCCTGGTCACAGTGAAAACACATATCGAATCGGCCGTGACCACGCGGTTTCTGGGAATCGTTGCCGAGGTATTGGACTCTAGCGGGAAGATGTGATATCGCGGGCGAGACCCCGTAAGAGTTCAAACGGGGAGCGCATTGTCCGCTCCTCCCCCTGCGCCAGCGATTTTATCCAATTGTTCAATTGCTTCCTCGGGCAGAACCAGCTCAGCTGCGGCGAGGTTTTCTCGTAAATGCGCCGCGGAAGATGTCCCGGGAATCAGCAGGATGTTGGGCGACCGTTGCAGCAACCAGGACAGAGCCACTTGCATAGGAGAGGCTGCCAGCCGTTCGGCGACCTGCGATAGCGCGGAAGATTGCAAGGGTGAGAAGCCGCCCAACGGGAAATAGGGCACATAGGCGATCCCGTCTCGCGCGAGATCGTCAATCAGTTCATCATCTTTGCGATGAGCCAGGTTGTAATGATTCTGGACGCAAACGATATTGCAGATGCTGCGCCCTTGTGCAACCTGCGTGGGCGTGACGTGGCTCAATCCGATATGCCGGATCAGGCCTTGCTGTTGCAATTCGGCCAGCACAGTCAATGGCGCTTCGATGGAGCCCTCTGCTGTGTCCTGCGTGGCCGACAGCATGCAGCGAAAATTGACGACCTCAAGCGTGTCCAATCCGAGATTGCGCAGGTTGTCGTGGACGGCCTGCGTCAGCGCTTCGCGCGAGAACGCGGGATTCCATGAGGCATCTTCGCCGCGAACGGCGCCGACTTTGGTCACAATGACCAGATCTTCCGGGTAGGGACTCAACGCCTCGCGAATAAGGTGATTCGTAATATGCGGTCCGTAGAAATCGCTGGTGTCGATGTGATTGACGCCGTGTGCAACAGCCTGGCGCAGGACTTGAAGGGCGGCATCGCGGTCCCGGGGCGGCCCGAATACGCCGGGGCCCGCCAGTTGCATCGCGCCATAGCCGATGCGATTGACCGTGTGATGGCCCAGAGAGAAGGTGCCGGCTTTTGAGAGGTTGTTCATGAGTATTCCTTTTGTGAATGGCCGATTGTTTGCAATAACGATTGTCATATATTAAGCCTTTAATATTGCTATGATAATTCGTCATAATCCGTACGGTGTGTGCGGATTTGCGCACAATAAAGGGACGGTGGCATGAAGATTGATCTGGGTGATTTGAATGCGTTTGTGGCAGTCGCGCGAGCCAAAGGCTTTCGCAGCGGCGCAAGAAAAAGCGGCAACAGCGCTTCTGCTCTTAGTGAAGCGATCCGCAGGCTGGAAGCGCAGTTGGGCGTCAGATTGCTGCACCGGACCACGCGCAGCGTCGTGCCTACCGAGGCGGGCAAGAGTTTGCTGGCGCGGCTGGATCCGGTAATGGCTGAGATGGAGGCTGCACTGGATGCGGTTAATGTCTTCCGAGAGCAGCCCGCCGGCACATTGCGTCTGAATGTGCCGGTTAGTGTTTCTCGATTGGTGCTCGCCGATATCGTGCCGCGGTTCCTTGCTGCCTATCCCGATATTGTCCTCGAAATATTCTCGGACGAAAACTTCGTCGATATCATCGAAGCCGGCTGTGACGCCGGGATACGATATGACGAACGGCTGGAACAGGACATGATTGCCGTGCCCATCGGTCCGCGTATCCAGCGCTTCGCTGCTGCTGCGTCCCCGGCGTATCTTGAGCAATTCGGGATGCCGGATCATCCTCGTGATTTGCTCAATCATTCCTGTTTGCGGATGCGCTTTCCCAGCGGTGCCATGCCCGCCTGGGAGTTCGAGTGTGAGGGTGAACGACTGCAGGTGGAAGCAACGGGGCCACTGATCGTTGAAGCCGGAGGCGCGTCGGACTTGGCCGTGGACGCGGCGATTGCGGGTAGCGGCATTGTGTTTCTTTTTGAGGATTGGCTGAGGCCTCATCTGGACCGGGGTGCTTTACTGCCCGTGCTCGAGCTATGGTGGGTCAGCTTTTCCGGGCCGTTCCTTTATTATTCAGGACGGCGTCTGGTGCCATCGCCCTTGCGGGCATTTATTGACTTTATCAAGACAGATCACAAGAAATAACAAGACTTACCCCGTAGTAGTGTAGCGGGAACCCGAGAGCATTGTATTTTGTCCCTTATTCGCTGGACCGGTTGATGTGCCGTTCGATCAATTTGACAGATAGTCGCGCATCGCGGGCTTCCAGCGCTTTGACAATATCCATATGATCAAGCGCGCTTTGCAGCAGGGCATCGCGTGATTGCCATACCGCGTGGGATGACCCGCCAAGCCGTTGTCGCAGGTCTTCGATCATTCCTTCAATGACGGGGTTGCCGCTGGAAGAAAAAAGAAGAACGTGGAATTTGTTGTTAATTTCGTTCTGCTCGGTGCGCGTGCCATGTTCTGCGGCCTTGTGAAATTCTTCGGCCAGCTTTCTGAGTTGGGCAAGTGATCGCTCGTCGATGTTTTTGGCGACATGACCGATTGCTTCTTTTTCAAGCAGGATACGTGCTTCGCGAACATGCTGAATGGTCTCGGCATCGGGCGCATAGACGCGGTAGCCGCGATTGGGTGCGTGCTCCAGCACCTGGCGTAATACGAGTTCGGCGAGCGCACGACGCGCGTCAAAACGGGATGCCTTGAACCGCTCTTCGATGTCACCCAATCGTATCCACTCTCCCGGCCGAAAGCCGCCGTTACGGATTTCCTGGGCGATTTCATCGCCCAGCATACGTGGCACTTTACCTCGTACTTTTGCCATAAGGCTTCGTTCCTTTCGCGCTGTTTTAGCGCAGCTGTTGTGCGTGGATAACATTATACCTTGTATGGGCGCAATTTTGTGCGTATACTTTGTGCATAACATTTATGCGCATAAATATGAGGAGTGTTAATGAGCGCCAACGCTGCGGAAGTAAGTCCGGAATCACGCGGAACCAATATGTACGATCTGGGGCATACCACCATTTTCTCCAGTCATAAGGACCCCCGTTTTGGTTTCTGCCTGTATGTGCCGCGTGCCGTCATGGAAGGTCCGGCGCCAGAGCTGGTTGTTGCTGTTCATGGCACGGGTCGCACCATTACGGAATACCGCGACGCCTTCAGTCATTTTGCACGCTGGAATAACTGCGTCATTTTGTGCCCGCTCTTTCCTGTGGGGGTTCGGGGGGATGACAATCGCAATGGATACAAATACATTCAGGAAGATGATATTCGCTATGACCTCGCCGTACTGGATATGGTCGAGCAAATCAATCAGCGTTACGATTTCCAGTTCAAAGACTTTGCTTTGTTCGGCTTTTCCGGGGGCGGCCATTTCACGCATCGGTTTACGCTGCTGCATCCTACCCGAGTGTGGGCCGCTTCAATCGGCGCGCCTGGCTCTGTGACCTTGCTCGATCCCGATCGGGACTGGTGGGTGGGTACTCGCAATGTTGCAAACCTGTTCGATATTGAGATCGATGTACAAGCGCTGGCGCGCGTGCCGGTGCAGATGATCGTAGGCGATGCCGATACGGAAACCTGGGAAATTACGCATCGGCCCGGTGCAAATCACTGGATGGAAGGCGCCAATGATGCCGGGCGTACGCGTCCGGAGCGCCTGGATACGTTGCGCAAATCGTTTGAAGCCGTCGGCGTCAAAGTGCAGTTTGATGTGGTACCCGGGGTGTCTCATCGCTGGGAGGACTGCATCGACCAGATCACGGGCTTTTTTGCCGACATCCTGTCGCAGCGCCGCGCAGCGGCCCCAGATAAATAAATTGACCATTCCTCGGGCCTTCAACTGAAGGCCGATCAATCCAATCATAAAAACGGAGACTCGAACAATCATGAATAAACGCCTGCTTTCCTTTTTCGCCCTGGCCGCCCTCTCCGTCGGGGGCGTCTACGCTCAGACATTGAATGTCCAGATTCCGGCAGATCTGCGCAGTTCACAACCGGGCGTGAACCGGGACAGCACAGCCGATATGATTGTGGCACATTTGGTCGAAGGCCTGGTAGCCATTGATGATGTCGGTACGGTCAAGCCGCTTTTGGCCGAAAGCGTGGAAGAGTCCGGTGACGGGCGGACTTATACTTTCGCGTTGCGCAAGGGAGTGACGTTTCATAACGGCGAACCTTTGACAGCGCAGGATGTGGTCTGGACATGGCAGCATTACATGAAGCCGGACGGGGGCTGGCGCTGTCGCGCCGAATTCAATGGACGCAACGGAGTTCAGGTCACCGACGTAACTGCGGTGGACACCCATACGGTGAAGATGATGCTGGATAAGCCAGATCCGATGTTCCTGAGTACGCTGGCGCGGCCCGATTGTGGCATGACCGGCATCCTGAACAAGGCGTCGGTCAATGCCGACGGCAGCTGGAACAAACCGGTGGGTACCGGTCCTTTCGAGCTGGGCACCTGGAGCAAAGGCTCTTATGTAGAGCTGGTTAAATTCAAGGACTATGCCAGTCTTGACGGGAAAATAGATGGATATGTGGGCAACAAGAAGCCGCTGGTTGACCAGGTTCGGTTCCTGGTGGTGCCGGATGCGTCTGCGGCCAAAGCGGCGTTGATCCGGGGCGATCTGGATTTGATTCCGGATATTACCAGCAGCGATTATGAGGAGCTCAAGCAGAACCCCAATTTGCAGATTTCTCATAGCTATACTGCGCGACGCAATACGATTCTTCTGCAGATAGCCGATCCAATGATGACCAAGCCGCTGCGTCAGGCGATTGCGGCCGCCATTGATGCCAAGTCGCTGGTCGAGATGGTGACCAGTGGCCTGGGCAAACCCAATAATTCAGTCATTCCTGCCGGAACCCCTTCTTATACGTCGGTGCAGCAAGCCAGTTGGAAGTACGACCTGGATAAAGCCAGACAATTATTACAGAAGGCGGGATATCGGGGGCAGCAGATTTCGCTCATGACAAATAAGGATTATCCATCCATGTACAACGCGGCGATATTGACGCAAGCCATGTTGCAGCAGGCCGGTATCAACGTAAGGCTGGATGTGATGGACTGGGCTACCCAATTGGACCGCTACAACGCTGGTAAATACCAGATGATGGCATTCTCGTATTCGCCCCGTTTCGATGACGCCTTGTTGTACGAACACTTCATGGGCGATAAAAAAGTACAGAAACGCAAAGTGTGGGACAACCCGGCAGATCTGAAGCTGCTTGATGAGCTCATGGCGACCAGAGACCGGGCCAAGCGTCAGCCGCTGCTGGATCAATTGCATAAGGATTTTCTGGAAGATGTGCCCATGATCATGCTGTACAACGGTATCACGATTGATGCGACATCCAAAAAAATAAGCGGCTACACGAGCTGGCCCGGTTCTGCCGCAAGGTTGTGGCAGGTACGCAAGCAATAAACAGCCAAGAAGGCGCCTGAGCAGCAGCGAAGAACAGGCAGAAAACCGATAAACAGAAATCAGGTTATAGGATTGACGGGATCAGGATATGTATGACGAAAATGTTTTGCCGTTTGTGAAAATAAATGGCGGTCCACGGGAGCGCGGGTGCCAGCATGGCGAGCAGGCGAAAGACCGTATCCGCCAGGCAGCCGATTTTTATGTTGGTCTGCTGACCCGACGTGACATCAATCCGCAGCGGTTGCAGGCGCTGACCCAGGCATTTTTGCCAGCTATCGAAGCGTTTGATCCCACGTATGTAGAAGAAATGCGGGGGATTGCAGAAGGCGCGCAGATTCCTTTCGAGCATGTGGTGGTGATCAATGCCAGGCGCGAGTTGCTTATGTATGCCCGCATGCAGCAGGATAACCAGGCACCGGACGGATGCACGGCAGCGGTCGTACTGCCTGAGATGTCTGCCGATGGTGTATTGATGCATGGGCAGAATTGGGACTGGCGGGTCGAGTGTGCCGAAACGTGCATCGTCATGCATATCGAACGGCACGATGGGCCCGATATCCTGGTTTTTACCGAGGCGGGACAACTTGCCCGTTCGGGATTTAATGCGGCTGGAATCGCCATTACCGGAAACAATCTGGAATGCGACAGGGCGGCCATGCGCAACGGTATCCCGCTGCCGCTGATCCGTCGCAAGGCCCTGGAAACCCCGCATTATGCGCACGCGATCCGGGCGGTCTACCACAGTCCAAAATCGGTCGCCAACAATATGATGCTCAGCCATCGTGATGGAGAAGCGGTAGATATTGAATGTGCACCCGACGAAAGTTTTTTGTTGCATCCCGACAACGGCCTGCTGGTTCACGCCAATCATTGGGAAAGCCAGGTCGCGCTTATCAAGCTGCGCGAAACGCTGCCCAGTCCTGATTCCATCTATCGTGGTCGCAGAGTACTCAGGCACCTGACGCAGTCAGCGGGCAAAGTCGATTTTGACACGTTTCGTCAGGCCTTCATGGACAAATTTGGCTATCCGTATGCCGTGTGTCGGCCTCCGCAAAAGGCCACCACGGGAGATCATTTAAGCGCGACCGCCGCCACGGTGTTGATGCGACCCGCCGAAGGCGTAATGGAAGTGTCCATTCTGCCGGCAGTGCGGCCGGTCTTTCAGCGTTTTACGATTTCTGTCTGAAGCGGAGCGACGCGTCATGCTGCGATTTATATGTGCCCGGATGGCCATGGCAATACCCACGCTATTAATCGTGGGTATCACCGTATTCATGCTGATTCGCCTGATTCCGGGTGATCCTGCCGCATTGATGCTGGGTGATATGGCCGATCCGGCCAGTCTTGAAGAGTTGCGCCGACACCTGGGGCTGGATCGTGGCCTGTTCGAACAGATGGCCATCTGGTTCGGCAATGTGTTCAAGGGAGACTTGGGGGTGTCCATTTCGACCGGACAACCCGTTACGCCGCTGGTCCTGCAGCGGTTTGCCATTAGTGCCCCGATTGTCCTGTGCGCGGTGCTGTTTGCCAGTATGGTCGCCGTCCCGTCAGGCATGATCGCCGCCTGGCGCCAGAACACGCTGTCCGATACGATGCTGGTGGGCACGGCCACATTGCTGCTTTCCATTCCGACTTTCTGGCTCGGGCTGCTGTTTCTATTGTTCTTTGGTCTGCATCTGGGATGGCTGCCGGTCGTGGGTTACGTTTCTCCCATGGATGATTGGCGCGGTGGTCTGATGTATCTGATCATGCCGATCACCACGCTGTTTTTGCATGAAATCGGCGTGATTCTGAGGATGGCCCGGGCCTCTACGCTGGATGTGCTGCGCCTTGATTACGTGACGCACGCCCGGGCCAAAGGCTTATCTGAAGCGAAGGTGCTTTGGTGTCATACCTTCAAAAACGCATTCGGTCCCACCTGGACATTGATTGGCCTGGTACTGGGCAATCTGCTGGGCGGCGTTGCCGTAGTCGAAACTGTGTTCACGATTCCCGGCCTGGGACGGTTGCTGGTCGACGCAATTTTCGCGCGTGACTATCCGGTGATTCAGGGTTGTCTGTTGTTCATCGCTCTGATCTATGTCCTCGTTAACCTGCTGGTAGATCTGTGCTATCCCATTTTTGATCCGCGAGTCGCTGTCTCATGAAGTTCAAGCCAAATACTAATCTTCTGTTGGGTTCTGTGCTGTGCGGAATCATTTTGCTGGCCGCGTTGGTGGGGGCATTCTGGACTCCTTTCGATCCCATGAAACCCGATTTTGCGCACCGGTTGCTGGCGCCTGATGCCACCTATTGGCTGGGGACCGATGAGTTTGGGCGCGATGCGCTCAGCCGTATCATGTATGGGGCGACCACCAGTGTGGGCATCAGTTTTATGACAGTTGCCATGGCGATGTTCGCGGGCACGGTGCTCGGATTGATCGCAGGCTACGCACGCGGTTGGGTGGATCGCATTATGATGTGCTTCACTGATGCGTTACTGGCCTTTCCCGGCATGCTATTGGCACTCGGCCTGCTGGCGGTGCTCGGAGCCAATAAATACGGGATTGTCGTTGCCTTGGGAATCGCCTATATGCCTTCGGTGCTGAGGCTGGTGCGTGGCACTGTGCTGCCTCTGAGGGAACGCGAGTTTGTCCATGCCTCGCGCGTGATGGGCAATTCTGAGTTTTTTATTGTATTCAGGCATATTCTGCCCAACTGCTTCGGTCCCATGATGGTGCTGGCCACATCCATGTTCGGCTGGGTGCTGCTGGCCGAGAGTTCCCTGAGTTTCCTGGGGCTGGGTGTGCCTCCGCCGGCGCCCACCTGGGGCAATATGCTCGCTGGAAGTCGCCCGTTTATGACACAGGCGTCGTGGCTGGGTATTTTCCCCGGATTGTGTATTTCGATGACATTGCTTGGAATCAATCTGCTGGGCGATGCACTGCAGGACAAGCTTGATCCGTATTCCCGGGGGAAAGAATGAATCACACCTCACTTCTGGAAGTGTCCAGTCTGCAGCTTGAAGTGCGCCAGTCGGCAAAGCCGGTCGTGGATAATATAACCTTTACTGTCGAGCGTGGCGAGATTGTCGGTATTGTCGGCGAATCGGGTTCAGGCAAAAGCCTGACTGCGAGGGCTGTCATGCGTCTGGAGCCGCCAGCGATCCGGCGCGCAGCCGGCCGCATCCTGTTTGACGGACAGGATGTGACCACGATGTCGGGCAAAGCCTTGCGTCAGATGCGCGGCGCCAAAGTCGGCATGGTATTTCAGGAACCCATGACCTCCCTGAATCCGTCCATGACAATTGGCCGGCAGCTTGATGAAGGTCTTGCGCTGCACAGCAAATTATCTGCTGCACAGCGGCGTGAGTTGACGCTAAAGATGCTGACGCGGATCGGCATCCAGAACGCAGAGAAATCACTGGCAGTCTATCCGCATCACTTTTCTGGCGGCATGCGCCAACGTATTATGCTGGCTGCAGTCATGTTGATGCGACCCGCGCTGCTCATCGCCGACGAGCCTACGACTGCGCTGGATGCGATTGTTCAGCGCGATGTGCTCGAGCTGATGGTAGAGCTGACGCGCGAACAGGGCACGGCAGTCCTGCTGATTAGCCATGACTTACCCATGGTTGCCCGCTATACGGACAGAATTATTGTGATGGAACATGGACGTATCGTTGAACAGGGCGCTACCGCTGACGTGATTGCCAGACCTGAGCATCCATACACCCGTAAGTTGCTTTCTTCTTTGCCTGTCCGGGGGCCGGCTCGCGACATTGATCGCAAGGCAACCCCAGTCGTTCAGACGCGGGATATTGTGGTCGACTATCCGGGTCGTGGCGGCTTGTTCAGCAAGGATGCGGGTGTGCGGGCGTTGCATGGCATTGATCTGGAAATTCATCCTCGTGAGGTTCTGGCACTGGTCGGCGGCTCGGGCTCCGGCAAAACGACATTGGGCTGGACGATTGCCGGACTGCTTAAAAAGACCAGCGGGCAACTGGCGTTCTCGGGTGAACCGATTCAGCGATCCAGTCCCGGCTGGCGTCAGTATCGGCATGAATGCCAAATGGTCTTTCAGGATCCGTACTCATCACTGGATCCAAGAATGACAATCCGCCAGTTGCTGGCCGAATCTCTGCGTACTGTACCGCAAATGGATGATCGGGCCCGAAACCGCAGGATTGATGAGATTCTTGACGAAGTAGGGATGCCTGCGCAGGAATATGCCGAGCGTTATCCTCATGCGCTTTCGGGAGGCCAGCGCCAGCGTATCGCCATTGGACGGGCTCTTTCCAGAAGACCAAAGTTTGTGGTGGCCGACGAGCCGGTTTCCGCCTTGGACGTTACCGTACGCGCGCAGATCCTGAAGCTATTTTCCGATCTTCAGCAACATTACGGCTTTTCCTGTTTGTTTATCAGCCATGATTTGGCGGTGGTGGAGCAGGTGGCCGATCGGGTCGCGGTCATGCAAAATGGTCGCATCGTAGAGGCGGGCACTCGCGACGCGGTGTTTGATCACCCCCGGCACACCTACACGCGCAAATTGCTGTCAGCCATTCCCTTGCTGGAAACCACTGCGACCGGCGGTGTTCAGACCCGCTGGCGATTTCAGCCTGATGACCCTGCTACAGGCGCGGAGCACGAAGATTGAAAGCTGATGTCGTCGTTTTGGGAGCCGGTATTATTGGTGTTTCGGTGGCGCTGCATCTACAGGCGCGAGGGCGTGATGTGGTCCTTCTTGACCGGCGGGAGCCCGGGATGGAGACGAGTTTTGGCAATGCGGGTTTGATCGAACGCTCCAGCGTGATTCCCTATGCATTTCCGCGCAATGCAAGTTTATTATTTGCCTATGCATTTAACCGGAGGACAGATGTTCGCTATCAGGCGCGTTTTTTGCCAAAAATAATATCTTGGCTTGCACGATATTGGTGGCATTCGTCGCCGGCCAGGCTGGCTCAGGCTGCCGCGGCTATGTTGCCGCTTATTGAGCAGAGTGTTCTCGAACACGACGAGCTGGCTCGAGCCGCCGGCGTTACGCGTCTGTTTCGACGGACCGGCTGGATCGAATGCTTGCGCAGTGACGCCTGGTTTCTGCGTGCGCAGGCGGATGCTGAAAAATTGAAATCCTATGGGTTGCGCTATCGGATTCTGGATGTGCCGTCGTTGCTGCGTGAAGAGCCACATCTGAAGCCGGGCATGGCCGGGGCGATTCATTGGGAAGATCCGGTCACAGTGAGTGATCCAGGCGCGCTGGTACAAGGGTACGCGGATCTGTTCATGAATCGCGGCGGGCGAGTGCTGCGAGGCGATGCACTCACGTTGACGCAAAATGAACCGGAATGGACGGTGCAGGCTGAAGCGGCGTCGTTGCGGGCACGCGAGGTTGTGGTGGCGCTGGGGCCGTGGTCGGCAGACCTGCTCAAATCGCTGGGGTATCGCATTCCAATGGCCGTCAAGCGCGGATACCATCAGCATTTTCGTGTGCCCGAAGGCAGCGGGTTGAATCATCCGGTTGTGGATGTGGAAAACGGCTTTGTGTTGTCGCCCATGACAAACGGCATCCGTTTGACTACCGGCATTGAGCTTGCCCCTAGAGATGCCCCTGCCTCGCCAGTACAACTGGCTAAGGCGACCGCAC
>Ga0164243_10007327_pt1 | contig 16485 bp, 12 predicted proteins | sample OricompcompostOP_FD_108781 | JGI IMG/M metagenome (GOLD analysis project Ga0164243, IMG submission 108781) | Organic Plus compost microbial communities from Emeryville, California, USA - Original compost - Organic plus compost (OP) | ecosystem: Engineered > Solid waste > Mixed feedstock >...
ATCGCGTTCCGCCCGGCGCGGGTGCTGATGCAGGACTTCACCGGCGTGCCGGCGGTGGTCGACCTCGCCGCGATGCGCGATGCCATGAAGCAACTCGGCGGCGATCCCGAGCGAATCAATCCGCTGGTGCCGGTCGATCTCGTCATCGACCACTCGGTCATCATCAACTTCTTCGGCAACAACAGGGCCTTCAAGGCGAACGTCACCGAAGAATACAAGCAGAACCAGGAGCGCTACCGCTTCCTGAAATGGGCGCAGGGCTCGTTCGAGAATTTCCGCGTCGTGCCGCCGGGCACCGGCATCTGTCACCAGGTCAATCTCGAATACCTGTCGCAGACGGTGTGGACCGCCAAGGGCGCGATCAAGATCAACGGCAAGGAACAGAACGCCGAGATCGCCTACCCCGACACGCTGGTCGGCACCGACTCGCACACCACGATGGTGAACGGCCTGTCCGTGCTCGGCTGGGGCGTCGGCGGCATCGAGGCGGAGGCGGCGATGCTGGGCCAGCCGTATTCGATGCTGCTGCCGGAAGTAATCGGCGTGAAGCTCACCGGCAAGCTGAAGGAAGGCGTCACCGCCACCGACCTCGTGCTCGCGGTCACGCAGATGCTGCGCAAGTACGGCGTGGTCGGAAAATTCGTCGAGTTCTTCGGTCCCGGCCTGAACGAATTGTCGCTCGCGGACCGTGCCACCATCGGCAACATGGCGCCGGAATACGGCGCGACCTGCGGTTTCTTTCCGATCGATGCGGAAGCGATCGGCTATCTCAAGAACACGGCGCGCGCGACGGCGCGCGTCGCGCTGGTCGAAGCCTATGCCAAGGCGCAGGGCATGTACCGCACCGCCCGGACACCCGACCCGGTATTCACCGACGTGCTCAAGCTCGATCTCGGCTCGGTCGCACCGGCGCTGGCCGGACCGAAGCGCCCGCAGGATCGCGTGCTGCTCAAGGATGTCCGCGAAGGCTTCCTGACGTCGCTCGAGAACGAGTTCAACAAAGCGGGCCAGGCCGAGAAGCGCGTGCCGGTCGAGGGCCGCAAACACGATCTCGGCCACGGCGACGTGGTGATTGCTGCGATCACCTCCTGCACCAACACGTCGAACCCCTCGGTGATGATCGGCGCCGGCCTCCTGGCGCGCAAGGCGGCAAAGCTCGGCCTCAAGTCGAAGCCGTGGGTGAAGACATCGCTCGCGCCCGGCTCGCAGGTCGTCGCCGACTATCTCGAAAAGTCCGGCCTGCAGAAGGATCTCGACGCGCTCGGCTTCAACCTCGTCGGCTTCGGCTGCACCACCTGCATCGGCAATTCGGGCCCGCTGCCGGCGGAAATCTCCAAGACCATCAACGAAAACGATCTCGTTGCCGCCGCCGTTCTGTCGGGCAACCGCAACTTCGAAGGCCGTGTCAACGCGGACGTGCGCGCGAACTATCTCGCCTCGCCACCGCTGGTGGTGGCTTACGCCATCGCCGGGTCGATGCAGGTCGATCTCGCCAAGTCGCCGATCGGTACCGACAAGAAGGGCAAGCCGGTCTTCCTGAAAGACATCTGGCCGACGACCCGCGAAATCAATGCTGTGATCAAGAGATTCATCACCAAGAGCGTATTCGCGCGCAAATACGCCGACGTGTTCAAGGGCGATACCAACTGGCGCAAGATCGCGGTCAAGGGTGGTCTCACCTATGCGTGGGATCAGGGCTCCACCTATGTGCAGAATCCGCCTTACTTCGCCGGCATGAAGAAGCAGCCTTCGCCGGTCGAGGACATGGTGGATGCACGCATCCTTGGCCTGTTCCTCGATTCCATCACGACGGACCACATCTCGCCGGCGGGCTCGATCAAGGTAACGTCGCCGGCCGGAAAATATCTGGTCGATCACAAGGTGCTGCCGGCTGACTTCAATCAGTACGGCACGCGGCGCGGCAATCACGAGGTCATGATGCGCGGCACGTTCGCCAACATCCGCATCAAGAACCAGATGGTGCCGGGCGTCGAAGGCGGTGTGACCATCCATTATCCGGATGGCGAACAGATGCCGATCTACGACGCGGCGATGCGCTACAAGACCGAAGGCGTGCCGCTCATCGTGTTCGCCGGCAAGGAATACGGCACCGGTTCCTCGCGCGACTGGGCAGCAAAAGGCACTGCGCTGCTCGGCATCCGCGCTGTCGTCACGCAATCGTTCGAGCGTATCCACCGCTCCAACCTGATCGGTATGGGTGTCGTGCCGCTGGTGTTCGAGGAAGGCACGTCCTGGCAGTCGCTCGGTCTCACCGGAAGCGAGCTGGTCACGATTCGGGGGCTGCATGGCGATCTCAAACCGCGCCAGAAGCTGACGGCAGAGATTGTGATGTCCGACGGCACGCTTCAACGCGTCCCGCTGATCTGCCGCATCGATACGCTCGACGAACTCGATTACTTCAAGAATGGCGGCATTCTGCAGTACGTGCTGCGTCATCTCGCGGCCTAGCAGCTCTCTCCAGGCTCATTCTAAGTTGTTTTGGATGATGCGCGCCGATCCCGGGTTTAGCCGGGATCGGCGTTTTCAGGGATGCTGGTCCACCGGCCGCTTCAACAATCCGTGACAGCGGATGTGTGTGATTTGAGTCAACGCGAGGGTAATGAATGCCGGTTCACGCTGCATTCCTGCCATAGGCAGGAAGCGCCGATGTGGCGGTCCATTCGGCAGTTTCCGCTCGGCGATATCCTCAACGTTTACCATTCAGCCTGCGCGAGTCGTTCGCAATCTATCTTTTGCAGCGGTACGAAAGGCCGTCCTGCGGCTTTTCCTGCGACCTGTTCACTGCGAATTGAGTAGGAGGTGAACGTGTTCACCTTTACTGGATATTATCAGCCGTCGTGACGGGATGGACGGTTCCTGATGATTAGGTGTCGATTGACTTTCGTGAAGAAGGTAGCCGCGACGGCATTTTTTGGCTGTGCGACGGTTGGTGTTGTTGTTGCGTCGGCTGCTGCGGAGGAAACCCGCGCCGTCCTTGAACTTTTCACCAGCCAGGGCTGCGATTCCTGTCCCGCCGCTGACAGGCTTTTGGGCGAGCTTGCGAAAGAGCCGAAGATGATCGCCATGACGGCGGCGGTCGATTACTGGGACTATCTCGGCTGGAAAGACACGCTGGCTTTGGCGGGACACGGCAATCGACAGCGTGCGTATGCGCGGGTGCGCGGCGACCGGGATGTGTTCACGCCGCAGGTAATTGTTAACGGCGCAGCGCAGGCGCTCGGTAGCGATCTTGCGCAGATCGAACGGGCCATTGCCCAGACGCGGCGGATCGCGGCGATATTATCCATCCCGCTCAGCCTGAAAGTGGCAGATGGCAAGCTGGTCATCAACGCGCCTGCGGGAAAGATCATGGAAAAATCCGAGGTCTGGTTGTGCCCGCTGTCGAAGGCCGTCAACGTGGCGATCACGCGCGGCGATAACAAAGGCAAGTCGATCACCTATCACAACGTGGTTCGCCGCTGGATCAAGATCGGCGAATGGACCGGTGGCGCCGCGTCGTGGACCGTGCCGATCGCGGATTGGAAAGTATCGACCGTCGACAAGGTTGCCGTCATCATACAGGAGGGCTCGGCCGCGGCGCCGGGGCCTATGCTCGCTGCAGCAACAACGTCGCTGCACTAGCGCTTTCCGGACTTTGATGGAATCAAGGCCGGGCTCCAGCTTTTTATTTTGATGCGTTTTCTTCCCGCGAACCGGCGCCCGCTTCGGTCAAAGCGCTTTAGCTCATCAAACCGGCGACTGAATTTTTGGTTACGGCCGAACCCGCTCCGGCCGTCGATATTGTCGCTGACGACGTGACACAGCCGCGCGCCGATCCTTGCGGGGGCGCACGCGCAACAAGTCTTGAGATGACACTCGAGAGCTAATTCAGCGTGGAGGTTGGTGTATTGCCGACGGCCCCAAAAAAACAAAAAAAGGGCCGACATGACATCGGCCCTAAAGTCGTTGGGGGATTGAACCTACGCGCCTCAAAGGTCCGGTCCCACAAGCTCGGGGGGCTGGGGGGCTGAGGATCCGAACCAGTGAGTAGACCGGACCCTGAGGCAACAGCCTCTACATCGCAATTCAGCTTGGCTAGTGCTGGGCCAAAATAGGGTTTTATTATGAACCGATTAACGAACGCGTGATGGTTCGGATCGCGGGTCTGTGACGCCGTCGTGACACAAAGCTTGCCGCGGCGCGCATTCGGGGCAATCATGACCAAAGCCGACAGCGAAACTGTTCGGCTCGTTCGCGGCGAATCGCATTTCTGCGATGCTGCGAGCGTGGGGGACCGGCAACGCCGGTTGTGTATTTGCGAGCGAAGGAGGCGCCGTATGTCGATTGACGCCGGCGATGTTGAAGGAGAATTTTTCGGCGCCGGCCGGGTCATCCCTGTCGGCGCCAGCAACCGGGTGACGTTCGACCGGCACGAACTCAATCGCATATTGGGGCTTTACGGGCGGATGGTCGCAGCCGGCGAGTGGCGTGACTATGCTATTGATTTCACCCGTGATCGCGCGGTTTTTTCGGTGTTTCGCCGCAGCTCCGAAGTGCCGATCTATCGGATCGAGAAGAATCCCAAGCTGGCGCGCAAGCAGGGTGCCTACGGCGTCATCACGGCCACCGGCCTGATCCTCAAGCGGGGCCCCGATCTGGCTCGCGTCCTGCGCGTGCTCGATCCTTCGCTCAAGCTTGTGGTGAATTAATCGCGCGGTATGCTGGCTGCGCCCTCGCCGAGGGCGCGCTGCATCAAGACCGCGTCGAGCCAGCGGCCGAATTTGTAGCCGACGTTCCCGAGCGATCCGGCCATCTGAAATCCGGTGCTTCGATGCAGCGCGATCGATGCCGCATTGGCGCTGTCGCCGATCACCGCCACCATCTGCCGAAAGCCCGACTGCTCGCAGCGGACGATGAGTTCGCTGAGGAGACGGCGGCCGACGCCACTGCGGCGAGCGTGTGGGGCGATATAGACCGAGTCCTCCACCGTGAAACGGTAGGCCGGCCGGGCATGGTAGGGGCCGGCATAGGCGTAGCCGAGGAGTACGCCATCACGGGTCGCCGCGAGATAGGGGAAGTGGCCGTCCGTCAGCCGCTCGAAACGCCGGGTCATCTCCGCGACGTCAGGCGGCTCGGTCTCAAATGTCGCCGTCGCGCGGCGCACGGCGTCGGCGTAGATTTCGGCAATGGCGGGGATGTCGGCAGGGGTGGCAGCACGGATCGTAATATCGGGAGCGGTTGTTTCGGGGGCGATCATGGCGGGCAATCTGCCGCCATCGCCGCGGCAGCACAACGGCTGAGATCGAAACAGCGCTCAAAACAACTGCGCCCCGGTTTGGACCGGGGCGCAGGACACTGACGTTTCCTCGAACTTACGGCGTTTTCAAGCGAAGCGGTTCGCGTGCAGAAAACGCGCCAAACAGGAGCCGTTAGCGGCGGTCGCCGAGCAGCTGCAGCAGCATCTGGAACAGGTTGATGAAGTCCAGATAAAGCGACAGCGCGCCCATGACGGCCTTCTTGCCCGCGATCGTGCCGTCGTCCATCGGATCATACATTTCCTTGATCCGCTGGGTGTCGTAGGCAGTCAGGCCCGCGAACACCAGCACGCCGACCACCGAGATGATGAACTGCATCATCGTCGAGGCGAGGAAGATGTTGACCAGCGAGGCGATGATGATGCCGATCAAGCCCATGAACAGGAACGAGCCCATGGCCGACAGATTACGCTGCGTGGTGTAGCCGTAGAGGCTCAGCGCACCGAATGTCGCCGCCGAGATGAAGAACACCCGGGTGATCGAGGTCTGGGTGAACACCAGGAAGATCACCGACATCGACAAGCCCATCAACGCCGCGAAGGCGAAGAACAGCGTGCGTGCCGTTGCCGCTTCGATGCGGTCTATTCTGAAGCTGATGAAGAACACCATGGCGAGCGGCGCCAGGATGAACAGCCACTTCAGCGGGCTGACGAAGATCGCCTGCCCGAACTGTGTCAGCGCCAGCGCTCCACCGGCGCCTTCCGTGACGGCTGCGCTGAACGTGAAGTAGGCCACCAGACCGGTGACCGCCACGCCAATCGCCATGTAATTGTAGACGCGGATCATGTACGCGCGCAGGCCAGCGTCAATCGCGGCTGCGCGGTCCGCACCGAAGCCACCACGAACCGCGGGATTCCGGTTGAAGTCCGACATTGAAGTTACCTCTCTGCGCCGGAGTGTTTACCGGCCATAACGGCGTCGCGGTCAGGAGCCGCGCCCGCCCGATGGAACGGAATCTAATGCGTATGGAGCGCAAACGGAAGATGTTGCTAAGCTGCTGGCGCAGCGACAAAAAACCACGATTAACCAGCCGTAATTTTGTTACCGTCCTGCAATAATCACAAATTCCTCAATATTGGCGCGGGTTTACGGCCAAGCGCGGTAAAAGTGCCCGCCAGGCCCAATCCAACGGTCACAACCAGCGCGCCAAATGCCGCAGCCGCCGCAGGTCCGGGCAGGAAGGTGTAGCTGAGATTCATGATGTCCTCGGTTACGCGCCAGGCGGCTACGGTGCCGACGGCGACGCCGAACAACGCGGTGGCGAGGCCGAGCAGCGCATATTCCAGGGCGTAGGCAGAGATCAATTGCCGCCGGGTGGCGCCAAGAGTCTTCAGGATGACTGAATCGTAAACGCGATGACGATGCCCGGCCGCCAGGGCGCCGCCCAGGACAAGCGCGGCGGCGACCAGCGTGATCGCGCTCGCGCCGCGCACGCCGGCGGCGAGGTTTGCGACCAGCGTGCCGACCGCTTCGAGCGCGTCCTTCACCCGCACCGTCGTCACGGAGGGAAAATCCTGCGACACGCCCTTGAGCATCGCCGTCTCTTCGGCGGCGGTGCCGCCGTCAGGATAGGTCAGCGTGGCGAGGTGCATCACCGGCGCGCCGCGGAATGCGCCCGGCGAATAGACGAGCACGAAATTGATGCCTAACGATTGCCAGTCGAGTTCGCGCAAGTTTGCGATGCGGGCGGTGACGTCGCGGCCGAGCGCGTTGACCACGATCTCGTCCCCGATTTTCAGGCCGAGCCCATCGGCGATCTTCTTCTCGAACGACACCAGCGGCGGGCCGTTGTAGTCGGGCTTCCACCACTCTCCCTGGACGACACGCGAGCCTTGCGGCACGTCGTTGGTGAACGTGATGCCGCGGTCGCTTTGCAGCACCCAAGCGGTGTCGGGTGTAGGTTTGAGATCGTCGGCATCGATGCCGGCCGCCTTGACGATGCGGCCGCGCAGCATCGGGACGCGCTCCAGCGCCGCCTCCGGCGCGAGCTTGGCGACGAAAGCGTCGAAGCGCGCCGCCTCGCTCGACGGGATATCGATGAAATAGAACGATGGCGCTTTTTCCGGAAGCGAAGCGGTGAATTGGCGGCGCAGGTTGCCGTCGATCTCCAGCACGGTCACCAGCAGCGAGATGCCGAGCCCGAGCGACAGGACGACCGTCGGCGTCAGCGCTCCGGGCCGATAGATGTTATTCACCGCCAGTCGCACGATGGTCGAACGCGCCCGTGGGGCGTGTCGCGCGGCGTACATCATGAGGCTTGCGATCAGCCGCAGCGCGCCGAACACGACGATGGCCGCTCCGATGAAGATAAGTGCGATCTTGCGGTCATAGGCCGCGTAAACGGCGAAGGCCGCGAGCGCCGCCACGGTTACAAATGTGGCGATGACGTATTGCACCCGGGGCCAGCGCCGGTCGGACGCGATCTCGCCACGGAACAAGGTGGATGCGGGGATGTCGTGTGCACGCCCCAGGGGCCACAAGGCAAACGCAACGGCGATCAGCATGCCATAGACAAAGGCGGTGGCCAGTTGATGCGGATAAAGCTGAGCCACGAATGGCAGGGGCACGATCGGTGTCAGCGTGGACTCAAGAAGAAACGGCAGCGCCGCCCCGATCGCAAGGCCGATCGCCACGCCGATGAACGACAGCAACAGAACCTGCGTCAGATAGATCCGGAACACACGGCCGCCGGTCGCTCCAAGCGATTTCATGGTGGCGATGACGTCACGTTTGCGGTCGAGAAAATATTTGGTCGAGTTGGCGATGCCGACGCCGCCGACAAGGAGCGCGGCGAGCCCGACCAGCGTAAGATATTGAGTGAACTGACGGATCGAACGCTCAAGCTGCGGCGAGACATTGGTGCGGCTGCGAATTTCCCAGCCTGCCTGAGGATGCTCCGCTTTCGCCGCCTCCTCGATGCGATTGAGCGTGCGGTCGTAGTCGACGTCAGCCGGCAGGCGCACCCGGTAAAGCCAGCGCACCAGACTGCCCGGCTGCACGAGCTGCGTCGCGCGCAACCCGCTCTGGCTCATCATCAGTCGCGGCCCGAACGAGATGCCGCCGGCGAGTTTGTCCGGTTCGGACTTGAGCGCCGCGCGGATTTCAAACGTCGCATCGCCGACAGTGAGCCGTGCGCCCGGCTGAAGATTGAGCCGCGACATCAAAACCGGGTCGGCGACCGCACCGTAGATGCCCTCGCGCGGCGCAAGCATGGCGGCGAGATCGCCGGCAGGTTCTGTTTCAACCGTGCCGTAAAGCGGATAAGCGCCATCGACAGCCTTGATTTCGACCAACGCGGCATCGCCTCCTGCGCCACGTGCCATCGCGCGCAGGGTAGCGACGTGGCTCGGCGTGCCGTAACGCGCGATGAAGCTGCGCTCGGCGTCCGTTGCCTCGCGCTGGATCAGGATGAACGATACGTCGCCGCCGAGGATGACCCGGCCTTGCCTGGCGACGCCATCGGACAGACCGCGCGAGAAAGATCCGACGGTCGCGATCGCCATCACGCCCAGCGCGATACAGGCGATGAACACATAAAAGCCGCGCAGGCCGCCGCGCATCTCGCGCAGCGCGAGCCGCAGGCCCAACAGCGCGACCGAAAAGCGTCCTTTCGGCGTGCCGGCGAGCGCGAGGGTCATGTGACCTCGCTTGCGGCGTGTTCGACGGATGGCTCGATCCGTCCCGAACGCAGGCGAATGACGCGGTCGCAACGGGCGGCAAGGTTCATGTCGTGGGTGACGAGCACGAGTGTGGTGTTACGCGACGCATGGCCCGCGAACAGCAGGTCGACGATCTGCTTGCCCGTCGCCTCGTCGAGATTGCCGGTGGGTTCGTCGGCGACGAGGATCGCCGGTTGCGGCGCGAGCGCGCGCGCCAACGCCACACGCTGCTGTTCGCCGCCGGAAAGCTCGGCCGGATAGTGGGTCAAGCGATCGGACAAATTGACCGCCGCGAGCTCACGTTCGGCGCGTTCGAAGGCGTCAGGGGCACCGGCGAGTTCAAGCGGCACCGCGACGTTCTCCAGCGCGGTCATGGTCGGGATCAGGTGAAAGGATTGGAAGACGATACCGATGTGGCGGCCGCGAAAACGGGCCAGCGCGTCTTCGTCAAGACCGCCGATGTCCGCGCCGGCCACACGGATGGAGCCGCTGTCAGCGCGCTCCAGCCCCGCCATGACCATCAACAGCGTAGACTTGCCCGAACCCGACGGGCCGACGAGTCCGACGGCCTCCCCCTTCCCGATCGTCAACGCTATATCTTTAAGGATATGGACACGGGCCGCGCCCCGGCCGAGCGCAAGGTTGACCCCGGAAAGCGCAATTGCCGTGTCTGCGCCGGGTCCCGTTGAGGTGTGGTTCATGCGGTATTTCAATACAAAGATTTTGCCCGGCCCAGATTCCTCATATGGGAATGCCGGTGCAGGCGTCCAGAGAGCATTCAAATTTGTCCTTTTGCTGCTAACTCTTGCCGCAGGCTTGTCCGGCGGCGGAATAACCGCCGACGCGCAGGGACGTCCGGTGAAAATTGTCGCCTTGGGAGATTCGCTGACGGCCGGTTACGGTCTGTCTGCAAATCAGGCTTTTCCCGCCCGGCTCGCGGCGGCGCTCAAGGCCAAAGGCCTCGATGTCAGTATCGCCAACGCCGGGGTCTCGGGCGATACGTCCACCGGAGGTCTCGAACGGCTCGACTGGGCGGTGCCGGCGGACACCGATGCAGTTATCGTTGAACTCGGTGCCAACGATATGCTCCGCGGCGTCGATCCGGCGGTGACGCATAAGGCCATCGATACAATCGTCCGTAAATTGCGCGCGCGACAGATACCGGTGCTCGTGGCCGGGATGTTTGCCATGCCCAACCTGGGGCGTGAGTACACTGCGGCCTTCCGCAAGGTGTTTTCGGATGTGGCGCACGCCAACGGAGCGCTGCTCTATCCGTTTTTCCTCGACGGTGTTGCCGGAAACTCCGCGCTCAACCAACCGGACGGGCTGCACCCGACAGCAGCCGGCGTTGACGTGATTGTGAAGAATATTCTGCCGTCTGTGGAACAACTGATCGCGCACGTGAAGAAGCACGCCTCTTGATCGCCCGATTGTGAAGCTTCGATGACTGAATAACCTTGTTGGGAACGAGCTCTTGCAACAAGCCCGCGAATCTCATCTGCTGCGGCGTATTCGACGGGTGATCGGACCAGTGTGGTGGTTCAGAAATTCGCCTCATCGGGTCCGCGAGTCTGTCAGGCGAATTTCTGAACCCACACCACACTGGACTTGTAACTTGCCAGTGTCGTTTGGATTCCGAAGTTCGTTCCCGGAGTTGCCGCAACAAAGGCGAACTTCGGAAGCAGGACGCTAGCGATGCCCCGGCTGTTCACCGCCCTGGAAATTCCAGCGGACGTCCAACAATCCCTGTCGTTGCTGCGCGGCGGCGTCCCCGGCGCCCGCTGGATCGATCCTGAAAATTACCATCTGACGCTGCGCTTCATCGGTGACATCGATGACGCGCTGGCGCACGAAATTGCGCTGATGCTCGATAGCGTCTCTCGCATGGCGTTCGATCTTCGCCTCGAGGGGTTGACCTCGTTCGGCAGCCATAAACCGCGTGCGATCGTGGCGGCAGCCGCCCCGACGCGGCAATTGATCGAGTTGCAGGCCGAGCATGAGCGCTTGATGCAGCGGTTAGGCCTCGATCCGGAAGGGCGAAAATTCACGCCCCATGTGACGTTGGCGCGTCTGCGCAGCACGTCGAGCCGTCAGGTGGCCGACTATCTCGCCACGCGGCCCTACCGGTCGCGTCCGTTCCGCGTTACGCGCTTTGTCCTCTATTCGTCGCGCGCGTCGGTCGGCGGCGGGCCGTACGTGGTCGAAGCGAGTTATCCTCTCGCGGCCTGATCGCGGCGGAGGAAACGCGTTTGAGCGTCGAACACGGCGGTCGCAAATCCGTGCGTGTCCGCCACCGCCTCGCGCCAGAGCGACATCGGGGTCGGAAACGGCGCTTCAACCTCGCCGACGACGCTGCCGAAATCGAATGTCAGGTCGGCCTCGAACTTGCGCGCGAGTTGCTGCATGCGCCGGTTGTGAGCAAGGCAGCTCATGTGCAGATGTTTGATGCCGCGATTACGCGCGGCGAGGATGGTGCGTTCGAGCAGCGCCGAACCAACGCCGTGGCTTTGCCATCGCTTTTCGATCGCAATGGCGGCTTCCGCCCCGTCATCCGGGGAGTCGCCCAGTGTGCGCAATTCGGCGGCGCCGCGCAGCTGGCCGTCGACGAAAAAGCCATGCACGACTGCGTCGAGACTGAGCGTCAGCCTGACATAATTGGCGATGAATTCGTCGGACACGCCGCCACCGAAACGGTTGTGCCGGCTCTCCGGGTCGAGCCGGAGCAGGTGTTCGCGATATTTATGGGCTTCACCGACCCATAATTTGCGGATCGTGCCGCGGTCTAGCAGGATACGTTGCATTGCAGTCTCTGAGTTGGTTGCCCGATTTTGCTGCTTGCTGCCGGCCCCTGCAGGAACCGAATCGGGCTTCTATGTTGCGATGCAATATAAGCGCGCAATGCCGCTGAAAAATGGCCTATCTCCCTAATTAAATACCAATTTCCGGGAATTTAATGTTTGCTTGGCGCGACAGGCGATGCAGGAATGCTTTTTTTGCGCGAAAAATCGCGATTCAGGTCAATCGACCTGTCCTACCTGGTCTAAACTCGATAGGCAGAACGACGAGATCTCCTTGCGGATTTCCCCGCACTGCCGATCTGACAACGATCAGCCATGCCCCAGTCCATTCTCGCGCTCTATTCGGCGCGCGTAATCTCCGGTGAAATTGAAGCCGACCCCGCCCAGGAAGCTGCGGCCGTGCGGTTCGATGCGCTCAACGAGCGGCTCGCCGATCACCGGTTGGCCCGAAAATCGTCGTCGCTCGGGTGGCTGTTCGGGAGGCGGGAAACCGCGCAGGAGCCCGTCAAGGGCTTCTATGTCTATGGCGAGGTCGGCCGCGGCAAGACCATGCTGATGGACATGTTTTTTGCCGCTTGCCCGGTGAAGCGCAAGCGGCGGGCGCATTTCCATGAATTCATGGCCGATGTGCATGAGCGCGTCTACGATTATCGCCGCAAGATCAAGCGCGGCGAGATGGCCGATGCGGATCCGATCACGCGGGTGGCGGACGATGTTGCCGTCGACGCCTGGGTGTTGTGTTTCGACGAGTTCCACGTCGACGATATTGCCGACGCCATGATCCTTGGGCGGCTGTTCACCCATCTTTTCAGTCTCGGGGTGGTGCTGGTCGCGACCTCCAACCTGCCGCCGGAAGAACTCTACAAGGACGGCCTCAACCGCGCGCTGTTCCTTCCCTTCATTGCAATGCTGCGGGAACGAACGACCGTGATGCGGCTCGATTCCCGCACCGATTTCCGGCTCGAGAAGCTGGCTGGCATGAAAGTGTGGCATGTGCCGGCGGATGCCGCCGCGACCGCCGCGCTCGATACCGCCTGGCAGCGCCTCACGGCGGGGCAGCCGGGCCGGCCGCTTGATCTGCCGCTCAAGGGCCGTGCAGTCCATGTACCGCTGGCGGCGATGGGCGTTGCCCGGTTTTCCTTCCACGATCTGTGCGAGCAGCCGCTCGGCGCGATCGACTATCTCAAGATCGCGCACGAATTTCATACGGTAATCATCGACAACATCCCCGCGATGACCCAGGAAAATCGTAATCCCGCAAAGCGCTTCATCCTGCTCGTCGACACCTTGTACGAAAACGCCGTGAAGATCATTGCGTCGGCGGCGACCGAACCGCATCTTTTGTACGCCGGCACCGAGGGTTTTGAGGCCAACGAATTCAAGCGCACGGCGTCGCGTCTTTTTGAGATGGGTTCTCAAACATATCTCGCGCTTCCGCATGGCCGCCGGAGCGCCGCGCCGGCTACCAGCACCGGTCTGGTCGAAACGTAGTACGCAACTGCGTCATGCCTTGGTTGACTTGAACGGCCTGTGGGAACCGGGTAACACCCACCGGATCAGGGAGGCCCGAACGGGCCGCATTTCTGGGTCTTTCCGCAAAGGATTCTCCAACTATGGCGCGCAACAAGATTGCTTTGATCGGTTCGGGACAGATCGGCGGCACGCTGGCTCATTTGATCGGCCTCAAACAGCTGGGCGATGTCGTGATGTTCGATATCGCCGAGGGCGTTCCGCAGGGAAAATCGCTCGATATCGCGCAATCCTCTCCGGTCGACGGATTCGATGCCAAGCTATCCGGCGCCAATTCCTACGAAGCCATCGAAGGCGCGGATGTCTGCATTGTGACAGCCGGTGTTCCGCGCAAGCCCGGCATGAGCCGCGACGATCTTCTCAGCATCAACCTCAAGGTGATGGAACAGGTCGGTGCCGGTCTCGTGAAATACGCGCCGAACGCCTTTGTCATCTGCATCACCAATCCGCTCGACGCGATGGTGTGGGCGCTCCAGCAGTTCTGCGGGCTTCCCCACCAGATGGTGGTCGGCATGGCTGGCGTGCTTGATTCGGCGCGCTTCCGTTATTTTCTTGCCGACGAATTCAACGTGTCGGTGGAGGATGTCACCGCGTTCGTGCTCGGCGGTCATGGTGATACCATGGTGCCGTTGGCGCGTTATTCGACCGTGGCGGGCATTCCGCTGCCGGATCTCGTGAAGATGGGCTGGACCACCCAGGCGCGGCTCGACCAGATCGTCGATCGCACCCGCAACGGCGGCGCCGAGATCGTCAACCTGCTCAAGACCGGCTCGGCCTTCTATGCGCCGGCCGCCTCCGCGATTGCGATGGCGGAAAGCTATCTGCTGGACAAGAAGCGCGTGCTGCCATGCGCCGCCTGGCTCAACGGCGAATATGGGGTGAAGGATCTGTACGTGGGCGTGCCGGTCGTGGTCGGCGGGCGCGGCGTGGAGCGTGTGGTCGAGATCGAACTCAACGGCGGCGAGAAAACCATGTTCGACAAGTCGGTCGCCGCGGTCGATACGCTCGTCGAGGCCTGTAAGAAAATCGCCCCGGGGCTCGCGAAGTAATTTGTACAATCAGTTGTTGGTCCTGCGTGCTGCGTCGCAAAAACCCCGTTTTTACGAACTCTATGTGCTGCACCGCACGGCAAGCCGCTGGTATACCAGGCCCACAGTCTGGTATACCACGACAAAAGGCGGCGGCGCGGACCTTGCAGGCCCGCACGACAGAACCACAACGGTGCCTCACCAGGTTCGGGGAACGTCAGCATGAACATCCATGAATACCAGGCCAAGGCGGTGCTGCGCGAATTCGGCGTGCCCGTCCCGCGGGGCTATCCTGCTTTTTCGATCGACGAGGCGCTCAACGGCGCGCGGCAATTGGGCGGGCCGGTCTGGGTGGTGAAGGCGCAGATCCACGCCGGCGGGCGTGGCAAGGCCGGCGGCGTCAAGGTGGTCAAGTCGCTCGATGATGTGAAAGCGGAATCCACCCGCATCCTTGGGTCGACGCTGGTCACCCACCAGACCGGGCCAAAAGGCAAACAGGTCAACCGGCTTTACATTGAGGAAGGTTCGGCGATCGACAAGGAGTTCTACCTGTCGATGCTGGTCGACCGTGGTTCGTCTCGCGTCGCGATTGTAGTGTCGACTGAAGGCGGCATGGACATCGAACAGGTCGCGCACGACACGCCGGAAAAGATCCTGACCATCACCGTCGATCCGGCGACTGGAATCATGCCGCATCATGCGCGGCGTGTGGCCAAGGCGCTCAATCTTTCCGGCGATCTACAAAAGCAGGTCGCAAGTCTCCTCAACCAGCTCTATCGCGCGTTCGTCGACAAGGACATGAGCCTGCTCGAGATCAACCCGCTGGTCGTCACCAAGGATGCCAAGCTGATCTGTCTCGATGCGAAGGTTGGTTTCGACGACAACGCGTTGTTCCGTCATCCCGATATCGGTGCGCTGCGCGACATCACCGAAGAGGATGAAAAGGAAATAGAGGCGGGTAAGTACGAGCTCAATTATGTCGCGCTCGACGGCACCATCGGCTGCATGGTCAACGGCGCCGGCCTCGCCATGGCGACGATGGATATCATCAAGCTCTACGGCGAGAGCCCCGCGAATTTCCTCGACGTTGGCGGCAGCGCGACCAAGGATCGCGTCGCGGCGGCGTTCAAGATCATCACGTCGGACCCGAACGTGAAGGGCATCCTGGTCAATATCTTCGGCGGCATCATGAAGTGCGATGTCATCGCCGAAGGTGTCGTCGCCGCGGTGAAGGACGTTGGCCTGCGCGTGCCGCTGGTGGTGCGGCTCGAGGGCACCAACGTCAAGGAAGGCAAGGAAATCATCGCCAAGTCGAATCTCAATGTGACGTCGGCGGACGATCTCGACGATGCGGCGCAGAAGATTGGCAAAGCGGTGAAGGGCCAATGACGGAAGCGACACCCACCGGTTCACCTCCCCCTGAAAGGGGGAGGTCGACGCGCGAAGCGCGGCGGGTGGGGGTCGCACGTTTCAATCGCACGCCCGGTAAGACATCCTTCGCGCGGCGACTGCGGCGTAATTCGACGGATGTTGAAACGTTGCTGTGGCAAAAAATTCGCCGGGGACAACTAAACGGTTTTGAATTTCGGCGTCAGCATCCGGCCGGCCCCTATGTGTTGGATTTTTATTGTCCGGCATTGCGTCTCGCGATCGAGCTCGATGGCGGTCAGCACAATGAAGATGCCAACGTCGGACGCGATCGCAGAAGATCGCAATGGCTATTAGAGCGTGGCGTAACCGTGCTGCGCTTTTGGAATTCCGACGTCACAACCAGCCTGCGTAGTGTCCTCGAGCGCATCGAGGCCGTCACGCGAAGCTTGCTCCAGCAAGATAAGACCCCCACCCGGCGCTGGCGCGCCGACCTCCCCCTTTCAGGGGGAGGTGCACCGAGTTCGCTGCACCGCTGAGGCATCCAATGTCAGTTCTCATCACCAAAGACACCAAAGTCATCTGCCAGGGCTTCACCGGCAAGAACGGCACGTTCCATTCGGAAGCGGCGATCGCCTACGGCACGAAAATGGTCGGCGGCACGTCGCCGGGCAAGGGCGGTTCGACTCATCTCGGCCTGCCGGTGTTCGATACGGTCGTCGAGGCGAAGGAGAAGACCGGCTGCGACGCCAGCGTGATCTATGTGCCGCCGCCGGGCGCGGCCGAT
>Ga0164243_10007329_pt1 | contig 16481 bp, 13 predicted proteins | sample OricompcompostOP_FD_108781 | JGI IMG/M metagenome (GOLD analysis project Ga0164243, IMG submission 108781) | Organic Plus compost microbial communities from Emeryville, California, USA - Original compost - Organic plus compost (OP) | ecosystem: Engineered > Solid waste > Mixed feedstock >...
CCCCGGCCGCCGCACCAGGCCACCGGCGATCGACAACCCCGTGCCGTCCAGCGCCGCGGGCACCAGCTCCGGCGAGGGCAGGCCCGCCGCGCGGCGCAGCGCCTCCACCGGCATCCCAGCCGCCACCGGATTGCGCCGGGACCACTCGTCGAACCGCGCCGACGCCCGCTCCCGTGCCAGGGCCAACGCGTCGTCGTCCACGATCCAGTCACCGATCCGCCTGCCCGCGAGCGGAAACCCCATCGCCCGCAACTGCGCCGACCGCGCGAACGGTGGCGGCGCCACCCGGCCTGCGGCCAGCTCCGCCGCCCGCATCCGCGCCGCCCCGCGGCGGTTCAGCTCCGGCGGCCGCACGTCCAGCACCTCGACACCCGCCGCGATGCGGTGCTCACCCGGATCGCGCAGCAAACCGGTGTCCCCGATCCGCAACGGCAACGCCGACCGCAACCGCAACCGCGCCGCGTCCCTCCCCAGTGGACGGACGCGAGCGGGGACCGCCGCGGCGCCCACGTGCAGCACCAGTTCGCGGTGCAGCGGATCCGCCCCGCGCACCGCGACGTCGACCTCCGACGTGCGCACCCACGCCCCCGGCGTCAGCAGCGCGTCCCCGCGCCGCACCCGCTCCCGGTCCAGCCCGCGCAGGTTCACCGCCACCCTCGCCACCGCCGCGACCTCGTCACAGTCCTCGCCGAGCGCCTGCAGACCCCGCACGCTCACCCGCCGCCCGGCCAGCTCCAGCTCGTCGCCCGTGCGCACCGTCCCGCCGACCAGCGTCCCCGTCACCACCGTGCCCGCGCCGCGCACCGTGAACGCCCGGTCGACCCACAACCGCACGTCCGCGTCCGGATCGGGCGCGGGCAACCGGTCGGCCAGCGCGCACAGAGCCCGCCGCAACGACTCCAGCTCACCGCCCCGCCCGAGCGCGACCACCTCCGGTTCCCCCAGCGACGTCGCACGCAGGTGGGACAGGGCCTCCTCGGCGGCGGGCGCCGGGTCGGCAAGATCGGCTTTGGTGACCACCAGCAGCGCGTGCGACACCCCGAGCGCGTCCAGGGCCGCCAGGTGTTCGGCCGACTGCGGCATCCACCCCTCGTCCGCCGCCACCACGAACACCACCGCGGGCACCGGGCCGACCCCGGCGAGCATGTTCGGCACGAACCGCTCGTGCCCCGGGACGTCGACGAACGCCAACCGCCGGCCGTCGACCTCCGTCCACGCGAACCCGAGCTCGATCGTCAGCCCGCGGCGCCGCTCCTCCGCGAGCCGGTCGGGCCAGATGCCGGTGAGCCGTTCGACCAGCGTCGACTTGCCGTGGTCGACGTGCCCCGCGGTGGCTACGACGTACACGCGCGCACCGCCGCGAACAGCAGGTCGTCCTCGGCCGGGTCCACCGTCCGCAGGTCCAGCAGGCACCGCCCGTTCTCCACCCGCCCCACCACCGCCGGATCGCCCGTCCGCAGCCGCTGCGCCCACGACTCGGGCAGCCCGACCGCCACCGACGGCAGCTCGACACCGGGCGCGCCGCCACCACCGACCGCCGAGGCGCACGGCACCACCGCCGCCCCGGGTATCCGCGCGGCCAGCGCTTCCGCGCGCCGCCGCAGCTCGCCGACGTCGGCCACCAGTGCCCGCGCGACCGGCGGCTCCGGTCCGCGCACCGTCGCCTCCAGCGCCGCCAGGGTCAGTTTGTCGACACGCAGCGCGCGGGCGGCGGGGTGCCTGCGCAGGCGCTCGACCAGCTCCGCCGACCCCAGCAGCAGACCCGCCTGCGGGCCGCCGAGCAGCTTGTCCCCGCTGGCGGTCACCAGGTCGGCACCCTCGCGCAGCGCGGTGGTGGCGTCCGGCTCGTCGGGCAGCACCTGGTGCGGGGCGAGCAGCCCGGATCCGATGTCGACCACCAAGGGCACGTCGAGCGCGGCCAGTTCACGCACACCGGCTTCCGCGGTGAACCCGGTGACCCGGAAGTTCGACGGGTGCACCTTGAGTACGAACCCGGTGTCCTGCCCGAGCGCGGACTCGTAGTCGCGCAGGCTCGTCCGGTTGGTGGTGCCGACCTCGCGCAGCCGCGCGCCGGTGGACTCCAGCAGCTCGGGGATGCGGAAGCCGTCACCGATCTCGACGAGCTCACCACGGCTGATCACGATCTCCTTGCCCGGCGCGAGCACGAGCGCGGTGAGCAGCAGGGCCGCGGCGTTGTTGTTGACCACGTGCACGCCACCCGCGGACGGCACGGCGTCGGCCAGCGCGGCGAGCGCGCCCCGGCCGCGACGGGCCCTGCGGCCGGTGGCCAGGTCGAACTCGACGTCGGTGGCGCGCCCCGCCGTGACCACCGCGTCCAGCGCGGCTCCCGACAGCGGGGCGCGGCCGAGGTTGGTGTGCACGACGACGCCGGTGGCGTTCACGACCGGGCGCAGGCTCGTGGCGGACGCCGGCAGCGCGGCGATGGCGTGCTCGGCGACCTGCTCCGGGTCGATCTCGCCGGCGCGGGCGCGGTTCTGCGCGTCGGTGACGGCGGCCTTCACCAGTGCGCGGCCCAGCACCCGCTCGGCGTCGGCGAGGCGGGGGTGCGCGAGCAGGACATCGGTCCGGGGTACACGGCGGCGATGGTCGGGCACCCCTCGATGATCGCAACTACACCGGGCCGGCGCAGCGTTCGCGCGGCAGGATGTGGACATGGGCTACCGACTGACGCAGTACGCGCACGGCGGCGGGTGCGCGTGCAAGATCCCCCCGGGCGAGCTGGAGCACGTGGTGCGCGGCCTCACCGGGCAGTCTCCGGTGGACGCGCCGGGCGAGCTGGTGGTGGGCCTCGACGACGGTGACGACGCCGCGGCCGTGCGGATCCGCGACGGACTGGCGCTGATCGCGACCACCGACTTCTTCACCCCGGTCGTCGACGACGCCTACGACTGGGGCCGGATCGCGGCGGCCAACGCGCTGTCCGACGTCTACGCGATGGGGGGGCGGCCGGTGGTGGCGGTCAACCTGCTTGGCTGGCCGCGCGACGTGCTGCCGTTCGAGCTCGCCGCGGAGGCGCTGCGGGGCGGCGCCGACGTGTGCGCCGAGGCCGGCTGCCACCTCGCGGGCGGGCACAGCGTCGACGACCCGGAACCGAAGTACGGGCTGGCCGTCACCGGCGTGGCCGACCCGGATCGGCTGCTACGCAACGATTCCGCCCGCGCAGGCCTGCCGTTGTCGCTGACCAAACCGCTCGGGATCGGGGTGCTCAACACGCGGCACAAGGCCACCGGCGAGCGCTCCGCGGAGGCGATCGCGGTGATGACGACGCTCAACGCGGCGTCGTCGCGTGCCGCGCTGGACGCCGGGATCCCCGCCGCCACCGACGTGACCGGGTTCGGCCTGCTCGGCCACCTGTACAAGATGGCCCGCGCCAGCGGCGTGACCGCCGTGGTCGACTCCACGGCGGTGTCCTATGTCGAGGGTGCGCGGGAGGCGCTGGCCGCGGGCCACGTCAGCGGCGGTACCCGGCGCAACCTGGACTGGGTCCGTCCGCACACCGACCTGTCCGCGGTGTCCGAGGACGAGGCCCTGCTGCTGGCCGACGCGCAGACCTCCGGCGGGCTCCTGCTCGCGGGTGAAATCCCCGGCGCGACGGTGATCGGCGAGTTCGTCCCGCGCGGCGAGCACGCGGTGCTGGTGCGCTGACGGGACGGCGGAATAGCGCCGGTCCACGGGTCGTTCGACAAAACATGACCGACGCGGAAGCGGTACTGAAAGCCGCTGACACCATCGCCGTGGTCGGCCTGAGCCGCGATCCGGCGAAGGCCGCGCACTCCGTACCCGCTGCGATGCAGGCCGCGGGCTTCCGGATCATCCCCGTGCACCCGACGGCCGACGAACTGCTGGGCGAGAAGGTCTACCGGAACCTGACCGACATCCCGGAGCCGGTCGACATCGTCGACGTCTTCCGCCCCGCACCCGAGACCCCGACCATCGCCGAGCAGGCGGTCGCCATCGGCGCGAAGGCCCTGTGGCTGCAGCAGGGCATCGTCTCCGCCGAGGCCCGCCGCATCGCCGAGGCGGGCGGGCTGCACTACGTCGAGGACCAGTGCATCGCGGTGGTCCGCGCACTGGGGCAGATCACCAGGTAGGTCACGCGCACCGGGCGGTCAGTCCGCCGTCCACCGGCAGGCACACGCCGTTGACGTAGGCCGACTCGTCGGAGGCCAGGAAGACCGCCGCCGCGGCGACGTCCCAGGGGCTGCCCATCCGGCCGGTCGGGCTCGCCGCGTGTCTGCGCGCCACCTCCTCGGCACTGGCCGCGATGCCGCGCATCACCAGCGGTGTCTCGATCAGACCGGGCAGGATCGCGTTCACCCGGACGCCCCGGTCCGCGTACCGCAGCGCCAGCGACGCGGTCAGCTGGTTCACCGCCGCCTTCGCCGCGGCGTACCCCGGGTAGGCGTAGCCGAGGTCGCGGATCGACGCGATCGACGACACGTTCACCACCGCGCCGCCGCCGGCCGCGAGCATCCGCGGCAGGACGTGCTTACAGGCGAGGAACACCGGGTTCAGGTTGATCCCGAGCGCACCCTGCCACTCGTCGAGCGACAGGTCGACCACGTCGCCCATGCGCGTTGCGCCCACGTTGTTGTGCAGGATGGTGGGCTCGCCGAGCGCCGACGCCGCATCCGCGACCGCCGAGGCCACCTGCGTCTCGTCGGTCGCGTCCGCGGTCACCGCCACCGCGGTGCCGCCCGCGGCCTCGATCTCGGACGCGGTGCGTTCGGCCTCATCGGCGCGCACGTCGATGGCCGCGACGCGGGCGCCCTCCCGCGCGAAGGCCAGCGCGGCCGCCTTGCCGTTGCTCATCCCGTCGCCGCTGGAACCCGCGCCGAAGACGAGCGCCACCTTCCCGGCCAGTCTCCCCATGCGCCGCAGTATCGAAGCCGCGCCGGCCGGACCGGAACCGCGTGGTGTCGAAGACACCACGCGGACCTTTCCGAAAACCAGAGAAACGCGCAGGTGGATGATGGGGGCATGGTCGGGAGCGAACTGCAGCGGAGGGTCGATGCGCTCGCCGAGGAACTCGGCCGCTCGGTGGCGATCAACGATCCGACGGTGCGGCTGCTGTGCGCGAGCAGGCACTACGGCGACGAGGACACCGTGCGCGTGCGGGCGATGCTGCAGCGCAGCGCCGGCAGCGAGGCGATCGGCCACATCCTGGCCCAGGGCGTCACGCACTGGGCCGGCCCCGGGGTGATCCCGCCGCGCCCGGACCTGGACATGCTGGCGCGGGTGAGCATGCCGCTGCGCTGGCGCGGCACCCTGCTCGGTCTGCTGATGGTGATCGACCCCGACGGTTCGCTCACCGGGGCCCGGCTGGAGGCGATCCGGACCGCGGCCGAGCCGATGGCCGCGCTGCTCTACCGGGATTTCCTGGTGGCCGACGAGGAGCGCACGGAGCGCGAGCGGAACCTGCGCAAGCTGCTCAGCAGCGATCCGGCCGACCGCGCGGGCGTTCCCGGCGCGCCGCGGCACACGGCGGTGCTGGTCGCCGAGGTGGTCGACGTCACCGACGGGGATCAGGCCCTGGTCGAGGTCGCGCTACGCACCGCGTTCGAGTCCGCCACCCGCGGCCGGGAGCCGTCCTTCTACGTCGAGGGCCATCGCGGCGTGCTACTCGGCGGCGGTGACCCCGCGGTGATCGTCAAGCAGACCGAGGACGTGCTCGGCGGGCACGGACGCTGCGTGGTCGGCATCGGTGAGCGGCCGGACGGGCCCGCCTGGGTCGCGCGGGAGCGGGCCGAGACCGCCGTGCGGGCCGCCGCGGCGCTGCCCCGCTTCGGTGGCATCGCGCGCTGGGACGAGCTCGGCGCGTACGGCCCGCTGCTGCGCATCCCCGGCCCGGCTCGCGCCGACGTGCCCGAACCGCTGCGCGCCCTGCTCGAACACGACACCAACGGCAGGCTCGTGGAGACGCTGGCCGCCTACCTCGACCACGCGGGCTCCAGCCTGGCGACCGCGGCGGCCCTGCACATCCACCGGACCTCGCTGTACTACCGGCTGCACCGCATCGAGGAGATCACCGGGCTCGACCTCGCCGACGGTGAGCACCGCCTCACCCTGCACCTCGGCCTGCGGCTGCTCCCCCTGCTGCGGGACTGAGCTGGCGTTTTCGACAGAATGAGGAATCGGTCGCCGCAAAACTCGACCATCGAAGGTCGTGACCGGCGACGCCGGAGCAGATACTCCGACCCGAACCACCAGGCCCCGAGGGAGTAGCCGTTGAACACCGTCGCGCAGACGTCCGCCGCCTCCGTGTCGGCTTCGCGGATCGCGATAGCCAGCTTCATCGGCACGGCCATCGAGTTCTACGACTTCTACCTGTACGGCACGGCCGCGGCGCTGGTGTTCGGCCACCAGTTCTTCCCGACGTTCTCGGCCCTGGCCGGCACACTCGCGGCGTTCGCCACGTTCGGCGTCGGGTTCATCGCGCGCCCGGTCGGCGCCGTGGTGTTCGGCCACTTCGGTGACCGGATCGGCCGCAAGGCGATGCTCGTGGCGTCACTGCTGGTCATGGGCACCGGCACGGTGGCGATCGGCGTGCTGCCCACCTACAGCGCGATCGGGATCGGGGCGCCGATCCTGCTGGTGCTGTGCCGGTTCCTGCAGGGCTTCGGGCTCGGCGGTGAGTGGGGTGGCGCGGTGCTGCTGGCCACCGAGTACGCGCCGAAGAACCGCCGCGGCCTGTGGTCGAGCTTCCCGCAGATGGGCCCGGCGATCGGGTTCATCATCGCCGGTGGGGCGTTCCTCGTGCTCGGCCAGACCATGTCGGAGGAGTCCTTCGACGACTGGGGCTGGCGCATCCCGTTCCTGGCCAGCGCGCTGCTGGTCATCCTCGGCTACTACATCCGGATGAAGATCGCCGAGACGCCGGTGTTCGAGCGCGCGATGGCCGAGCACGACAAGGCGAAGGTGCCGATCGTCGACGTGATCAAGCACCAGCCGCGTACGCTGCTGCTGTCGACGTGCGCGTTCATCCTGGCGCACACGCTGTTCTACACGATCACCACGTTCTCGCTGTCCTACGGCACGACCGTGCTCGACCTGGACAAGGACATGCTGCTGATCTGCGCGATGATCGCCGCGCTGGTGATGGGCCTGGCGACGCCCGTGCTGGCCACCTGGTCGGACCGCATCGGGCGCAAACGCGTGTGCATCGGCGCCGCCGTGCTGGCGGTGGCGTGGGCGTTCCCACTGTTCGCGCTGATCAACACGGGCAACCCGGTGCTCATCGCGTTGGCCATGTCGGTCGGGATGATCGCGTTCGCGGCGCTGTTCGCGCCGATGGGCGCGTTCCTGCCGGAGCTGTTCGCGACCCGCTACCGCTACACCGGCGCGTCGATCGCGTACAACGCGAGCGGCGTGGTCGGCGGCGGCGTGAGCCCGATCCTCGCGACGCAGCTCATCGCGGCCACCGGGTCGTCGCTGCTGGTGTCCGGCTACCTGACCCTGATCGCGGTGATCTGCGCGGTGTGCATCGTGTTCCTCAAGGAGACGCGCGGCAACGACCTGGGCTGAGGAGACTCCGTCACCCGTGAGCCGAAGTGGTCACCCGGCACGCACCCGGCTCCGGTACGGCCTCCGCCCGCGTGGCAGCCGGTGCACGGCCACCCCGAGCGCCCCCAGGCTGACCACCGCCAGCACGACGTGGGCCACCGTCGTGGCGAGAGTGTCCCATGCCGTGTGCATCGCGACCACCCCGAGGAACACCCCGGCGAACCGGCCCATCACCCGTGGGTTCCCCCGGCGCCGGACCGCGGTCCACAGCGCCGCGGCCGCCAGTCCGGTCCACGCCATGTGGGTCACCGGGCTGAGGACTCCCCGGACCAGCAACGTCTGGTCCACGGCGGCGACGTCGCCCGGTGCCCCGAGGAACGCGACCAGCGCGTACCCCGTGCTCTCCAGCGCCGCGTAGCCCGCGCCCGACGCGACGCCGAGCAGCAACCCGGCCGCCGTGCGCCGGTCGTGCGCATACAGCAGCACCACAGCCGGGCCGAGCAGCTTCGCGCTCTCCTCGATCACCCCGACCCCAGCCACCCGCAGCGGCCCCAGCTCCCTGAGCACGTCGTAGTCCAGCAGCCCCGCCGTCACCACGCCGACCACACCGCCGACGCACGCGACGAGCACCACCAGAACCGGGTCCACCGCGAACGACCCCGGCCTGCCCCACACGAATGCGACGAACGCGGCCGGCCCGACCACGGCGCCGAGCAGGATCAGCGACGGCACCAGGTTCGGGTTCCCCGTCGCCAGCAGCACCCGCCGCACCAGCTCGAACAACCCCAGGCCGGTCAGCAGCACGACGACCCACGTCCACGGCCGCGCGCCGTCCTGGATCCGCATCCGCCACCCCGTCCCGATCGGATTCCCGGTGCACCGGGAGTCGCGGTGGCACCGCGCCGCGTTACCGCGAAGTCAGGCCGCCGCCATCGACCCGGTGGCCAGCCTGGTCAGCGCGCCCGACCAGCGGCTCAGGAACCGGTCCACCACCGCGCTCGCCGCGGGGGTGTCGGGGAGGCGGACCCGCACGGCGAGTTCGGCTTCGGTGCGGGACAGCCAGATCTGCACCTCGTCGGTCGCCGCGGTGGCCGACACGTGGTGCGGCGCGATGAGCCCGCGTGCGCCCGGCAGGTGCCGGTAGTCCACGTAGGACGCCATGAACACGTCCCGCCGCGACCAGCGCAACGGCCGCGGCAAGGACGCGAGCACCTGATCCAGCGGCAACCCTGCCCCGCGCCTGACCTCGCGCAGGTTCGCCGCCGTCACGGCGAGGTCGTCCCCCGCGATCACCGGCACCGTGGTGGTGAACCAGCCGACCGTGGAACGATCCCCGTCCTGGCGCGTCTGGACCGGTACCAGCGCGGGTGTGGGGCCGGGCGCGCCGAGCGCGTGCAGCGCACGCGACATCGTGGTGAGCAGCGCGCCGTACGTGGTCGTCCCCGCCTCCCGCGCGATCAGCCCGAGCGCGTCCACGGTTTCCGCCCCGGCGAGCGTCCGGCACTCCGTGCGCTGCGGCGCGGTCTCGCCCTCCCCGAGCCCGAGCGGAAACGGAAACCGCGGCAGCCGGTAGTCCAGCGCGTCCAGCGTGCGGCGCCACGGCACGAGTCGCGGATCGTCACCGGGCAGCGGCGACGCGGCGGCCCAGCCCGCCGCCCGCGAGACGAAACACCCCGCCGGTGGCAGCTGCCGGGCCGCGTCGGCGTAGAGCGCGTTCAACTCGTCCGCGACGATCGCGATCGACACACCATCCACATGCAGGTGGTCGAATCCACACACCACTGTGGACAAGTCCGGCCGGGACACGGCGGCCAGCGCGAACGCCGGGTACGACAGCGGGGAGCACTCCCGCTCCAGCACGTCGAGCACCTCCTCGCCCGCCGCCGGGCGGGAAGGTTCGCACCTCAGTTCCCGCGGATCGCGCCGAACCGCGCCGACGTCCGCGCCGTTCCACACCACCTCGCAGTGCAGGGTGCTGTGCCGCCGCACCAGCGCCTGGTAGGCGGCGGTGAGCGCGTCGACGTCGATCGGCCCGACCACGTCGAACGTCGCCGCCAGCCAGATCGTGCGCTCGCCCCTGGCCGCCGCGGCGAGGTGGTTGCGCTGGTTGATCGACAGTTCCACGGGCACCGACGAAGAACCGGTGCGCACCCGCCACGTCATGAGCTCGCCCGGGGCGAGCTGCCACCTGTCCGCAGAGGTGACCTGCACCGTCACACCCCGGCCGGACCGTGATCTGCTACCGCCGCGCGCAGGACCGCCCGCAACTCACGGTGGTAGGCGTCCACAGAGGACGCCGCAACGCGGTTGTCCGGCACCTGCGCCAACAGGTACAACCGCTCCGCGTCGCGGTTGACCCACAGGGACGCGTTTGCCGTGCGACCGCACCCGGTGAAGTGCACGCCGTTGTCGTCGGCGGGCTTTCCCGAGCCCGGGAAAGCCCGCAGGTCCAGGTAGGACAGCAGCTGCGGGCTCCCCAGGTCCTCCGGACGGCACACGCCACCGGCCACCAGGGTCCGCAGGACGACGTCGACCGGGGTGTGCGCGAGCTGCCGCGCCTTCTGCAAGGCGGCCTGCGCGCGCCCGGCCAGTTCGCCGAACCCGTTCGCCGCGGACACCTCGAACGCCACCGGCGCGAACGCGCAGAACCAGCCCTGCGACCGCGCGTACGGACCGCGGTCCCTGGTGCTGAGCACGGTGACGCCGAAGTAGGTCTCCGTACCGGCCAGCGCGTGGTCGGTGGCGGCGACCGCGGCGAACACTGCGGCGGTCGGCCGCACACCGTCCTCGGCGCACAGCCGGTCGAAGGCATCCAGTTCGGCGCCTTCGAGCAGGGTGGTCGTGCGGATGACCACCTGCCCCCGCTCACCGTCGGCCAGACCGAGCGGCAGCGGGAACCGCGGCAGGCGCCGTCCGTTGTCGGCGACGATCCGGACCCATTCGGCCACCTCGGGCGATTCGGGACCGAACGCCTCCGCCGCGGCGCGTTCCTCCGCCGCGTACCGCGGAAACCCACCGGTCGCCTCGGCCGAGGGCAACCAGGCATCGTCCCGACCGGACTGTTCCGCGGCGTAGAGGTCGGCCAGGTCGGCGGGCAGCATGATCTGCGAAGCGCCATTGGTGAACGCGTGGTCGCAGCCCCAGAACACGCCGAAGCTGTCCGGGCCCTCGACGACACCGAAGCAGAACCCCGGCCACGATCCCGGCGTGCACTGCGCGTCGAACATCCCGGTCAGGTGCTCGTGCAGGCTCCGGTCCGCCGGCGGCGGCTCCTCGACCACCTCGAACTCGACGGCGTCCGCGGGCACGAGGTGCCGCACCGGAACGTCGCCGTCGAGGTCGAACCAGGTGCGCAGCCCGTCGTGCGTGCGCAGGAACCGCACCAGCGCTCGGGTAAGCGCCGCGCGGTCGAGCCTGCCGTCGATCGTCGTGGCCACCCCGGTCCACGCGCGGTGCCTGCCGCCGTCGCGCACCAGTCGCCGGTAGGCCACCAGATGGTCGGTCTGCAGGATCGAGGGCAGACCGGGATCGACGGGTGCGGTGTTCGCGGCCGACCGCGCGGCGGCCGTCGGGCGCCACCGCAGAACTCGTCCCGGCGCGGGGTTCCACGCGGTGATGTCGTCGAGGATCACGCGCACACCTCGATCGCCGCCGGTGCCCGCGCCGCGCGGGCGAGTTCGTCGCCGAACCCGGCGATGAGGTCGGCGACCGCGGCGACCGCGGCGTCCGACGGCGCGCACCGGGCGGACACGTTGATCCCGTGTGCGGAGTGGATGAACCACAGGTAGACCTCGTCGCGGGACGGCTCGGGCGCGCGCAGCGCGCGTGCCCGCCAGTCCGTCCAGCGGTCCGCGCCCGCAACCTGGCGGACGTCCACGTAGGACACGACGAACCGCGGTTCGCCGGTGGCGCCGAGCAACTGGGCCACCCTGGTGAACGAGGCCTTCGCGCACGCCCGGACAGCCGAGACACCGGCGCGGACGATGTGGACCGCCTCCGGGAAACCGGTGGCGTCTGCCAGGTCGAATTCCACCGGGCACAGCCCCACGTACCAGCCGACCGCGTCGACGTGCCTGCGGTCGTGGCGCGTGTGCATCGGCAGCACGAACCGGATGCGGTCGTCACCGGTGCGGGCGGCGACGGCCCGGCCGAACGCGGCGAGCACCCCCGCCTGGGTCCCGGTACCGAGACCGCGGCACACCCGCTCCACCTCGGCGGCAACGTCCGGACCCGCCACCCAGCGGGACAGCGAGTGCTGCTGCCCGTCCGCGTCGGGCGCGGACGGCACCGCGGCGCACGCCGGGAACCCGTCGGCGAGGTAATCCCGCCAGCGCCGCACCGTGGGGTCGTCCTCGCCGATCACGGCGTCGAGCGAGCGGGCGGCGGCACTGTGGTCGACGTGGCTGCCGACGTCGAGCGCAGCCAGCCTGCTGTCCGGCTCACCGGAGAGCGCGCGCGTGTAGAGCGACATGAACTCCTGGAACCACAACAGCTGCGAGTAGGCGTCCATCACACTGTGGTCGGCGCCGAACGCGACAACGAACGCCTCCTCGCCCGGCTCCTCGACGGTGGCGAACAGGCAGTGCGGCCACGTGAGCGCCGACACCCCGCCGAAGAACCCGGAGATCAGCTCGTGCGCCTCGTCGGCGGAGACATTTCCCACCGTGCGCGCCGCCACATCGACCGTGTCCGCGCTGACCGACTTCCGGCGCCACCCCGCCCCATCACGGACCACTGTGGACCGCAACACCTCGTGGCGATCGATCCACGCGCGCAGCGCACGCCGCACGGCACCCTGGTCGTAGCGGACGGGCACGCGCATGACCGACCCGATCCACGCGCCGGACCTGGCGTCGGCGAGGAGGGCCTCGTGGTCGTGGGAGATCGCCCGCGCGTCGCCGCGCCACGCGGCTTCGCCGCACGTCGGGGTCCACACCGTGAGCGCCCCGTCGGGCAACGGGTAAGCCGCAAGTTCCGTGTACTCCATTGGGTGACCCCCGGCGATCGCAAATAGTTTGCTCTGTCGCGAAACAACACGTATATGGGACGGTCGATGGACCTTACAAGGTCACTCGGACGTGTCTATGATCACCGTGCGAAGTTGTTCAGTTCGCCGGCGCCGACGCCGAAAATCCTGCAGATCCGCGGCCGCCCCTCCCGTCGAAAGGAACCCGTCATCACCGCACGCCTCCAGTTCGCCGACGACCTCTTCCTGCGACGGCACCGGGGGCCCGGCACGCCGGCGATCAACCAGTTCACCTGGCGGTTCGACCAGCCGGTACCGGAATCGACGGTGTCGCGCCTGCACTCCGCACTCGCGAAAGGGGCGTTGGCCAGACGCGCCGATCGCGCAACCGTTCCCATTGCCCGGGATCGCTGGTCCTATTCGGAAACATCGTTGTCACCTCATGTTGAGGTGGAGAAAATATCCGCCGACTCCGTGGTGAATTGGCTGCGCACACGCGTGCGCACCGATCTCGACCCGCACACGGGCCGGGGGTGGCAGCTTTCCGCCGCGACCACCAGCGACGGCGGCGGCGTGCTCAGCCACCGCGTGCGCGCACGCGGTGGCCGACGGCGCCGCGATGATCGACGCCGTGGTGCGCGCGAACGGCGGCGGACCACCGCTGTCCGCGCCCGTCCGGCCGCATCTGCCCGCGGCACTGCTGTCCGATGTGGCCGATGCACTGGCGCAGGTGCGCGAGGTGGCCACCTGGGCGGCCCGCGCCGCGCGGAGGCGACGACCCGCTCCGGCGACTCCGGCGACCACGCGGAAACCCGCGACGCCCCCGGAACCCGCCGATCCACGCTGGACGGTGCCGCACGTGATCACCGAGTGCGCCACCACCGCGCTCACCGAGGCGGCACGCCGTCGCGGCGGCTCGGTCAACATGCTGTTCGCCACCGCGCTCGCCCGCATCGCCCGCACGACCAGCGCGCCCGGCGCGGACACCGTCGGGGTCGCGCTGCCGGTGAGCGGGCGCACCGAGGACGACCCGCGATCGAACACCACCCGGATCGCGGCCGCGGCGTTCGCGTCGGACGCGCTGGCCGACCGCGACCTCGCTGCGATCAAACAGGAGTCCAAACGCGCCTACCGGGCGCTGGCCACGCGAGCGCAACCACCGGTTGCGCTCGCGCTCTTGCAGATGTTGCCGGACGCAGTGGTGCGCAAGCTCCCGCAGCCGCCCGCCGCCACGGTGCTCGCCTCCAGCCTCGGCGCGCTGCCCGCCCAGTTCCGCGAGTTCGACGGCCTGACGGCCACCAGTGTCGCGGCGACGGCGCACTACCCCGGCATCGGCCCGGACGAGGTCGCCACGATCGGCCGCGGCGTGCTCGGCTGGCTGTCCACAGCGGGTGAGCGCACGACGATCTCGGTCTGCGGGCTCGATCCGGCCGGCATCCCGGACACCGCACGGCTGGCGGAACTGGTCGAGGCCGAGCTGGTCTCCTGGGGGATCGAGACTGCGTCGTGGTGATCTCGAACCGCGGCCAGCAGCGAGTCGGCCGCCGTGGACACCGCCCGCTCAACCGGGATCATCCGTTCGGCAAGCACACGGGCGCGTTGCCGCGCGTCCGGGGCGAGCATCCCGGCGACCGACCCGCGCAGCGCCGTCGCGTCCGGGCGCGTGAACCGGGCGCACGTACCGACCCGGAGCCGGGTCAGGATGCCGCCCCACGTCTGCTGGTCGCCGCTGAACGGGCACACCACCGAAGGCACTCCCGCCCGTACGGCGGCCGCCGTGGTGCCGGACCCGCCGTGGTGGACCGCCACCGGGCACCGCGGCAGCACCGCCTTGTGGTCGACCGAGCGCACCGTACGTCTCCGCTCGTCACGGCTTTCCACCGCCTCGCGCAAACCCGCCGGCACGAGCGCCCGCACCCCCGGTGCGCGGCACATCGCCGCCACGTCGGACAGCAGCGCGGCGGGATCGGGCACCGGCATGCTGCCGAACCCGACGTACACCGGAGCCGAGCCACCGTCCGACCAGGACTCGACCACGGAGTCGGGCGCAGGGGTGGCGAAGTCCAGCGACCCCGCGAACGGCCGCCCCGTCCCCCACTCCGCGGCCACGCCGGGTACCGGCGCCGGGTCGTAGGCCTGCGCCTCGGTGGTGCCGCGGTCACACAGGCGCCGCGGCAGGTCGAGTTCGGCGCGGTGCCGGTTCTCCTCGGCCCGGGTCAGTCCCCAGCGCACGGCTTCCCCGGCGCGCCAGGCGGCCCGCCGCTGGTGGACGCTGCCGGCCGCGACATCCACCAACGGCACCACGGAGTTCCCGCGCACCGGGCTGCCGTCGGACAGCGCGCACAGCCCGGCGCGCACCTCGTCCCAGCCGTGTGCCGCGACCGCCTATGGGCGCGCGGACCTTGCGCACCGGGCTGGCCGATCGCGGGCGAGGGGCCGACCGCCGCGGCCGGGTGCTGGCCGTGATGGCACCACTGACCGTGCGCGCCTGTACCGGGCGCGAGTGAAAGGACCGATCGTGCGCCTCACCTACGACGACGACCTCTTCCTGCGGGCAGGCCGGGTGCTCGGCATCCCGGTCGTGAACCAGAGCGTGTGGCGGTTGCACGGCCGGGTCGACCACGCGGAACTGGACGAGCTGGCGCGCGCAATGGCGGGCGGACGGCTGGGCCGCCTCGTCGTGCGGTCCCGGGTGCCCGGCGCGCGCGACCGGTGGGTGCGCGCCGCCGCCGTGCCCGCGGTGGTGCGCACGCCGGAACCGATCGCGCCGTCCGCGGTGCTGGGCTGGGCGCACGAGCAGGCCGACGTCGACCTCGACCCGGAGCTCGGGCCGGGGTGGCGGTTCGCGACGGCGGAGACCACCGACGGCGGATCCGTGCTGTCGCTGACCGTGTCGCACGCGATCGGCGACGGCGGGGCGCACATCGCCTCGGTCGTGGAGGGCCGCCGCCGCGACCCCAGCGCGCGGGTGGACGTGCCGCAGGCCAGGGTTCGCGACGACGTGCGCGACGCGGCCGGGCAGGTGGCGCGCGCGGCCCGCGGTGTGTGGCGGGCGGTGCGCGACCGCCACACACCGCGAGCCGCCCCGCCGCTGCCGCCGGGGACCCAGATGTCCGCGGTCCGCGACGGCGGTGCGGGTGACCCGTCCGGGCCCGCGTTCCGCGCCCCGCTGGCCGTGGTCGACTGCGACGCCGCCGCGTGGGACCGGGTGGCGGCCGAGGCGGGCGGCACGGCGAACGCGCTGCTCGTCGCCGTGGCCACCGAGGTGCTGTTGTCCAGCGGCCGGGTGCGCACCACCGCACCGGTGCGGGTCGCGCTGCCGGTGAGCGGCAGGCGTGGGACGGACCTGCGCGCGAACGCGACGGTCGGGGTGTCGATCGTGGTGGACCCGGATCCCTCCGGTCGCGTACCGGACCTGCGGGCGGTCCGGGAGCGGAGCAAGGCCGCCTTCTCCCGCATCGGTGTGGCCGAGCCGCCGGCCCGCGCATTCGAACCGCTGGTGCAGCTGCTGCCCGACCCGCTCGTCGCGCGGCTCGCCCGCACCTCGCCGGTGCCGCTGTGCCTGTGCTCGAACCTCGGCGCGCTGCCGGAGGAGTTCGTCGCACCGCTCGGCGCACCCGCAGCGGCGGTCGCCATGCGGTCGATGACGCGCGACGTCACCCGGTCGATGCTGCGGGCGAGGGGCGGTGGGCTCAGCGTCTGGCTCGCGCGCGTCGGGGGCACCGTCACGCTGTCCGTGCTGGGCCTGGACCCGGACCACTTCCCGGACGAAGCCGAGCTGGGCCGGCACGTCGCGAAGGTGCTCGAGCAGCGGGAGATCCCGGCGAAGGCCTGGTGACCGGTGACGGGCTCCGGGACGGGAATGCGCCCCGCCCGGTGGGCGTTGCACGGGGATGGGTCTGGACCAGGGTGTTTCTCGCCACAGGGGAACACCCTGGTCAGGAGGAGAGCCGACTAGGGGGCTCGAACCCCTGACCTGCTGTTTACAAGA
>Ga0164243_10007331_pt1 | contig 16476 bp, 14 predicted proteins | sample OricompcompostOP_FD_108781 | JGI IMG/M metagenome (GOLD analysis project Ga0164243, IMG submission 108781) | Organic Plus compost microbial communities from Emeryville, California, USA - Original compost - Organic plus compost (OP) | ecosystem: Engineered > Solid waste > Mixed feedstock >...
CACGGGGTGGCTCATCGCGCACCGCCCTTCCCAGTGAGAAACGCGAGCACGGTGGCCTCCCACGCGTCCTTCGCCTCGATCATCGTCCAGTGCCCGCAGTTGGGGAAGATGTGCACCTGCACGTCGGGGACGGTGCGCATCGGCAACAGCACCATGTCGACCGGGCTCACCCGGTCGTCGCGTCCCCAGGTGATCAGCGTCGGTGCGGTGATCTTGTGCAGCATCGCCCAGTACGGCGGCTCGGTGGAGGCCTCGACCGCCTTCGCCGCCGCCTGCAGGACGCCGCGGCCGTACATGCGCCGTGCGGAGGCCAGGGCCTCGGGGTCGACGGCCAGCTCCCACCGCTCCGCGATCAGCTCCTCGGTCACCAGCGACTGGTCGTAGACCATCGACCGCAGCCAGGCGACCAGGCGCTCGCGACTCGGCTCCTCGACGAAGTCGGTGAGCAGGTTGATGCCCTCCCCTGGCGACGGGCTGAAGATGTTGCGCCCCATCCCGCCGATGGTCACGAGCTGCTCGACCCGCTCGGGATGGGCGATCGCGAAGCGCGTGGCGACGACCCCGCCCATCGAGTTGCCCAGCAGCCGGGCCCGCTCGATCCCGAGCCCGTCGAGGAAGGCGGTCACCGACGGCAGCGCCGCCGCCATCGGATGCAGGTCGGTGTCGTCGCTGATACCGAAACCTGGGAACTCCAGCGCCAGACAGCGGAAATGCTGCGCGAACAACGGCAGGTTGCCGCGGAAGTTTCGCCACGCGGACACGCCCGGCCCCGAGCCGTGCAGCATCACCAGCGGCGGGGCGTCGGGGTCTCCGACCTCGTGGTAGCGAAGCACCCCGCGCTCGGTCTTCAGCTCGTGCCGGTGCGAGGTCTCGGTCATCGGGGGCGTCTGTGTCAGCTGCGTCACATCGCGCACGCTAGGGGCGATGCACGGGGCGCAGACGCTGCTCCCAATCACTGGGAGGGATCAGCAGCCGACCTCCCGGCCGAGCGACGACGTACGCCCGCCAGGCACCGGCGACCACTGAGCGGGAGAGGCCGATTCCGGTGTGCGACGACCCGGTTGGCTGAGCTCGTGACGACGCAAGCCGATCCGGCCCCCGCCGGCGCACCGACCCCTGCCGAGATGCGCGCCGCCCTGGGCTGCTTCGCCTCGGGGGTGACGGTCGTGACCGGGATGGGCGCCGACGGTCCAGTCGGCTTCGCGTGCCAGTCGTTCGCGTCCGTCTCCTTGGAGCCGCCACTGGTGCTCTTCTGCGCGGACCACCGAGGACGCAGCTGGCCGCTGATCCGCGAGGCGGGCCGGTTCTGCGTCAACGTGCTCGCCGAGCACCAGGCCGACCTGTGTGACCGCTTCGGCTCCAGTCGCGGCGCGCGCTTCGAGGGTCTCGGCTGGGCGATGTCGGCCTGGGGTACGCCGTCACTCCCCGGGGTGCTGCTCCGCGTGCATGCCGAGGTCGAGGACGTGCACGCGGCCGGAGATCACGACGTGGTGATCGGTCGGGTGCTCGCCCTCGACACCGCCGACTTCGCCCGGCCGATGGTCTTCTATCGCGGTGCCTTCGGCGTCGACTTCGACGCGCACCCGGCCCGCTCCGCGGTGCCGACCTCCCTGCTGCGCTGGGGAGATGGGATCCGCTGGGGCTGAGGCGGCGCCGTACCCCCGCTGCTGCCGGACGTCATGGTCGTGGCTGCTCCGCCAGCCGGTTCGCCGGACGCTATCCGGGACGTCCTGCACCCAGGTCGCTCCAGCAACCACACCGCAGGACGTCCCGCCGTACGTCCTGCACTCGGGCCGCTCCGGGAGCCCCACCGCAGGACATCCCGCCGTACGTCCTGCACCCAGGTCGCTGCGACAACCCCACCGCAGGACGTCCCGCCGTACGTCCTGCACCCAGGTCGCTGCGGCAACCCCACCGCAGGACGTACGGCGCTCGTCCAGCAGTCCGCGGAGCGGCGGGTCAGGCCGGGGGCAGGGGCGGGAAGACCGGGCCGCCGCCGAACATGACCCGGGGCGAGACGGGAGTGCCGCCGTCAGGCTCGGTGATCCCGTACTCCTTCGCCGCCTCGGCGGTGATGAAGACGGTGCCGGTGCGCTCGTGCAGGTCGGGGTCGGCCGCGATGGCGGCGAGCACCCGGCCCTGTAGCTCGGGGGTCTCCGCGTCGGAGACGGGTACGCCGGCGATGTTGTCGACGCCGCTGGCCAGCAGTTGCTCCGTGCGCACCAGGCCGGGCCAGAGCGACACCACGCTCACCCCGTGCTCGCGGAGCTCCAACGCCGCGTCGTGGGTGAGCTTGTCGAGGCCCGCCTTGGAGATGCCGTAGAGCGTGGAGTGCAGGTAGGCCCGGGTGCCGACCGAGGAGATGTTGACGATCACTCCGCTGCCCTGCGCGATCATCAGCGGCGCCGCGGCGTGGGTCGCCACGTAATGGGCTCGTAGTCCCACCGAGATGAGCGTGTCCCAGTCCGACAGTGGGCGCTCCCAGAACTTCTCGGGCGTCACGTGGTTCATCCGCGGCCCGGCCCACGCGTTGTTGACCAGCAGGTCGAGCCGCCCCGCCGACCCGTGCACGTCGGCGACCAGCCGCTGCACGTCGGCGTCGTCGGTGTGCTCGCACGCGTGGGCGACGCCCTTGCCTCCGGCAGCCTCGACCCGGTCCACGGTGGCCTGCAACCGGTCGGCGTCGCGGCCGGAGACGTGGACCGTCCAGCCCGCCTCGCCGAGGCCCACGGCGATGCCCTGGCCGACGCCCTTGCTGCCGCCGGTGACCAGCGCAACCCTCCCGGTCACGAGTAGGACTCCGTGATCTCGACGCCGTCCGGCAGCGGCTTCACGATCGTCCACAGCACCGTGACCTCGCAGCGCGCGATCCGCCACTCGCCGTCCTCGACGACGTAACGGTCGGCGTACTCGATGGCGCTCACCCGCTCCACTCCGGCCTCGAGGTCGACCTGACGGAACCGGAGCGTCCAGGCGCCGGTCGCCTCGGTCTCGCTGAGCACGTCGATCACCGGGTGCATCGCGTGGTGCATGTCGAGGATGACGACCTTGTCGTCGACCCGCTTGAGCGCGATGTGACTGAAGACCGCGGCGATGCCGTCGGCGTCCTCGAACTTCCCGATCCGCGGGCCGTAGTCGACGATGGCGCCCTTGGCGATGAAGCAGTTGCGGAAGTCCTCCGGCCGCTTGGCGTCGCACGCCCTCAGGTAGCGGTACTTCAACGCCTTGATCTGCTCGATCGCCTCGAGCCGGGCCAGCCGCTCCTCCACTGTGGTCACGGGCGGACCTTCCTTTCGCATTTCTCTCGGGTTGTCGCTGGGTCAGCGTAGGGATGCCTGCAGCACCGGGTCGGGCTCGACCAGGTGGCAGGCGACGGCGGCGCCCGCGCGCGGCGACCTGGTCTCAGGTGCCTCCTCGTGGCACCGGTCGATCGCGTCGGGACACCGGGAGCTGAAGACGCAACCGGTCGGCGGGTTCATCGGATCGGGCAGCTCCCCAGTGAGGCGCACGCGCTGCCGGGCGCGCTGCACGACCGGGTCCGCCACCGGTGCGGCGGAGAGCAGCGCCCGGGTGTAAGGGTGCTGCGGCGCCTCGAAGAGCGACGCGGTGTCGTCCTGCTCCACGAGCGTGCCGAGATACATGACCGCGACCCGGTCGGCGATCTGGCGCACGACCGCCAGGTCGTGGGTGATGAAGAGACACGCCACACCGAGCTCCGCGATCAGCTCCTGCAGCAGCGCCAGCACCTGGTTCTGGCTCGACACGTCGAGCGCGCTGACCGCCTCGTCGGCCACCACCAGCTTCGGCCTGAGCACGAGCGCACGCGCGATCGCGATCCGCTGGCGCTGGCCGCCGGAGAACTCGTGCGGATAGCGGTCGGCGTGCTCGGCCCGCAGGCCCACCATCTCCAGCATCTCCACGGCCGTACGCCGGCGCTCGGCTCGCCCCTGGTCGGTGTGGACGATGAGGGGCTCACCGATGACCTCGGCTACCGACATCGAGGGGTCGAGGGAGGAGTAGGGATCCTGGAACACCATCTGGATGTCGCGTCGGGCTCGACGCAGGGCCTTGCCGCGCAGCCCGACCAGGTCCACCCCGTCGAGGAGCACGGATCCGCGATCGGGCCGGATCAGCTGGGTGATGCCCCGCACCGCGCTGGACTTGCCGGATCCGGACTCGCCGACGAGCGCGACCACCTCGCCGGGCGCCACGTCGAGGTCGATGCCCCGGACCGCCGGCAGGGCGCGGCGGCCGATGCGGTGGGAGACGTGCAGGTCGCGCACCTGCAGCAACGGCTCGCTCATGCTGGTGCCTCCTCGCCCGCGCGGGCGCGCCGTAGGTCGAGCTCGCCGGCCCGCAGGCAGCGCACCGTCCCGCCGGTCTCGCGCTGGGTCAGGGGGATCGGCGCATCGTCACACGCGGCGACGCTGTGGGCGCAGCGCGGTGAGAAGCGGCAGCCGACGGGGAACTGGTCGGGCATCGGCGGCGTGCCCGGGATGATCTCGATGCCACCGACGCCGTCGACCCGGGGCAGCGAGCGCATCAGCCCCGCCGTGTAGGGGTGGCGTGGGCGCGCGAACAGGTCGAAGCACTCGGCACGCTCGACCACCTGGCCGGCGTACATCACGACGACCTGGTCACACGCGTCGGCGACGACGCCGAGGTCGTGGGTGACCAGGAGCACTCCCATGCCGAAGTCGCGGGCCAGGTCTTTGACCAGGTCGAGGATCTGCGCCTGGATCGTCACGTCGAGCGCCGTGGTGGGCTCGTCGGCGATCAGCATCCGCGGATCGGTGGACAGGGCCATGGCGATCATGACGCGCTGGCGCATGCCGCCGGAGAACTGGTGCGGGTAGTCGCCGACCCGGCTCGCGGCCCGGGGGATGCCGACCAGGTCGAGCACCTCGACGGCCCGCTTGCGCGCATCGGCCCGGCTGACCCCGCGATGCCGGCGCACCACCTCCGCGATCTGAGCACCCACGGTGAAGGCCGGGTTGAGGCTGGTCATCGGCTCCTGGAAGATCATCGCGATCTCGTTGCCGCGCACGTCGGCCATCTCACGCTCGCTGAGCGTGAGCAGGTCGCGCCCGTCGAGCAGCACCCGGCCGCTCGAGGTGCGGCCGCTCTCCCCGTGGAGCCTCAGCAGTGCGAAGCAGGAGACGCTCTTGCCCGATCCGGACTCGCCCACCAGCGCGACCACCTGGCCGGGCTGCACGTCGAACGAGACGCCGGTGACCACCGGCTGCCAGGCACCCCTCACGGCGAACTCCACCGTGAGGTCCTGCACGGAGAGCAACGGGGTCGTCATGTCAGGCCCTTCCCTTCTCGCGGCCGACGGAGTCGGACAGGCCGTCCCCCAGCACGTTGCACGCCAGCACGGTGAGCACCACCGCGACGGTCGGGACGATGACCGGCCAGGGCGTGTAGAACCACGCCGCGCGTCCCTCCGAGAGCATGCTGCCCCAACTCGGATCCGGCGGCTGCACGCCGAGGCCGAGGAAGCTCAGCGACGACTCCGCCAGGATCGCGAAGCCCAGCGCGAGGCTGATCTGCACGGCCAGCGGCGAGAGCACGTTGGGCAGCACGTGGCGTCGCAGCACCCAGTGGGTGGGGGTGCCGATGCTCCGCGATGCCTCGATGAAGGTCTCCTCGCGCACGGCGAGCGTGGCGGCCCGCACCACCCGGTAGAACCGGGGCACGAACACCACACCGATCGCCAGCATGGCGTTGGTCAGGTTGGGTCCCATCACGCCGACGATGGCCAGGGCCAGCAGCAGCGGCGGGAAGCTCAGCAGCGCGTCGGCGATCCGGGAGAACACCGCGTCCCACCAGCCGCGCAGCAGGCCGGCCAGCAGCGCGGGGATCACCCCGCCGAGGAGCCCGACCCCGACCGAGGTGATCGCGGCCAGCCCGGCCACCCGCGCGCCGTACAGGAGCCGGGACAGGGTGTCTCGGCCCAGCGCGTCGGTGCCGAGCAGGTGTCCGTCGGTGAAGGGAGCCAGGCGGCGTGCCTCGATGTCCTGGGCCAGAGGGTCGAAGGGGGCCAGCCAGGGTGCGCCGACGGCGGCGATCAGCCAGACGGCCAGCACCGCGAGGGCGAGCCGGTTGGCCCAGGGCCCGGCGAAGCGGCGCAGGAACCGGCGTCGCGGACTCTCGACCACGACCGCCTGGGTGGGCAGGACGCTCACTGGGACTCACCCCTCGGGTTCAGGTAGCCGTAGGTCAGGTCGACGACGAGGCTGGCGGCGACGGTGATGATGACCGCGAAGACGACCATCCCCTGGATGGCGGGCAGGTCGCCGGCGAGCACGGCACGCACCGCGAAGTCGCCCAGGCCCTGGATGCCGAAGATCGTCTCCACGACCGCGGTGCCGCCCAGCAGGTAGCCGGTCTGGATGCCGACCACGGTGACCACCGGCATGAGGGCGTTCTTCAGGCCGTGCTTCCAGACCACGGCGTTGGGCAGCATCCCCTTCGCGACCGCGGTGCGCACGTAGTCCTGACGGAGCACGTCCGCCAACGACGCCCGCAACTGTCGGGCGATCTCCGCGGCGGCGATCACTCCGAGGGCGAAGCCGGGCAGGAGCAGGTGACTGAGCCACGGCCAGAAGCCCTCGGCCATCTCGACGTAGCCGGTCGCCGGCAGCCACTGGAGCTTCACCCCGATGACGAGGGTGAGCAGCAGGCCGAGCACGAAGTTCGGGGTGGCCAGGCCCAGGGTGCTGCCCACGGTGACCACCCGGTCCTGCCAGCGGCCGGCCCGCCGGGCGGCGAAGACGCCCGCGGGGATGCCGATGAGGAGGGCGAAGACCATCGCGACCAGCGTGAGGGAGACGGTGATCGGCATTCGCGCCGAGATCATCTCCCACACCGGGGTGCGGAAGGTGTAGCTCGTGCCGAGGTCTCCCTGGAGCAGGTTGCCCAGGAACGAGAGGAACTGCTCGTAGTAGGGCTGGTCGAGCCCGAGATCCGACCGCACCGCGTCGACCTGTGCCTCGGTGGCCCCCTCCCCGGCGATCCGGTGGGCCGGATCGCCGGGGATGAGGAAGATGAGGCTGAAGGTCGCGAGGCTGACGATCACCAGCAGCGGCACCAGGGCGAGCAGTCGTCGTCCGAGCATCGACAACGTCCGGCTGGCCACGACCCCTGCGTTCACTTCGCTCTCCTTCCGTCCGGCCGACAGGCCGACGCGTGCCAGGTCAGTCGGTCATCCCGACACCGCGGAACTCGCTGATGCCGACGACGGTCGGCTCGTAGCCGGTCACGCGGTTGTTGCAGACGGTGCCGACGGCGTTGAAGGTCAGCGGCGCGACGAGCCCGGCCCCCAGCACGAGCTCCTGCACCTTGGCGAGCGCCTCGCCACGCGCGGCGGTGTCCTCGATCGCGTTCGCCGCGGCCAACGCCTCGTCGAAGCCGGCCGGCTCGGTGCGGCTCACGTTCTGCGGCGAGGCCTCGTCGAAGTAGGCGGAGAAGAGCATCGACGGGTCTGGGCGGCCGGTCCACCCGGTGATGACCGCGTCGCCGGTGCCCTTGAGGAAGTTCACCCCGAGGTCGGCCGGCGGCAGCGCCTTGATCTCCATGTCGATGCCGACCTCGGCCAGCTGCGCCTTGACGATCTCGGCGGTGGTGACGAACTGCGGGATCGTCAAGGTGACGGCGGTGAAGGAGAACCCGTCAGGCAGGCCGGCCTCGGCGAGCAGCTCCTTGGCCGCGGCCTGGTCGTAGGCGAGCTTGTCGGCCACCGTGTCGTTGGGCACGAAGTAGTCGCTGGGGAAGAGCCCTTCGGAGGCCTCGCCCTGGCCCTCCTGGGCACCTTCGAGGATCGCGCTGCGGTCGATGGCCAGGTTGACCGCCTGGCGCACCAGCGGGTCGTCGAACTCGCTCTTGGTCTGGTTGAAGTAGAGCACCGTCTGCGTGAGCACGGTGCGCGCCTTCGTCTCCGCGTCGGGGATCTGCTCGGCGGGGGCGATCATCGCCGGCGACACCAGCGCGCAGTCGGCCTGGTCGGAGGAGACGGCGTTGAGGTTGGTCTGCGGGTCGGTCGCGACGCTGAAGTCGAGGCCGCCGAGCTGCAGTGCGTCCTCGTCCCAGTAGTCCTCGACGGCCTCGAACACGTAGTGCGAGCCCGGGTCGGACTCGCCCAGGGTGAAGCGGCCGATTCCGTTGGGGTCGGCCGCCAGGGCCTGCGCGCCGTCGGGCGTGGCGAACGCCTCGGGGCTCACCATCATGCCGGCGAGGTCGGAGAGCGTCAGCACCAGATGGACGCCCGGCGAGTTGAGGTTCAGCTGCACGGTGGCCTCGTCGACGACGTCGACGGAGTCGATCGCCGACAGCAGCGGCGCGGAGATGGAGTCGGGCTCCTGGGCCCGGTCCAGGTTGGCCTTGACGGCCTCGGCGTCGAAGGGCGTGCCGTCCTCGAAGCTGAGGCCCGTCCGCAGGTGGAAGGTCAGGGTCTTGAAGTCGTCGGAGAACTCCCACGACTCCGCGAGACCGGGCACGGGCTGCCCGTCGGCGTCCTGGTGCACCAGCCGGTCGTAGACCAGGTTGAGCACGATGAAGTCGGAGGCGGAGACCGTCTTGTGCGGGTCGAAGGAGGTGGCGCCGGCCGAGGTCGTGTAGCGCAGCACCGCGTTCGGGTCGGGATCGCCGCTGCCGCTGGCGCCGGAGCTGCCGCAGGCGGCAGTGAAGGCCAGGCAGGCCGCGACGGCGAGGGTTGGGATTCGCTTCACGGGTTTCTCCACTTCTCGATGGGTGCCCACCCGAGGGGCGGAATGTCGTGCTGGTCACACTGAGGCCTGATCCTGATGACTGGCTTCGCGCCAAAACGCTCGATTCCAGTGATTGGGAGTGCCCGATGTCCGCGCTCAGTCGTAGGCGGCGGCGCTGCGGCGTGCTGCCTCGGCCACCAGGCCCGGGTCGTATGGCGCCACTCGCCCCGGCGTCCACGTCGCCGCGCGCAGCCGCCCGGTGTAGGGGAAGCTGCGATGGCGCTCGTAGAGCTCCCAGTCGACCGGTCCGCCGCGGCACAGGCCCACGTCGATGCCGCTGAAAGGGGCCATTCCCACGAGCATCGCCACGTCCTCGATGCCGGCGACCTCCTGGCCGTCGACGCTCATCGTGAGCGACCACCGGAAGTCCGGCAGTGCGCTGGCCGTCAGCCGCGCCAGGAGCTTGCCCGCAGGCAGCGGATGGTCCGCCGCCGACCGATGCATCCGGCCGTACTCGTTGTAGCCCAGGTGCACGCGTCCGTCCTCGACGTGCACCAGGTAGCCGCCGCCCTGGTCGCCGTGCGCGACGAGGATGCCGCGGTCGTCGGCGGCGTGCTCCAGCTGGATGTCGACGGTGAAGGAACGGAGCGTCACGAGCCGTTGCGAGCGGTACCGCTCGAGCGTGGGGGTGCCGGGGAGGATCCGGACGGGCGCGACGAGGGAGTCCTCCGCCGGGCGACGGATGGTGTGCTCCAGCGGGCCGGCGCCGAGCGGGAAGACCGTGTTCTCCCAGGCCGCCCGCTCCCAGGCTGCCGCGAGCTCGCGCACCCGCTCCGGGTGCTGAGCGCCGACGTCGCGCAGCTCGTTGGGGTCGGCGGCCACGTCGTAGAGCTCCCACTCGGCGTCGTCGAAGGGCGTTCCGGGCACATGGGAGGTGACGATCTTCCAGCCGTCGCGATAGAACCCGCGGTTGCCGCCGAACTCGGCATACTGCTCCCGCCTCGTGCCCGGGGCGGCGGGGTCGTTGAGCACGGAGGCGAAGCTGACGCCGTCCATCGTCTTCGCCTCCAGGCCGTGCCGGACTCCCGGACTGGCCAGGCCGAGGAGGTCGAGGATCGTCGGGGCGACGTCGGTGACGTACTGGTACTGGCGGCGGATGCCGTCGTCCGCATCGTCCCGCGAGAGCCCGCGGGGCCAGGAGAGAAGGAACGGCACGCGCACCCCGCCGGCGAAGGTCTGCCCCTTGTAGAGGCGGAACGGGGTGTTGGATGCGAGCGCCCACCCGCGCGGGTAGTGGACCATCGTGCGCGGGCCGCCGATCAGCGACGGGTCGAGAGCGACGTCACCTTCCCAGTCGGCCGGCATTCCCGGGAGGTGGACGAACCGGCTGAAGTAGCTGCGAGTGCCCTCTGGTCCGCCCTCCATGGTGCCGCCGTTGTCGGAGGTGAAGACGACGATGGTGTTGTCGAGCTCGCCGAGGTCGGCAAGGGTCTGGGTGATCCGGCCGAGGCTCTGGTCGATGTTGTCGACCATGGCCGCATACACCTCCATGTAGCGGGCATAGAGCTCCTGCTGCTCGGCGGTGAGCTGGTCCCAGGCCGGCACGTCGAAGCGCGGCTTCCCACCATCGCGCGGCGGGAGCGGGAGGTCGGCCGGGAAGAGGCCGTCGGCGATCTGTCGGGCATGGCGCTGTCGGCGGATCTCGTCCCAGCCAGCGGCGTAACGACCGCGGTACTTGTCGAGGTCGACCTGCTTCGCTCCGAGTGGACCGTGCATGGCGTGGTGGGCGAAGTAGAGGAAGAAGGGCTTCTCCGCGTCGCTGGCCCGCAGCGCCTTGATCATCTCCAGAGACCGGTCGGTGAGGTCGTCGGTGAGGTAGTAGTCGTCGGGAAACTCGGCGATCTCCTGCGGGCTGTTGTCGACCACGATCCGGTTGGGGTGGAAGAAGCTGTTGAGCGCCTCGGTCGTCCCGTAATAGCGCTCGAAGCCCCGCTGCACCGGCCACGACTCTCGCGACGCGGCGTCGTTCATCAGGGCCTCGCGGCTGAGGTGCCACTTGCCGACGCCGAAGGTCGCGTATCCATGGCCGCGCAGGATCTCGGCGAGGGTCAGCACGTCGTCGTCGAGCTCGAACCGGCTTCCCGGGAAGCCGGGATCGAAGTTGGCGACGGAGCCGAATCCCGCGCGGTGCGGGTTGAGGCCGGTAAGGAGCGCGGCACGGGCGGGCGAGCAGACCGGGGTGGTGTGATAGTTCGTCATCCGGATCCCGGTCGCGGCCAGACGGTCGAGATGGGGGGTGTCGATCTCCGCGCCGAACGGCCCGATGTCGGAGAAGCCCATGTCGTCCACCAGCACCAGCACGACGTTGGGTGCTCCCGCGGGCGCCCGCCGCTCACGCGGCCACGCGCGTTCGGAGTCCAGCGTGGTCCGCCCGACGCGGCCCGGATGACGCTCATAGCCCCGCGCGTACGCCGGGACGCCCCGCTCGTCGACGGCGGCGTCCGGTCCGCTCTCCGCGGTGGTCACAGGCCGAGGTCGCCGGCGAGCCGGTCGAGGTGCTCCAACACCGCCTTCTCGTCGGCGTCGGGCAGCGACCACACTGCCTCGGCGATCCCCGCCTCCTCCCACGAGTCCAGCAGCTCGAGGCGAGCCGAGTGCGCTCGCACCTCGGGCTCTCCGTCGCGGCCGGCGTTCGACCACGCCTCCCGCAGCTGCTTCACCCGGGTGGGCAGGTCCTCGTCCAGAGGCGTGGTCAACCAGCCGTCGGCGTTGGCCGCGATCCACGCGAAGGTCTTGGGCCCGGCGCCGGCGCCGATGAGCACGCGCAGGTGGTCCTGCACCGGCTTGGGCCAGGCCCACGAGGCTTCGAAGCTGACGAACTCTCCGGCGTACGACGCCTCCTCCTGGGTCCACAGGGCGCGCATGGCACCGAGGTACTCCTTGAGCACGGTGCGCCGCCGCTGCGGGGGCACCCCGTGGTCGGCGAGCTCGTCGGTGTTCCAGCCGAAGCCCGCGCCGAGGGTGACCCGGCCGCCGGAGAGGTGGTCGAGCGTCGCGATGGTCTTGGCCAGGGTGATCGGGTCGTGCTCGACCGGGAGGGCCACCGAGGTGCTGAGCGCGATCCGCTCGGTCACCGCCGCGACCGTGCCCAACGCCACCCACGGGTCGAGGGTGCGCATGTAGCGGTCGTCGGGCAGCGCCTCACCGCCGGTCGCGGGATGGGCCGCGGTCCGGCGTGCGGGGATGTGGGTGTGCTCGGGCACGTAGAAGGTGTGGAACCCGCGCTCCTCGGCAGCCTGGGCTGCCCGTTGGGGGCTGATTCCGCGGTCACTGGTGAAGAGGGAGATTCCGTGGCGCATGCCCGCACGCTAGGGAGGCCGTCAGGTCGATGGCGCGGGAACCCAGTGAGTGGGAGCGATCACATCCAGCGCCCGGAGCTGGTCAGGAGGATCGTGTCGAGCGCCTCGCGTGACCAGGTGTGCAGCGGATGGCTCTCGGCGGTCGGGACGGTGGTACGCCGCGGGTCGAGCTCGGCGCTGACCCGCCGGGTGGCGTCGGCCACCAACGGTGCGACCTTCTCCAGGGGCGTGCGCGGCGGCATCGCCACGGAGATGCTGCCCACCGGGCCGTCGGCGCCCATGACCGCCGACGAGACGCAGCCGACGGCCGGGAAGCACTCCCCCTGCTCGAAGGCGAGGCCGCGGCGCTCCCGTACTCGTCGGAGCTCGTCGTGCAGCACGTTGAGATCGCTGATCGTGCGCGCGGTCATCCGGCCCATCTGCCCGCCGACCACCTCGTCGATCCGTTCAGCCGGCAGCCACGCGAGGATCGCCTTGCCCAGGGCCGTGCCGTGCGCGGGCACCCGGCCGCCGACACGCGTCGGCACCGAGGCGGCGAACCGGCCGCCCAGCTTGTCGAGCACGTGCACGTGGGCGCCCTTGAGCACACCGAGGTGCACCACCATCCCCGTGGCGACCTGCAGTTCGTGGAGCACCGGCGCCGCCGCGTGCCGCAGATCCATCGAGGTGTTCTCCCAGTCGGCGAAGACCAGCGCGCGGGGCCCGAGGGCGTAGCCGTCCGACGTGCGCTCGATCCACGAGAGGTGGGTGAGCGCGGTGAGGATGCGGTGCGCCGTGGAGCGGGCCAGGCCGGTGCGCAGGATGACCTCGTCGAGACTGCACCGGGTCGTCGGCGCGTCGAAGGCGTCGAGTACGGCGGTCATCCGCTCGATCATCGACGGCGACGGCGTCGGGGCGACCGGCGCGGGCGCCTGCGTCTCCGGCCGGCGGCTGGTGGTGAGCGTCATGGGGGCACCTCCGTGGGCACAGCACCCGGTCGTCGTGGCGCGACCGTCTGCGGTGAAGGAAACCAGCCGTGCCGCCCCCGGCCCCCGCCACTCCCGGTGAGTGAAACCGGTCACACTCGCACGGGAGGCGGCGCGCCCACCCGGTGGGACGGCGTACGCACCGCGCGGGCGGAGACCCACGATGGGCGGCACCGGGCCGAGGACCGGCCGTGGTGGCCCTTGTGACTCAGTTCACCGGAATGCTAATATTCATGTGCATTGATTCTGAGGAGGGTCCCTGTGCGCGTCACCCCACCGAGCGAGCTCGACGTCCTGGTCGTCGGAGCCGGCTTCTCCGGGCTCTACAGTCTGCACCGACTCCGCACCCTCGGCCGGTCGGTCCATGTGGTCGAGGCCGACGACGACCTCGGCGGGGTCTGGTATCGCAACCGCTACCCCGGCGCCCGCTGCGACATCGAGAGCGTCGACTACTGCTACTCCTTCGACGACTCGATCGTGCAGGAGTGGACCTGGACCGAACGCTACCCCGCGCAGCCCGAGATCCTGCGTTACATCAACTTCGTCGCCGAGCGACTCGACCTACGCCCCGGGATCTCCTTCGAGACGCCCGTGACCGCCATGCACTGGGACGAGGAAGCGGCCTGCTGGCGCGTCACCACAGGTCAGGGCGACCGGATCGCCGCCCGGCACGTGATCATGGCCAGCGGCCAGCTCTCCAAGCCCCAGTTCCCCGCGATCGAGGGCATCGAGGAGTTCGCCGGACAACTGCTCCACACCGGCGACTGGCCGCGTGACGGCGTCGACCTCGAGGGCAGGCGCGTCGGCGTCATCGGCACCGGCTCCTCCGGCGTGCAGACGATTCCCCAGGTCGCCAAGGTCGCCGGGCACACGACCGTCTTCCAGCGCACCGCCCACTACGCGATCCCCGCGCGCAACCACGACCTCGATCCGGCCTACGTGGCCGACCTCAAGAGCCGGTTCCAGGAGTACCGGGAGATCGCCCGCCACCACCCCGGCGGCACCCATCGCCACATCGGCACCGAGTCGGCCCTCGACGTCGACCCGGCCGCGCTCGAGGAGACCTTCCGCGGCCACTGGGAGAAGGGCGGCCCGGACATCCTCGCGGCCTACCGTGACTTCCGCACCGACGAACGGGCCGCGGAGAAGGCCGGCGAGTTCGTCAAGGCGCGGATCCGCGAGATCGTCAAGGACCCCGAGACCGCCGAGAAGCTCTGCCCGAAGGGATATCCGTTCGGCGCCAAGCGCCTGGTCCTCGAGATCGACTACTACACGACGTTCAACCGCGACGACGTCTCACTCGTCGACGTCGCCGCCGACCCCATCGCACGAGTCGAGGGAGACGCGGTCGTGCTCGAGAGCGGCGCCCGCCACGAGCTCGACGCCTTGATCACGGCGACCGGATTCGACGCCCTGACCGGGCCGCTCTTCGCCATCGACATCGTCGGTGTGGGCGGCCTGACCCTGCCCGAGGCATGGAAGGACGGCCCGCAGACCTTCCTCGGCATCGGCACGCACGGCTTCCCCAACCTCTACGTCGTCGCCGGCGCCGGCAGCCCGTCGGTCATCTCCAACGTGCTCATCTCCATCGAGCAGCACGTCGAGTGGATCACCGACTTCATCGACCACCAGTTCCGCAACGGCATCGCGCGCGCAGAGGTCGATCTCGACGCCCAGGAGCGGTGGACGCAGGAGGTCTACGACGTCGCTGCGCCGACCCTCTTCATGAAGGGCAACTCCTGGTACCTGGGCGCCAACGTGCCCGGGAAGCCGCGCGTCTTCTCGCTCTATCTGGGCGGCGTCGGCCACTACCGCGACATCTGCGACCAGGTCGCCGCTGACGGCTACCAGGGCTTCACACTCACTCGAGGAGAGATCACGTCATGACCGCCCAGGGACCCCTCGCCGGACTCCGTGTCATCGAAGCCGGCTCGATGTACGCCGCGCCCACCGCCGGTCGCATGCTGCGCGACTTCGGTGCCGAGGTGATCAAGATCGAGGACCCGGCGCAGGGCGACTTCGCCCGCCAATGGCAGCCCGCGCACAACGGCACCGCCATCGGCTTCGCGCGACTCAACTCGGGCAAGCGGTCGGTGGGCATCGACATGCGCAACCCCGAGGGACGAGCGCTGCTCCAGCGGCTCGTCGCCGACGCGGACGTGCTCATCGAGAACTTCCGTCCGGGCCGGATGGAGAAGTGGGGCATGTCCTATGCGGAGCTGTCCGCGGCCAACCCGGGCCTGGTGATGGCGCGGGTCAGCGGCTTCGGCCAGACCGGCCCCTACCGAGAGCGGCCCGGCTTCGGCACGGTCGCCGAGACCGCCAGTGGTTACGCCTACCTCAACGGCTGGCCGCACACTCCGCCCACCGCACCGCCCTTCGGATTCGCCGACTCGATCGCGGGCATCTCGGCCGCCTACGGCGTGGCGATGGCGCTCTTCGAGCGGGCGCGCACCGGCGCGGGTCGTGAGGTCGACGTGGCCCTCTACGAGCCGCTGATGTTCATCCTCGGCGACGCCGTGCTCAACTACACCGCCTCCGGCACGATCATGCAGCGGCACGGCAACGCCTCGGGCGCCGCCTCGCCTCGGGGGATCTACGAGGCGGCCGACGGCGGCTGGCTCTCCATCGCCGGCTCCAACCAGGCGATCGCGATGCGCCTCTTCGACGCGATGGACCGTGCCGACCTCAAGACAGACGAGCGTTACGCGACCAACGAGGCGCGCATGGCCAACAACGAGGCGCTCCAGGCGATCGTGATCGACTGGGTCAAGCAGCGGCCGCGCGACGAGGTGCTCGCGATCCTCGACGAGCACGAGGTCGTCGCGGCCGCGGTCAACGACTCCTCCGACATCGTCGCCGATCCCCACTTCCGCGAGCGCACGTTGAGCATGCTGAAGAACAGCGCCTTGGGCGACGCCATGGTTCCCGGGCCGATTCTGCACGTCAACGGCTACGACGGGCCCACCTACGACGGCGTCCCGGGCGTCGGCGAGCACACCTCCGAGGTGCTGACGGCGGCCGGGGTGTCGGCCGACGAGCTGACCCGCCTCGTCCGCGACGGCGTGGTCAGTGGCTGATCTCGACCACGAGCTGGCAGCGCTTCGGGACGCTGCCAGCGGTGGTGCACCCATGGTCGAGCTCCCGGTCGACCAGGTGCGCGAGCGCATCGTCGTAGGTGACCGGCTGTGCTCGGCCGGACCCGATGTCGCCGTACGCGACCTGGCTCGCGGCGAGGAGGGGGCGCCGGTGCCGATGCGCCTCTACGGCGCACCCCACCAGCCGACGCTGGTCTATGCCCACGGCGGCGGTTGGGTCACCGGCGGACTGAGCTATGCCGACGAGTTCTGTCGGTTCCTGGCCGCCGACGCCGACCTCCACGTGATCAGCGTCGACTATCGCCTCGCGCCCGAGCACCCGTTTCCGGCTCCGCTGGAGGATCTC
>Ga0164243_10007332_pt1 | contig 16476 bp, 14 predicted proteins | sample OricompcompostOP_FD_108781 | JGI IMG/M metagenome (GOLD analysis project Ga0164243, IMG submission 108781) | Organic Plus compost microbial communities from Emeryville, California, USA - Original compost - Organic plus compost (OP) | ecosystem: Engineered > Solid waste > Mixed feedstock >...
ATCAGCGCGGTGATGTCCTCGGGGTCCAGGCTGCGCAGCACGGTGAGGCCGAGCTCGGTGAGGGTGCGCAGCGGGCTGACGTAGTGCAGGCCGCCCACCTTGGTGGTGACCACGGCGAAACCCTGCCCGAGCACGCCACCGGACAGGTGGTCCAGCACCTCGACGACCTCCTCCGGGGTCCCGTACCCGATCTCGTCCTCGATCTTCTCGGAGAGGAAATCGGCGCACAGGCGCTCGGTGCGGCCCTCGCCGGACGCCTCGTAGCAGTCCCCGTCCTTGGTGAGCGCGTACTTCTCGCCGGACGGGGCCTCGAACTCGACGTAGGTGATCGTGTTGCGGGTGCCACCGGGGACCGGTGAGGTCGCCACGCGCAGGTCGAGCACCTTCGCGCCGTCGGGGTCGGACTCGGTCGCGGCCACCAGCGCCGGGCCCGCGTCGTGCAGCACCGCCATCTCGTCCGGCGGCGTCAGCTCGATGACGCGGGTGAGGTCCTGGTCGAGCGTGGCCTGCACGAGCTCTCGGACCGCCTCGGTGGAGCTGATGGCGCCGCGCGCCGGGATCGACGTGCCGGGCCACGGCTCGCCCTCGTCCTGCAGCGCGTAATCGACCGCGGTGTAGAGCAGGCTCGGGTACCACTCGCCATCGACCTCGACGGTCGCGATCCGGATCGGCTCGCCGGAGTCGGCGACCTCCTCGGCGATGTCGATCGTCTCGGTCTGCGCTCCCTCGCCGGAGGGCATCAGGTCGCGCAGCCGGTCCGACAGCGGCAGCGTCGACGGGGCCCCGGTGACGGTGACCGTTCCGCCGGTGAGCTTGGTGATCGTCAGGTGGTCGTTGACCCGTTCGGCCGCGGCCTCGTCGAACACCAGGTTCTCGGCCGTGACCTGCAGGCCGGTGAGCGCCTCGGGGTCCGCCGAGCCGTCCAGCACACCGAGCCGTTTGAGCTCGTCGGTGACCTGGGTGATCGGCTGGGTGAGCGCCTTGGCCTCGGCGGGCGCGAGCGCGCCGACCACGCCGACGACGTCGTTGCCGCCCAGGGCGGTGGCCAGTGTCCGCGCCGCCTCGGTGGGGGTGGCCGCACCGGAGGCGACGGAGTCGCGCTGCGACAACGCGAACCACGTCGCCCCACCGCCGAGGAGCACGACGAGGGCGACCACCAGCCCGACGACCAGACCGCGCCTGCCCCGGCGCGGCGGCCGCGACGGCAGCTGCTGCAGCCCGTGCGGCTGGGTCTGCGGGAAGGTCCACTGCTGCGGATGCGGATGGGTGGGGGGGTGGAGGTGGCGTTGCGGGGTACGGGTTCTGCTGGTGCGGCCACTGGCCGTCCTGGGGTGGCATGCTCACCGTGTCCTACCTGCTCTCGCTGTGATCAGGGTGCCGACCGCGCCGGCCAGCGCGAGGACGGACCCACCCAGCGTGGTGGCCGGCCCGCCGGAGGCGACGGCGACCACGCCGCTGGATCCGTGTGCTTCGACGGTGGCGAGCAGTGCAACGGTTCCCCCGGTCAACGCGAGAATCGCCGTCACCACCGCACCGGTGCGGGTCAGACCGCACACGAACAGCACCACGCACACCGCCACCAGGGCCGGCACCGCGACCCACGTCCGCAGCGCCGTTCCCGCGACCGGGTCGTCGAGCAGGTCCAGCCGGTCGGCCAACCCGGCCGCGGCGTAGCTGCTGCGGCTGACCGACCCCGAGGTGAACCACGGCAGGAACGTGCCCGCCGCCACGAGCAGGAGCCCCGCCGAGGCGAGGGCGGCGGCGATCCGGTGTCCGTTCATGCCCGATCCGACGCGCCGAAGCACCCCGCGGATCCCCGGTTGGGGTGAATGTTGTGATTGGGTCGCGTGTGACATCTGGTCCTGCTGTGACCGGGGTGGCACAGTCTGCGATGCAGTGGGGGCGTCTGTGTGGAGGGAGTGGACGGCGCGTGGGTGACCAGGGCCGCAGAGCTCGCCGTTTGTCGGGGATCGGTGCGCTGGCGCTCGTGGTCGTGTCGGTCGCGACCGGACCGGCGGTCGCGGTGCCGCCGCCCCCGCCCAACCCGAGCGACAGCGAGATCAGCTCCAGCCGTCGCGCGGCCGACGCCAAGGCCGGCGAGGTCGGTCAGCTCACCAACCAGCTCGCCGAGGCCGAGTCGCGGCTGAACGAGCTGCAGAGCACCGTCGAGCTGCGGATGGAGGAGGCCAACAAGGCGCTGGTCGACCTGCAGGCCGCGCAGGAGGCCGCCGATCAGGCCCAGCGCGACGCCGACGCGGCCAAGCGCGAGGCCGACGCCGCCCAGACCCAGATCGACGTCGCGCGCGCCAACCTCGACCAGTTCATCTCCAGCAGCTACCAGCAGGGCAGTACCATGGGGTCCATCTCGGCCTACATGGGCGCCACCAGCCCGAAGGACCTGCTCGCCCGCGCGCAGCTGCTCGAAGCCGTCAGCGGCAGCCAGCTCAACGCGCTGGAGATGATGCAGCAGGCACAGACCGACAAGTCCAACAAGGACGCCGCCGCGCGCCAGGCGCTGCAGCTCGCCCAGCAGGCACAGCAGACCGCCGAGCAGGCGAAGGTCACCGCTGACAACGCGCAGGCCGCCGCCATCGCGGCCCAGCAGAGCCAGGCGGCCCAGACCCAGCAGCTGCGGGCGAACAAGACGACCGTGGAGCAGCAGCTCTACGAGGCGCAGCAGCGGGTCAACGGCCTGCAGGGCCAGCGCCAGCGCTACGACGACTGGGTGGCGCAGAAGCAGCGCGAGGACGAGCAGCTGGCGCAGCAGGCCGCGCTCGGCCAGAACAAGCCGAGCGGCAACACGGGAAGGCCGTCCGCGCCCCCCTCGGGCTCCACGTCCTCGACGATCGAACGCGTCGTCGCGCGGGCCATGTCGCAGCTGGGCAGGCCGTACGCCTGGGGCGGCGGCAACGCCTCCGGCCCGACGCGCGGCATCCGCGACGGTGGGGTCGCCGACTCCTACGGCGACTACCGCAAGGTCGGGTTCGACTGCTCCGGCCTGATGATCTATGCCTTCGCCGGGGTGAAGTCGCTGCCGCACTACAGCGGTTACCAGTACACCGCGGGCAGGCGCGTGCCGCTGGCGCAGATGCGCCGCGGCGACATGCTGTTCTGGGGGCGCAGCGGCATTCACCACGTCGCGCTCTACCTCGGCAACGGGATGATGATCGAGGCGCCGCAGTCCGGCATGGTCGTGCGGGTGACTCGCGTGCGCTACGGAGACATCATGCCGTACGCGACGCGACTGGTCGGCTAGATCCGGGTGCGGTTGCCCGCCCGCGTGCTCCGTGTGGCAGGCGGTCCTCGTGGTCCGCGGGCGCGCTCCGGCTAGGGCCCGTCCACGCCGGGTGCCCGGTACCCGAGCTCGCCGGCCCGGCCCAGCGCCTCCAGCGTCTCCTCGATCGTCAGCAGCACGGTGGTGTCCAGCGCGCTGATCGCGCCGCCTCCGCTCAGCGCGAGCGCGACCGCCGCCATCGACACGTTGTCCGGCGCCTCCCACAGCGTGAAGCCATCGTGGGTGCCGAACGCGTACCAGAAACCGTGCAGCCTCCCGCCCACCGATTCGATGTAGGAACGGGCGGCGTCGCGGCGATCCTCCGGGTGGCCGATCAGCCGCGCCCAGGTCTGCGGTGTGTAGCTGAACGTGGACAGGTAGAGCGGCATGGCCGTGCTCCCATCTTCCGTGGCGATGTCCTGCACATAGGTCGCAGCCAGGCGCCCGTTCGTCTCAGCGTCGTCGCGCCCAGTGGCAGTGGGCGCTTGCCCACTGCCACTGGGCGCGCGCCCACCCGGAATGGGCGAGCGCCCACCGGGCTAGCCTGGGGCGAATGAGCGATCTGGCCGCTGTCGTGCTCGCCGGAGGTGCCGCCCGTCGGCTGTCCGGGGTGGACAAACCCCTGCTCGAGGTGGGCGGCAGGTCGCTACTGGCGCGCGTGCTCGCCGCGGTCGGTGACGCTCCCGCGGTGGTGGTCGGACCCGAACGGACCGCGATCGCCGGCGTGCGGTGGACGCGCGAGGACCCGCCCGGGGGCGGGCCGGTGGCCGCCCTTGCCGCCGGGCTCGACCTCGTCACCGCGCCGCGGGTCGCGGTGCTGGCCGCGGACCTGGCCGGGATCACCCGGTCCACTGTGGAGCGGGTGGCGGCCGCCGTGCGCGGGGACGGCGCGGTGCTCGTCGACGACGAGGGCAGGCGGCAGTGGCTCATCGGCGTGTGGCGCACGGCGAGCCTGCGCGCTGCGCTGCCCGCCGACCCGCGCGACGCGTCCGTGCGCGGTGTCCTCGGCGGACTGTCGATCACCGAGGTGGCGGCCCTGCCGGGGGAGACCGTCGACATCGACACCCCGTCCGACCTCGACCGCCCTGGCTGAAGTTCACAGCGGTCACACCGGTGGGCGCGTTGACTACCGTGGCGACCTCCCGTGCCCGGCCGGCTAGTACGGTCGCAGCGCAAGGTGAACGTGATCGAGGAGGGAACCGTGAGCGAGCCCCGCTACTCCGAGGGCGCGAACGGGCAGCAGCGGTCCGCGGCTTCCGCGACTTCCGCGACTCCCGCGGGGGACGCCCAGCTGCTCGAGCGCACCGTGTTCGAGGTCAAGCGGGTGATCGTCGGCCAGGACCGGCTCGTCGAGCGGCTGCTGGTGGGCCTGCTCGCGAAGGGGCACCTGCTGCTGGAGGGCGTGCCCGGCGTGGCCAAGACCCTCGCCGTCGAGACGCTCGCCCGCGTCGTCGGCGGCACGTTCTCCCGTGTCCAGTTCACCCCGGACCTGGTGCCCGCCGACATCCTCGGCACCCGCATCTACCGGCAGGGCGCCGAGAAGTTCGACGTCGAGCTCGGCCCGGTGGTCGCCAACTTCGTCCTCGCGGACGAGATCAACCGCGCGCCCGCCAAGGTCCAGTCGGCGATGCTGGAGGTCATGGCCGAGCGGCACGTGTCGATCGGCGGCAAGACCTTCCCGATGCCCGATCCGTTCCTGGTGCTGGCGACCCAGAACCCGATCGAGAACGAGGGCGTCTACCCGCTGCCCGAGGCCCAGCGCGACCGGTTCCTGTTCAAGATCATCGTCGACTATCCCTCCGCCGAGGAGGAGCGCGAGATCATCTACCGGATGGGGGTCACGCCCCCGGAGCCGAGCGAGGTGCTCAGCCCGGCCGAGCTGGTCCGGCTGCAGGACGTCGCGGCGAAGGTGTTCGTGCACCACTCGCTGGTCGACTACGTCGTGCGCCTGGTGCTGGCCACCCGCCTGCCCGCCGAGCACGGGCTCACCGACGTGGCGGGGTGGGTTTCCTACGGCGCCTCGCCGCGCGCCAGCCTCGGCATCATCGCCGCGGCGCGGGCACTGGCCCTGGTCCGCGGCCGCGACTACGTGCTCCCGCAGGACGTCGTCGACGTCGTGCCCGACGTGCTGCGTCACCGGCTCGTGCTGTCCTACGACGCGCTCGCCGACGCGGTGCCGCTGGACCACATCGTCACCCGCGTGCTGCAGACCGTGCCGTTGCCGCAGGTCTCGGCCCGACCGCAGGCCGGTCCGGGTCAGCCGCTGCCGAACGGGACGCCGGGGCGGTAGTGGCCAGGTCGGACAACACCGGCGAGGACGACGCCCGGCCCGTGTGGGCGCCGCCCGTGCTGCGCGGTGAACGGCTCGACGCGGGGCTGCGCATGCTCGAGCTGGACGTGCGCCGCCGCCTGGACGGGCTGTTGCAGGGCAACCACCTCGGGCTCGTGCCCGGCCCCGGTTCCGAGCCGGGGGAGGCCCGCCCCTACCAGCCCGGCGACGACGTGCGGCGGATGGACTGGGCGGTCACCGCCCGCACCACCGAGCCGCACATCCGCGAGACCGTCGCCGACCGCGAGCTCGAAACCTGGGTGGCCGCCGACCTGTCGGCGAGCCTCGACTTCGGCACCGCGCTCGCGGAGAAGCGCGACCTCGTGGTCTGCGCGGTCGCGGCCATCGCGCACCTGACCGGAGGCGGCGGCAACCGGCTCGGCGCGGTGTTCGCCAACGGCACCGCCACCGAGCGGGTCCCCGCCCGCGGAGGTCGCGCACACGCCCGCAACCTGCTGCGCAGGATCGCCGAGATGCCGCGTGCGCCCGAGGGCACCCGCGGCGACCTCGGGGCCATGATCGAACAGCTGCGCCGTCCACCGCGCCGCCGCGGCCTCGTCGTCGTGGTGTCGGACTTCCTCGGCGGTACCGAGTGGCAGCGGCCGCTGCGCGCGCTGTCCGCGCGCCACGACCTCATCGGCATCGAGGTGCTCGACCCGCGCGACGTCGACCTGCCCGAGGTGGGCACGATCGTGCTCGCCGACCCGGAAACCGGCAAGCAGCGCGAGGTGCGCGCCACCGCGGTGCTGCGGCGCGAGTTCGCCGCGGCGGCCCAGGCGCACCGCGCGCAGGTCGCGCGGGCGCTGCGCCAGGCGGGCGCGGCGCACCTGGTGCTGCGCACCGATTCCGATTGGATCGCCGACACCGTGCGGTTCGTCGTGGCGCGCAAACGACGCTGGTCGGGGGGTGTCGCGTGAGCCTGTCCGGATTCAGCGCGCCCTGGTGGTTCCTCCTGCTGCTCGTCGTCGCCGCGGTCGCGGCGGGCTACGTGCTCGCCCAGCGCGCCCGGCGCCGCCGCACCATGCGGTTTTCCAACCTGGAGCTGCTCGACCGCATCGCCCCGCGCGCCCAGGGCTGGCCGCGGCACGTGCCCGCCGCGCTCATCCTGGTGTCGCTGCTCCTGCTCACCGTCGGGCTGGCCGGCCCCACGGCCGAGCAGAAGGTGCCGCGCAACCGCGCCACCGTGATGCTCGTGGTGGACGTGTCGCTGTCGATGGAGGCCACCGACGTCAAGCCGTCGCGGATCAAGGCCGCGCAAGACGCCGCCAACCAGTTCGCGCAGGAACTCACCCCCGGCATCAACCTGGGCCTGGTGTCCTACGCGGGCACCGCCACCGTGCTGGTGGCGCCGACGACGCAGCGGCAGAGCGTCGTGTCGGCCATCGACAACCTCCGGCTCGCCCAGTCCACCGCCACCGGCGAGGGCATCTTCGCGGCGCTGCAGTCCATCCAGGGCTTCTCGGCGGTGGTCGGCGGGGCCGAGGGCCCACCGCCGGCGCGGATCGTGCTCATGAGCGACGGCAAGCAGACGGTGCCCGACGACCTGTACGCGCCGCGCGGGGCGTTCACCGCCGCGCAGGAGGCCCGCAACCAGCAGGTCCCGATTTCGGCGATCTCGTTCGGCACCAGCCACGGCACGGTCGAGATCGAGGGGCGCGAGGTGCCGGTCGACGTCGACGACGGGTCGCTGCAGGAGGTCGCGCGCCTGTCCGACGGCCAGTTCTACCAAGCCGGGTCGGCCGAGCAGCTCAAGGAGGTCTACGCCGACCTGGGCGAGCAGATCGGCTACGAGATGAAGGAGGCCGACGCCAGCAGGCCGTGGGTGCTGCTCGGCACCGTGGCTCTCGTCGCGGCCGCGGGCAGCTCCCTGTTCCTGGGGCAGCGCCTGCCTTAGCCGGATCCGCGGACGGCGCGCCCGCGTCGCCGCTACAGTTTCCGATCATGACGGCCACTTCGGAGCAGCCGCCCCCCGTGGGCGAGCGGGCCGAACCCGACGCGCTGGTCGAGGATCTGCGCGGCGCGCTGCCCGTCATCGTCGACGCGACGCTCGCGCGGGCGACGGTCACCGCCGAGCTCGGCCGAGGCGTGGCCGCCGTGGACCGCGACCGTGTGCTGGCCGACGTGCGGGCGCGCACGCTGCGCGACGACCAGGACATTCTGCGCGTGACCAACCCGCAGATCTCGGCGCTGCGCCTGGCCCGGCGGCAGCTGGGCGAGCACGAGCGGCGCGACGCCGCGCGTGGTCTGCCGGACCCGCGGGACGGGACCGCGTACGCGATGCTCGGTGCCGCGTTGTGGCCCGGGCTGGCGGTACCGGTGGTGCTGTGGCAGTTGCGGCAGGCGCCGTGGTCCGGCTGGGCGGCGTTCGGTGCCGTGCTCGTCGTGCTCCTCGCGGCGGGATTCGCGCTGCGGTGGTCCCACCGGGCGGTGGGCCGCGCGGGGGAGCGGTTGACCGGTGTGCGGGCACTCGGTGGCGCCTGCCTGCCGGTCGCTGCGGCGGTACCCGCCACGTACACCGTGCTGCTGTGCCGGCTGTGGTCGGCGTCGGCGGCGGCGATGGGCGCGTTCTGGGCCACACTCGTGTGGGTGTCCGCCGGACTGGCCGCCGGGTTCCTGTTCGTGCTCGTCATCGCGCTGGGCTCCACCCCGCTCAAGGGGGAGGAGCCGGGGCAGCGGCTGCGTGGACGCGCGGGGCTGCGGGTGTTCGCCGTCGGTGCGGTGGCGTGGGCGGCCGAGATCGTGCCGGTGTTCCTGGTGCCGCAGCCCTGGCCGGAGTGGTCGGTGTGGCTGCTCGCCCACGGCGTGGCGCTGCTGGCCGCGGTGGGTGGCGGTCCGTTGCTCGCGCGCGGGCTCGTCCCCGCCCGGTGGTCGCGCGACCCGGACCGGCGGGGCAGCCGCGCGTGGACGGCCGACCGCCGCGCCCTGATCGAGGGCGCCGAGTGCGCCGAACGCGAATGGCGGGAGGCGGCCACCACCGCGGTGCTCCCGGTGGTCACCCGGCACCTCAACGCCGCCGTGCACCCCGAGTTCAGCACCACGCTGCCGGAGCTGGACCGCACCGGCCTCGGCCTGATGCGAGCCGGTGACCGCGTGGTCGACACCCGCGCCTTCACCCGGCTGCGCGCGCTCACCAGCGGCGTCACCGGCGGCGCGATCGGCGTCGCCGGACCGCGCGGCGCCGGCAAGACCACGCTGCTCGAGGCCTACCGGGCCGGGCGGTTCTCCGGGCCCGGCCGTCAGCACATCGCGTTGCTGGAGAGCGTGCCGGTGCGCTACGACGCCCGCGACTTCGTGCTCCACCTGTTCGCCCGCACGTGCGGCGAGGTGATCCGGTTCTGCGACGCCCGCATCGACGAACGCCCACCGCGGTGGCGGACGCGGCTGGCCCGCCTGCGGCCGTTCCTGCCGCTGCTGGCCGCGGTGGTGCTGTGGGTGGTGGTCGGCTTCGCCGGGGTCGCCGCCGCCGGGCAGCGCCGTGACTTCGGCGGCTGGATCTCGGCGATGTGGTGGCCGCTGGTGCTGGTCCTGGCCGCAGGAAGCATCGTGTACCTGGGCAGGCGGCGCCGGTTCCTGCCCGCCGCCCCGCCCGCTCCGCCCCGGACGCCGACCGACCTCGTGCAGCTGCGCGACCTGGCCAGGGAGACCCTGAGCGGGATCGAGTTCCAGCAGAAGCACACCTCCGGCTGGTCGGGCAAGATCGGCGTGCTGTTCGGTGCCGAGGCGGGCGTGACCGACTCCCGCGAGCTGACCCGGCAGCCGCGCAGCTACCCGCAGATCGTGCACGAGTTCGGCGAGTTCCTGCGGGCGACGATCGGCTGCGTCGGCCGGGTGCCGGGCATCGCGCTGCCGTCGGTGGTGATCATCCTCGACGAGTTGGACAAGATCCTCTCCCCGGAGGAGGCGCAGGACTTCGTCAACGAGGTCAAGGCGCTGTTTCATCTCGACGTGCCCGGGTTCCTGTTCCTGGTGTCGGTGTCGGAGGACGCGCTGGCCTCGTTCGAACGACGCGGGCTACCCGTCCGCGACGCGTTCGACAGCGCGTTCGACCTGATCTTCCGCCTGGAGTACCTGAGCCTGGCCGACGCGCGGGCGGTGCTCAACGCGCGCGTGCTCGGGATGCCCGAGCCGTTCGTCTGCCTGTGCCACTGCCTGTCCGGGGGCCTGCCGCGCGAACTGGTGCGCGTCGCGCGGCTGGTCACGGCCCGCAGCGGCACCCTCGGCGCGATCACCCGCGAGCTGGTCGCCGAGGACCTCGCGGGCACGGTGGCGGGTCTGCGCACGGTAGTGGCGCGCGAGGCGCACGACCACGTGCGGGCCGGCGAGCTGGTGCGGCACGTGGAGGCGCACGCGGTGGCCGAGGCGCCGGTGCTGCTGGACGCCGCCGCGCACCCGCCGATCCGCGACCCGGAGAGCCCGATGTGGCGGATCCAGCTGGAGACCCTGGGCTACCTGTACTACCTGGGCACGGTGCGGGAGGTGTTCGGTGACGGCTTCACCGAACCCCATGTGCGGCGCGGCCGCGCCAGCGAGGGCGACGCGGCGTTCGACACGCTCACCTCGGTGCGGCAGCTGTTCACCGTGAACGCCCGGCTGGCGTGGCTGACGGTCAGCGCGTTCCGCGTGGCGTGGGGACTGCAGGCAGTGCCGCCCCCGGACGCCGACGGCGTACCGGTCACCGAGCGCCGCTAGACGCCGTCCGGGAAGCCCTGCTGCCGCCAGGCCTCGAACACCGTGATGGCCGCGGTGTTGGCCAGGTTCAGCGAGCGCACACCCGGGCGCATCGGCACCCGCAGCCGGTCGGTCACCTGCGGGGCGTTGCGCACCGCCGAGGGCAGGCCACTGGACTCGGGCCCGAACAGCAGCACGTCACCCGGCTCGTAGGCCACCTCGGTGTACCACCGGGTGGCGTTCGAGCTGAACGCGTACACCCGCGCGGGCAGCAGTGCCTTCCACGCGCTGTCGAGGTCGGGGTGCACGCGCACGTCGGCGAGGTCGTGGTAGTCCAGGCCGGCTCGCCGCACGTGCTTGTCCTCGAACGCGAACCCCAGCGGCTCGACGAGGTGCAGCTGGCAGCCGGTGTTGGCCGCGAGCCGGATCGCGTTGCCCGTGTTGGGCGGGATTTCCGGCCGGTAGAACAGTATCCGGAACATCGGTGTTGATCGTTTCCGTTCACCTGGGGTTCGCCCGCCCGGCCACCGCCGGGCACCGGGGAACCTGAGCATCCTGGTGTCGTCCATCCCATCACAGGGCGGTCGTCAGCTCGCGTGCGGACGCCGCGCCGGCACGAATGCCCAGCCCGCGCCTGGAACGGCCCCTCGTCGTCGGGTGCGCGCTCGCCGCGGGCGCGCACCCGCAGGCCCGTCTGGTTGAGGAGCCCGGACATCCGGACCACGGGCCATCGGTGGGAATCCAGGTTCACCGCGTGCCCGCCCGCCTCGTCGCGGTGCAGCGGGCCGTCACCCACCTCGAACGCGAGCTGGAGGTACCCGCCCGGCGCGAGCACCCGGTGGAACTCCGCGAGCACCGCGGGCACCGCCGACGGCGGGACGTGGATGAGCGAGTACCAGGCGATCACTCCGGCGAGACCGCCATCGGGCAGGTCGAGCGCGGTCATCGAGCCGACCGCGAAGGGGATGCCGGGGTGGGTGCGATGCGCCACCGCGATCATCTCCGGTGAGAGGTCCACCCCGGAGGCGTCGACCCCGAGGCCGCGCAGGTGCGCGGTGATCCGGCCGGGCCCGCAGCCCACGTCGACCACCGGCCCGGCACCCGCGACCAGCCCCGCGAACCCGGCCAACACTCCGCGGTCGAGCGGTGTAGCCGCCAGCTCGTCGCGGATCAACAGGCGTAGTCGGCGGCGAGGGCGTCGTAGGAGGCGCGGGTGTCGCGCATGAACGGCGGTTCGGTCACGCGCGCGCCAGCAGCGTGGCCCGCACGTCCTCCGGCGGGGTGGCCTTGTCCAAGGTGGACGCGTCGACGAAGACGTAACGGTTGGTGCCCGCGCACACCAGGTCCTCGCCGCGGCGGACGGTGAACGCGAGGATCAGCGACGTGGTGCCGACGTGGTCGATCGCGACCTCGACGACCAGCTCGTCACCGAACCGGCTCGGCGCGTGGTAGCGCAGGTTCGACTCCGCCACGACGCAGTCGACGCCGCGGTCGCGCAGGCTGTCGTACGACCCGAACAGCGCGTCGAAGAACTCGAACGACGCCATGTCGAAGTACGCCAGGTAGTGGGCGTTGAAGACGATGCCCTGCGGATCGCACTCGTGGAACCGCACGCGCAACGGCATCGCGACGACGGGCTGACGGTCCTGGCTCACGGAACCGGCGCTCCTTCCTGTTCAGCCGTGCAGCGCGCGATACGTCTCCACGGCTCCGGGGTGCAGGGCCACGCTACCGGTTCCGATCAGGGCGCGGACGTCGAGGAACTGGGTGGCGACGGTCTGGGCGGGCACGAGCCGTCCGGCGCGCCGCACGAGCACGCGGGTGACGGCGGCGGCGACCTCGTCCTCCAGGTCCGGGCGGCACACCAGCAGGTTCGCCACACCGATCGTGTCGACCTCGCCGGAGTGGTAGGCGCCCGCGGGCACCCGCACCGCCTCGTACCCGTCACCGGGCAGCGCGGGCAGGTGCGGCGCCAGCGGCAGCAGCCGGATGCCCACCTCCTCGTCCAGTGTGGACAGCGCCGCGAGCGGGACACCGCCGGAGACGAGCATCGCGTCGATCGCGCCGTCGCGCAGGGCGTCGCGCGCGGCCGGCAACTCCAGGTGCCGCACGGTGGCGTGTGCCCCGGCAGCGGCGAGCAGGCGCGCGCCGATCACCGCGGCGCCGGAGCGGGCCGCGGACAGCGACACCACGTGCCCGTCCAGCTCGGCGACGGTGGCGATGGGGGAGTCCGCGCGGACGGCGAGCTGGAGGTAGTTCTCGTAGACCCGGCCCAGCGCCCGCAGCGGGACGCGCCGCCGGAACGGGGGCGCGCCGGCCTGGGCGGTGGCGGCGATGTCGGCGAGCGTCAGGGCGAGGTCGGCGGTGCCCGCCTCGAGCATCTCCAGGTTGGCCACGCTGGCCTCGGTGGGCACCGCGACCGCCGCGAGCCGGGGGAGGGCCGCGGTGAGCTCGGCGGCGAGCAGGCGGCCGAACGCGAGGTAGAAGTTGGACTCCTCCCCGGTGGCGATGCGCAGCCTGCCCGCCGGACCGTCCTCGGTGGGCGGCGCGGCGGCCCCGAGCAGGCCTCCGCCGACCGCGAGGGCGAGCCCGGTGCGCACCACGGTGCGTCGGCTGGTCACGGCGCCTCCGGCAGGGACACCCGCACCACCAGCCCGTGCGGCCGGGCCGCCGTCAGGTCGATCCGGCCGCCGCGGCCGGCGGCAAGCCGCTCGGCGATCGCCAGGCCCAATCCGGTTCCGGCGAGGTCGCGGTGCCGTTCCGCGCGCCAGAACCGGGCCTGGGCGTGGGCCAGCTCCTCCGCGGACAACCCCGGGCCGGTGTCGCGCACGGTCAGCACCACCGACTCCTCCTGCACCGCGCAGGTCACCGTGACCTCGGCGTCCGGCGCGTACTTCAGCGCGTTGTCCAGCAGCACGTCGAGCACCTGTGCGACCTCCGCGTCGGTCGCGGCCGCGCGCGCCGGCTCGCCGGCGAACCGCAGTGCCACCCCGGCCCGTTCGGCCACCGGCTGCCACAGGTGCGTCTGCGCCTCGGCCACGGCAGCGGCGTCGCAGGAGGCGCCGTCACCGGAGACGGACAGCTCGCCTGCCCGGTGCTCGGCGGTGGCCAGCGTCAGCAGGTCGTCGAGCAGCGCCTCCAGGCGGTCCAGCTCGCCGACCGCGCCCCGGTAGGCCCGCCCCGCCGATTCGGGCACCGACGCCCCCAGCGCGTCCACCCGCAGCCGCAGGGCCGTCATCGGGTTGCGCATCTGGTGCGAGGTGTCGGCGAGCAGCCGCCGCTGCTGGTCCAGTGCCGCGGTGACCGCATCCGACATGCGGTTGACGCCCGCGGTGAGCTGCCGCAGCTCGGGCGGTCCCGCCAGGTCGGCGTGCACCGGGCGCAGACCCGCCGTCAGATCGCCGACCGCGCGGTCCAGGCGGCGCATCGGGGCCAGCACCCAACGCGTGGCGCCGAGTGCGAGCCCCGCACCCGCCAACGTCACCAGCAGCGCGCCCGCCAACACCGCGAACCAGCTCCGGCGCACGTCGTCGGCGGCCGCGGTCACCGAGGCGCGCAGCACGACCGCGCCGGAGATCTTCGTGCCGGTGCCCGCCGGGCGGGCCAGCAGCACCGGGTCGCGCGACCACGGCCGTACCGTCGCGGCGGGCCGGCTCGGCTGGTTGCGCAGCGCGTCGTCGACGAGCGCGGCGACGCGTGGGTCGCCGGCCCGCAACCCGCCCGTCTCGACCACGGGCACCCGCCGCCAGGTGACCACCACGATCCCCTCGCCGTACAGCTCGGTGTAGCGCGCCACCTCGGCGCGCAACGCGCCCACGTCCCCGGACGCCGCGGCCTGGTCGGCCAGCGCCGCGAACCGGTCCAGGTCCGCGGTGCGCGCGATCAGCAGTTGCTGGGTGCGCTCGCTCGCCGTGACCGACAACAGCGGCAGCGCGAACCCGGCCGTGGCGAGCACGACGAACGCCAGCAGAACGGCCAGGACCCGGGTGCGCACCTACGCGCCCAGCCGGTAGCCGAACCCGCGGATCGTGGTGAGCAGGTCCGGACGCCGCAGCTTGGCACGCAGCTGGGTCAGGTGCACGTCCAGCGACCGGGACACCGCCACGTAGGCGTCGCCCCACACCTCGTCCATCAGCTGTTGCCTGCTCACCGCCGTGCCCGCCCGGCGCGCCAGTGCCGCCAGCACGGCGAACTCCTTGGCCGTCAGCTCGACCGGCGCGCCCGCGACCGTGACCCGCCGTGCGTCGAGGTCCACCTCGACGTCGCCGACCACCACGACCCGCGGTCGCGGCACGGCGGCGGCCGCGCGGCGGGTGACCGCCTCGATCCGGGCGAGCAGTTCGCTCAACCGCACTGGTTTGACGAGGTAGTCGTCCGCGCCGAGGCGCAGCCCGCGCACCACCGACCGCTCGTCGCCGCGCGCGGTCAGCACGATGACCGGCAGGGGGCTCACCGCGCGGAGCTTGCGCAGCACCTCGAGCCCGTCGAGGTCGGGCAGCCCGAGGTCGAGCAGGACCAGGTCCGCCTCGCGGTGCGCCAGCAGGGCGTCCTCGCCGCGGCGGACCTGGGTGGGCTCGTGACCGTGCGCGCCGAGTGAATCGACCAGGGCGCCGGCGACACCGTCGTCGTCCTCCACGAGCAAGACACGCACGGCCCGAATGTAGCCGCAGGGCCCCGGCCGCCCTCACGAGCGGTCGATTGCCGAGTCCTCGCCGGTGTCGCGCATTCGCACGTAGATGACCAGCGACAGGAACACGATCACCGTGACGTACCAGAAGAACAGCGATTCGTGCCCGGCCTGCTTGCACCACAGCGCGATGTACTCGGCCGTGCCGCCGAACACCGCGACGGCCACCGAGTAGGGCAGCCCGACCCCGAGCGCGCGGATGTTGGTCGGGAACAGTTCGGCCTTCACCACGGCGCTGATCGAGGTGTAGAGCGCGCTGACCGCGAGCGGCACCACCATCAGCACGAACGCGAACACCGGGTTGCGGGTGTGTGACAGCAACGTCAGCGACGGCACGGTCACCAGCGTGCCGAGCACGCCGAACCCGATCAGCAGCGGACGGCGGCCCACCCGGTCCGACAGGGCGCCGTAGAGCGGCTGCAGCACGACGAACAGCACGAGCGCGAGGAAGTTGATCCACGCCGCGTTCGGCTTGCTGATGCCGCTGGTGTTGACCATGAACTTCTGCAGGTACGTGGTGTACGTGTAGAAGAACAGCGTGCCGCCCATGGTCAGGCCGACCACCAGCGCGACCTCCTTGGGGTGGCGGGCCAGTGCCGTGAGCGTGCCGTGAGCGGCGGGGCCCCGCTCCGTGCGCGACGCTTCGAAGTCGGCCGACTCGTCCATGCCGCGGCGCAGCCAGAACACGATCAGCGCGCCGACCGCGCCGATGCCGAACGCGATCCGCCAGCCCCAGCTGTGCAGTGCGTCGGTGGTGAGCACGTTCTGCAGCAGGATCTGCACCGCGAGCGCCACCAGCTGCCCGGCGATCAGCGTGACGTACTGGAAACTGGAGTAGTAGCCGCGCTTGCCGCGGGTGGCCACCTCGGACATGTACGTGGCCGAGGTCGAGTACTCGCCGCCGACCGAGATGCCCTGCAGCAGTCGCGCCAGCACCAGCAGCAGCGGTGCGGCGATGCCGATCGTGCCGTACCCGGGTGTCAGCGCGATCAGCAGTGAGCCCGCGGCCATCAGGCTGACCGACAGGGTCAGCGCGGCGCGCCGCCCGAAGCGGTCGGCGTAGCGCCCGAGCAGCCACCCGCCGAGCGGGCGCATGAGGAACCCGACGGCGAACACGCCCGCGGTGTTGAGCAGTTGTGCGGTGGAGTCGCCCTTCGGGAAGAACGTGGCGGCGAAGTAGACGCTGAACGCGGTGTAGGCGTACCAGTCGTACCACTCGATCAGGTTGCCCACCGAGCCGCGCAGGATGTTGCTCACCACGCGGCGGCCGGACCCGGCTCCCGTGTCGCTGTCGATCCGTGTCGTCATCGAAAACTCCCTTGTCTCACGACCGCTGATCACCGTCGGCCGGGCGGACCGCCGCGGACAAGGGAGCGCGGCGAGAGCTAACAGTCCCTTAGGGCGAACGCCGCCGTGACCGGTCTCACCGGGTTACTCCCAGGTAGACGGCCGGGGGTGCTGACCGCCGTCGAGGCCGCCGGATAACCTCACCGCGGCAACTTGAGCAATCACGACGAG
>Ga0164243_10007333_pt1 | contig 16476 bp, 15 predicted proteins | sample OricompcompostOP_FD_108781 | JGI IMG/M metagenome (GOLD analysis project Ga0164243, IMG submission 108781) | Organic Plus compost microbial communities from Emeryville, California, USA - Original compost - Organic plus compost (OP) | ecosystem: Engineered > Solid waste > Mixed feedstock >...
CCGCCGCCTCCGGCGAACCCGGGGGCGGGCCGGCCGGGCGGGAGGCCGCGCGGCCGCGGCGGGCCCGGCGGGTCACCGTCGTGGTCGCCGGCTCCGGCACCTGCGGAGCACCGTTCGTCTCCGGCTCGGCCGGCTTCTCCGGCACCGCGACCACCACGGGCTGCGCCGCGGTGCTCGTGCTGGTGGTCGGGCGGCTGACCTTGCGGCGGGTGCGGCCGTTGGACTGGGCGGCGGGCTGCTCGGCCGCGGGCTTCGGCTCCGGCTGGGCAGCGGGCTGCGAGGGCGCTTCCGCCGCGGGCTTCTGCTCGGCGGGCCGGGGAGCCTCCTGCTTCGCAGCCTCGCCCTTCGCAGCCTCGGTCTTCGGAGCTTCCGCCTTCGGAGCTTCCGCCTCGGCCTTCGCGGGCTCGGCCTTCGCGGAGTCCGGCTTCCCGGAGTCCTGCGGCGCCTCGGCCCGGGCGTCCTGCTTCGGCGCCTCGGACTGCTTCGGCTCCGCGGGCTTCGACTCCTGCACGGCCCCGTTGCGCTCGGCCTTCTCGGAGCGCTTGTCCTGGCCCTTGTCGCCCTTGTCCGGGCGGCCCTTGTCCTGCTTCTCGGCCTTGTCCTGCTTCTCAGCCTTCTCCGGCTTGTCGGACTTCTCGGCCTTGTCGGACTTCTCAGCCTTGTCGGCCTTCTCCGGCTGGGCCTGCCCGGAGTCGTCGTGCGAGTCCTGCTTGCCCTTGCGGTTCTTCCGCGAGCCGCCGTTGCCGCCGCCCTGGTCCTTGCCGTGCTGGTGGTGCACCGGGTCGGTCGAGACCATCAGGCCCCGCCCGCGGCAGTGCTCGCACGTGCTGCTGTAGGCCTCCAGCAGCCCGGTGCCGACCCGCTTGCGGGTCATCTGCACCAGCCCGAGCGAGGTCACCTCCGCCACCTGGTGCCGGGTCCGGTCCCGGCCCAGGCACTCGGTGAGCCGGCGCAGCACCAGGTCCCGGTTCGACTCCAGCACCATGTCGATGAAGTCGATCACGATGATGCCGCCGATGTCCCGCAACCGCAGCTGGCGGACGATCTCCTCGGCCGCCTCCAGGTTGTTGCGGGTGACCGTCTCCTCCAGGTTCCCGCCGGAACCGGTGAACTTGCCGGTGTTGACGTCGATGACCGTCATGGCCTCGGTGCGGTCGATCACCAGGTAGCCGCCGGAGGGCAGCCAGACCTTGCGGTCCAGCGCCTTGGCGATCTGCTCGGTGATCCGCTGCTCGGTGAACACGTCGTTCTTGCCGACGTGCTTGTGCAGCCGCTCCAGCAGGTCCGGGGCCACGTGCTGCACGTAGGCCTCGATGGTCTCCCAGGCGTCGGTGCCCTGGACCGTCAGCGAGGAGAAGTCCTCGGTGAACAGGTCGCGCACGACCTTGATCAGCAGGTCCGGCTCCTCGTAGAGCAGCTGCGGGGCCTGCGCCTTCGGCGTCTCGGACTTCTCCTTGATGATCTCCCACTGGGCCTGCAGGCGGCGCACGTCGCGGTCGAGCGCCTCCTCGCTGGTGCCCTCCGAGGCGGTGCGGATGATCACGCCGGCGTTGTCCGGGACGATCCGCTTGAGGATGTCCTTGAGCCGCTTGCGCTCGTTGTCCGGCAGCTTGCGGCTGATCCCGGTCGCCCCGCCGCCCGGCACGTACACCAGGAACCGGCCGGGCAGGCTGATCTGGGTGGTCAGGCGGGCGCCCTTGTGGCCCACCGGGTCCTTGGTGACCTGCACCAGCACGCTGTCGCCGGTGGACAGCGCCTGCTCGATGCGGCGCGCCTTGCCGGCCAGGCCGGCGGCGTCCCAGTCGACCTCGCCGGCGTAGAGCACCGCGTTGCGGCCGCGGCCGATGTCGACGAACGCCGCCTCCATGCTGGGCAGCACGTTCTGCACGCGGCCCAGGTAGACGTTGCCGACCAGCGAGCCGGAGCCCGACGAGGTCACGAAGTTCTCCACGAGGACGTTGTCCTCGAGCACCGCGATCTGGGTCTGCTCGCCGTTCTGCCGGACGACCATCTTGCGGTCGACCGACTCGCGGCGGGCCAGGAACTCGGACTCGCTGAGCACCGGGGCGCGGCGGCGGCCGGCCTCCCGGCCGTCCCGGCGGCGCTGGCGCTTGGCCTCCAGCCGGGTGGAGCCCTTGACCGCGCGGACCTCGTCGTCGCTGCTGTCCTGGCGGGTCTCCGCCCGCTCCTCGCGGACGTGCACGACGGTGTTCGGCGGATCGTCGTCGCGGCTCGCGGAGTTGTCGTCGTCGCCGGAGCCCTTGCGGCGCCGACGGCGGCGGCGCCGGCGGCTGCCCTCGCCCTCGGCGGGCTGCTCGCCGCCCTCGGAGCCGCCGGTCTCGGTCTCGGCCTGGGTGCCGGAGTCCGCGGACTCCGGGGCGTCCTGCTTGGACTCCTTGCCGGAGTCCTTGGTGGACTGCTCGGCGGTGGCCTGCTGGTCGCCGGAGTCGGACTGGTCGCCGTCGCCGCCCTTGCCGCGGCCGCGGCCGCGGCGACCGCGCCGACGGCGGCGCCGCCCGCCCTGCTCATCGTCCTCGGAGCTGTCCGCGCTCGGCTCGGCCTCGGCGGCGGGCTCCTCGGTGGTGGTCTCGGGGGCGGGTTCGGCGGCCGGTTCGGGCTTCTCCGCCTTCTCCGCCTTCTCCGGCTTCTCGGCCGGGGCCGCGGGACGCGCCTCGACCGGCTCGGGCGCCAGGAACATGGCCTGCGGCGGGGCGAACACCGGGCTCAGCGGGGCGTCGGTGCCGTTGGCGGACTCGGTGCGGGAGGCCGCGGGGGCGAACTCCGCCGCCGGGGTCTCGGCGCGCTGCTCCGCAGCCGGTGCCGCGGTGGTCCCGGACGCGGTGGTCCCGGCGGCCGCGGTCTCGGAGGCCGGGGCGGTGTCAGCACCGGCCGAGCCGGGCTCGGCCTCGGCGGGCTCCTCCGGCGACTCGATCTGCTCGGGCCTCAGCTGCTGCACGACCCGCAGCGCGACGTCGCGGGTGATGTTGGACTGCGCGCTGCGCACCTCCTCGCCCAGCGAGTCGAGGGTGGTGATGACCTCGCGGCTGCTGGCCCCCAGCAGCTTCGCCAGCGCGTGCACGCGCAGCTTGGCCGGCAGCTCGAAAGTCATCTGCGATGCGCTTTCCTGCGCGGATGTGGTCGATGGCCCGCTGGCGTTCCCAGCGGGCGTTTCCCTGTTCGACATTCAACTCCTCCGCCCCCGGGCGCGTCCGTGGACGCGGCCGCACAGGAGCATGTGCGTTCTGCGGTCTCCGCCGCTGGCGAGCGACGGCAATTCTGTTGGTCCCCTCCGTCCCGGCTCTCGGTGAGCCGGGAAGTCCCACGGCGGGTTCGACGACGTCCAGGCCGCGAACGTCACCCGGTCGGGAGTTGTCCCCGATGGGTGCCGACCGCCGCCCTGTCCAGGGCCAACGGGTCGGCGAGCCCTCCGCCGTCGTCGAGCCGGCCTTGCTCCCACCGGGTCGCTCGCGCGGCCGTCGGCGGGTCCAGGTCGGCGACGACGCGCAAGGCGTTCAGCACGTCGTCGGGCCGCACGGCGGGTGTTGTCTGCCGCACGACCGTTACGAGTATCCCATATGGTTCCTGGCCCTTTGGCCAATCGTCCACTTGGGCGATGAAAGCGGGCAGTCGGTCACGCAGCGCGTCCGGATCGCCACTGTCCAGCACTTCCGCGCTGAGCACGGCCGACCGGGCGTCGATGCTGCGGGTGCCGTTCTTGGTGAGCCGCTCCACCTCCACCGACTCGGCGGCCAGGAACGATTCCGCGGCACCGCGCAGCTCGGCCGCCGACACGCCCGGCAGCTCCAGCACCCAGCGGCTCGCCTCCAGCCGATCGGCCAGCGCACCCGGCCCGGCCTGCACCACGTCGAGCAGATCCATGCCCGGCGGCAGCACCCGGCCCAGCTCCTGCTGCAGCACGGTCGGGTCGACCTGCTGCACCAGCTGCAATTCCACGTACTCGGCCTCGCTGGCCACCCCGGTCGGCACCGCGTTCGCCCAGGAGATCTTCGGGTGCGGGCTGAAGCCCTGCGAGTAGGCCATCGGCACCCCCGCCCGGCGCAACGCCCGCTCGAACACGCGGGCCAGGTCGCGGTGCGAGGTGAAGCGCAGGCGACCCCGCTTGGCGTAGCGCAGGCGCAGCTTCTGCACCGGTGCGGCCGACGGATTGGGGTGGTCTCGACGACTCACCGGGCTCCTCCCGAGAGCGGCCGCGCGAACCGGCCGGACTACCACTTGCAGCGGGGACGGCCGCGGCCCTCCCCGGCCTCGACGGTACCGCCCGGGTCGCCCGCGGTTCACCGGCCGGTCACCGCCGAACCCCGCGCGAGGGCCCGCCACGCGGGTGCGGGCGGGTATCTTCGGCGCAGCTGCCCTGTTGCCCGCGGGTGCCGGCGGGGCGTCGGCGACCGGTCTCCCTGGAGGTTCGACGTGCGCCTGGTCCGGCGGTCCCGCTCCCGCTGGCTCCGCCCCGCAGCGGGCCTGCTCGCCGCGGTGCTGGCGGTGGCGACCGCGCCGATCGCGGCCGGCGAGCCGCGGAGCGGCTGCCGCGCGGAGGACTCCCCGACCCGCTACGTCGTGCTGTTCGCGCCGGGCACCGACAACACCCGCGCCACCGCCGAGACCGCCGCCCGCTGCGGCACGATGACCGCCTACTACGGCGAGATCGGCGTGGGCGTCGTGGACTCCGCCGACCCGGACCTGGTCGCCCGCTTCGGCCCCGACCGCGCCTACAGCGCCGAGCAGCAGGTGGAGGCCGACCGGCGCGACGGCACCAGCCAGAACCGGCTCCCCGGCCCGGCCGCCGTGCCGCCGGAGCAGTGGAACCTGCGGCAGATCCGCGCCGGGCAGGCCCACCAGGTCACCGAAGGCAGCCGGGACGTGACCGTCGGGGTGCTCGACTCCGGGATCGACGCCTCCCACTCCGAGCTGGCAGGGGCGCTCGACCAGCAGCGGTCGGCGAACTGCCTCACCCCCGAGCACCCGCAGCTGCCGGGCGCCCCGCAAGGCGCCGAGTCCGCGCCGCGGGGCCGGCAGGCCGCGGTCGAGCCGCAGGGCGACCCGCACGGCACGCACGTCGCCGGGATCATCGCCGCCGCCGACGACGGCCGCGGCGTGACCGGAGTCGCCCCGGACACCCGGCTCGCCTCGATCCGCGTCGTCGACCACCAGGGGTACGTGCACCCGGAGTACGCGGTGTGCGGGTTCATGTGGTCGGCCCGGCACGGCATCGACGTCGCCAACAGCAGCTTCCTCGTGGAATCCGCGCAGCTCGGCTGCACCGGCGCCGGCTCGCCCGTGCCGCGCGAAGCCGTGCGGCGGGCGGTGCGGTACGCGACCTCCCGGGGCGTGCTCACCGTCGCGGCCGTCGGCAACGAGCAGGTCGACCTCACCGCCGTGCCGCGCGGCGCGGAATCCGTGTGCGACGCGGTGCCGGTCGGCCTGGACGACGTGGTGTCGGTGTCGGCGATCAGCCGGGACGGGATCAAGTCCGGCTACAGCTCCTACGGCCTCGGCGCGGTCGACCTCGCCGCGCCCGGCGGCGAGCCCGGCGCCTGCGTGCGCTCGACCGTTCCCGGCGGGTACGGGGCGGCCTGCGGCACCTCGATGGCCGCGCCGCACGTGTCCGGCGTCGCCGCGCTGCTCAAGGCCCGGCACCCGGAGGCCGGGCCCGCGCAGCTGCGGCGGATGCTGCTGGCCTCGGCCCGGCCGCAGAGCTGCCCGACCGACTACGACCTCAACGCCGACAGCGCGCAGGACGCGATCTGCCGCGGCTACGCCAGCTACAACGGCTTCTCCGGGCACGGCGTGGTCGACGCCGCGCGCGCCGTCGGCGGCTGAAGCGGCCGCCCGGGCGGCCGGAGGCTCAGCCGAACGCCGGGTTCGACACCGGCGAACCCTGCCCGACCGGGGTGATCGGCAGCAGCTGCCGCCCGCTCGGGCCCACCTCGATGTCGGTGCCCATCGTCGGGCACACGCCGCAGTCGAAGCAGGGCGTCCACCGGCAGTCGTCCTGCTCGCGGGCGTCCAGGGCGTCCTGCCAGTCCGCCCACAGCCATTCCTTGTCCAGCCCGGAGTCCAGGTGGTCCCAGGGCAGCACCTCGTCCTGCCCGCGCTCCCGGGTGGTGTACCAGTCCACGTCGACGCCGAACTCGGCCAGCTCCTCGGCCGCGCAGGTCATCCAGCGCTCGTAGGAGAAGTGCTCGTTCCAGCCGTCGAACCGGCCGCCCTCGCGCCAGACCCGCTCGATCACCCGGCCCAGCCGCCGGTCCCCGCGCGAGAGCAGCCCCTCCACCAGCGAGGGCTTGCCGTCGTGGTAGCGCATCCCGATGTTGCGGCCCAGGCTGCGGTCGGCGTTCACCGCCTGCCGCAGCTTGCGCAGCCGCTCGTCCACCGTCTCCGGATCGGTCTGCGAGGCCCACTGGAACGGGGTGTGCGGCTTCGGCACGAACCCGCCGATGGAGATCGTGCAGCGGATGTCCTTGCGGCCGCTGGCCTTGCGGCCCTCGCGGATGACCTCCTTGGCCATCTCGGCGATCTGCAGGACGTCCTCGTCCTCCTCCGTCGGCAGGCCGCACATGAAGTACAGCTTCACCTGCCGCCAGCCGTTCGCGAACGCCGCCGAGACGGTGCGGATCAGGTCCTGCTCGGAGACCATCTTGTTGATCACCCGGCGGATCCGCTCGCTACCGCCCTCCGGCGCGAACGTGAGCCCGGAGCGGCGGCCGTTCCGGGACAGCTCGTTGGCCAGGTCGATGTTGAACGCGTCCACCCGGGTCGACGGCAGCGACAGGCCGGTGTTGGAGCCCTCGTAGCGGTCCGCGAGGCCCTTGGTGATCTCGCCGATCTCGGAGTGGTCGGCCGAGCTCAGCGACAGCAGCCCGACCTCCTCGAACCCGGTGTTCTCCAGGCCCTTCTGCACCATCTCGCCGATGCCCTGCGCCGAGCGCTCGCGCACCGGGCGGGTGATCATCCCGGCCTGGCAGAACCGGCAGCCGCGGGTGCAGCCGCGGAAGATCTCCACGCTCATCCGCTCGTGCACGCTCTCGGCCAGCGGCACCAGCGGCTGCTTCGGGTACGGCCACTCGTCGAGCTCCATGGTGGTGCGCTTGAACACCCGGTAGGGCGCGCGCTCCCGGTTCGGCACGACCTCGGCGATCGCGCCGTCCGAGCCGTACGAGACGTCGTAGAACCGCGGGACGTAGACCCCGCCGGACTCGGCCAGCCGCAGCAGCAGCTCCTCGCGCCCGCCCGGGCAGCCCTCGTCCTTCCAGCGCCGGATCTGGTCGGTGATCTCCAGGACGGACTCCTCGCCGTCCCCGAGCACCACCGCGTCCAGGAAGTCCGCGATCGGCTCCGGGTTGAACGCCGCGTGCCCGCCCCCGAGCACGATCGGATGATCATCGGTGCGCTCGGCCGCGCGCAGCGGGATCCCCGCCAGGTCCAGCGCGCTGAGCAGGTTCGTGTAGCCGAGCTCGGTGGCGAAGCTGACGCCGAGCACGTCGAACGCGCCGACCGGCCGGTGCGCGTCCACGGTGAACTGCGGGATGCCGTGCTCGCGCATCAGCTCCTCGAGGTCCGGCCACACCGAGTAGGTGCGCTCGGCGAGCACGTCCGGCTGCTCGTTGAGGACCTCGTAGAGGATCATGACGCCCTGGTTGGGCAGACCGACCTCGTAGGCGTCCGGGTACATCAGCGCCCACCGCACGGAGGTGGCGTCCCACTCCTTGACGGTGGCGTTGAGCTCGCCGCCCACGTACTGCACGGGCTTGGAGACCTGCGGCAGCAGCGGCTCCAAGCGGTCGAACACCGACTCCACACTCACCCGGCCCAGGGTAGTGGCCCGCCCGCGGCGCAGAACGGCCCCGGCCCACGCGGGCGGGCCGGGGCCGTGCGACGCGGGGCGCTCAGACCTCGCGGGTCAGCCAGACCTGGTCGCGGACGTCGCCCTCGGCGACCCGCAGCGAGCCCGGCCAGCGGCCGGACTCGGTCCAGCCGCGGCCGGTGTAGAACTCCTCCAGGCCCTGCCCGGAGCGGGTGGTCAGGTGCAGCTGCGCCACCCCGATGGCCTGCGCGTGCGCGACCGCGGCGTCCAGCAGCTGCCCGCCGAAACCGCGGTTCTGCGCGTCCGGATCCACCAGCAGCCACTCGACCTCGGCGCGGTGCGCCTGCACGGGCAGCCTCGCCGGGCGCAGCACCACCGCGCCGGCCAGCGCCCGCTCCTGCCCCATGATCAGCAGGTGGCGGCGCTTCGGCCGGGCGGCCACGTCCTCGACGATCTCGGCGGCCAGGGCGCTGATCACGTCCAGCTCGGTGGTGGCGGTGAACCCGGTGGCGCCGCCGGCGACGGTGACCCGGCCGATCAGGTCGGTCAGCGCCTGCGGCAGCTCCGGGTGCGGCTGGTCGACGCGCAGCGGGCCGCTGACGAACTCCTCAGCCACTCAGAGCTCCGGGAACCACATCTTGATCTCGCGCTCGGCCGACTCCGGGGAGTCCGAGCCGTGCACGAGGTTGAACTGGACCTCCAGGCCGAAGTCGCCGCGGATGCTGCCCGGGGCGGCCTTCTCCACCGGGTCGGTGCCGCCGGCGAGCTGGCGGAACGCCGAGATCGCCTTCGGGCCCTCCACGACCGCGGCCACGACCGGGCCGGAGGTGATGAACTCCAGCAGCGAGCCGAAGAACGGCTTGCCGTCGTGCTCGGCGTAGTGCTGCTTGGCCAGGTCCTCGCCGACGTTGCGCAGTTCCAGCGCGACCAGCTTGAGGCCCTTCTTCTCGATCCGGCCGATGACCTCGCCGACCAGACCCCGCTCGACCCCGTCGGGCTTGACCAGGACCAGGGTGCGCTCGCTCACGTTCTCTCTCCTCGAAGTGCCGGGGCGCGCGGCCGCGTCCCGCTGCACCGCGCCCATTGCCCCAAGGGTATCGACGCAGGTGAACCAGCCCTGTCCGGGGCTCAGCGGGGGTCGAGCGCGGTCGACCACAGCGAGGTGCCCGCCGCGTCCCGCAGGTCGACGGTGAGCCGCCCCGTGTCGGCGGCCACGTTGACCTCGCCGAAGTGCTGGAACCCGTCCAGCGGGGAGCCGCCCTGCGCCGCGGGGGCGTGCGCGAACACCACCTCCGGGCCGAACGTCGGGTCCAGCTCGCTGACCGGGCCCGCCCCGGCGTGCAGCGGGCCGGACACGAACTCCCAGAACGGGTCGAACCCGGTGAACGCCGCCCGCTCCGGCGAGTAGTGGTTCGCCGCGGTGTAGTGCACGTCCGCGGTCAGCCAGACCACGTTGCGCACCCCGCGGCGGCGGATCTCCTGCAGCACCCGGGCCAGCTCGGCCTCCCGGCCGTTCGGCGCACCCGGCAGCCCGTTGGCCACGGCCTCCACCGCGTCGTCGTCCGGGACCACGAGCCCGATCGGCATGTCCGCGGCGATGACCTTCCAGGTGGCGCGGGAGCGGGCGAGCTCGTCGACCAGCCAGCGGGCCTGCCGCGCGCCGAGGATCTCCTCCGGCCGGGTGCCCGGCGAGTTCGGGTCCCGGTAGGTGCGCATGTCCAGCACGAACACGTCCAGCAGTGGGCCGTGCGAGACCTTCCGGTACACCCGGCCGTCCACGGCGTCGACGCGGCGCACCGGCTGCCACTCGTGGAACGCGCGGAACGCCCGCTGCGCCAGCACGTCCACCCGCTTCTCCCGGTATTCGGCGGAATCCAGGACCTCGCCGGGGTACCAGTTGTTCAGCACCTCGTGGTCGTCCCACTGGATCAGCTGCGGGACGTGCGCGGTGAACTCGCGGACGTTCGCGTCCAGCAGGTTGTAGGCGAACTGGCCCCGGTACTCCGCGAGCGTCTCGGCCACCTTGGACTTCTCCGGGGTGACCACGTTGCGCCAGGTCGAGCCGTCGGCGAGCCGGACGGTCTCCTGCAGCGGCCCGTCGGCGTAGACGGTGTCCCCGCTGTGCAGGAAGAAATCCGGCTTCCGCCGCGCCATCGCCGCGTAGATCGTCATGCCGCCGACGTCCGGGTTGATCCCCCAGCCCTGCCCGACCACGTCGCCGGACCACAGGAACCGCACGTCGCGGGCGTGGCGCGGAGCGGTGCGGAAGCTGCCGGTGCGGGGTTCGCCGGCCGCCCGGCCGTCCAGGTCCTCGGCGAAGACGCGGTAGTGGAACTCCTGGTCCGGGCCGAGGTGGTCGATCAGCACTTCGCCGGTGCCGTCGGTCTCCGGCGTCAACACCGGGCCGAGCACCCGCCGCGCGTCGCGGAAGCCCCGGTCGCGGGAGACCTCCACGACCATCCGGGCGGGCCGGTCCGCCCGCGTCCACACCACGGCCCCGTCCGGGCGCGGATCGCCGAGCTGGACGCCGTGGGTCAGCTCCGGTCGCCCGGAGCGGGCGAACGCCGGGGCGCCGAGCAGCCCGGCCCCGATCGCCCCCGCCCCGGCCAGCGCCGAGCGCAGCAGGTCACGCCGATTCATCGCGGTCATACCGGCGGTTCTATCCCGGCTCGGCGGCCATCCGGCCACGCGCAGGCGTCCGGGAGTTGAACGCGCAACCCCTGGTGTGCGCCGGATCTCCCGGCTAAGTTCGACCGCGGCCATACCGACCGGCCGGTCCGAACGAGGAGGTTCCGGATGCGCGCTGCCGTGCACACCGCCGTGAACGAGCCGATGAGCATCGAGGAGATCGCCGATCCGCACCCGCAGGCCGGCGAGGTGGCCATCGACGTGGTCTCCTGCGGCGCCTGCCACTCGGACCTGCACGTGCTCAAGGGCGAGCTGCCGTTCCCCACCCCGGCGGTGCTCGGCCACGAGGTCGCGGGCACCGTCGCCGAGGTCGGCCCGGAGGTCTCCGGGCTGCGCGTCGGAGACCGGGTGGTCACCAGCTTCATCATGCCGTGCGGGCGGTGCGCGCAGTGCGCGCGCGGGAACTCCGAGATCTGCCTGGAGTTCTTCGCCTACAACCGGGCCAAGGGCCAGCTCTACGACGGCGCCACCCGGCTGTTCCGGCCCGGCGGCGAACCGGTGTGGATGTACTCGATGGGCGGGCTCGCGCAGCGCTCGGTCACCCCGGCCAGCTCGGTCTACCAGGTGCCGGACGGGGTGGAGCTGGCGGACGTGGCCTCGGTGGGCTGCTCGACGATGACCGCCTACGGGGCGCTGCGGCACGCCGCGGACGTGCGCGTCGGCGACACCGTGGCGGTGGTCGCCGCGGGCGGCGTGGGCAGCTCGCTGGTGCAGCTGGCCGGGCTGTTCGGGGCCTCGAGCATCATCGCGGTGGACATCAGCGAGGAGAAGCTGGCCGCGGCGCGCAAGCTCGGCGCCACGCACACCGTCAACTCGTCCGAAGTGGACGCCCCGGCGGCGATCAAGGAACTCACCGGCGGGCGCGGCGTGGACGTGGCCTTCGAAGCGCTGGGCCGGGTGGAGACCTTCGGCGTGGCAAGGGATTCCGTCGTCGAAGGCGGGCAGGTCGTGGTCGTCGGCATCGCCCCGAAGGGCACCACCGGCGAGTTCGACCTGGCGACCATCGCCCGCCGCAAGCTGCAGATCAAGGGCTCCTACGGGGCCAAGCCGCAGCGGGACATGCCGGTGCTGCTGGACCTGGTCGCCCGCGGGCTGCTGCGCCCGCAGGACGCGGTCAGCCGCCGCTACCCGTTCGACCGGGTCCAGGACGCCTACGACGCCCTGAACCGGCACGAGATCCAGGGCCGAGCCGTCGTCGACATCGCCTGAGGACCGGCAGCGGCCTCACTGCCGCTGGTTCCAGGGTTCGCCGTCGAGGCATTCGAGCAGGGCCGCGTTCTCGTTCACGTCCACGCCAGGCCGCGGCTCGGCCTCGGCGGCGGGCAGCGGGAACCGGCGTTCGCGCAGGTGCAGCTCGGTCAGCGGGTCGGTGTTGATCTCCACATGCCACGAATACAGATGATCAACACCGCTCGCCAGCACTCGATCAGGTGCCGTTGCGTCACTGCTGCTCGGGCGGATAGCCCTCGGGGTGCCCGAGCTGGTCGTAGAGGCGGCCTTCGCGCATCCGCTTCGCCACGTCGTGGCGCAGGTACATCATGTACGCCCACACCGCGGCGAACAGCAGCCCCATGATCCCGACCGCCGGGTGCACCAGGTAGCAGGCGACCATCGCCAGCTGCAGCACCAGCGCGAACGGCAGCCCCCACGGCTTCCGCTGCACGAACCCGGCCACGAGCATCAGCACGGTCAGCGCGCCGACCACGGCGAAACCGGGCCCGGTCACGCCGCCGCCGAACCGCCACACGATCGGCAGCGCCAGGCCGAAGGTGATGAACTCCATCACCAGCGTGCCCGCCATGACGCCGCGCAGGCCCTTCCACGGGTCGCGGACGCCCTCCGGCGCGGTGGGCAGGGACCAGAAGCTGGGGGACATGGTCACGCGGGCTCCTTGCCGAACAGGGCGCGTCCCTCGCCGGCGGTGACCACCGAGCCGGTGATCAGCACACCGCCGCCGGAAACGGTCTCGGTGTCGTCGGTGATCTCCTCGGCCATCTGGATCGCGGTCTCCACCGCGTCGTCCAGCCGGGGTTCCACCACGATGCGGTCCATCCCGAAGACGTCCTTGGCGATGGCCGCCAGTTCGTCCGGGTCCATCGCCCGCGGCGAGGAGTTGCGGGTGAGCACGACCTCCTCGACCACCGGCTCCAGCTCGCGCAGCAGGCCGTGCGCGTCCTTCTCGCCGAGCACGCTGAGCACCGCGACCAGGCGGCGGAACGAGAACTCGGAGCTGATCGCCTCCGCCAGCGCCCGCGCGCCGTGCGGGTTGTGCGCGGCGTCGACCAGCACCGCCGGGGCGGCGCGCACCCGCTCCAGCCGGCCCGGGGTGATCACGCTGGCGAACGCGTCGCGGACGGCCTCCACGTCGAGCTGGTGCTTCTTGCCCGCGCCGAAGAACGCCTCGACGGTGGCCAGCGCGAGGGCGGCGTTGCGGGCCTGGTGCTCGCCGTGCAGCGGCAGGAACACCTCGTCGTAGGTGCCGCCGAGGCCCTGCAGCCGCAGCATCTGCCCGCCGACGGCGACGGTGCGGTTGAGCACCCCGAACTCCTGGCCCTCGCGGGCCACGGTGGCGTCCACCTCGGCGATCTTCTCCATGATCGCGGCCTGCGCCTCGGCGGCCTGCGCGGCCAGCACCACGACCGAGCCGGGCTTGATGATCCCGGCCTTCTCGCGGGCGATGCCGGCGAGGTCGGTGCCGAGGTACTCGGCGTGGTCCAGCGCGACCGGGCAGATCGTGGCGATGTGCGCGTCGGCGACATTGGTGGCGTCCCAGCTGCCGCCTAGGCCGACCTCGATCACCGCGGCCTCCACCGGCGCGTCCGCGAACGCGGCGAACGCCATGCCGGTGAGCACCTCGAACTTGGACATCTTCACGTCGCCGCTGTTGTCCACGATGGACACGTAGGGGGCGACGTCCCGGTAGGCCTCCACGTAGGCCTCCGGGCTGATCGGCTTGCCGTCGATGCTGATCCGCTCGGTGGCCAGCTGCAGGTGCGGGCTGGTGTAGCGGCCCACGCGCAGCCCGATCCGGGTCAGCAGCGCGTCCACCATGCGCGAGGTGGACGACTTGCCGTTCGTCCCGGCGATGTGCACCACCTGGTAGCTGCGCTGCGGCTCGGCGAGCAGGTCGGTGAGGGCCCGGATGCGGTCCAGCGACGGTTCGATCTTCGTCTCCGGCCAGCGCTCGTTGAGCTCGGCCTCCACCACGCGCAGCTCGTGCAGCGCACCGGATTCGGTGCCGGACACTGGCACACTCCCCTGTTCCCCGACGGCAAACGACCAGCTCAAGTCTACGTCGGCCGAATCCACCCCCGGACCCGCGCCCGCCTCACCGGCCGTTCCGGGGCGAACCGCCGGCGCCGTCGTCCTCGTCGTCGACAGGCTGCGGGAACTGCCGGGCGTAGTTGGCCGCGACGGTCTCGATGCTCTTGGTGTCCTCGCCGACCCGGTCCTGCATGAGCTCGGTGATCTGCTCGCCGAGGCCGGATTGCGCCCGCCGGATCGTGGACATGATCCGGGCGGCGAGGTCGGAAGCCCGCATCGTGCGAGTCTCCTCGGTCAGGTGCAGGTCCGTGAGCAGGCCGGACGGCCCGACTTCGACCCGGATCGCGCCGTTGGCGCCCGTGGCCTCCGACGAGATCTCGGCGATCTCCTGCTTGAGCGCCTGGTACTGCTCCGCTTTCCGGTGCACGGCACTGGCCCACTCGTCGATCTGCCGCGACATGTCCTCCGGGCGCACGGTTCCCTCCGATCAGTTCTGCGGAAATCAGGGCGACTTTCCGGATACTGACGCAGAGTATGCACTTCACTCTGTAGTGTGGCACTCGGTTGTGATCATCTGGGGTGAAGGGGGCTGCGGTGACCGGCGACGGATTCCGGCTGCACTCGGACGATCTGCGTTCGCACGCGAAGAAGCTGGGGGAGCTGTCCGGGCGGATCGGGTCCGCCGGGCGCGGCGCGGGCGGAGCCCCGCCCGACGCGTTCGGCGTGATCGGCGGCTTCCTCCCAGGACTCCTCCAACCCCTCGTCGACGACGCCGGGAAGCTGATCAACACGGCTGAGGAGTCGGTGTCGGTCGTCGGCGAGCTCGCCCGCGGCACCGCGGACCACTACGACCAGGTCGACGACGCCGTCGCGGCCGCGTTCCAGAAGATCGAGGGGCTGTTGTGAGCGAGGCCGTCCCCACCACCGCGGGTGTCGGCATCGCGCAGGACATCAGCGACATCTCCACCTCGATCCAGAGCGGTGACTGGGCCGGTGGCGCGATCAGCGGGCTCTCCGGCGGGCTGGACGCGCTCGGGTTCATCGCCAACCCCGCGGATGCGCTGCTCGGCGCAGGGATCTCCTGGCTGATCGAACACATCGAACCGCTCAACGAAGCGCTGGACATGTTCGCCGGCGACCCGGGGTCGATCAGCTCCTACGCGGCCACCTGGCGGCAGGCCGCGAGCGGTGTCCGCGACGCCGGAGAGCAGTTGGGCAGCGCCGTCACCAACGACCTCGCGGACTGGCACGGCACGGCCGCCGAGGCCTACCAGGCGCAATCGGCCGAGCAGCAGGACGGCGTGCACGCCGCCGCGGCGGCCGCCGAGGGCGTCGCCAGCGCCATCGAAGCGGCAGGGGCGCTGGTGGCGGCTGTGCGCGAGCTGGTGCGCGACCTGATCGCCGATTGCGTGGCGGAGATCCTCACGCACATCCCGATCTGGCTGGCCGCCGAGGGCTGCTCGCTCGGCCTCGCCACCCCGGGAGTGATCGCCGACGCGGTCTACCTCATCGCGAAGTGGGTGTGACGCGATGGGCAAGATCTCGCAGGCGATGAAGATCGTGCCCGAGGCGGCGGAAGCCCTCGGCAAGCGCGCGGCCGACATCTCCGAAGCCACCGGCACCGCGGCCAAGAAGCTCAAACGCACCAACAGCGGTGGGGCCGCACCGGAAAAGCCCGCAAGTACGGCTCCGACCGGACAACCAGCGCGCAAGACGCCGAAAAGGGGCACCTACAGCCGCCCTTCCGGCTACCGCAAGGGTGTCCGCGACCAGGTTTGGGACAACGCCGCCAAGAACTCCCCGGACGGCCAAGTCCGCGACCCCACGACCAACCAGGCCATGTCCAAGGACAAGCCGTGGGACATGGGCCACCGCCCGGGATACGAGTTCAGAAAGCACCAGAAGAGCGCGGAAGAACGCGGAATCGATCGCAAGCAGTTCCTGGACGAGCACAACGACCCCAGCCATTACAGGCCTGAACTACCGGAAGTAAACTCGTCCCACAGGGGCGAAGATCACACTGACGACTACTTCGGCCCGTGAGGAGAACCGAGAACATATGAGCGGAGCTTCCGAGGAGAACCGGGCGGTGGCGAAGGCTGCCGCGGAGGCGTTCGGGGGGCGTCCGAAGGTCACCAGGTTCCGGGACGACGCCGGGAGCAGCTCGGTCGACCTGCTGGAATGCGCGGACCGCCCGACTCCCGGCGTGACCTCGTGCAGCACGCTCGGGCTCTCCGACCACCCGCTCGTGCAGGACGGCGCCGAGTACCCCGCCCGGCTCGAAATCGTCGGCGCGAGCGCCACCGACAACGAGCTGTTCGGCAACGTCATCACCAGCGCGGCGTTCGCCATCATCAACGACCAGCTGTTCTGCTGCCCCGGCGCGGTCTTCCCCGGTCTCGTCGAGCACTACTACCCGGACCTGACGACCAAGCACCTCTTCTTCGTCCCACCGTTCCTCTGGCAGGACGAGCTGCCGACGATGCGCCTGGCGACGAAGACGGTGGCGTGGCTGCTCGCCGTGCCCATCACCGACGCCGAAGCCGCCTACGCCGGGCAGCACGGCGCCGAAGCCCTGGAAGACCTCTTCGAGCGGGCCCAGATCGACCTCTTCGACCTCGACCGCGACAGCGCGGCGTGAACTCCGACGGACCGGCGATCCACCGCCTCCTCAGGTGTCCGATTTGAAGCGGCCTTCCCAG
>Ga0164243_10007334_pt1 | contig 16474 bp, 20 predicted proteins | sample OricompcompostOP_FD_108781 | JGI IMG/M metagenome (GOLD analysis project Ga0164243, IMG submission 108781) | Organic Plus compost microbial communities from Emeryville, California, USA - Original compost - Organic plus compost (OP) | ecosystem: Engineered > Solid waste > Mixed feedstock >...
CCTCGAAGAGGTCGGCCAGCAGTTCTCGGTCACCCGCGAACGGATCCGCCAGATCGAGGCCAAGGCGCTGCGCAAGCTCAAGCACCCGAGCCGCAGCCGCAAGCTGCGCAGCTTCCTCGACAGCTGAGCGCGCGAGCTCTGAGACCCTGAGAAGCCCCGCCGCAAGGCGGGGCTTTTTTGTCGCCTCGGCGCGTTCTCCTCCGCTCGTTCCCCCGCTCGTCCCGGCGAACGCCGGGAGTCAGGTGAAGGCCGGGGCCTCGGTGTTCTGGCTAAGCGCCCTTGGCGGCAGACTCGGCGCCCGTCATCTGGCTCACGGCGTTCGCCGGGACGAGCGGAGGTTGGGGGTGGGCGCTCGCGTCCCGCCAAGCCACTGGAAAACCGCCGCGCGCCGCCTATCCTCCAGCGCCAAGGGGAGACGCGATGACGCACGACGGCGGTCCTTGGCGCAGTCCACCACCCCCGCGGCGCGGGCCGCCGCCGCGCCGGCTGGGGTTGTGGGCGGTGTTCATCCTCGGCCTGATCGGCCTGGTGGCCGGGCTGGCGCGCGCCTTCCCCGAGGCGGTGCGCACGACCGACGACTGGGCGCAGGTCGCCTACCTGATGGGGCTGTTGCTGCTCGTCACCGCCGGCGTCTTCCGCTCCGGCCGGATCGCCCGCCCCGAGCACCTGCGCTATGCGGCGATCTGGATGGCGATCGTCGGCCTGCTGGCGCTGGGCTTCGCCTATCGCGACCAGCTGAGCGAGGCGCCGAACCGGCTGAAGCTGGCGTTCAGCGCCGGCGATCCGGTGGCCACCCGGCCCGGCGAGGTGGTGGTTCCGCGCGATGAGTCCGGCCACTACATCGTCGTCGCCAGGGTGAACGGCCAGCGGGTGCGCTTCCTCGTCGACACCGGCGCGACCGACACCGTGCTCAGCCCCGAGGACGCGCGGCGCATCGGCCTGCCGCTCGAGGAGCTGCGCTACGTGCGGGCGGTGGAGACCGCCAACGGCCAGGGCTACGCCGCCCCCTTCGTCGCCGACCGCTTCGAGGTCGGGCCGATCGCCCTCGCCGACTTCCGTCTGGCGGTGAACCAGGCGCCGATGAGCATCTCGCTGCTCGGCATGAGCTTCCTGAGCCGCCTGGACTCCTTCCACTTCGAAGGGCCCAACCTGGTGCTGCGCTGGCGCGAGGGCGGGTGAGCCGCGAAACCGCCACGATCCTGGCGTGGAGCCTGCCGATCAGCCAAGAATGTCCGAGATGACCCGCCGTACGTCCCGTCTGCTCGCCGCCGCGCTCGCGGCCGTCACCCTCGTCTCGACCGGCGCCGCGCAGGCGCAGCAACAGAGCCCGGAGCAGCGCCGGGCGGAGATCCTGCGCAGCTACGGCGGGGCCTATCAGGGCCCGATCACCGGCTACGTCAGCCAGGTCGGCCAGCGGATGGCCGCGGCGGCCGGGCAGCGCGGCTGCAGCTTCAGCGTCATCGACAGCGAGGTGGTCAACGCCTTCGCCGCGCCGCCGAGCTGCGACATCTACATCACCCGCGGGCTGCTGGCGCTGATCAACAGCGAGGGCGAGCTCGCCGCCGTGCTCGGCCACGAGGTCGGCCACGTCGCCGCCAACCACGCCGGCCGCCGGCAGACGCGCTCGGCGATCACCGGCATCGGCGCGGCGATCCTGGGGGCGGTGACCGGCTCCAGCGCCGTCGGCCAGATCGCCGGCCAGGTCGGCCAGCTGAACGTGCTCAGCTATTCGCGCGAGCAGGAGTACGAATCCGACAGCCTCTCGGCCCGCTATCTGGCGAGCGCCGGCTACAGCCCCTACGGCCTGGTCGACATGCTCTCGGCGCTGCAGGCCAGCGACCAGGTCGACGCCCTGGCGCTGGGCGGCGGGGCTGCGGAATCCACGCCGGGCTGGGCGCGCACCCACCCGCTGACCGGCGACCGCATCGCCCGGGCGCTGGCCGAGGCGCGGCGCAGCGGCCCGCCCGCAGCCCGCGGCGAGGCGGCCGATCCCTACCTCGCGCGGGTCGACGGCCTCCTCTACGGCGAGGACCCGGACCAGGGGTTCGTGCGCGGCCGCAAGTTCCTGCATCCGGAGCTGAACATCGCCTTCACGGCGCCGGAGGGCTTCGTGCTGAGCAACAGCCCGAACGCGGTGACCATGCGCGGGCCGAACCGCCTGGCGGCGCAGTTCGCCGGGCCGGTCAGCAACAGCGCCGACCTGACCGAGGAGGCGTACGCCGTGCTGCGCGGGGTGGTCGGCCGGGCATCGGCCCAGGCCGGCCAGCCGCAGCGCACCCGCATCAACGGCCTGGAGGCGGTGCTGCTGCCGGCGCGGGCGCGCAGCAGCAGCGGCCTGGTGGACGTCGGCGTCGCCGTCTTCGCCGTCGGCCGCGAGAACTTCCACTTCGTCACCCTGGCCCCGGCCGGTCAGGCGCGCGTCTTCGATCCGCTGATCGACTCCTTCCGCCGCCTGTCGCCGGCCGAGAAGGCCGAGGCGCGGCCGGCGCGGATCCGGGTGGTCACCGTCCGGCCGGGCGACACCCAGGCCTCGCTGGCGGCGAAGATGGCGGTGGCCGACCACGCCGTCGAACGCTTCCAGGCGATCAACGGCCTGCAGCCGGGCGACGCCCTGCGGCCGGGCGACCGGGTGAAGCTGGTCGTCGCCGGATCTTAGCGCTTGCTGTAGACGGCGCCGGTCATCCGCCTCAGGCTGCCTGCAATCTCAGCACGCAGGACGCTTCGATGCTTGGGCTTATCGCAACCGTGATCCTCGCGGCCGCCGCGCCGGAGACTTCCTCAAGCGAGGCCGCCGGCCCGGCGGCCCCGGCCAGCGCCGCCGCGGAGGCCGGCGAGGAGCCTCCGAGGGCCGCCTCGCAGCAGCGGAAGAAGACGACGACGTCGTCCCGCGACGAGGTGGTCTGCTGGGACCGGACGCCGGTCGGCACCCGCTTCAGCGAGCGGGTCTGCGCGCTGCGCCGCGACCTCGACGACCGCCGGCAGCGCGACCAGGACATGATGCGCACGGTGCGCACCGCGCCGACGCCGAGCGACTAGCGTCCCGCGCCCGCCTCAGTGGGCGAGGCGCCAGGCCAGCTGCCCGAGGCTGAACAGGATCTCGAAGGCGATCAGGGCGATGATGATCACTTCCAGCCGGTGCCCGCGCTGGGTGTCCATCAGGTCGGTGATCATCCGCGCCGTCTGGCCGATCAGGTTGAGCTTGCGGTCGAGGATTTCGGCCCGCTCGTGCAGCTCGTACTCGTCCTCCAGCCGGGCGTAGAGCCGCTCCAGGTCCGGCCGGTCCCACAGGAGGTCCGGCTTCTCGCCGACGGCGACACGGCCGGCCACCCGGTGCTGCACGAGCAGGCCCTCGCCCAGCATCCGCAAGGTCGCGCCGCGGTTGCGCGGCTGGCGGCCGTGTTCGGCGAGGGTGCGGGCCCAGGGCTCGATGCGTTCCAGCACTTCGGCCACCTGCCGCTCGTCGTGGGCGAGCGCGGCGCTCTTGGCCAGGGCGTCGGCGACCACCAGCAGCCGCTCCAGCGACAGGTCGGCGATGCGCAGGGTGCCGTCGAGCTCGGCGCGCTCCTCGCGGCCGTCGAACGGCGCCAGCCGCACGGCCTCCTCCTCCTGCATGGGAAACGGATCGATCACCCGGGCGCTCACGCCGCGGAGCACCTCGTCCTCGGTCAGGGTGTCGAGGCCGATCAGCACCACCACGCCGTAGCGGAAGACGACGGCCATGCCGCCGCTGGGGCCGACGGTGAAGGCCAGCGGCGTCGCCGACAGCGCGTCGCGGCGCTCCAGCCCCGCCGTGTCGATCCGCTCGCCCAGCAGAACGGCCCGGGCGGTCACGGTGGCGAAGCGGGTCTCGGCTTCGTTCATCACGGCCGAGCATACGCCGGCCGGCGGCGGGGCAGATACTGTTATCCGCTCATTTCGGCGAACGCCGGGACCAGCGGCGTCGGATCAGCGCCAGCCGTAGTTGAAGCTCACCGAGATGCGCTCGGACTTCGCCGCGTTGGCCGGCACCTCGTGGCGCAGCCAGCTCTCCCACATCAGCACCGTGCCGGGCTGCGGTTGCAGGTAGACGAAGGCCTTGCGGCTCTCGTCGGCGTCGGCGCGCCGCGGGGGGGCCGCCATCATCATCGGCAGCCGCGGGTCTTCGAACTTCAGCGCGCTCGCGCCCGGCGGGATGGTCACATAGACGGTGCCGGACAGGACGCTGTGCGGGTGGATGTGGCTGGTGTGCGCCGCGCCCGACTTGAGGATGTTGACCCACAGGCTGTCGAGCCGCAGGCGCCCGCCGCCGAGGTCGTACTGCAGCTCCTCGGCGAAGGCCGCGGCGTGCTTGTCGAGCTTCCTGCGCAGCTGGTCGAAGACGCTGACCCGCTGCGGCAGGTCGTTGAGCGAGGCGTAGGAGGTGTAGCCGCCGTAGTTGTTGGCCTTGCACCAGGCCCGTCCGGCGCGGTCCTCCGCCGCCAGCATGCGGCAGCCGTCCTCCAGCTCGGCGAGAAAGTCGGCAAAGCCGCGGCCGCCGGCCAGGCTGGCCTCGTAGACCGGCGTGGGGAAGAGGGTGTGCAGCGCCATGGAGGGAGGCGCTAGTCGCGCCGGGCGAGGATGTCAAAGCGCTTGGCGAAGATCCTCCTGAGGGGAGCGTCTCGTCAGCTCTCCTGCAGCTCCAGCAGCGCGCGCCAGGTCTCGTCGGCGAAGGCGGCGACGCGGGCGTTGGCGGCGAACTGGGTCTTCGCCTGGATCAGTTCGACGGTCTCGGCGGCGAGGTCGACGTCGCCTTCGAGCGACCAGCCGGCGACGCCTTCCGCCGACTGGGTGAGGCGCGACTGCGCCGCCATCATGCCGTAGCGGGCGATGCTCAGAGGGTTCATGGGCCGCGCCTTTCCTCGACCGTCGGCCAGTCTGCCGCGACGCGGTTAAGGCCGGGCTCGCAAGCGTAGTGAACCGAACGGCCGGCGGCGTTAACTTACGAGCGGAGGGGGAGGGGTCAGGAGTGACGACAATGCTGCGATCTCTTCTCGTCGGCGCCGCTCTGGCGCTGGTTGCCGGCGCCGCCCAGGCGCAGCCGGCGGGCGACGCGCGGACCACGGTCTGCGTCGACGTCAACGGCAGCCTGAAGGCCGCCGACTGCCGCGGCCAGCCGAGCCGGCTGCAGACGCGCGAGGACATCTGTCTCTGTTCGGGCGGCGGCAACCGCGTCGAGGCCTCGATCTGCCCGTCCGGCGTCTCGCCGCCGGGCGAGAGCCTGGCGCTGGCCAAGGCGCGCAACGAGATCGTGCGGACGCAGGGCACGCTGGTCGGCGCGACCTTCGAGGGCAAGCCGCTCTGCGTCGCGCCGCCGACGCGCTAGCGCCGAGGGGTGCGGGCGGGGGTGACCCTGCCATCCGCTCGTCCCGGCGTTCGCCGGAACGAGCGGAGAATCTCCGCCTAGTGCTGCGCCGGGGCCTCGTAGGTGGCCATCATCTCGCCCTTGGCGATGGTGTGGCCCTTGAGCGCGTTGAGCAGCTCCACCAGCGGGGTGTCGGGGCCCATCGCCAGGAAGTCGTCGAGCGCGAACACCTGGAAATAGTAGCGGTGCAGGCCGTGGCCGGGCGGCGGCCGCGGGCCGAACCAGCCGTAGCCGCCCGCGTCGTTGCGCCCCTGGATGCCGCCCTGCGGCGTGGCCAGGAACTCGGTGTTCGGCAGGCCTTCGGGCAGGCTGGTGACCTCGCCGTGGATGTCCCAGATCATCCAGTGGACGAACGGCTTCTCGCGCGGGGCGTCCGGGTCCTCGACGATCACGGCCCAGGTCTTCACGTCGGGCACGTTGGTCCAGTCCAGCGGCGGCGAGCGGTTGTCGAAATAGGCCGAGTGCGGGTCGGGCAGCTTGCCGCTGGGCTCCTGGGCGCGGCAGGTGACGACGATCCCGGTGTCGAGGATCGGGTCGACCTTCATGATGGTGATGGCTTCGCCGGAGTGTTCGGGGGGGTGAGTGGGCATGCGCGCATCTCCCTGGGCCCTGTCGCCGCCGGCGTCGCGGCGGGACGAGCGTCGTGCTCGCGAAACCGGTCGGCGGCGGGTTGGTTGCGCGACAATTTGTTCGCAGCCGCACAACACCGGTGCGTCAATCCATGCCGCAGCGCGGCATTGATCCTTCACCTTTTCATGCCTATATGCGCCCTCGGCTCCAGTATGGGAGCCTACGCTCGCCCCTGCGCTGCCTGCGCGAGAGGAAGGACGTCTGACGTATGTTCGTGACGCTGATGAAGGCCAAGTTGCATCGCGCGACGGTCACTCAAGCGGATCTTGAGTACGAAGGTTCCATCGCGATCGACCGCGATCTGCTGGACGCCTCCGGAATCCTGCCGCACGAGCAGGTCGACGTCCTGAACATCACCACCGGCGCGCGCTTCACCACCTACGCCATCGAGGCGCCGCGCGGCTCGCGGGTGATCGGCGTCAACGGCGCCGCCGCGCGCCTGGTGCAGAAGGGCGACAAGGTGATCGTCGTGACCTACGGCATGCTGCCGCAGGAAGAGGCGCGCAACTACGCTCCGAACGTCGTCCTGCTCGACGAAGGCAACGAGATCAAAAAGGCCGCCTGATGCGGCGCGCGGGCGCAACGCTGGCGCTGGCGGGACTGGCGCTGGCCGGCTGCGGTTCGCAACTGCCCGCGGGCGTCGACGAGACCAAGCTCGACACCTATGTCTCCGAGGCGATCGGCGATCCGAACACCTGCGTGCTGATCGGCCGCGCCGGGTCGGGCGACGTCGTCTGGCGCTACAACACCCACACCACCTGCGGCCGCACCCTGCCGGCCTGCGACGGCCAAGCCACCCAGACCGTCGGCGACCTGCTGAAGGCCACCGCCCAGGACGGGGCCCCGCGCCGGCTGAGCTGCGACAGCAGCCCGGACGGCTCGCGCGGGGTCGGCTGGGCCTCCGGCCCGATCCCCGGCCACAAGCTCGTCTACGCCGCGGTGATGGAGGGCCAGCGCGCCCTGCCGGGCCTGATCATGGCCGACAAGCTGGAGAGCGCGCTGCAGGACGCCGGGTTCAAGACCGCGTCGCGCTGAGCCGCTCTGGCGCTTGGTCGGGAAACCACGAAAGACACGAAAAACACGAAAGGCGCGCCCGCTGGCGACGTCGTGACCGGCGGCGAGGCTGCTGGATTCGTCCACGAACCACACGAACCACACGAACGGGAGCCTCACCCGGTGAGGTCGTGACCCTCCGATCGACCGGCCGGAGGCCGGTCATTGGAACAACCAAGCTCCGGGAGGCGGGCCGCTCTGAGCGGCGGCCTTTCGTGCTTTTCGTGCCTTTCGTGGTTCTCCCTCGTTCGTGTGGTTCGTGGTTAAGAAAACGCAGCCCCCGCGCCGGCGTGAGCGGGGGTGCGTCCAGTCTTAGCGGGTCAGTTCGTAGACCCCGCTGACGTCGATCCGCACCTTCACCTCGCCGGGCGAGACCGCGGTGTCGGACTCCTTGTAGCGCGCGGCCATGGCGGCCATCGGCATCGGCGGCGGCGGGTTGAACGAGCCGCCTTCGCTGAGCGTGACCAGCCGCAGCACGCGGTGGCCGGTGGCGCGGGCGTAGAGCTCGGCCTTGTCGGCCAGCGCCTTCACCGCCTTTTCGCGCGCGGCGTTCTCGGCCGCGGTCGGGTCGGCGAGGCCGAAGCTGATATTGCCGACCTGGTTGGCGCCGGCCGAGACCACCGCGTCCACCGCCGGGCCCAGCTTGCTCAGGTCGCGCACCGTCACCGTGACCTGGTTGGTCGCGCGATAGCCGGTCAGCCGCGGCGGCTGGTTCTGTTCGTAGGCGTACTGCGGATCGAGGCTGAGCTGCGAGGTCTGGATGTCCTTGGCCGCGATGCCGCCCTTCTTCAGGGCGGCCATGACCTGGTTCATCCGCACGCCGTTCTGCGCCATCGCCTCCTGGGCGGTCGCCGCCTCGGTCATGACGCCGAGGTTGATGGTCGCCTGGTCGGGGGCGATCCTGGTCTCGCCGAAGGCCGAGACGTTGACCGTCGTCGCCCGGAACACCGCGTCGCCCGCGGCCGGCGCCGTCTGCGCCAGGGCCATGGGCGCCGCCGCCGCGCCGAGAACCAGGCTCATCGCGGCCGCGCGCATCCACATCTTCATGAAATCGTCTCCCTCGAGGCGTGCTCGTTTCCGGCAAGCTCGCAAAGCCAAGCTGAACGGAAGCTTTAAGGCGCCGGCAGGAGATGGTAACCCGGCGAGCTTCGTCGCTGCTGGGGCCTGTAGCTCAATGGTTAGAGCCGGCCGCTCATAACGGTCTGGTTGCAGGTTCGAGTCCTGCCGGGCCCACCAGCGAAGCGGGTCAGCCGGCGCGCAGCCGCGGGCGGGAAAGCACCTGTCGGCGACGCCCTCCTGGCCGATCCTGGCGATGAGCCGCGGCGCGCGCCGTAGCCGCGAGACCCGCCTTCGGAGGGTTCTACAACGAAGTTGTCGGGGGGCGTCGAGCTGAGCGGAAGCCGAGATGCCGTGCGCTCAAGTCAAAAGGCAAGACGAGGCGCTGAGCCGGCGATCTTCCGGCGAGAAGTCCCGCATCGAGTCTGGACCTCTGCGCGGATCGTCGCCTAGGCTTTTTGCTCTCCTGTGCTGGTGCTGCTCTTCGTGCTCGGCCTCGGGGAGGAATTCATAATCTGGCCTCGTGGCGGAACGAGGCGGATCGGGTCGGTGATCGACCCGCCCTGCGCCGTTCGCCGCGAACAGCCGAGATTTGGGAGCGCTTGATGTTCAGTCACATTCTCCTTCCGACCGACGGGTCCGAATGCGCCGCCCAGGGCGTCGATCGCGGCGTCGCGCTCGCCGGCAAGCTGGGCGCGAAGGTCACGATCCTGACGGTGACCGAGCCCTTGCCGGTCTACGCGGCCGTCGACGGGATGGGGTGGAGCGCCAGCGCCGTCTACGCCGACTATGATCAGCATCAGGAGGCTGCGGCGAAGGCGGTGCTCGCGGCGGCCAAGCAGAAGGCCGAGGCGGCGGGTGTGCAAGCCGAGGCGCTGCATGCGCCGCGCGCCCAGCCGGCGGAAGCCATCGTCGAGACGGCCAAGTCGCGCGGGTGCGACCTGATCGTCATGGCCTCGCACGGCCGTCGCGGCGTGCGTCGACTGATCCTCGGCAGCCAGACCTCGGAAGTCCTGACCCGCAGCCCGGCGCCGGTGCTGGTGGTTCCCATGGAGACGGCGGGCGACTGACGCGCCGTTCGCTCGGGCGCGCCCGAGGTCAGCGGCTACTTCACCAGCCGCAGCACCGTGTACGAGGGATCGGCTTCGTCCCGCCGGCTGCGGTCGTGCTGGGCGATCGGGGTCACCTCGGAGAGCTGGTCGAAGTCGATGACGCACTCGCGCCGGTCGATCGCCCAGCGGCCGTCGCGGCGCGACCATTGGTCGACGTAGCGGGCCCAGAACTGGCGCTGCAGCAGCCGCTCGCCGTCGCGGGCGCGCAGCGTCGCGGTGACATAGGCCTCGCTGCCGGCGCGGTCGCCGTCGAGGTCGATGAGGATGTTGGTGACCTGGTGCGAGTGGTGCAGGAAGTCGCGGTGCCGTTGGCAGATGTAGTCGATCCAGCCGCGGCCGCTTCCTTTGTACTCGCCGAAGTCGGCGTAGCTGTCCTCGTGGAACACCCGGTGGCCGAGGGCCACGTCGAGCCGGTCCACCGAGCGGCAGTAGCTGTAGATCTGCTCGGTGATCGCGAGCCGGTCGGCGACCTCATGCTCGTTCATCTGCGCCCTCCCTGGCCGGTTGTCGTCCGGCGCTCGGCTCATCTTGCAGCGGTTGGCGCGGCCTGAGAACAGCCAACTTCCGTGCTATCTTTTGCGAGGACCAAGCCGGGAGGCTGCCGTGCTTCGCGCTGTTCCCAGGGGGCGACGACGTCCAGGCCGCGCGGCCTGCGGTTCGGCCTCGCGCCGGCGGGTCCCCGGCCTGCGCACCGCGGCGCGGCTGCTGGCGGCGGCCTGCCTGCTCGGCGCGCCGGCCTGCGCCGCCGAGCCGGACGAGACCGTGCGCGCCCGCGAGGCGATGGTGGACAACATCGAGCAGCTGGCCGCGGCCGGGGCGCTGGGCCCGCCGCGCAGGCTCGATGCGCGCGTGCTGTCGGCCATGCGGGAGCTGCCCCGCGACGCCTTCGTCCCCGCGGGGCTCGGCGACGTCGCCTATGAGGACACCGCCCTGCCGATCGGCCACGAGGCGACGATCTCGCAGCCGTTCATGGTCGCGGCGATGACCGATCTGGCCGCGGTCGAGCCGGGCGACAAAGTTCTCGAGGTGGGAACCGGCTCCGGCTATCAGGCGGCGCTGCTCGCGAAGCTCGGGGCTGAGGTGTACAGCGTCGAGATCGTGCCGGAGCTGGCGACGGCGGCCGCGGCGCGGCTCCAGGAGCTCGGCTTCGGATCGGTGAAGGTCCGCAGCGGCGACGGCTACCAGGGCTGGCCGGAGCACGCGCCGTTCGACGCGATCCTGGTCACCGCCGGCGCGACCCATGTCCCCGAACCCCTGGTGGCGCAGTTGAAGCCGACCGGCCGCATGGTCATCCCCACCGGGCCGCGCGCCGACCAGCAGCTGATCATCGTCACCAAGGACGCGAGCGGCGCGGTCAGGACCCGGCGGCTCGGCGCCGTCGCCTTCGTGCCCTTGCGCGAGCCCGAAGCTTCGCCGCCCTGACGCCGGCGGCGCCACAAGAGGCAGGCGGTGCAACCGCCGCTCGCTGGCGCGTGTTCACTGCTCCGGCGGCGGGACCCCGTCCCCATGGCGCTGGCGAGGTCTGGCCCGATGAGCGAAGCGGTTGAGAGCGCCGGGGCGCCGCGCGCGTCGATCGGGCTCCTGGAGGCCCTGGCGATCACCGTCGGCATCGTGGTTGGCGCCGGGATCTTCCGCACGCCGTCGCTGGTCGCCGGCGCCGCCGACAGCGTCGGCGCGGTGTTGCTGGCGTGGGCCGCGGGCGGGGTGATCTCCATCGTCGGCGCGCTCTGCTACGCCGAACTGGCCTGCGCCTATCCGCACGCGGGCGGCGACTACCAGTACCTGGCGCGGGCCTTCGGCAAGCGGCTGGCCTTCCTCTACGGCTGGGCGCGGATGGCGGTGATCCAGACCGGCTCGATCGCGCTGCTCGCCTTCGTCTTCGGCGACTACGCCAGCGAGCTCGTCGGCCTCGGGCCGTACTCGCCGACGGTCTACGCCGCCGGGGCGGTGACGGCGATCACCCTCGTCCAGTGGTGCGGCGTCCGCGCCGGAACCCGGACGCAGAACTGGCTGACCGCCCTGGAGGTGGCCGGCCTGGGCGTGGTCATCGTCGCCGGGCTGCTGATCGCGCCGGCCGCCCCGCCGGCCCCGTCGCCCGGCGGCGGCCAGCTGGGCCTGGTGATGGTCTTCGTCCTCCTGACGTTCGGCGGCTGGAACGAGGCGGTCTACTTCTCCGCCGAGCTCAGGGACGCGCGCCGCCGGATGGCGCCGATCCTGATCTGCAGCCTGCTGCTGATCACCGTGCTCTATCTGATGACCAACGCCGCCTACCTGCGCGCGCTCGGGCTCGCCGGCACGGCGCAGTCGGAAGCCGTCGCCGCCGACGTGATGCAGATCGCCTTCGGACCGGCCGGCGCGCTGCTCATCAGTCTGTTCATCGCGGTGGCGGCGCTCACCTCGGTGAACGCCACCGTCTTCACCGGCGCCCGCTCGGCCTTCGCCTGGGGGCGGGACAATGCGGCGCTCGCCTGGCTCGGCCAGTGGGACGCCGCCGCCGCCACGCCGCGCAACGCCCTGGTCGCCCAGGGCCTCGGCGCGCTGGCGCTGGTGCTGGTCGGCGCGCTGGCCAGGGACGGGTTCCGCACGGCGGTGGAGTACACCGCGCCGGTGTTCTGGGGCTTCCTGCTCCTGGTCGGGCTGGCGCTGTTTCGGCTCCGCCGCCTGGAGCCCGACGTCGAACGGCCCTTCAAGGTCCCGCTCTATCCGGTGCTGCCGGGGGTGTTCGTCGCCACCAACGCCTACCTGCTCTACGCCAGCATCGCCCATACCGGCGCCGGCGCCCTGCTGGGCCTCGCCGTAGTCGCCGCCGGGGCGGTGCTGCTGAAGGTCTTGCCGAAACGGACACCGAAGGAGGCGCGGACGTGAAGACCTGGATTCTTGGCTTGGCCGCTGCGGCCATCATGGGGTGCAACGCCCCGCCCGCGACCTCGCAGTCCGCCGCCGAGGCGCCGGCCCCGGCGACCACGCCCGCGCGCACGCCGGACGTCGTCTACGTTCCGACCAAGCCGGAGACCGTGGACGCCATGCTGAAGCTAGCCGGGGTGGGCTCCAAGGACGTGCTCTACGACCTCGGCTCCGGCGACGGGCGCATCCCGATCACCGCCGCCCAGCGGTTCGGCATCCGCGCGGTCGGCATCGACATCGATCCCAAGCGCATCGCCGAGGCCCGCGCCAACGCCAAGAAGGCCGGGGTCTCGCGGCTCGTCTCGTTCCGCAACGAGGATCTCTTCAAGTCCGACTTCCGGGACGCGACGGTGGTGACCCTCTACCTGCTGCCCTCGCTCAACCTGAAGCTCAAGCCGCGGCTGATGCAGGAGCTGAAGCCGGGCACGCGGATCGTCAGCCACGACTTCGACATGGGCGACTGGGCCCCCGAGAAGACCGTCAAGGTCGGCACCGACACCATCTACCTGTGGACCATCCCCGCGCGCAGCGCCGACCAGTCGACAGGCGGGACGGCGGGCGCGCCCTAGGCGAAGCAGGGCGCGCTAACCGCCCAGGGCGCGCCGGCGGGGCTCATTGGCCGGCGCCGCCCTTGCGGGCCATCTCGAAGCTGCGGCCCATGTGCTCGAAGTAGGCCTCGGCCTGCGGCAGGGTCCACAGGTCCTTGGTGTCGCGGATGGCGTCGATCTCGCCGGCCACGTCGTCGATGGTCCAGGACGGGCGGTAGACGCCGGGGGTCTCGGCGATTAGGGCGCGGGCGACGCGGCCGGCCATGGAGACCAGCATCTCGCCGCTGATCGAGCAGCTCTCGTGGGCCAGCCAGCCGACGACCGGGGCGACCAGCTCCGGGCCCATCGGCGGGTATTGGGAGATGTCCAGCCCCTCGGCCATGCGGGTCACCGCGCCGGGCAGGATGATGTTGCTCTTCACCCCCTTCGGCGCGCCCTCGATGGCGATGACGTTGTTCAGGCCGATCATCCCGGCCTTGGAGACCCCGTAGTTGACCACGTTGTTGGTGCCGTAGAGCCCGCCGATCGAGCCGGTCAGCACGACGCGGCCGTAGCCGGCCTGGGTCATGATCGGGAAGGCCGGCCGGACGACGTGGAAGGCGCCCATTAGGTGCACGTCGACGACCGCCTTGAAGTCCTCGTCGGTGATCTCGTCGAGGGCGCCGTAGCGGACGTTGCCGGCGTTGTGGATCAGGACGTCGAGGCGGCCGTAGGCGTCCATCGCCGCCTGGACGATCGCCCGCCCGCCCTCGGGCGTCGCCACGGACTCCAGGCAGGCGACCGCCTCGCCGCCGGCGGCCTTGATCTCGGCGACCACCTGCTCGGCCGGGCCGGCGTCGCCGCCGTCGCCGCTCATCGCGCCGCCGGGATCGTTGACCACCACCTTGGCGCCCTTGGCGGCGAGCAGCAGGGCGTACTCGCGGCCGAGGCCGCGGCCGGCGCCGGTGATCACCGCCACGCGGCCGTCGAATCTGCGTTCCGTCACGGGACGTTCCTCATGGCTTGGGCACAAACTCCGCTCGTACCGGCGAAGGCCGGCGCCCAGATCCAGTTTGCGCGCTTTGTGGGTTTCACCTGGGCCACGGCGTTCGCCGGGGTGAGCGGTTCAAGAAGAAATCAGACCGGGCCCCAAATCGGCGCGCCGCGTTCGGCGCGCAGCGAGGGGATGGTCCGGCCGTCGACGTCGGTGACGCCGTAGTCCTGGGCCAGTTCGGCGTTGATGAAGGTGCCGCCGCTGCGCTTCATCACTTCGGGATCCTTGGCGAGCGCGGCGATCACCCGGCCGGGGAACTCGACCGACGAACCGACGGCGCTGTTCAGCTGGCTGGCCATGCCCGGCACGGTCTTCAGGTTCTCGGTCGCCCGCTCGGTGTAGGTGAAGCCCTGCCACAGCGACAGCGAGGCGACGTTGTGCGGCTTCAGCTCGATGGCCATGTCGCGCGCCATCCGGTCGGTGGCGCTCTTCACGGTGCCGAAGATCACGTCGTAGGTGTAGGTCACCCCGACGTAGCCGGAGAGGGCGACGATCAGCCCCGATCCCTGCGGGACCATGATCTGCGCCGCATGCCAGGCGGCGGTGAAGTTGGAGCGCAGGCCGACGTCGGCCATCTCCCAGTTGGCGATCGGCTTCTCCCAGAAGGGGACCCGGTCGGTCATGGTCGCCGGGATGGCGATGGCGTTGTTGACCAGGAGGTCGAGCCGGCCCTGCTCGCGCTTCACCTGCTCGAAGAGGGCGGCGACCTGGGCGTCGTCGGCGTGGTCGACCTGCACGGCGATGCCCTTGCCGCCGCGCTTGTCGACCTCCGCGGCGGTCTCCCCGACCGTGCCGGGGAGGGGGGCCGTGCCCGGCGTCACCGTGCGGCCGGTGACGTAGACGGTCGCGCCCTCCTCGGCGAGCGCCAGCGCCACGCCGCGGCCGATCCCGCGGCTGGCGCCCGTCACCACGGCCACCTTGCCTGTCAGCGCGCCCATGCGCTCCTCCCGATGTTGTCTAGGCCTTCGCCGGGTTGTGCGGCGCGCGGCGGTTGGTCAGCGGCCGCTGGTAGGACGGGTCGTCCTTGTTGCGCGCCGGGGCGCCGTTGCCGAAGATGTCAGGCACGTCGGCGAACGGGATCGCCATGGTCGGGACCATGCCCGACCACTCGATGGCGTTGGTGCGAAGCGCGATCTTCCAGACGCCGTCCCGCTTCTCCAGCCGGTCGATGTAGCGGCCGCCGGCGATCCAGTTGGACTCGTCGCGGTTGCGGCCGACGAACAGGTAGTAGGTCTCGGTATGGGCGACGTCGCCGTCGATGTCGTAGGTGACGTTCAGCAGGTTGTGGTGGGTCGCGACCTGCCCCTGCTCGTGCATCGCCGAGGCCCAGTCGTAGCAGTCCGCCGGGCTGCCGACGAACGGCCCCGCGGCCATAGTGGCGTCCTCGTGGAAGGCCGACAGGAACACCTCGCGGTCGAACCGGTCCATGCCGCGCGAGAAGCGCGTCAGGCACTCGAGGATCTCCTGCTTGTCGGCCAGCCGCTCGAGCCGGGCGAGACGCTCAGCGTCCACGGCCGGGCTCCTCGGAGATCGGCTTCCAGATCGGCGAGCCGCGCTGCTCGCGCAGGGAGGGGATCACCTTCCCGTCGACGTCGACGATGCCGTAGTCCTGCGCCACCTCGGCGGTGATGAAGGTGCCGCCCGAGCGCTTCATGATGTTCGGGTCGGTGGCCAGGGCGGCGATCACCATCCCGGGGTGCTCCGGCGAGCAGCCGACCAGCGGATTGGTGACGGTCTTCTCCTTCATCTCCGGATTGCGCGCCAGGTTGCGGTGCGCCCGTTCGGTGAAGGTCAGCCCCTGCCACAGAGACAGGGAGGCGATGTTGTGCGGCTCGAGCTCGATGGCCATGTCGCGGGCCATCCGGTCGACCGCCGACTTGCAGGTCCCGAACACCACCCCGTAGGTGTAGGTCACCCCGACGTAGCCGGAGATGGCGACCATCAGGCCGGACTTCTGCGGCACCATGATCTGCGCCGCGTGCCAGGCGGCGGTGAAGTTCGAGCGCACGCCGACGTCGACCATCTGCCAGTTCGACAGCGGCTTCTCCCAGAAGGGCTGCGGCTCGGTGAGGTCCTCGGGCAGGGCGAAGGCGTTGTTGACCAGGATGTCGAGCCGGCCCTGCTCGCGCTTCACCTGGTCGAACAGGGCGGCGACCTGCTCGTCGTTGGCGTGGTCGACGGCGACGGCGACGCCCTTGCCGCCGCGCCGATCGACTTCCTGGGCAGTCTCGCCGACCGTTCCCGGCAGGGGGTAGGTGCCCGGCGTCACCGTTCGTCCGGTGACGTAGACCGTCGCGCCCTGCGCGCCGAGCGCCAGCGCGATCCCCTTGCCGATGCCGCGGCTCGCCCCTGTGACGACCGCGACCTTGCCTTCGAGCCTGCCCGCCATTCCGTTACACTAGCTCCGCCTTGCTGGGGGTTTTCGCCTCGCTGAGCGTCAGGCCGGCGAGGTCGCCCTTCTCACGCCACTCGGTCAGCATCTTCAGGAAGTTGTTCCAGCCCGGCAGGTAGCCGCGGAACAGCGCCCACTTCGGCTTCGCCTCGCCTTCGTTGTTGAAGTAGCCGGGCGTGCACTCGCCAAGGAAGCCGGAGGTGTCGAACTCGTTCTCGCGCATGTGCGCGACGTAGGCGTCCATCGCCGCCTTCGTCGGCTCGACCGTGGCGGCGCCGCGCTTCTTCGCCTCGCTGACGATGTAGGCGATGTGCTCGCACTGGCGGCCGAACTGCTCGGTCGTGGTCGAGTTCGTCGCCCCCTGGA
>Ga0164243_10007335_pt1 | contig 16474 bp, 11 predicted proteins | sample OricompcompostOP_FD_108781 | JGI IMG/M metagenome (GOLD analysis project Ga0164243, IMG submission 108781) | Organic Plus compost microbial communities from Emeryville, California, USA - Original compost - Organic plus compost (OP) | ecosystem: Engineered > Solid waste > Mixed feedstock >...
AAGGGGTCGCCCTGATCGACGTGTTGAAGGCGGCCGGCCTGAAGTTCGGCCCCGACCTCCGGGGCCCGGCGCTGGCCGCGTACCTGGTGGTCGAGGCGGCCGACGGCTACCGGGCCGTTTTCGCCCTCCCCGAACTGGACCCGGCGTTTACCGACCGCGTCGTCCTGCTGGTCGACCGTTGCGACGGCAAGCCGCTCGACGCGAAGGAAGGGCCGCTCCGAATCGTGGCAACGGGCGAGAAGCGGCACTCGCGGTGGGTCCGGCAGGTCGTCGCCCTCAAGGTCGGCCGGGGCTGACGGCCTCCGGTCCGCTTACTTCGGCGGCCAGACGTGATACCCGGTCATCGTCGTGGCGATCCGGTACAGGCCGGTGCCGGCGGCGACGTACAGGGTCGTGCGGTCGGGGCCGCCGAACTCGACGTTGGCCGGGGATTCGGGGACCGGGATCACGGCGACGAGCGTGCCGTCGGGCTTGATCACGTAAACGCCCGCCGACGCACCCGAACCGGCCGCGGCGACGATCCGGCCGTCGGCCGTGACGGTCATGCCGTCGATCCCCCGGGCGCTGCCGCAGTCGTAGAGGACGCGCGGGCTCGAGACGCGGCCGTCGGCCAGGTCGAGGGCCAAAAGCGCCTGGCGGGCCTTGCCGCTGTCGGCGACGTACAGGGTCTTGCCGTCGGGGCTAACGGCCAGGCCGTTGGGCTTGTGGGCGGTCGTTTCCAGGCGGTGGACGGAGCCGTCGGGGTCGATGCGGAAGACGCCTTCGAAGTCGAGTTCCCGGGGCTCGTCGCCGACGTAGCGCGGGTCGGAGACGTAGACGCGCCCCTGGCGGTCGACGGCGACGTCGTTGGGGCTGTTGAACCGCTTCCCCTTGTAGCCGTCGGCCAGCGTGCGGACGCTGCCGTCGGTCTCGGTGACGGAGACCCGCCGTCCGCCGCCGGTGTTCGCCCCTTCGGCGGCGATGAGGCGGCCCTTGGGGTCGAAGACCAGGCCGTTGGCCCGCCCGCTCGGCTCGCGGAAGACGGTCACGGCTTTCGTCTTCGGGTCGAACCGCATGATCCGGTCGCCGATGTCGGAGAACAGGATCGCGCCGTCCGGGGCGAGCGCGCCCCCCTCGGTGAAGCTCCCCTCGCCCCAGAGCTTTTCCAACGTCGCCCCCGTGGCGACGACCCCTTCGGGGCCGGGCAACTTGCCGCCGGGCTCGGCCCCCCACGCGGCGGGGGGGACGAGGGCCAGGAGGGTGAGGCAGAGGGTTCGTCGGGTGAGCATCGGGCAGCCCTTCGCGTGCGGCCGTCGCGCCCGGTGGCGGGTCCGCGCACGTCGCGCCGTTCCGCCGGGCTCGGCGGGGGTTACGCTACGGCGTCGGCGGACCGCGATCAAGAGGCCGGTCCGCCCGACCCGCCCGCGCTCATCTCGACCGCGGCGCGGACGGCCCAGTCGAGCGCGTCGGTCGCCGCGGCCGAGACGACCACGACCAGGAAAAGCCGAGACCCCAGCGCGAGTAGCCGGTCGACGAGGCCGGATTCGGCGTTCGGTCCGTCCGCGCCGCGGGTCTGGAAAACGCGGGCGGTCGCCGGTAAGAGCAGCGCCAGGAGTTCGAACGCGGGCGTGACCCGGGCGGCGGCGAAGCGGGGCCACTCCGTCGGGTCGAACGTCCCGCCGCTCTGGCCGACGATCATCGTGACCCAGACGGCGAGCGTCCAGCGCACGGCCGCGAACCCGAGCGCCGCCCAGCGCGCCCCGGGGCGGAACCGACGCAGGCCGGCGCCGAGCGGGATGTCGATCAGGGCCGTCGCCAAGGCGGCGACGACCGTGATCGGGTTGGCGTGGGAGAACCCCTGGTCGCGGGCCGCCCAGAACTCGTCGGCCACCGTCGTCAGCGACCAGAACGCGAGCCCGTAATGCATGAGGCCGATCCGCCGGACCATCAGCCGGCGGTCGGTCCATGCGGACGGTGCATCGAGTTCGGCCCCGCCGTCTCGCCGCTGCGAGCGGGCGAGGGAAACGACCGAAACGACCGCGAGGAGGGCCGGGAGGCCGTACACGTTCCAGTACGCGACGGCCGAGAGCCGGACCGCGTCGACCGTTTCGGGCGTCCAGGTCATCGCACCCGGAACCTGGGCGGGACGATGAACCGCTCGTCGATCCCTACGGGGGCCGCGGCGATGATGCGGTCGTCGATCCCCACGGGGGCCGGCCTGATCATCCTCGCGTCGAGGCCCGGCGCCGGGATCGGGGGAACGGTCACGAGCGGAGGCCCCCAGGGCCTCGGAAACACCCAGGGGGGTGGTGCGTTACGACCCTGTGACTCGGCCGTCAAGACCACGAGGCCGCCCAGGGCGACCGTCGTCATGAGTTGACGGACGGTTCTCGGACATAGGGACCACGGCCGTTGTCGAGGTTTCGACGTTTTCACGGTTCGGCCCTCCCTCGGGTCGCCGGGGCTGCCCACGGTTAACGCCCCGGATACTCGACCCGACTTGAGTTTACGGCGCGCCGACGTGCGGGTCACGGGCGAAATCCCGGGGCCCCGCGCGGCGGTTCGTCGACTGGACATAAGGCCACGGTGCCTTGACAGTCCGCGCGTCCTTGTGTTACCACGATCGAGATCCATCCGGCCTTAGGTGGAAAACCGGCCGGCGACGCACCAGGGAGGGGCACCATGGACGGAAACTCGGAGGACCGGGTCGGGGTCTGCGCGACGGTTACGGCGAAGGAGGCGGTCGGGACGTTCCTCGCCATTTTGGCCTTCGTCGTCGCCACGAGGCTGCCGGTCATGAGGACCGAGCCGTTCGACTCCGACGAGTTCATCCTCGTCGACCTCGTCGGCAAGTGCTGGTTCAACATCTACCACACGGTGTTCATCGCCGCCGGGCGCCTGGCCGGCGTGTTGGCCGGCGACCGCTACCTCGGGTTCATCTATCTCGACATGCTCACCAGCGCGACGGCGCTGACCGCCGCCTGGTGGCTGCTCCGGGCCCTCGTCCGGCCGGCGACGGCCGTGGCGGCGACGCTGATGCTGGGGCTCGGGCCGCTGTTCTGGGCGTACGGCGCGATGGCCGGGAGTTATACCGGGATCGCGACGGTCGGCGCGTTCCTGCTCGGGGTCGCCGTCCGGACGTGGCACGACCCGAAGCCCTGGCACCCGATCGCCTCGGCGGCCGTCCTCGCCCTGGGGACGGGGTACCGTCACGACATCGGGACGCTCTGGCTCCCGCTCTTCCTCGTGATCGTCTGGCGGCACCGCTGGTTACACGCGGCGAGGGCCCTGGCCCTGTTCACGGTGCTGAACCTGACGTGGATCGGCCTGATGCTGTACGAGGCCGGGGGCTGGACCAATTACCGCGCGGCGACGCGCGAGTTCGCCTACAACGCGGGTTATCTGAACTCGGTCTGGAACCTCGGGCTGGTCGACTCCACGCTCCGGTCCGGCGTGAAACTCGGCATGGCCTTGACCTGGACGTTCGGCCTGGCCCTGGTGTTCGCCCCCCGCGGGATGCTCCGCCTGGTGCGCGGGGCGCGTCCGGGGGATCGGCTCGTCGCGGCGCTGGTGGCGCTCAGCATACTGCCGGCCCTGGGACTCCACCTGCTGATCCACTTCGGGGTGCCCGGGTATTCGTTCCACTACGTCCCCGCGCTGGTCGCGCTGATCGCCCTCGGGGTGGGCCGCGCGACCGACCCGACCGCCGCCACAACCGCCCCCGACCGGGCCCCGGCCCGCCTCGCGGCGCTCGCGGCGGTGCTGGCGGCCGTCTTCCTGTTCTACCCGACCGACTTCAACGCCCCCGGGTTCCGCGGCGACTTCGACCTGTCGTTCGCCCGCCACACCCGCATCGGCCTGGCGGCCCGCCCCCCCATGAGGGCCCCGACCGCCTGGCGCACCAGCAACTCCCGGACGCCCGGCCTCGACGGCCCCGGGCTGAGGTGAATCACGCCGCCTCCGCCGGGCGCGGGGAGCGCCCGGCGGAGGCCGTCCTTACGTTCAGACCGTGCGCCGGAACGAAAGGGCCCTCGGCGCGGCGAACCGCGCGGCGGCGGGGATCGAGAACCGGTTGGCCGCCGGCGCGAACCGGGCCGTCGGGTTGACGGCGCTCGGGAACCTCGCGGGCACCCGCGTGATCGTGGGCCTGAAAACGGCTTTGCCCAGCGTCAGGCGGCTGAACGCCGCCGTCGGCCTGGCGAACGGGTTCGCGAACGCCGTCGCCCGGAGGAACGGGTTCTTCAACGCCGTCGCGTTGAGGAACGGGTTCGTCACCGCGACCGTCGGGACGACGAACGGCGCGACCGGCGCCGCCACCGGGGGGGCGACCGGCCCCACGACCGGCGGCGCGGCGACCGTCTGTGCCGCCGGCTCGGAGGGCGGTGCGCTCGCGGCCGCCGGCGCGACCGACGCCATCATGATCGTCGGGAACGACAGGACGACCGCCCCGCCTTGGCCGTAGACGCCCACGTTCAGCTTGTTCGTGAACGTGACCGGCGTGAACGCCCCCTCCGAGGTTGTCAGCTTTAAAAGGCCGCCGGAGAGGTTCGAGCCCCCCGCGCTGATCGGCTGGGCGCCGGGCGTCGCGAGGGCCTTGAGCGACTTGACGGTGACGTCGTCGATGATCGCGCCGAGCCCGGCCACGCGGATCGACTGGGTCACCGGGGCGGTCGGGCCGCTGAACGAGTCCGACGTGGTGATCTCGCCGTTGAACTGCGTGGTCAAGAGGGCCGAGGGGACGTCGAGGCCGAGGCTGCTGAGCGTCGAGATCGTAACGCCCGGGGCGGCCGGGAAGGTCCCGACCATGTAGACCTCGGTGAAGTTCAGGCTGCCGCCGCCGGTGATGGTCAATTCGTTCTTCGAGGCCCCGGCGCCGCCGATCACCTCGAACCCGCCGATCGGGGCGGTCACCGTGCCGGCCGGGTTGATGATCCGGAAGGTGTTCCGGCCGGAGCCGCCGAGCATCGTCGTGGTCCCGGCGCCGGGGTTGGCGATGAACGTCTCGTTCCCCGAGCCGCCGATCAGGACGTTGACCCCGCCGCCGCCGATCAGGACGTTGTTGTGGCCGTCGGGCCGGCCGGGGCCGGCGATCAGGGTGTCGGTGCCGGCCCCGCCGTAGAGGACGTTGTCGCCCGAGCCGCCGATCAGGGTGGTCGTCCCGCCGCCGGAGTGCAACACCACGGCCCCGTTGAACGCCGAGGCGTCCATCATCTTCGTCGCCAGGCCGCCGGTCAGGACGGCCGACTCGACGCCGAACATCGTCAGCGTCCCGAGGCCCGACCCGGTGCCGGGGTTGGAGATCGAGAGGTCCTGGCCGGACGACGTGTCGTCGGGGATCGGGGAGTTGTCGGCGAACGTGTGCGGCTTGTCGACCAGGGTGAAGTCGACGTTCGCGTTGACGACGACGCGGTCGAGCGAGATCAGGCCGCGGACGTTCGATTCGAGCGTGCCGTCGTTGAAGGCGCCGCTGCCGGCGTTGAAGGTGAACTTGCCGCCGGCGACGGGGAGGCGGAAGTCGCCGGCGTTGACCGTCAGCAGGTCGTTGCCGGGGCCGGAGTTGATGGTGAAGTTTTGGAGCCCCTCGGCTTCGAGCGCGGGGCCGCCGGGGTTGTTGACGGTGTAGCGGTCGCCGCGGAGGCCGCCGACCTTCTTCGACAGCGAGTCGATCGTGAAGTTCGTCGTCTTGTAGAACGAGAGCGTGCTGAAGGCGACCCCGCCGCTGCTGCCGGCGATCTTGTTCTCGCCGAGCAGGCCGTTGCCGGTCAGGTCGGGGGTGATGGTCATCACGTCGGCGTCGTTGGGCGTGGTGAGGACGAAGCTGGTGAACCCCTGGACCTCGGCCCGTTCGAGGTCGGTCGTGACGAGGTTCGTCCCGTCCTCGGTGAAGACGCCGTTGTTGTCGGTGCCGCCGTCGGGGTTGAACGCGCCGACGCTGGTGCCGGTGGCGTTGACGATCAGGTTGTCGCCGCTGGCGGTCGTCTCGGGGCCGGCGTTGTAGGTGAACTGGCCGCCGGGGACGGGGAGGGCGAAGTTGGCGTCGGCGATGAACGTGTCGTCGCCCGCGCCGGTGTTAATGGTGAAGTTTTTCAGGCCGGTGGCGACCAGGGGCGAGGCGAGCGTGATCGTGTCGTCGGGCGAGGCGGCGTTGTTGGTGGCGGTGTCGACGGTGAAGCTGGTGACGTCGGAGAAGAGCAGGGGGACGATCGGGACCCCGCTGGTCGACCCGCCGATCCGGCTCTGTCCGGGGCCGCCCGAGGCGATCGTGAGGATGTTGCCCCCCGACCCGCCGACCGGGGCCGCGGGGGTGGTGAGGGTGAAGTTCACGAGGTTCGAGACGGTGACGGTGCTGTTCGGGTCGAACTCCTGGAAGTTGATCGTCGTGGCGCCGATGACGACGGTGCCGCGGCGGTCGGGGTTGCCGTCGATGGCGTTGACGTCGTTCGTCCCTGGCGTGTACGTCCCGTTGGCCGCCCCTTTGCCCAGGACGACCAGCGAGTCGGTCCCCGCCGCCCCCCGGACGCTGATGGTCGTGCCGAGGTCGCCGTCGAGGACGAAGCGGTCGTTGCCGCCGATCCCTTCGATGACGAGGGGCTTGGTCAGGTCGATCGAGTAGGAGTAGCTGGCGCTGGCGCTGCCGGGGAAATTGATCGGGGTGGTGTAGGTGGTGTCGGAGAAGGGCTGGACGGTGACGTTGGCGGTCGTCGCGCCGGTCTTGGTGATGGTGATGATGTCGTTCGCGCCGGTGCCCGTGACGTACTCCATGTTCGACGCGCCGACGTTGGCGTCGGCCACGAGGTGGTCGTACGGCGTGGGCGTGTTTACGAGGGTGTTCGAGTTCGTGTTGCCGTCCCCCTTCATCACCGGGACGCGGGAGAAGACGTCGAACCCGTTGTAGGCCAGGTACGACATCAGGTCGGAGCTCTCCAACTGGTCGAGTTGGGGCCCGTAGGTGCCGAGCGAGGCGGGGGGCGGGTTGCCGGTGTCCTGGCGGTACACGTGCGCGAACCCGAACAGGTGGCCCGACTCGTGGGCGATCTGGTCGCCGTGGAAGAGGGCGCCGTCGCCGGCGCCGATGAGCAGGACGAGGGCCGTGTTGCTGTTGTTTTTGTTGCCGCCGATGTTCAGCCCGTTGGCGAGCCCGCCGTAGCCGTTGGTGGCGAACGTGGCCGGGTTATCGTTCGAGGCGCCGATCAGGTCCTGGCTGACGAAGACGTAGCTGTTGAAGTGCTTGGGGTCGCCCGAGTTGGCCGAGAGCGTCGCCGCCACGTCGTCGAGGTTGGCCGCGGCCCGGACCATGTGGCCGTTGACGTTCTGGAAGTCGGCCGTCAGGTCGACGACCGTGACGTCGTACGGCGCGTAGACGCGTTGAACGATCGCGTCCATGATGGCACGCATCGACGCGCCGTTCGCACCCGGGTAGAGGGTGTTGAACGAGGTCATCTGGACGGCCGTGCCGTTGGCGTAGTTGGAGCCCGTGGCGTCGGTGAGCCGGGGGCCGTTGATGTTCTGGCCGTTGAAGACGTGGCTGTTGAGTTCGCCGACGGTGGTGTTGAGGACGCCGCCGGGGAAGCGGTCGCCGTAGTCGATGTAGAGCGTGGCGGTGAGGAGGGTCCAGTCTTCGAGCTGCTCGTAGGCGAACTTCCAGCGGGTGGCGCGCAGGGGGTGGCGGTCGGGCTGTTGCAGCCTGGGCTCCCTGAGGAACGAGGCGAGGAGGCCGACGAACGTCTTGGACGGCCGGGGCATGGTGGTCCGCTCCTGGTGCGAAACGCGATGGGTGTGTGTCCAGGGCCCCGGGCGATTCCGGGCGCCGGCGCCCCGGTGGGACGACGACGTTGCGGAGGACGAAAAGGGGGACCGGCCGACTCGCCGAGCCGCCGGTCCCGGAGTCCTCGATGTTCGACGGTTGTCCGGCCGTCGGCCCGCGAGGTCGACCGTCTCGTCATCCGGCCTAAGGTCCCGGCCGGCGCGCGGATGACCGAGGCCGGGGCGTTGGACCGCCTAAAGTGGTTAACGGGTTCGACAAACGAACAAGCGTCGCCAGTAAGCTAAAATAGCATGTTTGCGAAGGCAAGAAAAAATGTCGCGGTTGTTACGAGGGGGTGGCGGGAAAAAATCGGCCGCGAAAAAAAAAGCGAGAGTTGCCCGGGGGGGACGGTCGATCGCTGTGGTGGTTACCGGTGCTCATGCCGGAAACTCGTAGGTCCGTTAGGACGGACGCGAACTCAACACCAAGGACGGTTATCCATATGAGAAACGCGATCCCCTATGTCCACGAACGACCGAGCCAAACGCACCTCATCCTTCCGGGTCGAGTCGCTTGAGTCCCGGAACCTGTTGAGCTTGATCGGCTCGAAGCCGACGCTGAGCGTCATCGACAGTCCGGGCGTGCGCAACCACCGCGGCGGCGGGGTGTACATCACCCAGCCGACGACGATCCAGGTCGTGGGGACGGCCCAGCCCGGGCCTCCCGGTTCGGCGGTTCAGGTCGAGATCTTCGCCCAGGACAGCGCGGGGAACCTGGTCAACGGCGGCGCGCCGCTCGCCACCGTCGTCCCCGACGCGCTCGGCCGCTACCGCGCGCTGGTCACCCTGCCGAGCATGCTGCCGAAGGACGTCAATTTCCTGGTCGCCCGCGAGACGGCGTCCGCGACCCAGGTCTCGCAACTGGCCATCAATGGCACGACGGTTAGCGGGATCACCGGCACGCTGGCGATCAACCCGGGCACGCTGACGAACCTGACCGGGACGGTCTCCAACCCGGCGAACACGATCACCGGGCTCGGCGGGACGATCACGACCCCGGCCACCCCGATCAGCAACATCGCCGGCACGATCACCATCCCGACGTTCCCGATCGTCACCCCGGGCGGCCCGGGCACGGCGGGCCCGGCGGTCGGCTCGATCACGGGGGGCTCGGGCACCCTGGGCGCCCAGGTCGCCACCCTCTCGGGGGGCACCGGCACCATCGGGGCGACCACCAGCACGTTCACCCAGACCGGTTCCGCCGACGAAAGCGCCCGTACCGGCACGTTCACCCAGACCGGCACCGCGACGATCGCCCCGACCACCGGGACGGCCACCACGGAACTCCTCGAAGTCGCCGTTTCCGACCCGGTCACGGTGTACATCCACGTGCCGCGCGGGCCGCTCGGCCTGCTGTCGGTCAACCCCGGCAACGGCGCGCTCGGCGCCCGCGGGGCCCGCGCCCTCCGCGCCCACCGCGTGAGGTAACGCGGCATCGGCATCCGGCTCAAGTCCACGAGGGCCGCGGGGTTCATCCCCCGCGGCCCTCGGGCTTTTCCCCGGCGGGCGCGGCGAGGGGCGGTCCCGCCCGGGCCTCCCGTGTCCGTCCGGCCTTACCCGCTCCTTACCCCCCGGCGGCGCCCGGCGCTAAACCTGTGGCAGGGCCGCGGAACGGCGGCTCGGCCGGCGGGAGGGTTCGGGGGCGGGGCGGGGCGGGCCGTAACAGGGCCAGAGCAGGTGGGCGACGGCGTCGGCCGGGTGGGCGGCGATCGCGTGTTCGAGGCGGCCGAGGTAGCGGATCACGGCGGCGGCCTCGCCCCCGGGGGGGATGGGGCCGTGGGGTTCGAGGGAGAGGGAGAACCGGCCGCCGTCGAGGTGGGTGCAGAAGACGAAGAAGACCGGGGCGCCGGTCAACGAGGCGAGGTCGGCCCAGACCGAGAGGAGCGGGTGGGTCTGGCCTAATAAACGTCCCGAGCGGGTGTTCGGGCCCGACCAGGGGATGTCGCCGGGGAGGTACACGGCCTTCCCCGCCTTTAACGCGGCGCGGGCGCGGAGCACGCGCGCCACGCACTCGCCCGGCTGGAGCGCGCGGCGGAGGAAGAACCCGGCCTGGGGCTCGGGCTCGTCGCGGTCGAAGAACCGTTCCAGGGCGGCCGAGACGTGGTGCGGGCGCTGGACCATCAGGCGGAGCGGGGCGCCGGTCCGGTAGAGCCAGTGGAAGGCCGCGACGTGGCCGCCGAGGTGGCCCCCGACGAGCACCGCGCCGCGGCCGGCCGCCAGGGCGTCGCGGAAAGCGTCGGCCCCCGAGACGTCGAACCGGGCGAGGGCGGTGGCGTCGTCGTCGGTGTCGAGGAGGTAGTCGCGGGCGAGGAACCGGAGGGTCCCGGCGGAGAGCGCGGGGGCGAGGGCCGAGGGCTCGGGCCAGGCGTCGGGCGCGAGGCCGAGGGCGTCGCGCGCCCGGCCCAGGGCCGCCGCGAGTCGGCCGAGCCGACCGGGCCACGCCGCGGCCGACGCCCGCCCCAGCGCCACGAGCGCGGCGTCGGCCCGCTCCGGGCCGAGCCGCCGCAGCGCGGGGAGCAGCACGTCGTAGAAGGCGAACTTCCAGGTGAACAGCTCGCGCGGTCTCACGGGGGCGGTCCTCGACGGGGCGGCGGTTGGTTACCGGTTCTCGGACGTCCCCCCGCTCACCCGGCCACCTTCTCGGCCGCGACGCGCTGCCGGAGGCTCTGGTAGTCCACCTTGTCGGTGGAGGTGGTGGGGAGGTCGGGGAGGAACGTGATCGTGTCGGGGACCATGTAGGGGGGGAGGTGGTCCGTGCAGTGGCGCTTCATGGCGATGACGGAGCCCTTGTGGGCGGGCTTCATCGCGACGAACGCGGCGATCGAGACCCCCGAGTCGTGCGCGCGCGCGATCACGGCGGCGCGGTCGACCCCCTCGTGGCGGTAGAGGGCGCTCTCGATCTCGCCGAGCTCGATCCGGTAGCCCCGCTTCTTGACCATCCGGTCGCGGCGGCCGTGGAACTGGTAGCAGCCGGAGCCGTCGTCGACGACGAGGTCGCCCGTGCGGTACCAGGCGGCGCCGCCGTCGCCGGGGAAGAACGCCCGCTCGGTCAGCTCGGGCTGGCCGAAGTACCCGCGCATCACGCCGGGGCCGGCGATGACCAACTCGCCGAGTTCCCCCGCGGCCACGTCCCTGCCGGCCTCGTCCACCACCCGGGCCCGCAAGGGGGGGCAGACGGAGCCGATCGGGAAGGGCGTGTCGCGCCCCTCCGGGATCGTCCCGGGGATCGGGTGCGCGGTGCAGACGTTCGTCTCGGTCGGCCCGTAGAGGTTCCAGAGTTCGGAGTCCGCCCAGAGGGCCCGTAGCCGCTTCAACGGGGCGATCGGGAAGACCTCGCCGGCGAAGAGGACGAGCCGGGGGGCGGGGAACCCGTCGCGGTCGATCCCGCCGTACTCGGTCAGCAGCGCGAGGATCGACGGGGCCGAGTACCAGACGCTGACCCGCCGTTCGAACAGGAACGCCCCGAGCCGGGCGGGGTCCTTGCCCAGCGCCTCGCCGATGACGACGAGGGTCGCGGCCGACCGGCAGGAGACGAACAGGTCGAACACCGAGAGGTCGAAGTGGAACGGGGCGTGGGAGGCGAAGCGGTCGTCGGCGCGGGGGCGGAGGGTCCGGTCGCACCAGTCGAGGAACGTGAAGGCGTTGGCGTGGGAGAGCATCACCCCCTTGGGCTTGCCGGTCGACCCCGAGGTGTAGAGCACGTAGGCCAGGTCGTCGGCCTCGCGCGCGGGGGGGAGCGGCGACGGGGCGTCGTCGGCCATGACGTCGGCCCAGGCCGCGTCGGCAGGGCCCAGGACTTCGGAGCCGGGGGCGGCGTCGACGACGATCAGGCGCGGGACCGGGCCGGGGCCGGGCCAGTGGCGCCGCAACGCCTCGGCGAGCCCGGCGGGGGTGACGACGGCCTTGACCCCGCCGTCGGCGAAGATCCCGGCCCCCCGCGCCGCGGGGGCGTTGGGGTCGACCGGCACGTACGCGGCGCCGGCGCGGAGGACGCCGTGGAGGGCGGCCACGGCGTCGACCCCTTTCGGGAGGAACAGCCCGACCCGGTCGCCCCGGCCGACCCCCCAGCGGGCGAGCCGCGTGGCGATCCGGTCGGCGGCGCGGGCGAGCTCGCGGTAGGTCAGCGAGCGGCCGTTCTCGTCTTCGACGGCCGGGTGGTCGGGCCGCCGCGCGGCGGCCCCGTCGAGGAGTTGGCTGAGGTGTGGTCCGTCCATGGGCGTTCGTCCGTCCTCTGCGAAGGGCCGGTCCCGCGGGCGCGTGGGGCGCCCCTACCGGGACGTCTCGGGGGGGAACAGCATCCGGTTACAAGTCGGGTCGTCGACCAGGGCGCGGCTGAGGGCGTCGAACAGGCGGCGGTGCCCGAGGGCGTTGGGGTGGTCGTCCCAGGAGGCGATCTCGAACAGGGCCGGGTCCTGGCCGTCGAACGTGCCGGAGAGGTCGAACAGGGGGATCGCGTGGTGGGCGGTGATCCCCCGGATGCGGGCGACCGCCTCGGCGCGGGCGTCGGGGGCGTCGGCCTTGCCGACCCGCGGGATGATCACGCAGGCCAGGGCGGCCCCGTCCGACCGGCAGTCGGCCGCGAGGGTGCCCAGGGTCGTGTCGTACAGGGGCCAGTACTGCGGGCGGAGCTTCCGCTTGACCAGGTCCTTGTCGACCAGCCGGTTCTCGGGGTCGGTGCGGAGGTCCTCGGCGGTGAGCCCGGCCCGGGTCACGGCGTCACGGACGAAGTCGTAGCCGAGGTCGGAGTGGCCGCGGAAGAGGTCGCAGAGGTGGATCTCGGCGAGCCGGTTGTCGAGCATCGTGGCCGAGAAGATCACCAGGTCGGGGCGGAACCCGCGGGCCTTGCGGCGGTACGCCTCGAACCGCTGCAGCGGGCTGTACGCGGCGACCGCGAAGTTCAACACCTGGTAATGCCGCTTCGAGCCGATCCGCGCGGCCCGATCGTTGAGCCAGTCCTCCAGGAGGTTCACGTAGGTCTCCTCGGTGCCGATCCCCCAGCCCATGTCCATCGACGAGCCGAGCACGGCGATCCGGAAGACGTTGTCGGGCTTCTCGACCGTGCACGGGCGGTCGCGCATGCCGTGGGCGTTGGTGGTGAACGGGCGCCCGAAGAGGACCTTGTTCAGGTTGGGCTTCAGGTCGAACTGGAGGAAGTCGCCGCTGCCCAGGGGGTTGCAGACGTTGGCGGCGTGGAACCGGGCCCACTCGGTCGGCTTGCCGAGGAGGCGCAGGGCGATGTCGCCGCCGCCCCCTTGGGAGGCGTCGCCGCCGCCGATGAGCCCCTCGTAGTAGCCGCCGGCGTTGGCCTCGCGGTCGGCCCGGTTGAGCTCGGGGGAGCGGACGCTGTCGAGCGCCGAACGCGCCCAGGCCCAGCCGACCGGCAGCGGCGCGAGGCCGAGCAGCAGCAGCGCGAGGGTCTGCGCGAAGCAGACCCGCGCGGTCTTGAGCGTGGACGGTTCGTGAGCAGGCACGGTGGTCATTGGGGGTCGGCTCCCTCGGACAAACCGGCGGCCGTCGGGGCCGCGGGGTCCGCCCACAGGCGGGTCAATTCGGGCCGATCCGCGAGCGCGCTTTCGAGCGCCCGGGCGATCCGGGCGTGGCCCTCGCGGTTCGGATGGAAATCGTTCGGGGCGACGGCCAGGTCGCGGGGGTCGGCCCCGCCGTAGGCGTCGCCGGCGTCGATCACGGCGTCGAACCCGGCGGCGCGCGCCAGGCCGGTCAACTCGCGGCGCTCGGCCGGGTCGGCGGGCTTGCCGACCCGGGGGATCAGCACCCAGACGGACGGCACGCCCCGCGACCGGCAGTCGTCCGCCGCCGCGCGGTAGACGCCTTCGAGCAGCGCGCGGCGGAACGGCTTGAGGGCGCGGCGGTACGCCTCGGCGTCGAGCCCCGGCCGGACCCTGGCCGCGGCGAGCGCCCGGCGGTAGACCGGGGCGTCGAACCCGATGCCGCGCGGCAGCAGGGCGCGCAGCCGGCGCTCGTCCCAGCCGGAGTCGGCCGCGGTCGCCTCGTAGATAACCAGGTCGGGCGCGAAGGCCCAGCCGGCCGACGCGAAGTGCGTCCACCGCTGCCCCGGCCCGTGGCCCGGCACGGCGAAGTTCAGGACCTCGACCGCCGGCCCGCCCGCGGCCCGGGAGCGGGCGTTGAGGGCCTGCTCCAGGCGCGGTTCGAACCCTTCGTCGTCGTTCACGCCCCAGCCGGCGGCGATCGAGTCGCCCGCCAGGGCGATCCGGAACGTCCCCGCCGGCTTCGCTTCGGGGTACTCCCGGTCGCGCATCCCGCGGGCGTTGGTCGACCAGGGGATCTTCCGGCCCGGGTCGAACGTCAGGTTCGGTTTGAGGACGAACTCGCGGAGGTCGTTGACCCTGTCGGTGAGCAGGCCGTGTTCGACCTCGATCGCGTCGGCCCGCCCCGCCAGCGCCGCGTTCACCGATTTGGCGACCGACCCGGCCGACCGGCCGCCGTTGGCGTCGAGGAGCTGTTCGTAGTAGCCCCGCTCCATCCGCTCGTAGTCGGCCCGGCTCAGCAGGTCGTTGCGGAGCGTGTCGCGCACCCGCCCCAGCGCCGGGCCGTCCGGCAGGACCCCCCAGGCCAGCAGCGCCGCCGTGGCCACGAGGGTCGGTGTGAGCCGCTCGGTTCGGGGCATGGTCGGTGGGGCTCCCGGGGGGGAAGGGGGCCGACGGCCGGCCGATCCCGCCGGCGGGCCGTCGTGAACCGTGCTCGATCGCGGGCCCTGGGGCATCGTTCCTCAACCGTCCGGGCCGTGTTATCCCCCGAACCCGCGTTGCAACATCGCCAGCCATGCCGCGACGCTCGGGCTCGACCAGAGCGACCAGAGGAGCGTGATCGTGGCGAAGGTCGCTGCCGTCCGCGCCGCGCGGAAGGCCAACTGCCGCCGGTCGGGGGCCGCGGCCTTGGGCCGCTTGGCCCGGGAGCGCCGGGCGTCGAACTGCACGTTGACCAGCACGAGCAGGCCGAGGACGCCCCAGAAGAGGGCGTCGGGGACGCTGAAGCCCCACGTGCCGCGGAGCCAGAACGACTGGTAGGCGTGGAGCGCCCAGGTGGTGACGAACACCACGGCCGTCGCCGCCGCCAGCGCCGCCGGCTGCGGCCAGCGCTTCAGCTTGAACACGACCGGGTTGAACACCACCCGCACCATGAAGTCCTTCCAGTAGATGTTGATCCGCCGCCAGTAGTCGGTGAACGACTCGGCCAGCAGGAAGTGCCGGTGCGTCTCCGGCAGCGAGTGGCCGAACAGGTGGAGCATCCCGCAGGCGACGTGGAACTGGCCCGAGACCCGGAGGTACAGCAGGTAGTTGCACACGAGGTAGCCCGCCAGGCTGAGCGGCCCGCGCACCTCCTCGGGGGTGATCAGGATCTCGTGGTAAACCAGGCGGTAGAGGAGCAGGTGGGTCGTGCCCCGGAACATCATCTGGAGCCCGGCCCGCTGCGTCGCGTGGATGTCCCGCGCGAAGTAGCCCCGCTGGAAGGTCCGGTAGTCGACCACCGGGAAGTGTAAGAAACAGTAGTTCGGCAGCAGGAAGAAGTAGCCGAGCGTGTCGACGAGCGTTTCGGGCGCCTTGGCGTGTTTCAGTTCATACAGATAGATGACCATGCGGAACATGAACATGGTCGCGAGGACGGGCCAGGTGTTGGGCGGGATGACCCCCTCGGCGAAGCCCGGCCGGAGCGCGGCGAACGTCGCGGCGAGCGCGGCGACCGCCAGGGCCTTCCACTTCCAGGCGACCGGGAGGTAACAGGCCCCGATCAGCGGGACCGCCAGCGCCAGCACGGCCGCCGCCGTTTCGAGCCCGAAGACCCACGCGAGGCCCCCGACCGAGACCGCCACGAACAGCGGCTTCTTCCAGCGGAACGGTAATAAGTAATGGACCGGCAGGGCCGCCAGGGCGAAGAGGACGAGCGTCTGGAACGCCCGGCCCTCGACCCGGTAGACCCGGAAGACGGCCAGCAGCAGGCCGAGGTGGGCCAGCACCGGCAGGAAGTGCGCGTAATTACGGCGACAGGTCTCGGGCTCGCCCGCGTAGAGCCCCGACCGTTCGGCCGGCGCGGCTTCGGGCGCGTACCGGCGGTGGGGCGCGGTGGATGAGATCCCTGGGCGACGGATGACTGGCCACATGGGCCGGACCCCTCCGGTTGGCAAGTCGCTCGCCCGAGGCGGGGGGTGTGTCGGGGGGAACAAACCTGTGCCGCGTCGTCAGCCTGAATTCGTTCGGACTAACGGCCGCGGCTCGGAAGGGCGGGGGCCCGGCCCGTCCTTGGGCCGGGGTGTTCCCCCGCGCGACCTCGACATCCCTGTATCGCTCGGAAGACCGCTGTTCCTAGGTCGATGTAAGAACGCCACGGCCCGGCATCGTCCGGGCGAAAATGGCGTATCCGGCTTCGGAGGCGAATCGTTGGGGCCGGGAGGTCGGGCCGTGTGGGGGCGAGCGGCGGCACGTCGCCCGCGCCGGGACGCGACGCGGGGCAAGGGCGAGTCGTTCCCTCGACAGTGACCTGCGCGTTGATCCACACAAGTCCTGGGATCTCCCTGTCCCAGACGTCCGGGGTTCTACCCGATCCCCGGAGGGGCTGTCAACCCGACCCGTCGGCCGTTGCCGACGCGACCGGGGGCGGTTATCGTGCCGTCGGGGGTGTCTCGGAACCGGACCCGGGGGCGTCCATGGCCGACACG